>ERZ772863.1398-NODE-1398-length-21217-cov-3.332199_pt1 | contig 21217 bp, 20 predicted proteins | sample MGYA00512134_ERZ772863 | MGnify/ENA primary metagenome ERZ772863 (study PRJEB29015, sample SAMEA2737659) | human gut metagenome | biome: human gut; feature: human-associated habitat; material: faeces | place: China | collected 2012 ...
GAGGGCACGGTCATCGCCTGCACCGACCTGCCGGAGATCGGCCAGCGCTGGCCGCATCTGGTGCAGCCCATCAATGAGGCCGAGGGCGCCTGCACCGCGCTCGAGGGCAAGACCTTCAAGGCGCTCGAGGGCTGGGGCGGTCAGTTCGACTTTGCGGCCTTCACCCGCGGCGAGGACGCGCTCAGCTCGACCGTCTGCAGCATGGCGACCGTCGCGCTCAACACCGCCAAGAGCTATTACGAGGAAAAGCACGACAAGACGTCGTTTGTCAAGAGCATCCTCTCCGATAACATTCTGTTAAGCGATATCTACGTCCGCGCCAAGGAGCTGCACGTCGAGGCCGAGCTCAACCGCGGCGTGTTCGTCGTCCGCCGCACGGACGAAAAGGCCGACGCTATCCCCGTCGAGACCGTGCAGAACATCTTCCCCGACCGGCAGACGAGCTTTGTCCTTTCCATGGGCGAGGACGATGTGGTGCTCGTGCAGCAGCTTGGCGACAATGTGGAGATGGGCGACCTTGAAAAGACCGCCGCGCAGATCGAAGAGACGCTGCGCGTGAACGGTGAGAGCACCGTGGTCGTCGGTATCGGCACGGTGGCGACGCACCTGCGCGACCTCGCGAAGTCCTATAAGGAAGCGCAGATGGCGATCGAGGTCGGCAAGGTCTTCGATACCGAGAAGTACATCATCAGCTATGAAAACCTCGGCATCGGCCGCCTCATTTATCAGCTGCCGACGACACTGTGCGAAATGTTCCTGCAGGAGGTCTTCAAGAAGAACCCCATCGACGCGCTCGACAAGGAGACGCTCTTTACGATCAACAAGTTCTTCGAGAACAACCTCATCCTCTCCGAAACGGCGAGAAAGCTGTTCGTCCACAGAAATACGCTCGTCTACCGTCTCGAGAAGATCAAGAAGCTCACGGGCCTCGACCTGCGCGAGTTCGACGACGCCATCACCTTCAAGGTCGCGCTCATGGTCAAAAAGTACCTTGCCTCCCGCGGCATCGAAGCGTAAAGAAAAAGAATTTGACAAGGGCTGTCTTCGGACAGCCCTTGTTTTTTCGCCATTTTGCGGCAAAAAAGTTGAAAGTTTACATAATTACCTGTTGCCATCGCGGACTTGCCGCGCTATAATAAAGACTGAAAATTTGCGGGATCGAGTCAAAACCTGCTGGAAACTGAGGGAAGAGCATGATACGCCTAAGCGATGTAGTAAAGGAATACGAGAGCGGCACGACGGCCTTAAAGGGCATTTCGCTTCGCATCGAGGATGGGGAGTTCGTCTTTTTGGTCGGCCCGAGCGGCAGCGGCAAGTCGACGATCATCAAGCTGCTCACCGGCGAGATCGTGCCGACGTCCGGTCAGATCGCCGTCAACGGCTTCAGCCTGACGAACATTGCCGAGCGGCAGATCCCGCTGCTGCGCCGCTCCGTCGGCGTCATCTTCCAGGACTTCCGCCTGATCGAGAAGAAAACGGTCTACGAGAACCTGGGCTTCGCCATGCGCGCCGTCGGTTCTTCGCCGCGCGAGATCAAAAAGCGCATCCCCTATGTGCTTGAGCTCGTCGGACTTGAGGAAAAGACCGACCGTTATCCCAACGAGCTCTCCGGCGGCGAACAGCAGCGCGTGGCCATTGCGCGTGCGCTCATCAACAACCCCAGCACCATCATCGCCGACGAGCCGACGGGCAACCTGGACCCCGCGCGCTCGCTGGAGATCATGCGCCTGCTCGAGCGCATCAACCAGCTCGGCACGACGATGGTCGTCGTCACGCACGAGAAAGATCTTGTCAATCAGTTCAAAAAACGCGTCGTCACGCTCGAACAGGGCGTCATCACGAGCGATGGCGACGGCGTCGGCTATAATGCGAGGTAAGCTATGCGCAAACACGATTTTTCTTACTTTTTCGGCGAGGGCATGCGCAACATGTTCTCGCACGGATTCATGTCCTTTGCGGCCGTGGGCATCACGGTCGCCTGCCTTGTCGTCATGGGTACATTTTCACTCGTGGCGTACAATGCGCAGGTGCAGCTCCAGCAGCTCGAGAGCGAGTATGAAATTCTCGCCTTCGTGGACGAGAGCTGCGACGATGCGCAGACCAAGGCCGTGGGCCGCGCCATCGAGCAGCGTGACAATGTGAAAGAATGTGTCTTCATCAGCAAGGAAGAGGCGATGAAGTCCTTTGAGGCGCGTTACGAGGGGGACAACATGTTCCAGAACCTTGACCCCGAGATTTTGCGCGACCGCTACGCTGTCTATGTTGACAATCTGAGCATTTCCGGCAAGACTGCGCAGGATATCTTCGACAATGTCGAAGGCGTTGCCAATGTCCGCGTGGACGAAGACATCGCGGGCGGCTTTATCACGCTGCGAAATGTTGCGAGCGTAGTGTGCATCGCGCTCATTGCCATTTTGCTGCTCGTGTCGGTCTTCATCATCTCGAATACCATCAAGCTCACGACATTCGACCGCCGCGACGAGATCGCCATTATGAAGATGGTCGGCGCGACGAACGGCTTCATCCGCTGGCCGTTCGTGTACGAGGGCTTTATGATCGGCCTTCTCAGCGCGGTGCTTGGCTTTGGCTTGCAGTGGCTGCTGTATGAATCGGTCGCAAAGAGCCTTGCGATGTCCGACCGGCTGCAGCTGTTGACGATCGTCGACTTTACGTCGATCTGGCGGCCCGTGGCTGCAATCTTTGCCGCCGCCGGTATCCTGATCGGTGTGGGTGGCAGCCTGACGGCTATCCGCAAGTTCCTGCACGTGTGAGGGAGGCGGACGATGAGCAGAAAAAAGATCGCACGCATCCTCCTGGTGCTGGCTGTCGTTGCGTCGCTGACGCTGGCGGAGTTGACACCGCTTTCCCTGGTGCAGGACGCCTCCGCCGTCACGCAGGCGGATATCGACAAGCTCAAGGACGAGCTCAGCGGGATGAACTCGGAAAAGTCGCAGCTTGAAAAGGAGCTCAAGTCCATCCAGAATGACAAGAGCGCCGCGCTTGCGCAGAAAGAGAATATCGACAAGCAGATCAACTTGCTTCAGTCGGAGATCAAGGGCGTTGAGTCGCTCATCAGCGAGTACGAGACGCTGATCACGCAGACCGAGCAGGAGATCCGCGAGAACGAAGAAGAAGAGGCACGCCAGTACGAAAAGTTCTGCGAGCGTGTGCGCTCGATGGAAGAGCGCGGTACGGTGTCGTACTGGTCGGTGCTGTTCGACTCGGCGAGCTTTTCCGACTTGCTGAGCGCCATGGACTTCATCAGCGAGATCATGGACAGCGACCAGAAGGTCATCGACGATCTGCGTGCCCTGCGCGAGCAGATCGAGCAGAAGAAGGCCTCGCTCGAAACGTCCCTTGCCGAGCAGCAGAGCGCCAAGGAGACGCTCGTCGCCAAAAAGAGCGAGCTGAACACCCAGCGCGCTGAGGCGGAAAAGGTGCTTGCCGAGCTCAAGGCGAACGAAGCGCAGTACAAGCAGGTCCTTTCGGAAAAGGACGCCGCGATGGAGCGCCAGCAGGCGGAGATCGTGCGCCTTTCCCGTGAGCTTGCCGAAAAGAACGGCAACACCACTGTGACCTATGGCGGCTACATCTGGCCGTGCTCGAGCAAGTATGTCACCTCGCCGCTCGGCGCGCGCTACACGGGCATTGCGGGCGCGTCGACGAATCACGCGGGCATTGACATCGGCCGCGTGGGCTACACGACGCAGGCCGTCGCCGCCAAGGCGGGCACGGTCATCATCTCGGCCTACAACAAGTACCGCGGCAACTATGTGGTCGTCAGCCACGGCAGCGGCAACACGACGACGTATCAGCATTTGTCGTCCCGTTCGGTCAGCGTGGGCACGTATGTCGCGCAGGGTCAGGTCGTCGGCATCACCGGTACGACCGGCGTGAGCAGCGGTCCGCACCTGCACTTTGAGATCACCGAGAATGGACAGATCATCAACCCGCTCAAGTACCTCACGGACTATATCAAGGGTTGGTAAACCGCATAACGCACAAGCTCCCCGCCATATACTGGCGGGGAGCTTTTTTGCGGGGAGGGGTCATTTTGCAGGGATTGGTCTGCTATCGGGACACGGGGGAGAAAAACGGCGCGCGCACGCTCTGCGGCGTGCGCTTTGGCGCGGCCTACGCATCGCGCGGCGAGGGAATGCTTGCTGCACTTTCGGCCAAGCGCGCAGCAAAATACCTGCAAAAGCGCCGTGTGAGTTATGCCGTGTTTCCCAAGGATTATCCATATGCGGAGGTATTTGCGCGCTGTGGTGTCCTGCCGCCGCCCGAAAAGCCGCTGCGCATGGCAAAGGCGGCGGAGATCATCCGCCGCGCGATGGCGCGGCTCGGCCTTGCGCCGGAGCGGGCGCGTATCGCGCTGTGCGCACCCTCGCAGAGTGCGGCGCTCGAAGCGGCGGCGCGCGAGCTCTCTAAAGATGTGCGCTATCTTGCACTCTGCGCGCCGAATGGCGAGCGCCTTGCGCGCACGCTGCGCTGGGACTGCGGCGCGAGTGTCCATACATTGCAGACGGACGAGAGGATCGCTGCCGACCTGAGCGTCTGCTTCGACGATTTCCCGCTGCCCGACGGCCTTGTGCTGCCGCTGGGGAGCGGTGCGGTTTCTGTCGCCTATGGGACGGAAAACCTGGGCGATGCAGCGATGATCTGGAATGAAGATCAGCTCATCTGCGCACTCTACGCCTCGCTTGCGCGCCGCGCGGACGAAATTTGGGTAAAAGATGTGAAAATGCCGCCCGATGGGGGAGAAAACGCAAACTTACCTTGACAACACGGGGCAAAATCACTATAATTATTTCGCTAAAATGGTATTCGTGTGCGCGCCGCGCAATTTTGCGGGCGCGAAAGAAAGGAACGATCTCAATATGGCGAACATGAAAAAAGAGTACAAGATGAGCGCGGAGCGCAAGGAAGAGCTGCAAAAGGAGCTCACCTACCTCAAGACCGTGCGTGAAAAGGAAGTGGCGGACCTCATCAAAGAGGCGCGCGGCTTCGGCGACCTGAGCGAAAACAGCGAATATGATGAAGCGAAAAACGAGCAGGGCAAGCTGTACTCCCGTATCGCTGAGGTCGAGGAGATCCTGCTGCACACCGTCATCGTCGACGAAAACGACGCGGGCACGAACGGCATCAGCATCGGCTGCCGTGTGACCGTGCAGGATGTGAAGTCCGGCCGCGAGCTGCCCGAGTATAAGGTCGTCGGCTCGCAGGAGGCCGACCCCATGCACCGCGCCATCTCCGAGGATTCCCCCTTCGGCAAGGCGCTCATGGGCGCAAAAGAGGGCGACGAGGTCATGGTGGAGGCCCCTGTCGGCACCATCGTCTACCGCATCGTCAAGATCGAACGTTAAGCTGTATTATATAGAGTAGGAGTAAAGAAATATCATGGCTGAAGAAAATATCCAGACCAACGCTCCCGAGCAGGACCTCAGCGAGATCCTGAAGGTCCGCCGCGAAAAGCTCGCAGCGCTGCGCGCCGAGGGCCGCGATCCCTTCAAGGAGACGCGCTTCGACGTGACGCACCATGCTCAGGACATCAAGGACAACTTTGACGCGCTTGAGGGCAGCGAGGTCCGCGTCGCGGGCCGTCTGATGAGCAAACGCGGCATGGGTAAGGTCAGCTTTTGCGATCTGCAGGACAAGTCCGGCCGCATCCAGCTCTACGCCCGCAAGGACGAGATGGATGAGGAGGAGTACAACCGCTTCAAGAAGTACGACATCGGCGATATCGTCGGCGTCGAGGGCGAGGTGTTCCGCACCCAGCGCGGCGAGATGAGCGTGCGCGCCAAGAAGATCACGCTGCTCAGTAAGTCTCTGCGTCCCCTGCCGGAGAAGTACCACGGCTTGACCGATAAGGAAGCGCGCTACCGTCAGCGCTATGTGGACCTGATCATCAACCCCGAGTCCAAGCGCAACTTCGAAATTCGTTCGAAGTTTGTCGCGTATCTGCGCCGCTACCTCGACTCCATCGGCTTTATGGAGGTCGAGACGCCGGTTTTGAGCCCCATCGCGGGCGGCGCGAATGCGCGCCCCTTCATTACGCACCACAATACCCTCGATATCGACATGTACATGCGCATCGCCACCGAGCTGCACTTAAAGCGCCTGATCGTCGGCGGCATGGAGCGCGTGTACGAGGTTGGCCGCATCTTCCGCAACGAGGGTATGGACACCAAGCATAACCCCGAGTTCACCACCTGCGAGCTCTATCAGGCCTACACGAACCTCGACGGCATGATGGACATCCTCGAGGCCATCCTCTCCGGCGCCGCGAAGGAGATCCTCGGCACCTATCAGATCCGGTGGCTCGGCAAGGACATTGACCTGACCCCGTCGTGGAAGCGCGTCACGATGGCTGACGCCGTCAAGGAAGTGACCGGCGCGGACTTTATGGCGATCGAGGGCGACGCCGAGGCCGCCGTCGCGCTCGCCAAGAGCGTCGGCGTCGACATGGACGGCGTGGACAAGACCTGGGGCAACGCCCTGTACGAGACCTTCGACCAGAAGGTCGAGGAGACCCTCGTCCAGCCGACGTTCATCACCATGTACCCCGTCGAAGTGAGCCCGCTTGCCAAGCGCAGTCCGTCTGACCCGTACCTCACCGAGCGCTACGAGATGTTCGTCTGCGGCTGCGAGATGGGCAACGCTTTCACTGAGCTCAACGACCCGATGGATCAGTACGAGCGCTTCAAGGCGCAGGTCGAAAAGCGCGCCAACGGCGACGACGAGGCCGAGATGATGGACGAGGATTACGTCATGGCCCTCGAATACGGTCTGCCCCCGACGGGCGGCCTGGGCTTCGGCATCGACCGCTGCGCGATGATGCTCTGCGGTACCGACTCCATCCGCGACGTCATCCTCTTCCCGACGATGAAGCCGCTGGACATGCCCAAGAAGGCCGACAAGGCGGAAGCCGCTCCCGCCGAAGTGAAGAAGGAGGAGATCATCGACTTCTCCAAGGTCGAGATCGAGCCGCTGTTCGCTGACCAGGTCGACTTTGACACCTTCTCCAAGTCTGACTTCCGCGCCGTCAAGATCAAGGCGTGCGAGGCGGTGAAGAAGTCCAAGAAGCTGCTGCAGTTTGTGCTCGACGACGGCACAGGCGAGGATCGCATCATCCTCTCCGGCATCCACGAGTATTACGAGCCCGAGGAGCTCGTCGGCAAGACCGCTATCGCCATCGTCAACCTGCCCCCGCGCAAGATGATGGGCATCGACTCCTGCGGCATGCTCATCTCCGCCGTGCATCACGAAAACGGCGAAGAAAAGCTCCATTTGCTGATGGTGGATCCCCACATCCCCGCCGGCGCAAAGCTGTATTAAAAAATAACGAAAAAGAGTTCTCTCGGCAGAGGGAGCTCTTTTTTGTGCCAAAGGCACGTGGAAGCAGCGCCGTAGGCGCTGCACGGGATAAGGGGGCCATTCTCTCACGTGAGAGAATGGCCCCCTTTGACCGTGCCCCTGCACGGTGCGGGGATAGAAGCGCGCTATCGCGCTGCCTTTTATGATGTTCAGCAGAACTGCACTGGCTCAGTGGCCGCCTTGAGCCACTCCAGCTCATCCCCACTCAGATACGGCGAGATCGCCGCAAAGACCTTAGCGTGATAAGCATTCAAAAGCTCCACATCGCGCGACGAGAGCAGCGACAGATCGATCGCATCGCGGTCATACGGCACGAGCGTCAGCGGTTCGAGCGCAAGGAAGCGGCCGTACTCATTGACCTCAGCCTCGCGTACAACGACAAGGTTCTCAATGCGCACGCCGAACTTGCCGGCAAGGTAAATGCCCGGCTCGTTCGAGAAGATCATGCCCTCTTCGATGACGCAGTGACGCTTCTGGCGGTTCACATCCCAGTGCACGCGCTCGGGGCCTTCGTGCACGCCGAGGACGAAGCCTACGCCGTGGCCCGTGCCGTGGTTGAAGTCGAGGCCCGCTTCCCACAGCGGCGTGCGGGCCAGCATGTCAAGGTTTTCGCCCATGCAGCCGTGCAGGAACTTGGCCGCGCCCAGCTGTATGTGTCCGCGCAGGACAAGCGTGTAGATGCGCTTTTCCTCGTCCGTGAGCGGCCCCAGCGCGATGGTGCGGGTGATGTCGGTCGTGCCCTCCAAATACTGCGCGCCCGTGTCGGCGAGACAGAGGCCGCGCGGCTCCATGGGAATGTCGGTCTCCTCGGTCGGCTCGTAGTGGACGATCGCGCCGTGCGCGCCGTAGGCGAGGATGGGGTCGAAGCTCTGCTCAAGATAGTGCTCACCCTCGGCGCGAAGAGATTCGAGCTTTTTCGACGCGCTGAGCTCGGTGATCGGCTCTTTGCCGATCGTGTGCTTGAGCCAGTAGATGAAGCGCGTGACGGCCACGCCGTCCTTGATGTGGGCAAGGCGCTCGTTCTCCTGCTCGGCGGGCGTTTTCATCGCCTTCATCAACTGAATGGGGCTCGTGCGGTCGAGGACTTCAGCGCTCTCCGGCACGCTTTGCAGAATGCGGTAGTTGGCGCGCTCGCCGTCGAGCAGTACGCGGGTGCCCGTGGGCAGCGCCGCGACGAGACGGTAGATGTCGTCATAGGGGGCGAGCGTTACGCCGTCAGATTTCAAATGTGCTTCGATCTCTGCACTCACGGCCTCTCTCTGCACGCAGAGCGTGGCCGTGTCCTGCTCAAGCAGCAGATACGAGAGGAACACGGGCGTGAAGAGCACATCGTTTCCGCGCAGGTTCAAAAGCCACGCGACCTCGTCGAGAGAGGGGATGACGAACACGCTTGCGCCCATCTCCTTCATCTTGCCGCGCACCATTGCGAGCTTTTCCCTGCGCGTCAGGCCTGCATACTTTACGTCCAGCTCCCACACCGGCTCACACGAGAGTGCGGGGCGGTCCGCCCACACGAGGTCGACAAGGTCCTCGTCGCCCGCAAAGCGGATGTGCTTCTCGCGCGTCTTTTCGCCGATTGAACGAGCGAAGTCGTTGCTGATCGTGCGCGAGTCGAAGCCGATCCAGCCGTTTTCAGGAACGTGGTCGCGCAGGAACGCGGGGATCTCAGGCACGCCGGGCTGGCCCATGCGCATGAGCTCAATACCGCTGCCCTCTAACTGCTGCGAGGCCTGCAAAAAGTAGCGGCCATCCGTCCACAGTGCGGCGGCGTCCGGCAGCACGACGAGCGTACCGGCAGAGCCGGTGAAGCCGGAGAGAAATTCGCGCGCCTTGAAGTGCGCGCCGACATATTCGGATGCGTGAAAGTCATCGGTCACGACGACGTAGGCGTCCAAGTGGCGCTTTTTCATCTCCGCGCGCAAAAGTGCGAGCTTTTCGACAGGATTCATCACAAAATCACTCCAATTCTTTGTTACGATAACGATTGCCTCATTCGGCAAAGCTCTCCGTCAGCGTGACGAGCACGTTCGTCATGGCCTCAAGGCTGTCCGCGGGGATCCACTCGCGCACGCCGTGGTAATTGTAGCCGCCGGTGGAGAGGTTGGGGCAGGGCAGCCCGTCCCAGGACAGGCGCGCGCCGTCCGTGCCGCCGCGGATGGGTACGCACTGCGGCTCGACACCGTTGGCGCGGAAGGCGTTTTCCGCGCGCTCGATGAGGTGGAAGTGGGGGAGGATCTTCTCCTTCATGTTGTAGTAGCTGTCATTGATCTGGGCCTCGGCTGTGCCGTTGCCGTAAATTTCGTTGATGCGCGCGGCGCAGTCGGCAAAGAGCGCCTTTTTCTCTTCAAAGCGCTCGCGGTCGTGGTCGCGGATGATATAGCGGAGCGTCGCCTCGGTCACGCTGCCGCTCATCTCGGTCAGGTGGAAAAAGCCCTCGTAGCCGTCGGTTTTCTCCGGCACTTCGTCCTCAGGCAGCATCGCGTGGAAGGCCATCGCTGCGGTCGCGGCGTTGATCATGACATTTTTGGCGCTGCCGGGGTGGACGCCGACGCCGTGCACCGTCAGAACGGCGGACGCGGCGTTGAAGTTTTCAAATTCGATCTCACCGAGCGGGCCGCCGTCCACGGTGTAGCCGTAGTCACAGCCGAGCTCCTGCACGTCGAGCCCGTCCACGCCGTTGCCGATCTCCTCGTCGGTCGTGAAGATGACGCGCACTTCGCCGTGTTTGACGTTTTTCTCAATCATCGTCTCGACCGCGGCCATGATCTCGGCGACGCCGGCCTTGTCGTCCGCGCCGAGGAGCGTCGTGCCGTCGGTGACGATGAGCTCTTCGCCCACATGGCTTTCAAGGCCGGGGCAGAGCGCCTCGGTGAGGGAGACAGTGTCGTTGAGCTTCAGCTCGCCGCCCTCGTAGCGCACGAGGCGGGGCTTGACGTTTTCACCCGAAGCGTCGGGAGCGGTGTCCATGTGCGCGATGAGCGCGATGACGGGCGCGTCCACGCCCTCGCTCGCGGGGAGCGTTGCAAGCACATTGCCGCAGTCGTCCATGTGGACGTCCTCGAGCTTCAGCGCTTCAAGCTCCTGCATCAGCGCGCGGCCGAGGTCCTTCTGCCGCTCCGTAGAGGGCGAGGTGCCGGTGAATTCATCCGAGGTGGTGTAATAGGTCACATAGCGCAGAAAACGCGATTTGGCAGATTCCATTTGGGGGTACCTCCTTGCAGTCATGCTGCGTGATATTTCACACTCAGTGTACCACAAAAGGGGGCGAACTGTAAAGCCGCGGCGCACCGATCCGCGCAAAAGTGAAACAGTGCAAAAGATTCTTTTGCTTGACAAAGGGCGGCAGTTGATAATATAGTGTGATACATATTAAATAAGAAACTGGGAGGGAAGAGGAAAAATGAACGTGGAAACCATCACGAGCCGGCAGAATCCGCTGATGACGCACCTGCGCAAGCTCGCTTCCTCCCGGTCTTACCGCAAAAAGAGCGGCGAATATCTCTGCGACGGGACAAAGCTCTTGGACGAAGCGCTCAAGTGGGGCGCGCCGGTCCAAACGGCGGTGTTCTCCGACGGTGTGGAGATTCCAACGCTTCCCGATACCGTGCGCGCCGTGTGCGTGAGCGAAGACCTGATGCGCTCGGTGAGCCCGATGGAGACGCCGCAGGGCGCACTGTTTACGGTCGCGCTTCCCGAGACGAAGCTGCCCGAAACGCTTGCGGGTAAGCACTATCTCGTGCTGGACAGCGTGCAGGACCCCGGGAACGTGGGGACCATCCTGCGCACGGCGGACGCGTTTGAGTGCGACGGCGTGTTCTTAGTCAACGCCTGCGCCGACCTCTTCAATCCCAAGACGGCGCGCGCCACGATGGGCGCGATCTTCCGCCGCGAGGCGTACAGCGTCACGCCGGAGGAGCTTTTCGCGCTGCTCAGTAAGAGCAACATCCCGCTCTACGGCACGGCGCTGCGTGAGGACACCGTGCCGCTGTCTGACGCGAATCTGTCCAAAGCCGCTGTCGCCATCGGCAGCGAGGGGCGCGGACTGTCGCAGCAAATGCTGGATGAGTGCGCCAAAACGCTCAAAATTCCCATGAGCCCGCGCTGCGAGTCGCTCAACGCGGCCATCGCGGCGACGGTCGTTCTGTGGGAGATGTATCGCTGAAACAAACAAGGAGGTGCTCTTCATGGCGGGGCATAAATACTGGGTGTGGCTCTCGGAGGTCAAGGGACTGACAAACCGCTCAAAGCTTCTGCTGCTCGACTATTTCGGCACGCCGGAGAACGTCTACTATGCCGACGGGGACGAGTACCGCTTCGTCGAGGGCATCGAGCCGCGGCAGATCGCACTGCTCGCGGAAAAATCGTTGGAAAACGCCGACCGTATTCTCGGCGCGTGTTCGCGGCTGGGGCTGCGGCTTCTCACGATGCAGGACGCGGACTATCCGATGCGCCTGCGCAATATCTTTGAGCCGCCGTGCCTGCTTTATGTCAAAGGCCAGCTCCCCGTTATCGACGAGGAGGTCGCTGTCGCCATGGTCGGCACGCGCAAGGCCTCGCCCTACGGCATCGAAGCGGCGGAGAAGATCGCCTACGGCCTGTGCAGGCAGGGCGCGGTCGTGATCTCCGGCGCGGCGGCGGGCGTGGACAGCGCATCTCACCGCGGCGCGCTGCGCGCGGGCGGAAAGACCATCGCCGTGCTCGGCAACGGGCTGGACATTGTCTATCCCGCGGAGAATGAATGGCTGTACCGCGATATCGCGGCCTCGGGCGCGCTCATCAGCGAGTATCCGCCCGGGACGGCGGCCGAGGCGTGGCATTTTCCCGTGCGAAACCGCATCATCAGCGGCTTGAGCCTCGCGACCATCGTGGTCGAAGCGCCGGAAAAGAGCGGTGCGCTCATCACGGCGAATACCGCGCTTGAGCAGGGACGCGATGTTTTCGCCGTTCCCGGTCCGATCGACGCGCCGCTCAGCCGCGGCTGCAACCGTTTGATCGCGGACGGCGCGGCGGGCCTCATCACCGACAGCTGGGATGTGCTGCGCGAGTACGAGGCCATCTATCCGCATAAAATACTCGGCGAGCGCGTGGAGCTTCCGCGTACGCTCGGCTATCAGGCGCGCGAGGAGCAAGCACGCGCCAAGCAGGCCGCGGCGGAGGAAATACTGTCGCTGCCGACACTGAATTTGAAAACCAACGACGCGGGGCTGACCGACGACCAGATCGCCATTCTGCGCACGCTGAAAGACGGCGCGCTGCAGGTGGACGATCTGATCGAAAAGACACAGATCCCCACGCGCCGTGTTCTTTCCGCGCTGACGATGATGGAGCTTGAGGGCTACGTCGAGCAGGGCAGCGGCAAGCATTTTTCTTTGACCGTCACACTACTGGAGGAATAACATTCATGGCAAAAAAGCATCTGGTGATCGTCGAGTCTCCGGCAAAGGCGAAAACCATTGGAAAATATCTCGGCAAAGACTACGAGGTCAAGGCCAGCATGGGCCATTTGCGCGACCTGCCGAAAAGCAAGCTGGGCGTTGATATCGAGCACGACTTCGAGCCTGTCTATCAGCCCATCCGCGGAAAAGAGGAGCTCATCAGCGAGCTCAAAAAGGCCGCCAAGAGCAGCGACACCGTGTATCTTGCAACGGACCCGGACCGCGAGGGCGAAGCCATCTCGTGGCACTTAAAAGCGCTTTTGAATCTGGACGATGAAAAGGCCAAGCGCGTGACCTTCAACGAGATCACGAAAAAGGTCGTCTCCGAGAGCATCAAGGAGCCGCGCGCCATCGACCAGGACCTGGTCGACGCGCAGCAGGCGCGCCGCGTACTCGACCGCATCGTGGGCTATCAGCTGAGCCCGCTTCTGTGGAAGAAGGTCCGCCGCGGCCTCTCCGCGGGCCGCGTGCAGTCCGTCGCTGTGCGCATGGTCGACGACCGCGAAAAGGAAATTCAGGCCTTCGAGGCGCAGGAATACTGGACACTTGACGCCGACCTCACCGACGAGGCGACGCACAAGACCTTTGAGGCGCACTATTACGGCAAGGACGGTAAAAAGGTCGAGCCGGCCTCCGGCGAGCAGGTGGACGGCATCATTGCCGACATCGGCGACAAGCCCTTTACCGTGACGAATATCAAGCGCACGGACAAGCAGCGCTCCCCGTCGCTGCCGTTCACCACTTCCACCTTACAGCAGGAGGCCTCGCGCAAGCTCAACATGACGCCGCGCCGCACCATGGCCATCGCCCAGCAGCTCTATGAGGGCGTGGACATCACGGGCGAGGGCACGGTGGGTCTCATCACCTACATGCGTACCGACTCGCTGCGCATCTCCGAAGAGGCCATCGCCGCAGCGAAGACGTTTATCCTGAGCCGCTACGGGCAGAGCTACTATCCCAAGACCGCCCGCCACTACAAGGCCAAGGCCGGCGCGCAGGACGCGCACGAGGCCATCCGTCCCTCGAACGTCAACCTGACGCCCGAGCAGATCAAGGGCGATCTGACGGGCGAGCAATATCGTCTGTACCGCCTGATCTGGAGCCGCTTTTTGGCCTCCCAGATGGCGAACGCCGTGTATGACAGCGTGAGCGCGCAGATCATGGCGGGCGGACACGAGTTCCACGCGAGCGCGAGCAACTTGAAATTCTCCGGCTACACCGCCGTTTACGAGGAATCCCGCGACGACGACAGCAAGGAGGAAAAAGAGGGCACGCTGCCGCCGCTCGTCGAGGGGCAGGGCTTGACGCTCGAGGCATATACGCCGCTCCAGCACTTCACTCAGCCGCCCGCACGCTACACGGACGCGACGCTCATCCGCGCGATGGAGCAGAACGGCATCGGCCGCCCGTCGACCTACGCGCCGACGGTCTCGACGATCTTAGACCGCGAATACGTCATCAAGGACGGAAAATACCTGCGTCCCACGCCGCTCGGCGAGGTGGTGACGGGCCTGATGGAAGAGCGCTTCCCCGACATCGTGGACATGAAGTTCACCGCCCGCATGGAGGAAAAGCTCGATACCGTCGAGGAGGGCAAGACCGCGTGGAAGGACGTCATCCGCGACTTTTACGGCGGCTTTGAGCGCGACCTTGAAAACGCCGAGAAGGCGCTTGAGGGCATGAGACTCAAGGTCCCCGATGAGGTCAGCGAGGAGAAGTGCGACGTCTGCGGCCGCAACATGGTCATCAAGAGCGGGCGCTTTGGCCGCTTCCTTGCCTGCCCGGGCTACCCTGAGTGCACGTTCACCAAGCCCCTTGTCATCGAAATGCCGGGCCGCTGCCCCAAGTGCGGCGGGCGCATGATGAAGCGCACCGGCGTGAGCAAGAAGACGAACAAGCAGTACACGTACTATGCCTGCGAATTCTCCACCAGCAGCGATCCCGAGAAGAAGTGCGACTTCATGACTTGGGATGTGCCGACGAAGGACGACTGCCCCGAGTGCGGCCAGACGATGTTCAAAAAGGCGGGCAAGGGCTTTAAGCGCCCGTACTGCATCAACCCCGCGTGTTCGCGCTTTGTGCCGGAGGACCAGCGCGGCTATGTGAAAAAGAAGACCACCGAGACCGCGGAAGAGGGCGCGGAGAGCGCCGAAGCCGCCGATGCGGCGGAGACCGCCGCCAGGAAGACGACGGCTAAGAAGAGCACCACCGCAAAGAAAACGAGCACAAAAGCGGCGAGCACCAAGAAGACCGCGACGAAGACCGCCGCAGCGAAGAAAACGACAAAGAAGGCCGCAGCCGAGGATGGTGCAGAAAAGCCCGCAAAAAAGACGGCGGCAAAGAAGACCGCGGCCACGAAAAAGGCGGCCGCTAAGAAGACGACCGCCAAGTCCGCGGCCAAAAAGACCGCGGAGAAAGAAGAGAACTGATGCAAGTAACTGTGATCGGCGCCGGCCTTGCCGGCTGCGAGGCTGCCTGGCAGCTCGCGCAGCGCGGCATCGCCGTGACGCTGCATGAAATGAAACCCGAAAAGACCACCCCCGCGCACCACACGGCGGATTTTGCCGAGCTTTGCTGCTCGAATTCGCTGCGCTCGGACCAGATCGAAAACGCGGTCGGCCTTCTCAAAGAGGAGCTGCGCCGCCTCGATTCGCTGATCCTTGCCTGCGCGGACGCGACGCGCGTGGAGGCGGGCGGCGCGCTGGCGGTCGACCGCTACGCCTTTTCAAAGCTCGTGACAGAGAAGATCCGTTCGCATCCCAATATCACGGTTGTCCCCGGCGAGGTGACGGCCATCCCCGAGGGGAACGTCATCATCGCCTCGGGCCCCTTGACGAGCGACGCGCTCGCCGCCGCCATCGCCGAAAAGATCGGCGACGGGCACACGCTGAACTTTTTCGATGCCGCCGCGCCGCTCGTGACGTTTGAGAGCGTCGACATGGATTCGGCGTTTTTCGCCTCGCGCTACGACAAGGGGACGGCGGACTACATCAACTGCCCGATGACGGAGGAGGAGTACGATGCCTTCTGGCAGGCGCTCACGACCGCCGAGGAAGCGAGCGTACACGGCTTTGAGGATAAAAACGTCTTCGAGGGCTGCATGCCCGTCGAGGTCATGGCGCGCCGCGGACACGATACGCTCTGCTACGGCCCCCTCAAGCCGCGCGGCCTGCGAGACCCGAAGACGGGGAAAGAGCCCTATGCCGTCGTCCAGCTGCGGCGCGACAATGCGCAGGGCAGCGTTTACAATCTGGTTGGATTCCAGACGCATCTGCGCTTTCCCGAGCAGAAGCGCGTGTTTTCGATGATCCCCGCGCTGCATGATGCGGAGTTTGTGCGCTACGGCGTGATGCACCGCAACACCTATCTCCGCTCGCCGGGGATGCTGGACCGCTACTATCGCCTGATCGCGGATGACCGCATCGCCTTTGCCGGACAGATGACCGGCGTGGAGGGCTATATCGAGTCCGCGGCTTCGGGCTTTCTGGCGGGCATCGAGATGGCAAGAAGACTCGAAGGCAAACCGCCCGTCGATTTCCCACGCGAGACGACCATCGGGGCGCTGGGGCTTTACATCAGCGATACGACGGTCTCGGACTTTCAGCCGATGAACGTGAACTTTGGTATCATGCCGCCGCTGGGCTACCGCATCAAGGGCGGCAAGCGCGTGAAAAATGCGCAGCTCGCCGCGCGCTCGCTTGAAAAGATCGACGCGATGCGCGAGGACGTGCTGAGTGACAGGAAAGGAGAGTGACCCCGTGAAGATCATCGTCGACGCCATGGGCGGCGATTTCCCCCCGCTCGCGCCCGTCAAGGGCGCGCTGATGGCGCAGGAGAAGTACGGCGTGGACATCGTCCTGACCGGAAAAACGGAAGAGATCTTGAAGGCCCTGCAGCAGTGCGGCTGCAAGGAGCTCCCCAAGGGCATGGAGATCGCCAACGCGACCGAGGTGGTCGAGATCTGCGACGATCCGGCGACGGCCTTTAAGCACAAGAAGGATTCGTCCCTCACCGTGGGGCTCAATATGCTGCACGCGGGCGACGCGGACGGCTTTGTCAGCGCGGGCAGCACGGGCGCGCTCCTCGCGGGCGCGACGCTTCTCGTCAAGCGCATCCGCGGCCTGCGCCGCGCGGCGCTCGCGCCGACCATCCCGACGGCCAAGGGCAAGGCGGTACTCATCGACTGCGGCGCGAACGCCGAGTGCACGGTCGAATACCTGCTGCAATTTGCGTATCTTGGCAGCTACTACGCGCAGAAAGTGCTCGGCGTCGAAAATCCGCGCATCGGTCTTTTGAACATCGGCGCGGAGGAGAGCAAGGGCGACACGCTGCGCCGCGAAACGTATCAGAAGCTCAAGGAAGCGGGCGAGGCGGGGCATCTCAACTTCACCGGCAACATTGAGGCCAAGGAAGCGATGCTCGGTGAGTGCGACGTCATCGTCGCCGACGGCTACAGCGGCAACATCATGCTCAAGAGCATCGAGGGCACGGGCAAGCTTCTTTCCATCAAATTGAAGGAAATGCTGATGCACAGCACCGGCACGAAGCTGGCGGCGCTGCTGCTCAAGGGACAGCTCGGCGATTTCAAGAAAATGCTCGACGCGAACGAGGTCGGCGGTACGGCGCTGCTCGGCATCTCGAAGCCGGTCGTCAAGGCGCACGGCAGCGCGAGTGAGGTCGGCATCTGCAATGCGGTCCGTCAGGCGATGGAGGTCGCGCGCAGCGGTATCATCGACGACATCGCGCAGAATATCGACAAGATGCGTATTGAACAGAAGGCAGAATAACGCGAATGCCAAAAAGCGGCAAAATGGGTATTGACAGCACAGTGCCTTTGCCGTATCATTTGGAAGAACCAAAACCGTGAGAGGAAGTATAAGACTTATGAGTCCCGAAGAAATTTTCAAAACGATGCAGAAGCTGATCGTCGAGCAGTTCGCGCTCGACCCCGATGAGGTCACGATGGACAGCTCTTTTGAGGAAGATCTTGGCGCCGACTCCGTGGATCTTGTCGAACTGGTGATGGCCATGGAGGAAGAGTTTGAGCTCGATGAGATCCCCGAGGAGGAGCTCACCTCGCTCAAGACGGTGGGCGACTGCGTGCGCTACCTGAGCACGAAGCTCGGTTAAGAAGAAAAAAGCCGCCCCGCTTTGCGCGGGGCGTCCTTTTATCAGGAGGAAAAACCATGCAGGCCTTGGAAGAAAAGCTGCAATATCATTTCAAAAATCTGGCGCTGCTCGAAGAGGCGCTGCGCCACAGCTCGTATGCCAACGAGCACCGCGGCGCAAACTTTTTCAGCAACGAACGCCTGGAATTCCTGGGTGACAGCGTGCTCGGCTTTGTGACGGCGGAGTATCTGTTTGCCAAGCATCCTACCGCGCCGGAGGGGGAGCTGACGCGCATCCGCGCGCTGCTCGTGTGCGAGGACAGCCTGCACGAGGTCGCGCAGCGCCTGGAGCTTGGAAAATACTTAAAGCTCGGCAACGGCGAGGAGAGCTGCGGCGGCCGCACGCGTCCGTCTATCCTGGCCGACGCGACCGAGGCGGTGTTTGCCGCGGTGTATCTTGACGGCGGCATCAGCGCGGCCAGCGCGCTCATCCACCGAGTGTTGCTCGATACCGAGCGCGAGGAGGTCGCCGAGGAAAAGCGCCGCGACTATAAGACCATTTTACAGGAATTCGTGCAGCGCACGCCAAACCAGACGCTTTCCTACCGCCTGTTTGGTGAGAGCGGCCCCGACCATGACAAGACGTTCTATTTTGAAGTGCTGCTCAACGGCGGCGCTGTGGGCAAGGGCGCGGGCCGCAGCAAGAAGGAAGCCGAGCAGATGGCCGCAAAAGACGCGCTCGAAAAACTGACGGACCAGCGCTGAAAAGATGATCACCGACTGCTTTGACGATAAGACGGAACCCGTCATCAGCCTGCGGGACTTTTACGGCGAGCAGAAGCACCTTGTCGAAACGTGCCTGATCCTGTTTTCGCAGAAGATCTATCAGCATCTGCTGGACACCTTTCCCAGTGAAAAGATCGGCCTGATCGGTGCGTGCAACGGGAATATCCCCATTTACCGCATGAATTACAAGGGAAAGGACATCGCGTTTTACCTCTCGGGCATCGGCTCGGCGATTGCCGCATCGGAGTGCTATGAGGCGAGCTGGATCGTCGGTGCGTCGAAGTTCGTGATGTTCGGTTCCTGCGGGAGCTTGAATCGGGAGGCGACGAGGGGCAAATTCATCGTCCCGACGGAGAGTTGCCGCGGCGAGGGCTGCTCGTACTATTTCGCTGCGCCGTCCGACTACATCACGGTCGAGAACGCGCGGAAGCTCTCGGCCATCTTTACCGAGCTGGGCGTCCCGCACGTGACGGGGCGGGTTTGGACGACGGACGCCATGATCCGCGAGACTGCGGGCCTCGTCGCGCAGCGAAGAAGCGAGGGCTGTCTCGCCGTGGAGATGGAGCTCGCCGGTGTGCAGGCGGTGTGCAGTTTTTACGGCTTATCGCTCTATAACTTCCTCGAGGCGGGGGACGTGCTGGAGGAGAGCGGCTACGATGTCGCCAATCTTCGCGGCGCGAACCACGACCTCGGCAAGCTCTATATCGCGCTGGAAACGGCGCTGCGCATCTGAATAGAATCGAAAACGCCATGACGAAAGTCACGGCGTTTCTTTTTTGCTGTTTTTCTTCTTTTCAAAGAGGATCGACAGCCCCGCGTAGAGCAGGAACAGCCCGAACGGCTTGCGGAAGACGCTGCTGTCGACCATTGTCGTCAAAAACGCGGCGGCGAGCGCACAGAGCGTGCCGGTCGGGATGGCCGCGCGCAGGACGGCTTTGTCGAGATATCCGTTTTTGCGATGCGCGAAGAGCGAGATGCCCGCGGTTGGCAGAAAATAGAGCAGGTTGATGGCCTGCGCTGTGCGCTGCTCCACGCCGAAAAAGAGTGTCATGCATAAAAGAAGCAGTGTCCCGCCGCCGACGCCCCAGGACGAGAGGATTCCCGTCAAAAGCCCGCAGAGCGCGGGAAAGAGCCAGTCCGTCACAGAAGGTACCTCACCGCGCCATAGAGCAGAAACAGCGCGAAAATGCGCTTGAGCCATGTGTTCGGCACGTCCTTGAAGAGCCTGCCGCCGATCCATCCGCCTGCAAGCCCGCCGACAAGGTAGGGGAGCGCCTCTCCGAGCGGCAGCGCGCCGCGGAACGCGTACACGAGTACCGACACAAGGCAGAACGGGAAGATGACAGCCACGCAGGTCGCAAGCGCCGTCTTGTCGGAGAGCTTTGCCCACGAGCGCAGCAAAAAGACGAGCGGAATGCCGCCGCCCCCGCCGAATAAGCCGTTCACCGTGCCTGCGAGCGCGCCGCAGACGCGGTATTTGCCCTTTTCCGTCATGCTGTCACCGCCTTTTTGATGCTATGTAGCGGCCGCCTGAGGGGCGGCTGCAAAAATTACTGCTTCTTAAAGCTCTGGCAGTCGGTGCACTGGTCCATGGTGGGGTTGGCCTCGTGCGTACCGACCTGGATGGCGTTCAGACCGCAGTACTGGGCGTCCTTACAGTGGTTGGCGCAGTTGGTCACGGCGCAGCGAATAGAGGTGTTGGGCGTGCAGGAGCAGCCGTTATTGGTATGATCGGTCATAGATTTGTCCTCCCAAAAAATTGTTTTGGCGTTTGCCGCGCTTAGTTTGCGCGCATTTTTGCCCGCTATGCAAAAGGAAGAACATTCCAATAAAAAACGTCCGGCTGATATAGCTGGGTGTACGTAAGACAGTATTGCGCTAAGATTGACGAAGCGGCACGAAACCGCATGGAGCTGATCGTGCCGGAGCTGGCGAAGCGAAACGGCGTGACCGAGAAACTGAAGCCGACACCAAATGGAATGGGTACGGCAGATGAACGCTTGCAAGGCACAGGCAGAGGAAATTGTGAAAATCGAATTGATTTACGATTGAGTGAGGAAGTCCGGGCAGAAAACTGTTCGGACTTTTCTCATATATTCCAAAGTTGCGGTAGAATTGTTTACAAGTTTTATGGTATAATTTGAATACAAAAATTGAGCAACAAATCGGAATTTGGTCAAGGAGTGTGATTGTATGAAAAAGAAAACATTATCAGTTCTTTTATTTGTGATTACTTTTATTGCTACCTACACCATTCTTTGTTTTGCCCTGCCAGGTGCAAAGATGGCATTAGGGACTACAACCCTTGATCGCATCTGGGTAGCAATTACTTGTATGGCATTGTTCAAAGTAGTTGTATCCTTGGTGGTTGCATCTATTGTTGGAGTGCTCCCGATGATCGTTGGTAAGAGAGAATAACATACTTCAATTTGGAAATTCCAGTTTGGCGAACTGATAAAATCCCTTTAGGAACTAAAGGGCGCACTTCTATACTCTCTGTCGAGAGTAGTG
>ERZ772863.1414-NODE-1414-length-21060-cov-2.904166_pt1 | contig 21060 bp, 18 predicted proteins | sample MGYA00512134_ERZ772863 | MGnify/ENA primary metagenome ERZ772863 (study PRJEB29015, sample SAMEA2737659) | human gut metagenome | biome: human gut; feature: human-associated habitat; material: faeces | place: China | collected 2012 ...
AATCTGCGCCAGACTAAGAAATAAAGGGAAACGGGAGTTAAGAGGGTAGAAACCGCAGGTGTCTACCCTCTTGCCCCTGCCGCGGGTGCGGCGAATCCTGCATGAGCAAACTCCTACGCAAAACTAAGGATTCCCCCTTGCAATCTGCGCTATTTCGTGATATATTGTTAGTTAGTAAAAGCTAACCAGCTCGGGTACAAAAGGAGCATTACACCCATGTTGAAAATTACTCTCGGCGTTGACGGCATGATGTGCGGCATGTGCGAAAGCCATGTCAACGATGCGGTTCGCAAGGCATTTCCCGTGAAGAAGGTCACTTCCTCTCACGGCAAGGGGCAGACGGTTATCCTCACCGAGCAGGACCTCGATGAGCAGGCTGTCCGCGATGCGGTAAACGCTACCGGCTATACCGTTACGTCCTTTTCCAAGGAGCGATATGAGAAAAAGGGACTGTTTTCCTTTCTGCATAAATGAGCAGAGTAAGGCCGCCTTGCAGCGGCTTTGCTTTTCAACACAGGTTAGCAAAATCTAACTTAATAAACCGATATATACCAACGGAGGAAATCGCAGTGCTGGAAACTCTGCTCAAACCGAATACCGGCGCATCGCTGTCTGGCTGCGTACGCTGGACCCAGCCGATGGATGGCGTGCGCGTGTGCGATTTTGACTGCGCGCTGACTGTGCCGCCGGCCATGCCTGCGGAGCCATCCGAGGTGCCGTGCGAGGTGCTGTTCTGCCGGCAGGGCGGTCTGCGGCTGACCATGACCGATGGGCGGCAAGTGTTCCTGCAGGAGCACGAGGTACTGCTGCTGCTCGGCGCAAGTGTGAAGAGCCTTTCGGTCGCGGACGGATTGTTCAGCGGTGAGCTGGTGCTCATCGAGCAGAGTGCAGCGGCACCGTGCCGTCTGACGGTCAACGCAGCACGAATCAAAGCACGAGTCACTCCGCATATGGGCTGCGTAGTGCTGCGCAGCGCGGTGTGGATTGATAGTCTGGCTGCGGCACTGCAGTCCGTTCCGGAGCGGGACAGAGCCGCCTACAGTGCAATCAAAGCCATTGAGCTGCTGTACCTCATCAGTACAGACAGTCCGCTGCTGACGATACCGCCGGAATCCGTCTCCCGCGATCACTATCTGACCGATACAGTGAGGCAGGTACAGGAGTATATGGTATCGCACCTGTCCGACCCGCTTACGATCGACCAGCTGTCTGCACGGTTCCGCATTTCGCCGACCGCCCTGAAGGATATATTTCGGCAGACCTATGGTCGTCCGATCCACCAGTATCTGCTCGAAAAGCGGGTGCAGCATGCTGCCGAACTGCTGCATCGGAGTCCGCTCTCCATCGTGGATATTGCAGCGGCGGTCGGCTATAACAGCGCCAGTCAGTTCGGTGTGGCGTTCAAGCGCCGCTATCAGCTGACGCCCTCGCAGTACCGCCGACAAGCTCGAAAAAGTTAGCAAAATGCAACTATTTTGATGATAAAACTAAAAATTAGCGGCAACAAACTGCGAAAATGTCCGATTCCGTGCGTTTCATGTCTAAAGCTGTGCGACAAGCAGGGAAAATTGTGATATGATAATCGCAAACAAAAAAACACACCATGTTTGGAGGTGTACTGTATGAAGCAGCATCGTTTTTGGGCATGGGCCGCGTTGTTCTGCATGGTAATGACGATGATTACCGGCTGTAAGCGCAAGTGAGATTGATAGGAGGAACATATTATGAAGAAGATTTACAAGGACATCGCCGTATTTGTTGGTGGCACCCTGTTCGGTTCCGCAGGTATCAAGCTGCTGAGCAGCAAGGATGCTAAGAACGTATATACCCATGCTACCGCAGCGGTTCTTCGCATGAAGGATACTGTTATGAACACCGTTGACTGCGTTAAGGAGAACGTCGGCGACATCCTCGCTTCCGCAGAGGAGATCAACGAGAAGCGCGCTGCTGAGGCAGAGGCTGCTGCTGTTGAGGATGCAGACATTGAGGTTGAGCTGACCGATGAGGACCCGACTGCTGCTCCGGTTGAGGCATAAGGACCTGTCGCCAAACCACGGTTTGGCCGACAGGAGGAACGTGCTGTGAGCCGTTCCAAAGTCGCCCGAAAGTTCCCGTTCGGAAGCTTTCTCCCTTTTAGGGAATGAAAACCGAGGCACATGTTCCCGGTTTTTATGGGACGAATATCAAAGAGGGGCAGAGCCCCTCTTTTCCTATCTACCGGAAGTAAGCTGGAGGTAATTTTACTATGAAAGCATTCATTGAACACGAAAGCCGCGGACGGCTTCGTGTGCGCATGAAGCAGTACCGCATGACGCTGGAGCAGGCTGATCTGCTGGAGGCGTATCTGCAGAATCAGCCGGGTGTACTCAACGCAGCCGTGCACGAGCGCACCTGCTGTGCTGTCATCCGCTACATCGGTGACCGCGAGAATATCATCCGCGCGATCGCTCAGTTTAACTATACTGCACCGTCTGTTACGGCGCTGACGCCGACCCACAGCGGCCGTGCGCTCAACCGTGAGTATCAGGAAAAGCTGGTTGGCAAGGTTATTACGAAGTTTGCCTGCACGCTGTTCCTGCCAACGCCGCTGCAGATTGCACGCACGATCTGGCTGTCGCTGCCGTTCCTCGGTCGCGGTCTCAAGCGCCTGATTCACAGAGAGCTGAAGGTTGAGCTGCTCGACGCGCTGTCCATCGGTGTTTCGATGGTACGCCGGGACTTCTCCACGGCAGGCTCGGTTATGTTCCTGCTCGATATCGGTGAGTTGCTCGAGGAGTGGACGCACAAAAAGTCGGTTGACGATCTGGCGCGCTGTATGTCGCTCAACGTAAAACGCGTATGGCTCAAAACCGATGACGCAGAGGTACTTGTACCGCTGTCAAACATCGCTGTCGGTGATCACATTCTGGTTCGCATGGGCAGCGTCATCCCGCTGGACGGTGAGGTTGTTGAAGGCGAAGTCATGGTTAATCAGGCATCGCTTACCGGAGAATCCATGCCGGTTGCAAAGCGTCCGGGTACGCAGGTTTACGCCGGCACGGTCATCGAGGAAGGCGACTGCGTGATCGAGGTCACCCAGTCCTCCGGCGAGAGCCGCTACGACAAGATCGTTTCCATGATTGAGCAGTCCGAGCAGCTCAAGAGTGCTGCTGAGAGCCATGCCGCTAATCTGGCGGACAAGCTGGTGCCGTACACGCTGGTCGGCAGTGCGCTCAGCTACGCACTGACCCGCAATGTCACCCGTGCACTGTCCGTGCTGATGGTTGATTTCTCCTGTGCGCTCAAGCTGGCTATGCCGCTGGCGGTTCTGTCCGCCATGCGTGAGGCAAGCATGTATCATATCACGGTCAAGGGCGGCAAGTTCCTCGAGGCTGTCGCGCAGGCAGATACCATTGTATTCGACAAGACCGGCACGCTGACGCACGCCTGCCCGGTGGTTGCCAAGGTTATTCCGTTCGGTGGTCGTTCCGAAGACGACATGCTGCGCGTTGCAGCCTGCCTGGAGGAGCATTTCCCACACTCCATGGCGAACGCCGTTGTCCGCGCTGCGCGTGAGCGCAATCTGGCGCACGAGGAAATGCACTCGCAGGTTGAGTATATCGTAGCGCACGGCATTTCCAGCATGGTTGAAAACAAGAAGGTCGTTATAGGCAGTGCACACTTTATCTTCGAGGATGAAAAGTGTACGGTTCCGGCCGGTGAGCAGGAGAAGTATGATGCACTCCCGCCCGAGTTCTCGCACCTGTATCTGGCCATCGGCGGTGAGTTGGCGGCCGTTATCTGCATCGCAGACCCGCTTCGTCCGGAGGCCCGCGATGTGATGAAGGCGCTGCGCGCCCTCGGCATCAAGCGCACAGTCATGCTGACCGGCGACAGTGAGCGCACGGCAGCGGCCATCGCGGCTGAGGTCGACGTGGACGACTACCGCGCTGAGGTTCTGCCGGAGGACAAGGCAAACTTTGTCGAGCAGGAACGCGCGGCAGGCCATACGGTTATCATGCTCGGCGACGGTATCAACGATTCTCCGGCGCTGTCGGCGGCTAACGTTGGCGTAGCCATCAGCGACGGCGCTGCCATCGCCCGTGAGATTGCGGACATCACCATCGCAGCGGAGAATCTGTTTGAGCTGGTTGCACTGCGCCGTATCGCACAGGGTCTGATGAGCCGCATCAACTCCAATTACCGCTTCGTAATCGGCTTTAACGGTTCGCTGATCGGTCTGGGCGTTGCCGGCGTGCTGGCTCCCGCAACCTCTGCGATGATGCACAACCTGTCTACGCTGGGCATCAGCCTGCGCAGCATGACCAATCTGATCGATTCTTCCGAGACGACCCGTCTGCTGGAGAGCAAGTAATTTTAATAGAGTTAAGAGTGGAGAGTGAAGCGCTTTCCGCTCTTTCTTTTTGCGATTCAGGTATAACAAAACCCCGTCTTTGACGGGGGGTGTGTTTCTATAACTGTTTGAAAAACTGTATTTTTACTTCTGCTGCCACACCATTCCATAATCTTTTTCTCCAGTAGCTTCATCCAGGCCGCTGTACTGAATTTCAAATCCTTCTCTTTGATAAAAAGATATTGCTGGTGTGTTTTTTTGATATACATTCAAAATCAGTTTGCTTCTTGTATTCTTTACATAATTCAGCAGTATTTTACCAATACTCTGCGACTGCATTGTCTCAGAAACAAAAATGCCTTCAATATATTCGCCATTCAGCCCGATAAATCCTTGTATCTTCTGATTGTCCTCATAGACATAGACAGTTGCCTGCAACAGCAGTTCTTTCACAAGCTCCAAATTACTTTTCCAATATTGGGCAGGGATAAAATAATGTGCCTTTATATTGGTATCCAGCCATATATCGGCAACTTGATTGATATCTGCTTTTCGTAATTCTCTAATCATAGCGGGGGACTCTCCTGCAAATTTGATTGTTACACAATAGAAGGTAATGTCAGATACGTTACCGGATGCGGAAACGTAAACAGCGTGCGCTGTTCGTCGCTGGCGTTGATCAGCGTGAGGGACAGCGTGCGCAGGTCATTCGTCGGCAGCGGCACAAGCTGTGTCCACTCGGTGCGGATAAACCGGTCCGGACCGGTTTCGGTCAGCGTGTAAGTTCCGTTATGGTATGCAAGGAACAGGGGCTGTCCCAGAGCAGGCTGCATTTCCAGAGAAATGGCAGCAGTCCGATCTCGATGGATTGCAAAAAAGCGCGTCAGCAACGCATACGGCGGCTTGAGTTTGTTCTGTCCGGTCAGGCGCAGTGTACCGCAGTCGCGCCAGCGCGGCACAGAACAGATATGCCGGGCGTCCCACTCGGTCACCGGATCAAAAATGTGCTGCCCAATGTCGGAATCGGCCATAAACCATTCGGTGTAGGGGAGACCATAGGCGTTTTCGCCGTCCGCGGAAAACAAAACCGAATAGGTGAATTCGTCGGTCTGTCCGCACGGCTGCAGGTGATACTCTGTGCCGTCGAACATCAGAGAGCCGGTTTCACCGTTCGGTGTGCGCAAGGTGAGCGTGCTGGGTTCGTCTGCTTCGGCAAGCTCATACAGTACAGAATCATCTATGACCTCGCGGTCAGAGGAGATTGTCAGCGTGCCGAAATCAGCCGCAGCGGCATGAACGCAAAGTCCTGCCAGCAGCAAAGCGGATAACAAATACTTTTTCATAGCCATCCTCTCCTTTTTTAACTATAACATGAATGGCGAGGAAACACAATTTCCACTTAACATCACAGGATACCTGCGGATCATAACACCCCCCGTCAAAGGCGGGGGGTGTTGCACATATTACAATTTATTTTGTAATAACAGGTTTTCCTTCTGCATCTAACAGTGGCGTTAATCCACCGGAAACGCCGCTTGCAATAAAAAGATAATTTACGCCGGTTTCCTTATCCACATATATGGTTTTCTCACTTATCATGCCGGTTTCCTGATATACTGCTTCAAATCTTTTTTCTTTACGCATTTTTACCTACCTCTCAATTCCGAATAATTATGTACTTGCAGATTTACTATACCATGAATACACCCGAAACACAATCACCCATTGACACCACCGATATTCCGATAGATAATATAGGCAATAGGGAAACTTTACGCAAGAAGGGAAGTGCTTCAACGAATGAAACGCAGCTACGAGATGGACCTGTGCAGCGGTCCGCTGCTGAGCAAAATCCTGCTGTTTTCGCTGCCGCTGATTCTTTCGGGTGTGCTGCAGCTGCTGTTCAACGCGACCGACATTGTCGTAGTCGGCAAATTTGCGGGCAGCAATGCGATGGCGGCGGTCGGCTCGACCACCTCGCTGTTCAACCTGCTGGTCAACTCATTCATCGGTATTTCGGTCGGCGCGAACGTGCTTGTCGCGCGGCATTACGGCGAGCGGGATTACGACGGTGTGCAGCAGACTATCCAGACGGCGCTGCTTACCGGCTTGATCGGCGGCGCGATACTGATCGTGCTCGGCGTTGTGCTCGCACGTCCCATGCTGACGCTGATGGCCACACCGGACGAGGTTATCGACCAGGCCGTGCTGTACATGCAGGTGTACTTCATCGGTATGCCGGCAACCATGATCTACAACTTCGGTGCAGCCGTGCTGCGTGCTGTGGGCGATACCCGGCGTCCGCTGTACTTCCTGATGGCGGCCGGCGTGATGAACGTCCTCGGCGACCTGCTGTTTGTGTGCATCCTCGGCATGGGTGTCGCCGGAACGGCTATCGCCACCGTGCTCAGCCAGTGCGTTTCGGCGGGCCTAACCGTGCTGTGCCTTGTCAAAACGGATGGTATGTGCCATCTCGACCTGCGCCGTCTGCACTTCCGCATGGATAAGTTCTTGAGAATCATGCAGGTCGGTCTGCCTGCCGGTATGCAGAGCGTTATCTTCAATATCTCGAACGTACTTATTCAGTCCTCGGTCAACAGCTTCGGTGCAGTAACGGTTGCGGGCAACACGGCAGCCGCCAACATTGAGGGGTTTGTGTACATTTCGATGAACGCGCTCTATCAGACCTCCATCAGCTTCACCAGTCAGAATCTCGGTGCAAAGAATTATCACCGCATCGACCAGACACTCGTGCGCTGCATGTGCATCGTCACACTGATCGGTCTGGTGCTCGGCAACGGCGCACATCTGCTCGGCAATCATCTGCTGCACATCTACTCGGATGATCTGGAGGTCATCTCGTTCGGTATGCAGCGCCTGTCGGTCATCAGCGTCACCTACTGCCTGTGCGGCATGATGGATGTGCTCGCGGGCACAATACGCGGTCTGGGCTATTCCATGCTGCCAATGATCGTCTCGCTGATTGGCGCATGTGTGTTCCGTATCATCTGGATTTTTACGGTCTTTCGCGTGCAGCATACGCTGTTCATCCTGTATGCGTCCTACCCGATCTCGTGGATACTGACCATCCTGGCGCACTTTGTGTGCTACCTGATCGTGCGGAAAAAGGTTTTCCGGCCGCAGGAGACATAAGCGCGCGTTTTTCTCCGGAAAACGGTTGTAATTGACGGTTAAATATAGTATAATACTCGTGCAATGCGGGAATTTCCCGCGCAATAAGTAAATAAGCGAACAGTCGGTGCCGCTGTATGTTTTCGAACAGGACAGCGGGTAAAAGGGAAGCAGGTGCAAATCCTGCACGATCTCGTCACTGTAAGCGGGGAATGGACTGCCATTTACGTCACTGATATTACGGTATCGGGAAGGCGGCAGTTCTAAGGCAACACAGCATAATGAAAGCTGCGGCGCTTTGCGGAAACTGTGTGTTCTGACTTCGTTGTGATTTCACGGTAATACATCAAGTATTACCGCAAAACCACGCCTCGTCAGTACGCGAGAATTTACTCGCAAATCGCTCTTGTTCAATTATGCGGTATTGTCTTAAGAGCCGCAAGTCAGGAAACCTGCCGGTCTGTTGGTACGGGAAGCTGCTTCCGGGTCACGAGTTATTGATTGTACTGATACCGCATGATTTTTGATTCAGGCAGTCCCTTTCATCATATATTGATGGGGGACTGTGTGTTTTCCGTACCCTTTTTCTTTCAAAGTGTGCGCTTTCGCTTTGCAGGCAAAATGAAGGAGGAAAACCATGAGCAAAGTAAGCAAACTGAAGAAGCTCGGCATTATGCTGATCGTTTCCGGCATGCTGATGTCCATGCTGACCGCTTGCGGCGGCAGCAAGACCGCAGCTGCGGATGACACGAAGGACAATAACACCACTGCACAGACTGATGCGCAGGATCAGACCGATCCGGACGAAAACTATGAAACGGGTGACGCTTCCTTGGACGATCCGCTGAATCAGGATGAAATTGGCGATACCGAGCTGCTCGTAGTCAGCTTCGGCACCAGCTATAACGACAGCCGCCGTGAGACCATCGGCGCCATCGAGAAGGCGATGCAGAAGGCGTTCCCGGATTACGCGGTACGCCGCGGCTTCACCAGCCAGATCATCATCGACCATGTAAACAAGCGTGACGGCGAGAAGATCGACAACGTAACCGAGGCACTGGACCGCGCCGTAGACAACAAGGTAAAGACCCTGGTTGTTCAGCCGACCCATCTGATGAACGGTCTGGAGTACAACGACCTCAAGGATGAGCTGGCAGGCTATTCGGATTCCTTCGAGAAGATCGTGCTCGGTGATCCGCTGCTGACCTCTGACGATGACTTCCAGAAGGTTATGAATGCCATCGTAGACGCAACCAAGGAGTACGACGACGGCGAGACCGCAATCTGCTTCATGGGTCACGGCACCGAGGCGGATTCCAACAGCGTTTACACCAAGATGCAGGAGACCCTCAAGGCCGCAGGCCACGACAACTACTTTGTCGGCACTGTTGAGGCAACTCCGTCCCTCGATGACGTAATCGCAGCCGTTAAGGCAGGCGGCTATAAGAAGGTTGTTCTGCGTCCGCTGATGATCGTTGCAGGCGACCACGCCAATAACGATATGGCAGGCGACGAGGACGGCTCCTGGAAGACCGAGTTTGAGAAGGCAGGCTTCGAGGTAACCACCGTAGTTGAGGGCCTTGGCTCTGTGCAGGCAATCCAGGATCTGTTTGTTGCACACGCACAGGCAGCGATTGATTCCCTGAAGTAAATCAAGTAAACAGCAGGGTCCGGACCGTGGCATGCGGACGGACCCTGTTTTTGTGGAAATTTTGATTGTCGATTTCGGTGTGCAGAATTGAGAATTGAAAATGGAGAATTATACCCAGAGTGAATCGTTGAGAGTGAAGAGAACGTGATAGGCGTAATTCGCAGGTGCCGTCTGCAATATCCAGATTAACGATTTGTGCGGCACGGTTATGCCGCACGTTGCGTAGAGTAACCCGCATGTGTAGCAGTACGGTATCTGACATTGCGAATATGCGGATACATGAACGCACATCGTGCGTCCTGCGGAAGAAAAAATCCTCTGCCGTTCCTTTATAGTCTCAGTTCTGCAAATTTCGCCGTGCTAAGAGGAAACGGGGAGATTCATAAGAGGGGTACGCACTCATTAAATTCGCGCACGGCGCGGGAAAAAGGTTTAGTGGCCTACGGGCAAACCTTAGGTGTCCATCCCTCTTATGCGCCCGCGCGGCGTCAGCGCACGTCCTCGCGCTCCGCAGAGCGCAATTCCCTGCTTGGATTAAGCGAAAACCGTCTCGCCCGGAAAGGGCGTATTGCTAACGCAACTCGTGTGTCCCGCAAAACCAGTGCCGAGTAAACCGGCAAATCAAAATTTTTGATTGAAGATTAAACCGACTCCATCTCCGCCGCAGAGGACTTGTCTGCGTTCTCCCGGAACAGCAGACCGAAAATGCGGCGCACCAGCGGACCGGCTGCAAAGAACTGCCACAGCAGTGCCATCGGGAAGTTTATAACGGTGGTCTGTACCCAGATTGCAAAGAACTGTGCGTTATGGCTGTCCTTGAACAGCAGGGTGGCAAAGAAGCTCATGCACGGGCACATCAGCCATACGGATGCAGCCGAGATGGCAAGCATAATGCTGGTCTGGCTGGCTTCGCGCGGGTTGACAAGGCGGAATGCAACCTTCATCGCCAGCTTGCCGACAAACACCAGCTCGAGCAGAATTGCGATAACAGTCATGATCGGCCACTCGTGGAACACTGCGAGAAATACCCAGTTCTGCATGGAACCGGTGTTCAGCACGATGTTGTACGCTACCATGCCGTATACCATGACAGAAGCCATGATAATGGTGTAAATAATGTCCTGAAATTTGTTTTTTGGCATTTTGTTTTCTCCTTTTTGTGTATGTGAAATATTTTTTGATAACGAATAGAAATGCAGCTGAACGCAAAAAAATAGGACGAAGTAAACTTTCGTCTACTTCGTCCTATGGACTACTTCAACTACCATTAATTATAAATATCATACCATATTTTATGGGTGTTCGTCAAGACTAACTTTGTTATTGACAAGACTGTTACCTGGGTGTATACTGTGTCTGTAAACGAGAACCCCCTCCCTTGGGGGAGGGGTACAGATAGGAGATGCGATATGAAACAACGGTTTCGGGTGGGCGGCATGAGCTGCGCGGCCTGCTCCGCCCATGTGGAGAAAAGCGTTTCGGCGGTGCCGGGTGTCAGCGGCGTGCAGGTAAATCTGCTCGCCGGCAGCATGGCGGTCGAGTACGACGAAAACGCGTGCGATGCACAGACGATTATAAAGGCGGTCGAGTCCGGCGGCTACACGGCTGCGGTGGACGACGGCAGGCAGACCTCGGCTCCGGCGCAAAGCCCGCAGGCGGACGAGGCGCTGAAGGAAATGAAGACCCGCATTATCGTTTCGGCGGTGTTCATGGTCGCTTTGATGTACTTCTCGATGGGTGAGATGGTCGGGCTGCCGCTGCCGTCCTATGCGGCAGGTATGGACGGCATGTTCAATCTGGCGCTCACGGAGCTGATCCTCACGCTGCCGATCGTCATTATCAACCGCAAATATTATATCAACGGCTTCAAAACGCTGCTGCACCGTGCCCCGACGATGGACGCGCTCATCGCCGTTGGCTCGGGTGCGGCGCTCGTGTACGGCATTTACGCGCTGATTCAAATCGCGCTCGCGCCCACGCCTGAGGCAGCCCACAGCTTTATGCACGACCTGTATTTTGAGTCCGCAGGCATGATTCTGACGCTGGTAACGCTCGGCAAGTTCTTTGAAGCGCGTGCCAAGCGCAAGACCGGCGAAGCCATTGCGGCGCTGATGGATCTGCGCCCGCAGACTGCCGAAGTCATCCGCAATGGTGAAACCGTGCAGGTTCCCATCGAGCAGGTGCAGGTGGGCGACCTCGTTATCGTGCGCGGCGGTCAGTCCGTGCCGGTTGACGGCGAGATTACCGAGGGCAGCGCCTATCTGGACGAAAGCGCCATCACCGGCGAGAGCATGCCGGTCGAAAAGCACGTCGGCGATACCGTAATCGGCGCAACCGTGTCCAAGAGCGGCTATGTTGTTATGAAGGCATTGCGTGTCGGCGACGATACGACCCTGAGCCAGATTATCCGTCTGGTAGAGGAGGCAGGCGCGTCCAAGGCGCCAATCGCCAAGCTGGCGGATAAGGTGGCAGGCGTGTTTGTGCCGGTCGTTATGGGTATTGCGCTCGTGACGGCAATCATCTGGCTGCTGGCCGGCGAAACGCCGAGTTTTGCGCTCACACGCGCGATTTCGGTGCTGGTTATCTCGTGCCCGTGCGCACTGGGACTGGCTACGCCGGTCGCAATCATGGTCGGCACAGGTGTCGGTGCGAAAAACGGCGTGCTGTTCCAGTCGGCGGAGGCGCTCGAGAATCTGCACAACGTAAACGCGGTCATCATGGACAAGACCGGTACCGTAACCGAAGGACGTCCGGTCGTAACCGACGTAAAATCCTTCGGCGTGGAGTCCGGTGACCTGCTCTCGCTGGCACTGTCACTCGAGAGCCGCAGTGACCATCCGCTGGCGGACGCCATCGTGCGCTATGCACGCGAGAAGAACGCGCAGGAGCGTTCGGTAACCGACTTTGAGATGCTCGAGGGGCAGGGCATTCGCGCGTTTGTGGATGGTGTACCGTGCTTTGCGGGTAACCGCCGGATGCTGCTTGCTAACGGACTGGCGCTGTCCGGCTCGATGCAGAAGCTGGGTGATGAGTTCGCCGCAGCAGGCAAAACGCCGCTGTTCTTCGCGGCAAACCGTCAGATTGTCGGCATTTTTGCGGTCGCTGATGTGCTCAAGCCGACCAGTAAGGCGGCAGTCGAAGCACTGCGCAGTATGCACATTGACGTCACGCTGCTCACCGGCGACAACCAGAAAACCGCGCAGTCCATCGCGTCCGAGCTGGGCGTGACCGATGTGATCGCTGAGGTGCTCCCGCAGGACAAGGAGCGTATCGTGCGCGAGAAGCAGGGCAAGGGCCGCAAGGTTGCCATGATTGGCGACGGCATCAACGATGCACCGGCGCTTGCGCGTGCCGATGTCGGCATTGCGATTGGTGCAGGCACGGACGTGGCTATCTCGTCTGCTGACGTTGTGCTGATGAAGAGCGACCTGATGGACGCGGTGGACGCCATCCGGCTGTCGCGCCGGACTATGCGCAACATTCGCCAGAACCTGTTCTGGGCGTTCTTCTACAACTGCATCGGCATTCCGATTGCGGCGGGTCTGCTGTGGGTGCCGTTCGGCATCAAGCTCAGTCCGATGATTGGCGCGGCGGCAATGAGCCTGTCGTCCGTCTGCGTGGTCTCGAACGCGCTGCGCCTGCGCTTTTTCAGCGCAACTCAGAGAAAAACGGCGGGGACGCCTGCTGTTTTGCCCGTCAGCGGCGAAAAGCCGCTTACGGCACATAAAAAGGAGGAAAATGTTATGGAAAAGACAATCAAGGTTGATGGCATGATGTGTCAGCACTGCGTGGCACATGTCAAAAAGGCGCTCGAGGGTGCAGCAGCCGGCTGTGATGTTGCGGTCGATCTGGATGCAGGCAAGGCAGTTGTTTCGGGTAAAACGCTGCCGGAGGATGCCGTTCTGACCGCAGCCGTCACCGAGGCGGGCTATGAGGTGGTTGACATCAAATGATGGCAGATCGTAAAAAGGTCGAGCCGCTGCTCAGGACCGCGCGCGGGCAGATCGACGGCGTGCTCAAAATGATCGAGGACAACCGCTACTGCATGGATATTATGATGCAGCTGCAGGCGGTTGAATCGCTGGTGCATAAGGCGCAGAGAGAGGTTCTTCGCGGACACCTTTCCGGCTGCGTGCAGGATGCGTTTGAGACCGGAGATCAGAACGAACGCGAGCAGAAGATTGCAGAAATCATCAAGCTGCTGGATAAAGCGTAAGCGGAAGGACGTGTCTAAAGGCACGTCCTTCTTTTATGTGAAAATATGGAAAATCAAAGGAAACATTTCTGCTGAACTATGCTATAATTTATGTGTAGCAGAAATTACCTGCTGCGCGGATGAACCAATCAGATTCCATGTGCCCGGAACCACCGGTTCATTCAGCTTAGACAACTTGATCTGTGCATCATGCGCCAAGGGCGTGTCTGTACAGAAAAAGGCACAGCCGGTGAAAGCCGGTGTCGCAAAGCCATGGGTCTACCCGGAGTAATTACTCCGTAGGACAGCCGGTTGCCGAACAGCAGAATTCACGCCTCCTTTGCGTCTGTATGCACGCAGAGGAGGTTTTTTGCATGAAAAAGAGAAATAACCGTTTTCTCGCCGGTACTCTCGCCGGATTGATGATGCTGACCATGCTGCCTGTTACCGCGCTTGCGGCGCAGGAAGGTGCGGACGGTGATGCTGCATCCGACACCCCGAATAATAATATTGTAAACGTGGTAAACGACGGTGAAAACGGTCAGCAGGCTGTGAATAACGATGTAAATATTGCGGCAAACAGCGGCAACGAGAATGCACAGAAATCCGCTGACGACAGCGAGAATGCACAGGAATCCGCTGACGACAGCAGCGGCGGCAGTGCCGATACAGCCGCACCTGCTCCGCAGGAGGGCGAAGCAGGCGGCTCGGGCAGCAACGGTGAGCCGGCTCCGACTCCGCCTCCGGCGGCGGAATCGTTTGTTGCGAAGATTGTTACAGAGACTGGTACGGAGACGTATAAAACTCTGGAAGAAGCTATCAGCGTTGCGAAGAACGGCGATACGATTGAAGTTGGTCAGGATATTACCATTGAAGAAGGCGGTCTTGCCTTCGTAGAAAAAGATGCTCTGACAATTAAGGGTGTTGGAGACTCCAAGCCGACGATTACAATGAAAGATCTTGGTATGTCGCTTTCCAAGACGAAAGTAACATTTGAAAACATCAAGATTGTTGAAGAGTCTGTTACGAACAATCCGGCTGACAGCGGTGGTACGGCTAATCTTGTCAGCAATTCCAATTTCACGCTTAAAAATGCTTCGCTTGAACTCAATGGTCCTGGTGATAAGACCGGCGGCAGTGGCATGTATCTTTATCAGGAAAGCAATCTTTATGTAACGGACGGATCGACGGTAATTGTTTCTGGTTATAGCGGCGAACGCGCAAGCGGTATTTTTGCGGATAACTCCGAATACGACAATATGCCGAACCGTAATATTCAGGTTACTGGAAATTCTTCAATCACTATCACTGACTGCGACTGGCACGGTATGACTGTCAATCCAATCGACATTCTGATTGATGATAACTCGAAGATTGATATTTCTCAGTGTGGAAATGCAAGCTATGGCGGTGGCCTTGGCTGTTATTACGGCAGTGTGACGATTTCTAATCATTCCAAGCTTATTACTGATGACAATAATGGCAGTGGTTGGGGCGTTTTTGCAAACGGTCTGAAGGTTGATGCCACTTCTGCGCTCAGTGCGTGCAACAACAAGGGCTGCGGTGCAGCATTGGCTTCTAAAAGTAAGATTGAATCTGGTGCAACCGTAACTCTGAATGAGAATGAGAAAGATGGCTTGCGCGTTTACACCGGCTCTAATTACTGGTACGGTGATGTAACGATTGAAGAAGGTGCAAATTTCACAGCTTGTGAAAATAAGGATAATGGCATTGAAATCCTTCCAGAAGGCATTCTGGATATGCAGGATGGCACGGTGACACTCAACCATAGCAGCAGCTACGGCGGTGGTTTGTACAATCGCGGCGGCACTGCTAAGATTGGCGGCAAGGCTGAAATCTACAATAACCATGCAGATATTGCAGGTGACGATATTTATAGCAACAGCTTTAATAAAAATAAGGTTACCTACAATCCTTCGCTCACCTTTGCACCTGTTGGTGACGGCTGGATTCTGGATGACTGCAAAGAAGAGCACCCAATCGTAGGCTGGTATCACGACGGCAAGGAAAAGCGTTGGAACGGCGATGGTAAAGACACTGAGTATTACGCCGATGAGTATGAAGTCAAGGCAGAGGCTGTTTCCGATGCACTGGCGCTCAAGGCTGCACACGGTCAGCTCTGCAGCGTAACCTACGAAGTAACCGGTGACATTCCGTCTGACGCAGGCGCAGTTCCGGCAGCAGCCAAGGTTAAGAAGGGCGGCAGCTACACCGTAGCACCGGTACAGACCACCTCGCAGAGCCGCTACACGTTCAGCGGCTGGCGGATCAACGGTAGTGGCGATGTTGTAACCGAGATCAAGGACATTCAGCAGGATGTCAAGCTGATCGGCGTATGGACCCGCAGATCGTCCGGCGGTGGCGGCGGCAGCAGCAGACCGACCGTTGACATTCCGGATGATGTACCGACCGGTCTGAACGGTGACGATCACTTTGCGTACATTGTCGGCTACCCGAACGGCAACGTTGAGCCGAACGGCAACATCACCCGCGCAGAAGTGGCAACCATCTTCTTCCGTCTGCTGACCGAAGAAGTCCGCACCGCAAATTCCACCCAGTCCAACAGCCTGTCCGATGTGACGCGCGGTCAGTGGTTTAACCATGCTGTCTCCACGCTATCCTCGATGGGCATTGTAAAGGGTCATAACGATGGCACGTTCGCGCCGAATGCGCCGATCACCCGTGCGGAATTTGCCGCAATCGCCGCTCGCTTCGACGATAAGAACACGGATACGTCCTCGAAGTTCACGGATATCGCATCCCACTGGGCAAAGAATGAGATCGGTATCGCCGCAAACAAGGGCTGGATCAATGGCTATCCGGATGGTACGTTCCGTCCGAACCAGTATATCACCCGCGCAGAGGCTATGACACTTGTCAACCGCGTACTCAACCGTCTGCCCGAGAACAGCAGCGATCTGCTCGACAGCATGATCAAGTGGCCGGATAATTCCGATGCTTCCGCATGGTACTATCTCGCTGTGCAGGAGGCTACCAACAGCCACTATTACAAGACCAAGGAGAACAAGTTCGAGAAGTGGACCGAGCTTCGCGAGACCCGCGACTGGACCGAGCTGGAAAAGTAAATACTTTCCTGTAAGGGCGAACGAATCCCCCGGCCATTGGCCGGGGGATTTTATTGCGCTGATAGTTTTCTCTAAAGGAAACAAATTTCAACGAATTTTCTTTGTTAAAATTATAACATATTGCCCCTTGTGGTTTTTATATCATAGGTTCATAATAGAGATTGCCGAAAAGAGAAATGAAAAAAGTAGGCTTTTCGGTAATTTTCATGCGAAAACCATGCTTTCGCAGCCGGTATAGAGGAGAAGATAATATGATCAGCTTTATCGTATGCTTATTATTATTGATCACCGGCTATCTTACTTATGGTAAAATTGTAGACAAAACCTTTGGCCCGGATGACCGTGAAACGCCGGCGGTTCGCATTAACGATGGCGTTGACTACGTTGTCATGCCGCAGTGGAAGCTGTTTCTGGTACAGCTGCTGAACATCGCCGGCCTTGGCCCGATCTTCGGTGCCCTGCAGGGCGCCCTCTGGGGCCCGGTTGTATTCCTGTGGATCACATTCGGCACCATTTTTGCCGGCGGCGTACACGATTACTTCTCCGGCATGATCAGTGAGCGAAATGACGGTGCCTCCATCGCAGAGGTTACCGGCAAGTACCTCGGTCACACCATGCAGAATATCATGCGTGTGTTCTCTGTTGTACTGTTGATCATGGTTGGCACGGTATTTGCAGTCGGTCCGGCCGGTCTGATCGTTACGCTGTGCAAGAACAACGGTATGTCCGGTGTGCTTTCGACCACGCTGTTCTGGCTGATCCTCATCCTGGTTTACTACTTTATTGCAACCTTTATTTCGATCGATAAGATCATCGGTAAGGTATACCCGCTGTTCGGCATGTGCCTGATCATCATGGCGGTCGGCGTTATCATCGGTATCTTCACCAACCCGAATTACACCATTCCGGAGATTTGGTCTCACCTGTACAATATGCATCCGTCCGGCACGCCGATTTGGAGCTTTATGTTCATCACGGTTGCATGCGGTGCAATTTCCGGCTTCCATTCCACGCAGTCGCCGCTGATGGCTCGCTGCATGAAGAGCGAGAAGCAGGGTCACTTCGTATTCTACGGCGCAATGGTAGCCGAGGGCATTATCGCACTGATCTGGGCGGCAGCCGGCTGTGCTCTGTATGAGGTCACCGGCGGGCTCAACACCGGTCTGGCGGAAGCGCTGGCAGGCGGTCAGTCCGCAGCGATCTACGATGTATGCTCCAAGACTATGGGCGGCGTTGGTATTGCTCTGGCCATGATCGGCGTTGTTGTCTGCCCGATCACTTCCGGTGATACCGCATTCCGTTCCGCTCGTCTGACGCTGTCCGACTGGTTCCACATGGATCAGGGTTCGTACGCAAACCGCTTGAAGCTGTGTATCCCGGTACTGGGTATCGGCGCTATCCTCGGCATCGGCAATGCAACCGGTCTGATCGACTACACGGTTATCTGGCGTTACTTCAGCTGGACCAACCAGACGCTCGCTATGATCGTTCTGTGGGCAGCGGCTATGTACCTGTTCACCGAAAAGAAGAACTTCTGGATGGCAGCTGTTCCGGCTACGTTCATGAGTGCAGTTTCCTGCACCTATTTCATCCTCGCGCCGGAGTGCCTCGGCAGCCTGCTGAACAGCAAGACAGCGGACGGCACGGTAATCTACAATACCGCAGTGGCGTACCCGATCGGTATTGTATTCGCGGCACTGCTGCTCGCACTGTTCATTCGTGCGACCAAGAAGCGCAGCGCCAAGAAATCTGCTTGAATATAATAGCATTGCTGCAGCCGACCGTTCCTTTGTGCGGTCGGCTGCGGCCATCCATAACGATAATTGCGGGGTGACGGAAAATGTTGAAACCTTATCCGCTCAGCGCGGGGCGCATTGATGACGCGGCGCTTGCCGAGGATAGAAAAACCTGTCGGAAAATCGGTCCGTGCGGCATCGGCAGGCATGCCCTCTATTTGAACAGCTTTTTTGTTGACCGGCGGTATTATGTTCCGCTTTCCATGGTAACGCGTGTGTACAAGCGCGTTGCGATGAGCAAGGGCGGCTTTTCCGGCAAGGGCATTTTCGCCACGCTGTCCTATCTGGTCGTGGAGTTCGACGGCGGACAGAAGGTGTGCAATTTCAAGTATGAGCAGCAGGTCGATGATTTTCTGAGCGTTATCCGAGCTGAGCACCCGTCTATTCCGTGTGTCAGCGCGGCGGCAGAGCAGCGCATTGCCGAGGAGCAGACCCGCCGGGAGGAAGAAGAACGCAATCGTCCGCCGATGAGCGCACAGGCGGAGAAAACCGTGCAGGCACTTGATAACGCAATCGACTATCTGGAGCGCCGTCCTGAGCTGACCGAACGACTGAGCGCAGCCGCAAAACGCCGCCGGAACTTTCAGTGTACGAACGGCAGCTACCGCTGGGCCGCTATGGCGATCACACTGCTGGGATTTGCGGCGCTGGCTTACGGTATCGTTTCCTTCGTGCGTCACGGCTCGTTTTCGATTTATTTTACGCTGTTCGGCCTTGCCGCGATATTCACGTTTGCAGGCTTCAGCGTCCTGCCGACAGCACGCAACAACCGTGCCTCTATCATGCAGAATGATGCACAGGCACAGGAGAAAATGCAGGCTTACCTTGCGGATTATCTGAATTTCCCGCTGCCGGCCCGCTATGCACATCCGGTTGTGCTGCGCCGCATGCAGCGTGCCGTCATGGATGGCCGCGCAGTGACCGCCGCGCAGGCGCTCGACGTTGTGAAGGCTGACCTGAAGGCGCTGAACGCGGATGTCACAGTCTCGCAGGAGGAATACGATGAGGTGGTCGCCATCAAATCCATGTTCCTCAATGCGGAGTATCAATAACAATCAGATGATACAACTATCCCTCCCGGGTACAGCCCGGGAGGGATAGTTCGATTTGGGCGGTTCTGCTTTCATGATAAGAGCTTATTCTGTAAGCGAAAAGCGAAAAGGACATTCCCGAGGGGTGGGAATGTCCTGCGAAAAAGAGTATCGATATGATCTGATTTAAGAGCACAGTCCGCATTTCGCACATGCAGACGGTGTGGCAGCGCAGCCGCCGAGGGCGGTCTCGCGCAGCTCGATGGGGATGCGGCGGCCGACCGCGTACATGGTATCGAGCATTTCATCGAACGGGATAAACTGGTGAATGCCCGCGAGCGAGAGCTCAGCGGCAACGAGTGCGTTGGCTACACCTGCCGCGTTGCGGTTCTGGCACGGATACTCGACCAGTCCGCCGACCGGGTCGCAGACCAGACCGAGCATGTTCATCAGCACGGTGGAGGCCGCGTCAAGACACTGCTCAGGCTTGCCGCCCATCAGCTCGACAGCCGCGCTGGCCGCCATTGCGGATGCGATGCCGACCTCAGCCTGACAGCCGCCGACCGCGCCTGCAACGGTTGCGTTGCGCATGGCGAGGTAGCCGATCGCACCGGCGTTGAACAGGGCGTCGATCAGCCGTTCATCCGAGATGTTGTAGCGGTCCTGCAGGGCAAACAGCATGCCCGGCAGAACACCGGCGCTGCCTGCGGTCGGTGCTGCGACAATCAGACCCATAGAAGCATTTACCTCAAGCACTGCCATCGCGTACTGCGCCGCTTTGTGCAGCACGTCCCCGCAGATGGAGCGGCCTTTGGCCGCGTGCTGCGCCAGCTTTTTGGCTTCGCCGCCAATCAGGCCGCCCATGGACTTGACCGGCGTTTTGAGCGGTGTCAGCGCGGATGAGCGCATGATTTCGAGCGCCCTCTTCATACGGTGCGTGACCTCATCACGCGTGGTTTCGCCCAGCTGGCACTCGCGGCGGCGCATGATCTCGGAGATGGGGAGCTGCTGCTGCGTGCAGAGTGCAAGCAGCTCGGATGCGTTTTTGAAATCCATAATCTGCTCTCCTCCTTACGGTTCGATGATCATGACGTCGTGGACGTTGGGATTGTTTTTGAGCGGTTCCTCAATGCCCTCGGGGAAATGGCCGTCCGACTCGACGATGGTGTAGGCGGTGTTGCCCTTGGACTCGCGGAACAGGCGCATGAACGCAATGTTTACACCCTTGTCGCTCAGGACCTTGGTGATGTGCGCCACGACGCCTGGCTTGTCCTGCTGAACGACGATGACCGTGCTGTATTCACCGGTAAAGTCAACCTCAACGCCGTTAATGCGCGCGATGCGGCACTTGCCGCCGCCGAGCGACTCACCGCGGATGGTCATCACCTGACCGGCGGCGTTCTCCATGCGGATGTCCACCGTGTTCGGATGAACATCGGTCTCGGTCTCACACGGCGTGAATGAGTAGGACAGACCGCGCTCGGTCGCAATCGAAAACGAATTGCGGATGCGGGTATCATCGGTCGAAAAGCCCATGATGCCGCCGAGCAGGGCACGGTCGGTGCCGTGGCCGTGATAGGTCTTGGCGAACGAGCCGTATAGGGTGAAATCCACCTTTTTAAGCGGCGGCGCGATCATCTTGTGCGCCAGATACGCGATAACGGCGGCACCGGCGGTATGGGAACTGGAGGGACCGATCATATTCGGTCCCAGCACATCAAAAACACTGATAAAGGACATAGGGGATTCTCCTTACTGAGCGGAGGATTTGCAGATAAACCTGCGGTAGATGGTCTCCACGATCACGCCGATCGC
>ERZ772863.1431-NODE-1431-length-20830-cov-3.765487_pt1 | contig 20830 bp, 12 predicted proteins | sample MGYA00512134_ERZ772863 | MGnify/ENA primary metagenome ERZ772863 (study PRJEB29015, sample SAMEA2737659) | human gut metagenome | biome: human gut; feature: human-associated habitat; material: faeces | place: China | collected 2012 ...
GGCCTTCATCACGTAATAGAGGTTCATGAAGACGTTGCGGTCGGTCAGCAACTGGTAATCCTGAAACACGATGCCGATTCTGCGGCGCAGGTAGGGGATGTCGCGCCGTTTGAGCCTTCGCAGGTCGAAGCCGGCCACGCGGCCTTCGCCCGTGAGCAGCTGCACTTCGGCGTACAGCGTTTTGAGCAGGGTGCTTTTCCCGCTCCCGACGCGGCCGAGCAGATAAACGAATTCGCCCGGCGCGACGCACAAATTCACATCGGAGAGTACCATCTCGCCCCGCTGGAGCAATTTGGATTCGGACGTGCTGCCGAACGGATTGTCCGCATGATAAATAGCCGCGTTTTTCAGTCTTACAACGTATTTTTCACTCATAGAGCCGCTCTCTGGAATTATTTTCCAAAGATAGTCAAAATATTCGTTCCGGAAAGTTCCCGAAGCGAAAAAAAATACCTCCGGCGGGCCTCGGTCCGGTTTCGGAGAGGCGTTTGCGGATGTTTTTGTTTAATGAATCAGCCGTTTGTTTTCATAAAATAACCGCAATAATTTGCATATCCGCCCCGGCATGCCTACTTTTGTATAGAAGGGCCGAGACATTCCGGTCGGACAGGGACGCTAAAAATTATCGAATGAAAGAACACGAAATCCTGCAGGAGATCATGCGGGATGCCAGAATAGGTTGGTGGCAGGCCGACCGCAAACGTCGTATGTTCCACATATCGGAAGGACTCCGCGATCTGCTGGGGCTTTCGACGTGCGACGTGAGTTACGAAGAGTTTCGGGATATGATAAACCCGACCTACCGGGAGTATGCCTTCGCTTCGGTCGGGGTGCGCGGGGGAGATTTCGGAAACGAACACCTTTATCCGCTGCGGGGGCCTAAAGGCGAAATCTGGTGTTACCGGAAACTGCTGCGTGAGGAGACGGCCGAGGACGGCGGAATGCTGCTGACGGGATATTTCAGGGTGACCGATCCCCCGCAGGAGGCCAATTCGCCCGAAAAGCAGCAGATCAACGACCTGCTGTACCGGCTCAACAGCATTTCGCATACGCTGCTGTCGCTGCTGAAAACCAACGATCTGGATGTCGTCATCGACAAGATACTCACCGACGTGCAGACCATGTTCCACGGCGGCCGGGCCTATATCATCGAGTTCGACCGCGAGCGCAGGACGCACGACTGCACATACGAGGTTACGGCCGAGAACGTCACGGCCGAGCAGGATTTGGTAAACAGCCTGTCGATGGACGAGGTGCCGTGGTGGACCCGGCGTATCGAGAACGGCAATCCCATCATCATCTCCTCGCTCGACGAACTGCCCGACGAAGCGTTCCGCGAAAAGGAGGTGCTCGCCGTGCAGGACATCAAATCGCTGATCGCCGTGCCGTTGGCCTCGCGCGACAAGGTGTGGGGATACGCCGGCATCGACATCGTGAACGAACCCCGGACGTGGAGCGGGGAGGATTACCAGTGGTTCGCGTCGCTGATGAACATTATCAGCCTTTGTATCGAACTCCAGCGCTCCGAACGGGAGGCGCAGTCCGAGCGGACCTATCTCGAAGGCCTTTACCGCCACATGCCGCTGGGTTACGCCCGGCTGCAGATGCTGCGCGACGACGCCGGCGAGCCGGTCGATTTCAGGATTCTGGATGCGAATTATGCCGCCGACAAGATTTCGGGCGTGTTCCGGGAGCAGTATATAGGCAAACGCGCCTCCGAGCTGGGACTCGACACGCGCTTCTACATGCCGATTTTCCTGCAGGTGTTCGACAGCGGCGATTACATCGAACATGACAGTTTCGACGAGAAATCGAAACACTGGATACATTCGATTCTCTATACGACCCACGAGAACGAGGTGATCTGTCTCTTTTCCGACACGACGGACGTGCACAACGCCCACGAAGCGCTTTTCAACAGCGAAAAGCTGCTGCGCAACATCTTCGACAACGTGCAGGTCGGCGTCGAGCTGTACGACCGGGAGGGGTATCTGGTGGACCTCAATAACAAGGACCTCGAAATCTTCGGACTCAAAACGAAGGAGGCGGTGCTGGGCGTCAATTTCTTCCGCAACCCGCTTGTCCCCGGCGAGATCCGCGAGAACGTGCGCAACGGGCAGGAGCAGGCGTTCAAACTCGATTACCATTTCAACAGGCTGGACGGCTACTATTCGTCGGGCAAGAACGGAAACGTGCAGATATATACGACGGTCACCATGCTCTACGACATGTACGGCGAGCTGATCAATTTCGTGGTCATCAATATCGACAACACCGAGATCAACGAAGCTTACAGCCGTCTTGCCGAGTTCGAAAGTTCGTTTTCGCTGGTGAGCCGCTTCGGCAAGGTGGGCTATGCGCGTTTCGACCTGATGACGCGCGACGGTTATGCCGTGCCGCAGTGGTTTCATAATCTGGGAGAGGAAAGCGATACGCCGATGCCGCAGGTGATCGGGGTTTACAACTACGTGGACCCGGAGGACCGCGACGCCATATTCCGGGAAATCAGGCGCGTCAAGGCGGGCGAATCCAACGGATTCACGCTTGACCTGCGGGTTACGCCCAAAGGCGAACCGACGGGATGGACCCGCGTCAATGTGGTGCGCAATCCGCTGAACACCGACCCGTCGAAGATCGAGATGGTATGCGTCAATTTCGACGTCACGGAGCTGAAGCAGACCGAGAAGAACCTGATCGAGGCCAAGAACAAGGCCGAGGTCAGCGACCGGCTCAAATCGGCTTTTCTGGCCAACATGAGCCACGAAATCCGCACGCCCCTGAACGCCATCGTGGGATTTTCGAACCTGCTGGCCGAGACGGACGACATCGGGGAGCGGCGTGAGTACATGCGTGTCGTCGAGGAGAACAACGAGCTGCTGCTCAAACTCATATCCGACATTCTGGACCTTTCGAAGATCGAAGCAGGCACCTTCGAATTCAATTACGGCCGGGTGGACGTCAACCGCATGTGCGAGGAGACGGTGCGCTCGCTCAGTCTCAAGGTCAAGGACAAACCCGTCGAGCTGATCTTCGGGGAGCACGACGCGCAGTGCTGCGTGGTCGGCGACAAGAACCGGCTGATTCAGGTCATCACCAACTTCATCAACAATGCGGTGAAGTTCACTGACGAAGGCTCCATTACGCTGGGGTACCGTACGGAGGGCGGCGAGTTGCTTTTCCATGTCGAAGACACCGGATCGGGCATCTCCGAAGAGCATAGGCAGAGCATCTTCGACCGCTTCGTCAAACTCAACAGCTTCGCGCAGGGCACCGGACTGGGGCTTTCGATCTCGAAGAGCATCGTCGAGCAGATGGGCGGCCGTATCGGCGTCGAATCGGAGGTGGGGCGCGGCTCCCGGTTCTGGTTCACGATTCCGGTCGTGACGTGCGACGCGCCCGAAAAAAAGGGCGCCGCTCCCGCACCGCGTCCGGCGGCGGTGCATGGCGACGGACGGCTGCCGCGCCTGCTCGTGGCCGAGGATACCGACAGCAATTACCTGCTGGTGTCGCTGATGCTCCGCAAGGAGTTCGACATCGTGCGCGCTTCCGACGGCGAAGAGGCCGTGAAGATATGCCGGGAACTCAAACCCGCCGCGATTCTCATGGATGTCAAAATGCCCGGCATGGACGGTCTCGAAGCCACGCGACAGATCCGCACCTTCGATCCGTCGGTGCCGATCGTCGCCGTCACGGCGTTCGCCTACGACCGCGACCGGCAAAAGGCGCTCGACGCCGGGGCCAGCGAATATCTGTCTAAACCCCTTAACGGCGAACGGCTGCGGCAGACGCTCCGCGAGCTGCTTTCGGAAGAATAGGACAGCTCCGGAAACAGTGGCCCTGCGGTATGCCGTCCGGCGGGATTCGGGCTGTCATGGGTGTCGTTGCCGCCCTCATACGCCAATCATGCAGGCGCGCCCGGCCCGAAATGGCAAGCGGGCCGTTGTCCGACCGGCTCATAAGCGCATCGCGGAGTTTTCCGCAAACAGCGACCTGTCTGCACCCGGTTCAGCCACCCTTCCCGGCGGCGATCGCTTCTCTATTTGTCGCGGTGCAAGGAGACGCTCATGCAGTTGCGCGCAGTTTTTCCTGCCGGGCCGGACAAGTGCGTGAACCGGGACCGGATTCCCCGGCGCAACGCCCTTGGGCGGAGCCGAACAGACGATTTCTCCCGGTGCGGCTGCATTATTCCGAAAATTTGTACTATCTTTGCAATGTTTTCATGAGACTTTGTTTCGCAAAACGGGGGTGCCCGGTTTTGACAGCAGGCAGAGTTTGATTGTAAGCACGCCGAGCGCTGTGTGGCGGCTCGTTAATCCCGATGCTCGATTTACAAATGGCAATAACAGCTATGCACTCGCTGCCTAATTTTCAGAGAAAGTTAGCTTAATCGCTGGGTCCAAGGAGGCTTGGCGACGAGTATCCCGGAGAGTGGTTCCGCTCTTTAACCGCTTTCCATACGGGGTATCATCGATTTAGAGATAGTGCGCCGGACCGTCCCGGCCGGCGTGCGAAATTCAGGGACTGGGACCTCGGTTAGGCGGCCGCCTGCCGGACCGGGGTAGAAGGATCAAGTGGCGGCTAAGCGTGTAGAAAGCTTTCGGGTTCCCTGTTTGGACGCGGGTTCGACTCCCGCCACCTCCACACCGCAACAAAAAATACGACCTGCCGTCACTGCGGCAGGTCGTATTTGTCTGAAAAGCGGAGTATTATTTCTTGTACCAGTCTTTATTCTTTTCGCCGTTCGTAGCGGCCCATTCCGCATAAGCGGGGTAGATCTGATCGATCGGGGACTTTTCATTTGTCTGGTCGAGCAGTTTGGCCACGTCCCCGTCGTTCGCACCCGAAAGGAAGAAGGCGAACGGATAATTCTCGGCGCGTACGTAGTAGATGCCTTTTTCGGGAATCGACTTGTCGTCGTTCGTGCCGAAGAACGACATTTCGGCCCGTGCCGTCGGCGCTTCGTAGGGGATATGCACCTCCCAGCGTTTGCCGGCGGTCAGCCCGTCGCGGTCGGTGCGGTAGATGAACGGCTTGATCGTTCCGGCCTGCGTCTCGGCACCGGGCTTGCGGACGCTGAATTCGAGTTTTGCGTCCGCCGCCGCTCCCGTAAGGGTCACGGCGAGTCCGTTGGCGTTGCCTGCGAAGTTGGCGAAGGTCTTCAGCATGAACGACTCCTCGAAAACGCCCTTTTCGTTGAATACCTTCTCGTAATCGCTGCGGACCATCACGTCGTTCATGTCGTAGTCGCCGCGGCTGGGCCAGAGGTCCTCGAAGGCATAGATGCCGCGCAGTACGTTGGCCGTCTTCTTGCCGTCGTTGACATCGACCGACGGAATGTCCGTCACGGCGTCCACGGGGTTGGAGGTCATCGTGAATACCACGTCGCTGAAGTTCTCGTCGTTGGTGTGGTCCTCGAACGAGAAGAGCACCGAATTGATGCCGCTTTTCTTGTCCGTATAGCGGAATACGGCCGTGCGCGGCGTCTGATAGGCGACGCCGTTGTTATTGACGCTCAGACCGTCGGAAGTCGCGGCGCGGTACTTTTTGTCTCCGGCTCTCAGCCGGTTGGTCCATGCGTTGGTGGCCAGTACGAAGCCGATGCGGTAATCGGCCGGGAATACGGTCGTAGCTCCGGCCTTGCTGCCGTCGGCGATTTCGGGATAATAGATCAGCTGTACGGCGGTGCCGCGCTCCACGCCCTGATAGAGCCGTGATTCCCACGGCGAGTTGCTCCACCGGCCGTCCTGCGTGTTGGGGAAGATCATCACCACATTGGCGTCGGCGAGCGACTTGGGCTTGTTGCCGGTCTTGTAGTAATAATAACCCATCGAGCTGTTCCAGCAGGTGTTGCTGCCCAGCAGGGTGATGACTACTTCGGCCGATTTTTCGAGATAGAGGTCGCGCGAGGAGCGGTACTCCTTCGGACACTTTTTGGTCGTGTCGAACACGCTTGCGTGCGCCTTGAGGAGCGCTCCGTAATTCTTGACCTTCAGATCGCCGTCGTATTCGTAGCCGATGCTGCCGTAGGTCGTGTCGTAGCTGCCCAGCCATGTCTTCCAACCGTCCCGCTCGACAGCCGTCGAATGATACTCCTTGGCGCGCGTCGATGCGGGGGCTGCGTTGGCAGGTGCTCCCGATTCGGCCGATGCGGTCAGCATATCGCCGCTGCGGGTCGCTTCGAGCAGGGTGCGCGCATAGAAGGCGGGGGTCAATACATAAGCCTTCCGGATATACGCGGGCAGTTCGATCGTCCCTTCGAAACGCCCCTGCCCGTCGGTATAGCCGGCATAGAGCGGCTCGACACCTGCGATTTTGGCATAGGCCGTTTCGGTCTCTTCGACGGGACAAGTGTCGTAGACCTCGAAATAGACGTTGGCCGGCATCCCGGCCATGTCGCCGTAATCGACGCAGAGCGTGACCGGGACGGTCGTCGTGAAGCCGAATTCATTGAATTCCCCGCCCTTTGCGGGCGGTTCGGGCGACGGGGTGGGGTTGTCGTGGGAACAACCCGCCGCAGCGGCCATCGCCATGGCCGCAATCGTTAGGATAGTGACGCTTTTCATTATCGTTGTCAATTGCACCTGCTCTGTTTTGTGTATATTTTGAGCGAAAGTGTATATTATACCGCAAAAGTATGCAAAAAAAACGTACGTTGTACGCCGACGCACGAAAAATTGCAGGAAATTATTAAAAATAAGATTTATAGACCCGTTTATGGTATCCGGAAGATCTTGCCTTCGGCGAAAGTCGCCCAGAGGGAGCCGTCGGGAGCCTGCGCGAAATCATTTCCGCCCGAATTGCAGCATTTGACGCTCCACAACAGCGTGCCGTCTTCGCCTACGGCGGCAACGGTGCCGTGACGGCCCGCGACATAGACCACGCCGTCGCGCACGAATGCCGGACAGGAGTTGTACTCATACCCCCAGCCGAGGTCGGTGCACCATAGTTCGCGGTACCGCTCCGCCGAGGTGTCTATGGCCGCCAGCTCGCCGTCCATCGTCTTGTAGTAGAACCTCCGTCCGTCGCCGCTCAGTCCGGTCGTTTCGCGCGATTTGCGGCTGTTGTCGCGCCATAGCTGCTTCCCGGTGGCGAGATCCAGACAGGTCACGACGCGGTCCGGGGCGACGATGAAGACCTTGCCGCCGGCGATGCGGGGTACGACGTGCCCCGGCGAGAAGAAGAGACTGCCGCTGCCGTTGTTCCACTTCCAGAGCAGTTCGCCGGTGCCGGCGTCGAGACAATAGAGATGGCGGTCCCATGCGCCGAATACGAGCCGTCCGTCGGCCAGCGTCGGACGGCCCTGCGCCTGCCCGCAGCCGTAATCGTGCCGCCACAACAGCCTGCCGCTGCGCAGGTCGATCTTGCCTATGGAACCGATTCCCAGACCTATGTATAATGCCCCGCCGTCCGTAAGTCCGTCGCCCACGACAGCGCTCTGCGTCGGAAGGTGCCATTTCTCGCGCCCCGTCCGGGCGTCGAAAGCCCATATGCCGCCCGATGCGGCTCCCGCGATCACGAGTCCTCCGGTGCAGAGCGGAGTGGTGTAAAGCCCGTCCGGAAAGACGTGCCGCCACAATTCGCGTCCCTTGCGCGTGTCGTAGGCGCGCAGTACGCCCTGCGAATTGCCGTAACAGAGCACCTCGCCGCAGAATGCCGCTCCCGTCAGCACCATGGCGCTGTCCTGCACGACCAGCCGCATGCGGCCTTCGGCGTCGGGCGCCGGCGGCAGCGGGTCGCAGGGGAGCGCCGATATCTGCGGATCGTCTTTCAGGCAGACCGTATACCGGGTGACCGGGGGCATGCCGAGCGGCTTCTCGCGTATGCGCACCGAGTCGGCGAAAAAGTCGAGCAGCGTATACCCCGGCGCTTCGCCCCTTTTGCCCGCGAGTGCGCGGCCCGGAATCCCCGCAATCCCGTCGAAGTTGCGCAGCTGCAGCTGGTGGTAATGGCCGTACAGCGATGCCGTGACGCCCACGCTTTTCAGCGTCTCGGTCACCTCCTGCCGGTTCGTCAGATCCCCGTTGAGCGGGTAGTGGCAGAGGCTTACGATCCGCTCGCCGGGCCGTGCGGCGGCCGCTTGGCGTTCGAGCCATGCGAGGTCTTCGCCCCGTATCATTCCGTCGGCCATTTTCATATAAGGCCCGCTGGCATAGCCCAGAAAGAGATAACCCTTGGCGCGGGTGGCGACGCATCCCGCATGTCCGAACAGACGGCGGAATGTCGTGCAGCCGCTTTCGGACCACGTCGTTTCGTGGTTGCCCGGCACCGTGAACCACGGCTTGCGGAGCTGCGACATGAGTCCGTGCACATGCGCCAGCTCGCGGTCGCTCCCCATGTTCGTCAGGTCGCCCCCGAAGATGACCAGATCGGCGTCCGAAGCGTTCGCCTCCGCGACGGCGATCCGGAAGAGCGAATCCTGCGCGTTGCCCGGCGTGACGTGTATGTCGGTGAAGAAGACGGTGCGGAGCGTATCGGCGGGCGGGACCTCCCCGGCCGTTTTCGCCGCGGCAGGCTGCGGCGCCAGCAGGGTCAGGCACATGCAGCCGCATAATTCGATGAACGGGTTTTTCATGGTTTCGGAGCAGTTTTATCATTACAAGGTACGAATTTAGGCCGAAAAAACATATCTTTGCGTCACTAAAAAAACAGAAGTCCATGAAAAAAATAATGCTGCTCGGTTCGGGTGAGCTGGGCAAGGAATTCGTGATCGCGGCGCAGCGGCTGGGACAGACCGTCGTCGCCTGCGACTCTTATGCGGGCGCCCCCGCCATGCAGGTCGCCGACGCATGCGAAGTGTTTCACATGCTCGACGGCGACGCGCTGGCCGCCGCCGTCGGGAAACACCGTCCCGACATCATCGTGCCCGAAATCGAGGCGATCCGCACCGAACGGCTCTACGAGTTCGAAAAGGCGGGCGTGCAGGTCGTGCCGAGCGCCCGCGCCGTCAACTTCACGATGAACCGCAAAGCCATCCGCGACCTTGCGGCCAAGGAGCTGGGGCTGAAGACCGCCCGCTATTTCTACGCGACGTCGTACGACGAGCTGAAGCAAGCCGCCGCGAAGATCGGTTATCCGTGCGTGGTGAAACCCCTGATGTCGTCGTCGGGCAAAGGCCAGTCGCTCGTCAAAGGACCCGAAGAGCTGGAGCACGCTTGGCGCTATGGCTGCGAAGGGTCGCGCGGAGACATCCGCGAGCTGATTATCGAGGAGTTCATCCGCTTCGACAGCGAGATCACGCTGCTCACCGTAACCCAGAAGAACGGCCCGACGCTCTTCTGCCCGCCGATCGGCCATGTGCAGAAGGGCGGGGACTACCGCGAAAGCTTCCAGTCGCCGCACATCGCGCCCGAACATCTGGCCGAAGCGCAGCGCATGGCGGCCGCCGTCACCGAAGCGCTGACCGGCGCCGGGCTGTGGGGCGTGGAGTTCTTCCTGAGCCACGAAAACGGGGTCTACTTCTCCGAACTCTCGCCGCGGCCCCACGATACGGGCATGGTGACGCTGGCCGGCACGCAGAACCTCAATGAATTCGAACTGCACCTGCGGGCCGTGCTGGGGCTGCCGATTCCGGCCGTCACGTTCGAGCGTCTGGGCGCCTCGGCCGTCGTCCTCTCGCCGGTCGCCTGCGCCTCGGCGCCGCGTTACGAGGGCATCGACCGCGCACTGGCCGCCGATCCCCGCACCGACGTGCGCATCTTCGGCAAACCCTCGGCCCGCGTGAACCGCCGCATGGGCGTGGTCACGGGCTATGCCCCGCTCGACGGCGATCTGGAGGCCCTGCGCGAACGGGTCAAGGCCGCCGCCGCGGAAATCAAAGTTTTGGAACCTTAATTTTATCGAACGATATGGCACAATACGCAATTATTTCGACCGAGAAAGGCGACATGAAAGCCGAACTCTATACCGACGAGACGCCGGGCACGGTGGCGAACTTCGTAAAACTCGCGGAGAGCCGTTTCTACGACGGACTGACTTTCCACCGGGTGATTCCGGGATTCGTCATTCAGGGCGGCTGCCCCAAAGGCGACGGCACGGGCGGTCCGGGTTACACGATCAAATGCGAAACCTCGGCTCCGCGCCAGTACCACGACCGGGGCGTGCTTTCGATGGCCCATGCGGGACGCGACACGGGCGGCTCGCAGTTCTTCATCTGCCACACCCGCGAAACGACGCAGCATCTCGACGGCCGTCACACCTGCTTCGGCCGCGTCGTCGAAGGGCTGGAGGTCATCGACGACATCCGTCCCGGCGACCTGATCCTCTCGGTCCGTATCGTGAACGAGTAGCGCGCCGCTGCAATCGCAGATTATCCCTGAGGTCGCAGAATTCGCCAAAGGCTCTCCGTGCGGAGAGCCTTTTTTTCGTCGCGGGAAGATCCGTTGCCCGCATGAGGAGGCCGCACGGCGGCCTGTCCTCCTCTTTTCCGCATCGTCGGCATCAGCGTGGAGCAGCACGAAGAAAGGGAGCCGCCGGTCTGATGCGGGAACCGGCGATGCGCTGCCGCCGCGTCATATCTTCCGGATCATTTCGAACTGCTTTCCCTGCGGCACGATGTTTTTCGCTTGCAGGAATCCAGTTATCGAGCCGCACGAAACGTCGGTATTTATGATTTTGAGGGAGTCGTTCCTGTTCAGCCGGAGCATCTCCCGCAGCAGCAGGCCGGCGATTCCCTTTCTGCGGTACTGCCGCTTCACCGCGATCTGCGCGACGTCGCCCGACGCGGGTTCGAAAACGCAGTAGCCGGCGAGTTCCTCTTCGGTGAATACGCCCAGACTGACGAAATCTCCGGCGGCTCTTCCTATGGATTCGAAACTGTTCTGCCACGAGGGCGTGAAATCCCAAAAGGAGGAGATCGAAGCGAATTTTTCGGGATCTATCCGTCTCACCGAGTGGGGCAGGCGGGGCGTATCGCCCCGGTCGACGATTTCCGTGTTCGCCCGGCAGAAATAGTTGAACTCCCGAACCGTCTCGAACCCCAGATTCCGGTAAACGGACACGGCTCCGGTGTTGTGCTGCAACACCTCCAGCAGATACTGTCCGACGCCCGCCCGCCGTAGGTGCGGCATCGAGTGTCTGAAAATCTCCGTGGCCAGTCCCGTGCCCCGGTACTCCTTGAGGGTCCCGGTTCCCGTGTCGTAAGCCGTCGGCACGCCGTTGAAATTGCCGATGCCGTTCAGCGTGAAAGCCGCGATCTGCGCTCCGTCGAATGCGGCGAACGACAGGGCGGGATCGAAACCGCGCCGTGTCAGCATGGCCCGCAGCTGTTCCGCGTTCAGCTGCACCTCGTAGTCGGCGAACGCCCGGCCGAAAGCCCTGAACAGCGTGTTGAAGTCTGTCTTTTCCAGTGATTTTATCTCCATATGCGTCGGTTTCGGCGGAAAAATGGCCGCCCGGCAAGACTGCGACCGCTCTGTTTCAAAGATAGTGATTTTTACCGATCTCCGCTTCCCGAATTCCGCTTTTTCACCGCGGCTCCGGTCCGTGCGACGGCCGACAACCACGGCAAAAAAAGAGACCGTCTCAAAACGCTGAGACAGTCTCTTTGTCATTCGGTTCTTGGACCGTATCGCCTCCGGATTATTTTCCGAACTTGGCCTTGATGTTTTCCGTCGCCTTCTTCAGCAGCTCCTCTGGGCAGCAGAGCGTGATGCGGATGTAACGCTTGCCCTCCGAGCCGAAGATGCCGCCCGGAGTCAGGAACACGTCGCACTTGTCCATCACCTCGTCCGAGAATGCGAAGCTGTCGCCCTCGTACGACTCCGGCAGTTCGGCCCATACGAACAGTCCCGCCTGATGCTCGCGGTATTTGCATCCCAGCGCGTCGAGCAGCGCGTACGCCTGCTTCTCACGGCCGTAGTAGATGTCGTTCAGCTTCTTGAACCACTCCTCGCCCAGCGCCAGCGCCGTGTCGGCCGCAGCCTGAATGGGGTAGAACATACCCGAATCCATGTTCGACTTGAACGTGAGGATCGAGTCGATCCACTCCTTCTTGCCTACGACCACGCCCACGCGCCAGCCGGCCATCGAATGGCCTTTCGACAGCGAGTTCATCTCCAGCGCCACGTCGCGCGCGCCTTCGGCCTCCATGATCGAGATCGGAGCCGCCGCGTTGCGGATGAAGCTGTAGGGGTTGTCGTGCACGATCAGTATGTTGTGCTTGGCGCCGAAATCCACGATCTGCTGGAACAGCTCCATGGTCGGGGTCTGTCCCGTCGGCATGTTGGGATAGTTTATCAGCATCATCTTCACACCGTCCAGCCCGGCCTTCTCGATCGCCGCGAAATCGGGGTAGAAATTCGTCTCCTTGTTGAGCGCATAGGTCACCATCTCGCCGCCGGCCAGACGCACGGCCGCCGAGTAGGTGGGGTAGCCGGGGTTGGGCACCAGCACCTTGTCGCCCTTATTGAGGAACGTCATGCAGATGTGCATGATACCCTCCTTCGAACCGATCAGGGGCAGCACCTCCGAATTGTAGTCCAGCTCGGTGCGGTACCATTTCTTGTACCAGTCTGCAAAAGCTTTGCGCAGGATCGGCTCTCCCTTGTAGGACATGTATTTGTGCACGTCGGGACGCTGCGCCTCTTTGGCGAGACGGTCGATGACCGACTGGTGCGGGGGCAGGTCGGGGCTGCCCATAGCGAGTTTCACGATCTGACGGCCCGTTGCCGCTTCGATTTCGGCGATCTCGCGCAGACGGCGCGAAAAATAGTACTCTCCGATGCCGTCCAACCGATGGGAACGGGCGATGTTGACTGCTTTTGCCATAGTGTAATCAGGTGTTTGGATTTGCTGTTTGCAAAGATAGGTATTCCTATTAAAAATTAAAAGCCATCGTTGAATTTTATCTCCCTTCGGACTCTCTCCGCCGCTTCGTTTCCCGCTCAGACATGCTTCGGGGCGGTATGTCGGGCGGGTAACAGTTCGTAACATTTTTTACGAACCGTCCCCTTTTACAGCGCGAAGAGAATGAATATCTGCGCCGTCAGCACGCGCAGGAACATCACTACGGGATAGACCGTCGAATAACCCACGGCCGGCATGTCGTTGCCCGCCGTGGCGTTGGCGTAGGCCAGCGCCGGGGGATCGGTCGTCGATCCGGCGATAAGTCCCATCAGCGTGTAGTAGTTCATCTTGAGCCACAGCCGCGCTACCAGCGCGACGATTATCAGCGGCAGGACGGTGATGATGACGCCGTATCCGATCCAGCGGTAACCGCCGTCGACGATGGCGTCGATGAATCCGTCGCCCGCGCCGATGCCCACCGCCGCGAGGAACAGCGCGATGCCGATTTCGCGCAGCATCAGGTTGGCGCTCATCGTGGTGTAGGTGACCAGATGGAAATGCGTACCGAAGCGTCCGATCAGGATGGCCACGATCAGCGGGCCTCCGGCCAGTCCGAGCTTCACGGGCTGGGGCACGTTGAGCAGCGGAATCGACCCCAGCAGCACACCTAAAGCGATACCTACGAAGATCGTCACCAAATTAGGCTGGTTCAGCTTCTTGAGCGAGTTGCCCAATACGTCGGCCACCTGCGCCACGGCCTTCGCGGGTCCCACGACCATCACGCGGTCGCCGACCTGCAGTTCCAAGCCCTGATAGGGGATCAGATCGACGCCCGCGCGGTTTACGCGCGTGATGGTGATGCCGTATTTCGTGCGCAGGCGCAGGTCGGAGAATTTCTTGCCGTTGAGCGACGATTTCGTGATCAGGATGCGGCGCGACACCAGCTCGGCGTTGGGCGTATTGTTGCCCCACTGCTCGTCGGTCATCTCCACGCGGCGGCCGAAGAAGGCCACGATCGCCTCGATGTCCTCGGCCTGCGAGATCACCCACAGCCGGTCGCCGAGGTGTATCACGCTATCCGCATCGGCCATCGAGATCGTTCCGTCGGGACGCAGGATGCGCGATATGACGAACTGACGGTTGATCAGGTCGCGGACATAGGCCACCGTGCGGCCGTCGAGCGTCTTGTTGGTGAATTCGACCGACACCTTGTCGGCGAGCTTGTGCTCCCGGCTCAGCGCCGCCAGCCCCTCGTCCTCTTTTTCGAACTTCACGCGCAGGGCGTAGCGGATGAAGATCATCGTGAATATGATGCCCACGACGCCGAGCGGATAGGCCACGGCGTAACCCAGCGCGATCGTGGGGTCTTCGATCCCCGACGCATCGGCGTAAGCCTGCTGCGCGGCGCCCAGTCCGGGGGTGTTGGTCACGGCGCCCGAAAGGATGCCGACCATCGTCGGAATCGGCGTGCCGGTCACCAGATGGACGACATAGGCCGTCGCCACGCCCAGCAATACGATCGCCACGGCGCACATGACCAGCGTCATGCCGCCGTGTTTGAACGATGCGAAAAATCCCGGTCCGACCTGCAGACCGATCGAGAAGACGAACAGAATCAGCCCGAATTCCTGCACGAAATGCCTGACCTCGTCGTCCACCGTCATTCCGAAATGACTCAGGACGATGCCCACGAACAGAATCCACGTGATTCCGAGCGAGACGCCGCCGATTTTGACTTTTCCGAGCAGAATGCCGACGGTGATGACCAACGCGAAGGTCAGCACGGCATGGGCGATGCCGTTGCCGAAGAACAAGGTGTGTAACCACTCCATATTAACCTACTTTTGTACGAATTGCCAGTAATTGTGCAAAAGTAGTATTTATTATAGAATTTAAAAAACTTTGATGCGACTTTTATGGTGCCGATATACGTCCGTCCGTCCGCCGCAGGGGTTGCGGCTAATACAGATACCGCTCCATCAGCGGCATGAGCAGCGCCGTCGCCAGCCCCATCAGGGCCATGGCCAGCCCGCTCAGAGCGCCCTCCACGGCGCCTATCTCGATGGCGCGCGCCGTTCCGATGCCGTGTGCGGCGGCTCCCAGCGCAAATCCCCGCGCTTCGGCGTCCCGCACCCCGCAGCGGCGCAGAATCCACTCGCCGAAGATGCTGCCGAAGATTCCGACGCAGAAGACCACGACCGACGTGATCGGCACGATGCCGCCCAGCGGTCCCGACACGGAGACGGCGATCGGCACGGTGACCGATTTGGGGGCTATCGAGGTGAGGATTTCGCGCCCTGCGCCGAACGCCATGGCGATATAGACGACGCTCAGCACGCCCGTCACGCATCCCGCGAGGGTTGCGACGCCCACCGGCAGCAGACTGCCGCGCAGCTGTTCCATCTGTTCGTAAAGCAGGTATCCCAACGCCACGACCGACATGCCCAGCGCGAAATCGAGCGCCGAAGTCGCCTGCTTGTAGCGGGGATAGTCGATGCCCGCCGCGCTGAGGAAGACGATCACCGCGACGAACGTCAGCAGTACGGGATGCAGCAGCGGCACCCGCAGCCGTCGGTAGACGGCGCAGCCCAAGCAGTAGAGTCCTACGGTGAGCGTCAGCAGGAAGAGATCCGAGGAGAGGAATGCCTTGTCAATCATGGTCGGGAGTGTTTGGAGCGGTTTCGCGCAGATGCCGGATGCGCCGCAGGCGCGAACGGCGGTTCAGGCTTTGGAAGGTCTGCCCCGTGACGAGCAGGACGACGATCGTCGAGACGATGCCCGAAATCACGATCGCCCACAGATTGTCGAGAATCACCCGGTAGGAGTCCATCAGCCCCACGCCGTAGGGGACGAAGAAGAGCGCCATGGCTCCCAGCAGGAATTTCGCCGCCGGACGCACGGTCTCGGCTTTGACCCAACGCATGCAGAGCGCCGCGAAAAGCAGGATCATGCCGATGATGTTACCTGACACATAACCTCCGGTCAGGATACTCAATGCGTTGCCGATCAGCCAGAAAAGGAGTATGTAAAAGAGTCCGAGCATAATTTCTGCACATGTTCGCCTGCAAAGGCATAAAGGCCGTGTACAGCGGCAAAATTAGTCGTCTGTGCACAAGCGGCCTGTTTCGGCGAAATTTATCTGCCGCAAAGATAGCGTTTTTGGCCGTATGTTGTACCTGCAGGAGTTGATTTGTGAGCGGTCACGGTCTCCTGTCGCTTCGTCTGCGTCCCGGAGGATGTCGCGCGCAGATGCGGCGAACCGAAATCGTCCGCATATTGATTTGCAGTTGCCGGGCGGCAAAACGCCACGCCGGCGCATCCTCCCGCGATCAGACAGGGCGCAGGGGCTTATCGTCGTTTATCGTTGCGCCGCACCGCTTTGAGCGGACACTGCGCACTGGCGCACGACGCGCATCCGCCGCGCCTGTGCCCCCGGAAGAAGCACCGGAGCCGCCGTGCGAGCAACACCGCGACCGCCGCTCCGATCGCCCATACCGTATAATCCTGCCATCCCATATCAGAGCCACATGACCAAATGATAGACGGCCCATGCCGCCAGCCATGCCAGCAGAGTGTTGTACGCCACGCTGGCGACGGCCCATCGCCAGCCCGCCTCCGAGCCGATGGCCGCGACCGTGGCGATGCAGGGGAAGTAGAGCAGGATGAATACGAGGAACGCCAGCGCCGAGGCGTGGGTGAAATCGCCGCTCGCCGTCAGACGTCGCGCGAGATTCGCCGTCTCTTCGTCTCCGTCCGCCGCGGCATCTTCGGCCGCCGTTCCCGGATTTAGGCCCGGCCGGCCGTCGGCCGTCTTCGCTATGTAGATGGCCGTCGGGCCGTCCGCGCCGCCGATCACGGCGACCTTGCCGTTTGGCAAATCGTTGATCGACAGCTTTGCGGTGTCTGCCATCTCACCCGATTCGGCAACTATTTCGATCGTCCCGGAAGGCTGCGCCGCCGCAGGAGCCCCTTCGGAGTAGAGTACGCCGAGCGTACTGACGATGATCTCCTTGGCCGGGACGCCCGACAACAGGGCCACGCCCGCTTTCCAGTTCAGCCCCAGCGGACTGAACACCGGCTCGCAGGTGCGTCCGAGACGTCCGAGGTAGGAGTTTTCGTAATGTTCGGGCGTATTTCCGGCGTCGGTGCGGGGGTAGTAGCTCAGGAACCATACGACCACCGACGCGACCAGAATCATGCCGCCCATCTTGCGCAGATATTGCGCGCACTTGTCCCACATATGCCTGAGCGTCGTTTTCCATGTCGGCAGGCGGTAGGGCGGCAGCTCCATGACGAACGGCGTTTCGTCCACCGGGAACATGAACCGCCGCATCAGCCGCGCCGTGAAGACGGCCAGCACGACGCCCAGCACATAGAGTCCGATCATCACCAGCCCGGCATTCTCGGCAAAGAAGGTGCCGGCCAGAAGCAGGTAGATCGGAATTCGCGCGCTGCATGACATAAACGGTGTAATCAGTATGGTAATCAGCCGACTGCTTCGGCTCTCGATCGTCCGGCAGGCCATGATCGCCGGGACGTTGCAGCCGAAGCCCATGATGAGCGGAATGAACGATTTGCCGTGCAGGCCGATGCGGTGCATCACGCGGTCCATGATGAAGGCCGCACGGGCCAAGTAGCCCGAATCCTCCATGAACGAGATGAACAGGTAGAGGATCATGATGTTGGGCAGGAAGACGATCACGGCTCCCACGCCGCCCACGATGCCGTCCACCAGCAGGTCACGCAGCGGTCCGGCGGGCATCACGTAGTCGATTGCGCCGCCGATCCAGCCCACCAGCGCGTCGATCCACTCCTGCGGATAGGCGCCCAGACTGAACGTGCACCAGAACATGAACCACATCAGGAAGAAGAAGATCGGGAATCCCCACAGTTTATGCGTCACGAAGGTGTCGATCAGCGTCGTGGTCGAAGCCTCCTCGCGCTTGCCCGGAGTGAAGGTCTCCCTGAGCGCGCCCTGTATGAATCCGTATTTCTGGTTGGCGACTGCCGTTTCGACGTCTTCGCCCAGCGCTTCGCTGATGCGCTTGGCTTCCAGATCGCGGATCGCGGCCCATTCGGGCCAGCGGCTGCAGCCGCGCAGCTGCTCCTCGACCTGCCGGTCGCCTTCGAGCATCTTCATCGCATAGTAGCGGGGCGGGAAGGCTTTGGGCAGCTCGCCGCGGAAAGCGTTCATGTCGCCGTTCAGGCGGCGCAGTCCCTCTTCGATGACGGACCCCATGTTGATATGGATGTGGCGCACGCGCTCGTCCTGATTCTCGTATACCGCGATCACCGTGTCGAGCAGCTGCTCTATGCCCTTGCCGTTGCGCGCCTCGACGGGCACCATCGGCACGCCGAGCATGCGGCCCAAGTTGTCGTAATCCAGCTCTGCACCGCTTGAGTTAAGCTCATCGAACATGTTGAGCGCCACAACCATGCGCGGGTTTATGTCGATCAGCTCCGTAGTCAGGTACAGGTTGCGTTCGAGGTTCGACGCCACCACCGAGTTGATAATCACGTCGGGAGTCCTCTCGGCGATGTGGCTGCGCACGTAACGCTCTTCGGGCGTGTAGGCCGAAAGGGCGTAGGTGCCCGGCAGGTCGGTCACTTCGAAACGGTAGCCGCGGTAGTGGCGGTGCCCGATCTTGGCGCCGACCGTCACGCCGCTGTAATTGCCGACGTGTTCGTGACCGCCCGAAATGGCGTTGAAAAGCGAGGTCTTGCCGCTGTTGGGGTTGCCCACCAGTGCCACGCCGATCGTGCGGCTGTGACGGTTGATGACTTCGTCGATCGTCGCGCAGCCGTCATCCGGACCGGGCGTCTCGGCCGTCGGGTATTCCGGTTCCGCGGGCTGTCCGTCGGCGCCGCATCCGCAGTGCCGGCGGTGGTGTTCGTGGTGGTGATGGCGCGAGCCGCCCCCGGCGAGGTATTCGCTGGCTTCGCTGTCTGAGAGCACGACCACCATGTCGGCTTCGCTGCGGCGCAGCGAGATGTCGTAGCCCATGATCTTGTATTCGATGGGGTCTTTCAGCGGGGCGTTGAGAATCACTTCGACCCGCTGTCCGCGGACGAAACCCATCTCCATGATGCGGCGGCGGAAACCGCCGTGTCCCGTCACTTTGAGTATCGTGGCCGATTCCCCGGTCTTAAGTTCGGATAGACGCATTGTCGCTCTTTGGTTTTTGGCTCCAAAGATACGATTTTACGCCGAGATGTGCAATCCCCATTTGTGGGTATATTCGTCTCACCACCCGCCGCCCAACGCCTTGCAGAGATTGACGTAGTTGATATATTGCTGCGCCACCAGATTGACGAACTCCATCTGCGACTGATAGAGACTGCGCTGGGCGTCGATCACGTCGAGGTAGTCGGACAGGCCGCTGCGGTAGAGCGCCTGCGTCATCGCGGCGATGCGGTCGTTGGCGAGAACCAGCTCGCCGTAGCGTTCGGTCTGCCTGCGGTAGGTGGCGATGGCCACCAGCGCCTGCTCGACGTCGGAAAAGGCCGTCAGCACGGTCTGCTCGTAGGTCAGCGCCGACTGCGTGTAACGTTCCATGGCGGCCTGTTCCGCGCGGCGAAGTCTGCCGAAATTGAAGACGGGGAGTGTCAGCGAGCCTAACGCATCCCACGCCCAAGGGTTGGCCGAAGTTAAACCTTTGATCGAATTGGATGCGATTCCGCCTTTGGCCGTCAGAGCAATGGACGGGAACCGGTTGCCGCGTGCGATGCCCACTTCGGCGGCTGCGGCGAGCATATCGTAACGCGCCTGCATGATGTCGGGCCGCCGTTCGAGCAGCTCCGAGGGCAGTCCGACGGGAATGTCCGCCGGACGGTAATCGGTCAGCAGGCGCAGTCCAGCCCCCGCGCTGTCCGTTCGCCGCGGCGTTTCGCCCAGCAGGATGTCGAGTGACAGCCGCGTCTGCGCCACGGCCCGTCGGTACTGCGGAATGTCCGCTTCGGCGGTGTAGACCAGACTCCGGGCCTGCTCCAGCGCCACGCCGTCCGACATGCCGTAGCGGAACATCGAGTCGATCAGGGCCGCCGATTCGCGCCGCAGGGCGCAGCTCTGCCGGGCGATCGCCAGATCGCGTTCGTATTCGAGCAGGGTGAAATAGGTCGTGGCGACTTCGGCCGCCAGCGCCAGCCGCACGCCCCGCAGCGCCCACTCCGACGAGGCTATCTGGGCTTTTGCGGCGCGTTTGGCGTTGCGCAGCTGCCCGAAGAGCGCCACCTCCCACGAGAGCGACGGCTCGACGGCGTACGACTGCACGATCTTCGTGGCGGGCGTATATTCGCCTTCGGCCGTGACGCCCAGCCCGACCTGCGGCAGGTACTGCGCCCGCACGCTCTTGAGGTTCAGCCGCGCTTCCTCCACGCGCGAGGCCGCCACGGCCACGTCGCGGTTGTTGTCCAGCGCCCGTGCGACGAGGTTGTTGAGCACCGTATCGCCGAACAGCGTCCACCATTCGGGGCCGAAGCGGGTCGTGTCCTCCGAGAATCCCCGCCCGTAGATGTAATCGTCGGGCACGGAAACGCGCGGCGGGTAGAAGCGCGGCGTGCAGGCCGCCGTAAATGCTGCAAAAATGATTATGAGGTATCCGGCTTTCATGACTGTTCCTGTTTTTTGCGTTCGCGGCGGCGTTCGAAACCGCCGATGCGTCCCACGAAATAGTAGAGCGCGGGGTAGACGAAGATGCCCAGCAGCGTGGCGAACAGCATGCCGCCCACGAGCGCGACGCCCATGATGTTGCGCGCCGTGGCGTATACGCCGCTGGCGAAGATCAGCGGCATGACGCCGAGGATGAAGGCGAAGGCGGTCATGATGATCGGACGTACGCGCAGTTTGGCGGCCCCGATCGCGGCGTCCATGAGCGAGGCGCCCTGCTCGTTGAAGAGCCTGTCGGCGTACTCCACGACCAGAATGGCGTTTTTGGCCGCCAGCCCGATCAGCATCACCAGCGAAATCTGCATGTATATGTCATTGACGTAGAGGGCGTTGAGCAGGTGTGAGACGCCGATGAAGAGCACGGCGCCCAGCACCGCCACG
>ERZ772863.1447-NODE-1447-length-20511-cov-22.292530_pt1 | contig 20511 bp, 20 predicted proteins | sample MGYA00512134_ERZ772863 | MGnify/ENA primary metagenome ERZ772863 (study PRJEB29015, sample SAMEA2737659) | human gut metagenome | biome: human gut; feature: human-associated habitat; material: faeces | place: China | collected 2012 ...
TTAATAATGATGATGACTGGATGACCGGAGGCGACACGCTGAGGGGCAAGGCTATCTTTTACCAACAGCAGGAGCGGGGAAATGAATGAGGACAGGAAAGACCTTATACACCGCATTATAGTGGTAGCACTCATGATAGCCGTGGCCGTTGGTATGGCCTTCATCCTTCGCACCTATGGCGGTAAAAAAGAAGAACCAAAGGTATTAACCACAGAACAGGTGAAGGACGCTGAAACGGTTTCACGGGAAGTCAAAGTATCTTATCCGGAAGCGCAGACGATTGTGCATGAAATCGAACGTTCCAGTGGAAGTACTCCGCAGATAACCTACTACGTCCAGTCTCAATCAGTTGAAAAGGCGGCAGAGACTACGGCGGCCATGATAAAAGAATCTTCACCTACGCTACCAAAGGCGGTTACGCAGAAATCTGACAGAACGGTGGTAACTGCTGATTCTGCCGCACATAAGGTGGATGTCTATAAAATCAACCTCAATAAAGCCCATAAAATTAAAACGGGAATTCTGTTTATAGACGGAAAGGCCTATCCCTCTATTGGCTATCAAGCAGGGAGATGGGAAGGGGCTCTCCACCTTGACGGACAGGCCGTTAAGGGCGGAACCATCATGTATACGGCCATTCAGTGGTAAAAGGAATGCTTTTATCAACAATTATATTTACATTTCAGCCGTTATGTGCTATTATAAAGGTGTACCAAGGCCACTCCATTCGCCAAGGTCAACAACAACTACACGAGAAATCCCCTGTCCTGTGAGATGGGGGATTTTTCGTGTAGGGACTACTTTTTCTGCAGAGTATATCATTTTCGGGCGTTAAGGGGAATTTCAAGGTACTTCTTATAATATTGCAGATATTGAATTCCGGCGTTAAGGGGAATTTCAGAAGCGGATACGAATACGATTCGATACCTTTATTTAAAGCGAGAAAACAAAGGTATTTGAAGAATATGCTTATGTGATAACGATATCGACCGCGATTGCGATTTTACGACTTATACGATAAAACGGTAGATATGACTTAAATGCATAGGCTGTCTATTATGATAGGAAATAAGAGCTTACGACTTTATGAAGCTATGCTATAATAGGATTCGATGACAGGACACGGCAGAGGTTCATGCTTTATCACTGCGATTTTAATGTTTACCGATTACCGTGTATGTTGTCGGGCATGATGTTGCACCTCATCCCACACACTAATCTTTCCTATCCATTGCGCCGCCGCACAGGGAAAAGGGGACAGGACTCCGCCGGGCTTATCCTCTTTTTCTGTGCCCTGTTTACGGGGAATGTGGAAGGGTATATAATATAGACTGAATTAAAAAAGGAGGCTGAGGCCAGACCTTTTTGAAGGACTCTTATCCATGGGGCTTGCATGGCATGGACAGGGGGCCTTTTTTTGTGCTCATTTTCAGCTTCCGGCAAGCCATTGCACGGCCCATTTTACGGTTTTGCGGATTGGAACGGGTTTGTAAAATGCACGGAGCCGTTTACGGCCTACGCAATGCACGGAGCCGTTTACGGTCGTTTCCATCGACTTTTCTCAATGTACGATGTCGTTTACGGGCCAATGCACGGAGCCGTTTACTCCTTTAGGTCGAAACCAATGCACGAGGTCGTTTACACCCATTTACAAAAACCAATGCACGAGGTCGTTTACGACTTTTTCGGGGCTCCGGCGGAAGATCACAATAGGTCGTAAAGAGGGGAAAAGGGCGCTTTGCGGGGTTGAAAATCCGCCTGGACACGCCTTTTATCCTGTCAAATCGTGCCCCGTGGCGGGCTGTATTGCGCCCTATTGCGTGTCATGAGTGATTTATACCCCTCGAGAAATAACACCTAAAAACCCTATTAAAATCAATCTATAGTGAATCCGTAAAAATCCGCATTTATCGGCTGCCGACGCTAGCCACCTACCACCCAGCCGGCACGCCAAAACGCCCAGGCCCGACTGAATAAAAATAGGCAACAAAAAAGGCGGCATATTGTGCCGCCTTTTTGCCTGCTTACAATTCTTTGCTCATTTTACACTATCATAATATGCATTAAGATACTCGCCTTTTCTGTCCGGTTTGTCTTTCAAATTGTCATCGTCGGTCGGCCAGTCATCAAACTGATAATATTCAACGCCCGTCTTTGTCGTGCAAATCGAATCGCGAATGATAGATAATACTGCTTTTTCCATCATAGCTTGTCTTCCTTTGGTGCTTAAATCCGCCGGAATCATATCCCAATTCTCTGAAGCGGCGTTGTAGTCCGAAATGTACTTGCTTACTACATAGCACCAAGCCTTTTCACATTCAGAAGAAGCTTTCACGCCGTCAAATGCGGCTAAAATCATGTGATACTCTGTAGACGATGTATCTAATGCATCATCTAATAATTTCTCAATCGTGTACTTTTTCATAATGTGTGCCTCCTGGCAAAAACATAAAACCGTATCAATATTATATCATCTTTTAAGAACTAAACAACACAAGAGAAACCACAGTATAAGAGCTGTGTAAACAGTCGGCATTGTCACCACCTCCTTATCATTCTCTTTCACATCATATTAAACTCTTTACTATATACATTATAAACGATTCTGTTTACGTTGCCAATAGATTTAACACTAATATACATTATGTTTTCATTAGATTCATTGACAACGTAAACGAGTTTGTTTATACTCAAGATAGTTAAATTAACTCGAAAGAGAGGATGATCTAAACATGGACAACAAGCAAATTATAAATATGATTTGTGCTTTTAAAGATATCTCGCAAGCACAAGCGGCTAGATTAGTGGGACGGCCTGCGCAGTCGTTCAATCATTCAATCAAGCACAATAATATAAGTCTTGATGATTTTATAAAATTATGTGCGCTCATGGGCATGACAATAGACATCAAAGACGCACACAATAATAATATCGTGTTGTCGTTGTCTGCTACTCATGGAGACAAGACAGGCAAGACAGACGTCACGCCGCCGGAAGGCGCGGAGAGCGGCAAGGGCAACGCGCCCACCAAGTAAAAGCCATTGGCGAACGTGCCGGCACACGTTCCAGGCGACCTGCTTTTCTTCTGTCTTCGGCTTGCCTGCCACCTGCCAACCTGCCACCTGCCAACCTAAGGTACTACACCCCCACGGGGTGGTAGTAGTGGTCGCCCACCCCCCGCTGGGTCTTTACATTAGAATTTTCTAATCTGCCCTTATTCTACGATGAGATAAGTAAAAGACTACTATGCATTTAACGCATAAGCAAGTTGACCACTATCATTTCTTATCACAAAAGCGGTGTCAGAATCCGTTATGGTGTATGATATAGGGGAAGGAAAGTTGGATGTTTCCTCCCGTGGTTTACAAGGCTTTAATCCATGAAAAGCAAAAAAGCCAAACCCCTTGGGGTTCGACATGGGTTACCCTCATTTACAGGCCGGAGCTTTTCGAGCACTTCTCTCCGGCCCTCCTTTCTGGGTGAATAGCTAAATGCTAAAGCAACGGTCTCCAAAACCGTAGGTTGTGGGGTGAGAACCCACTTCACCTGCCAACAATCCATGATGACTGTACCGGCGAGACGATGCAGTCATCCTATCATACACATGATGGGCTTTCTTCAGTGTGGCTGCTGGCACTGTTATTTCACCATCATGGGTTACCTCCTGGGGAACTGCCGTGGATTTCTCGCCCACGGCAGTTTTTCATTGCCCAAAAATCCTGTATTTATCGGATAATCGTGGAAACTGACCTTACTGTTTATATAGTTGGGGCTGATCGGGGTATGTATCTATCTGCATTGGGCCCATCGAAAACTAATGCATTACCGCCTCCGACAAATGATGGGTTAAAATTCAGCAACTCCTCAACGGTCAAAAGTCAAGAGGGGTATGTTGGCAAAAGTTGGCAAAAGAGTACAAATTTTGTACTCTCCTGTCACATGTCACTCACAAGTCAAGCACATGAGGATTCTCATGGCGCCTGCATTATCCCGCTTTCAGTTCCAACGGTTAAGCACAGGTTACTCACACTTTATTGATGGCTTTCCTCAAATCCGCCAAGGTTTTATGGGTGTAAACGCCTTTCGTCACTCCCGTGCGGGCGTGTCCGAGTATCATCTTGACGGCCGTTTCATTAGCCCCTGCTCTGTCGAGCATGGTGGCCAGCGTGTGGCGGCACTCATGGGGCGTGTGGTGCATGTTCAGCTCTTTCATGGCATGGTCAAAGAGGCGGCTCTTTTCTTTTTACGGCAAAAAAACGGCAAAAATTTTATGATATTTTATAGTTTTTAATGGTAAATACGAAATGGCTGCAACCGCTGATTTTATCGGTAAATACTATTTTTATTGTAATTTGTGACGGTACGCGGTAGGCATAAAATAAGTTATACACTAATTGGACAGATTGTGGAATGAAAAAGGACGATATGATATAGGTTTCTTTTGTATTTTCAAAATAGAGGCCTTTTTAAGCAAAAATGAAACCGAATTTGATTAGTTGTATGATTCTTATTGTCAACTGTGTAAAAACGCGTTTAAATGGCTTTATAACCCATTTTATGGTATAATATACACGTAAATCGTTTAATTTTTTTGAGGGCGCGGACTTTCCGCGTTCTTTTCATGGCATCTTTTTCAGATGCCGGAGCAAGGCAAAGGAGTTTTTATGGAGGATTGGAAAGAAGGTAAAATCATCTCGACGCCCCTTGAGGCGCAGATGAAAAATTCCTACATCGACTATGCGATGTCCGTCATCGTGACGCGCGCACTGCCTGATGTCAGGGATGGCTTGAAACCGGTTCACCGCCGCATCCTGTATGCGATGAATGAATCGGGCATGCTGCCGGGCAAGGCTTACAAGAAGTCCGCCCGTATCGTCGGCGATGTCCTCGGTAAGTATCACCCGCACGGCGACACAGCAGTGTATGAATCCGCTGTCCGCATGGCGCAGGATTTCTCTACCAGATATCCGCTGATCGACGGCCACGGCAACTTCGGTTCTGTCGACGGCGACTCCGCGGCTGCTATGCGTTATACCGAAATGCGTATGGCAAAGATCACGGTGGAAATGCTCCGCGACATTGATAAGAATACGGTCGATTTCGTACCGAACTACGATGGATCCCTGCAGGAACCAGTCGTTCTTCCGTCCAGAATTCCGAACCTTCTCGTCAATGGTTCTTACGGCATCGCTGTCGGCATGGCAACGAACATTCCGCCGCACAACTTGAATGAAGTCATCGACGGCCTCTGTGCTATGATCGACAATCCGGAAATCACGGTCGATGAGCTGATGAAGTACATCAAGGGCCCGGATTTCCCGACGGCTGCTATCATCCAGGGCCACAAGGGCATCGAAGACACGTACCGCACCGGCCGCGGCAGCATCACTGTCCGTGCCAGAACGGATATCGAAGAAATGCCGCATGGCAAGAACCGTATCGTCGTAACGGAAATTCCGTACCAGGTCAACAAGGCGCGCCTCATTGAGACAATCGCCGACCTGTCCAGACAGAAGGTCCTGGACGGCATCACGGCTCTGCGCGATGAATCCGACAGAACGGGCATGCGTATTGCTATCGAGCTCCGCGCTGACGTGAACCCGGAAATCATGCTGAACAATCTCTTCAAGCATACACAGATGCAGATCAACTTCGGTGCTATCATGCTGGCGCTCGTTGACGGACATCCGCGTATCCTGAATCTGCGCCAGATCCTGTACTACTACCTGAAGCATCAGGAAGAAGTCGTCACCAGAAGAACGCAGTATGAACTGGACAAGGCAAAGGCCAAAGCCCACATTTTGGAAGGCTTGCTGATCGCTCTTGATCATATCGATGAAGTCATCCGTACGATCAGAGAGTCCCGCACGGACGACATCGCAAGAGCTTCCCTGATGGAAAAATTCGGCCTTTCTGAAAAACAGGCTACCGCGATCCTCGATATGCGTCTCAGAAGACTGACCGGTCTGGAACGCGACAAGCTGGAACAGGATTATAAGGATGTGTTGGAAACGATTGATTACCTGACCGATCTCCTCTCCAGCCGTGACAAGCTGATGGGCGTAGTCAAGGATGAACTCCTCGATGAGAAGAAGAACTTCGGCGATGAACGCCGTACGGAAATCGCTGAAGCTTCGAACGATTTCACGATGACCGATCTCATCCCGGATGAACCGATGACGATTACGCTGACAAAGCAGAACTATATCAAACGCATGGATTCCGCTGATATCCGCGTCCAGAGAAAGGGCGGCCGCGGCGTATCCGGCATGAAGATGAAGGATGAGGACTATGTCTGGAAGCTCCTCAGCACCTCCACTCATAACAGGATCCTCCTCTTCACGAACAAGGGCAAAGTCTACATGAAGACAGCCGTCGAATTCCCGAAGTCGGGCAGAACGGCAAGAGGCAGCGCTCTCATCAACTTCATCCCGGGTCTTGCTCCGGATGAAAGGGTGACCGAGCTCCTCGATATCGATGCAGGCGATAAGGATATGAAGTACCTGCTCATGGTCACGAAGAAGGGCTATATCAAGAAGACGGAAATTTCCGAATACAAGAACATCAACAAGAACGGCCTGATCGCTGTCCGTCTGAATGATGGCGACCGTCTCGTCACTGTCCTTGCTGTCAAGGGTGATGAGGAAATCATCATCGGCACCCGTCAGGGCATGGCTATCCGCTTCTCCATCGGAGACGATGAAGTCCGCACGATGGGCCGCGCTACCGCAGGTGTCCATGCAATCCGCCTCTCTGATGACGACGGCGAGCTCGACGAAGTCGTAGGCGCAGTTCTTGCTACGGATAAGGATATCTTCACGATTTCCGCTGACGGCAATGCGAAGAGAAACAAGTCCTCCGCATACCATCTCCAGGGAAGAAACGGACGCGGTGTCCGCAACTTCAAGAAGGGGTACGAAGTCGTCGCTCTCGTAGCCGCTGATGACAATGATGAACTCGTCGGTGTATCCGAACAGGGCATCACCATCAAGACAAAGGCCAGTCAGATCTCCAGCAAGAAGGCAAGAGCCGGCCAGGGCGTCATCCTCCAGAGACTGGAAGACGGCGACCGCATCGCATCGATCGATGTCATTTCCAGCGATGACGACGTCGATGAAGACGAAGAATAATCTTTTCATATAGTATAAAGAGACAGATGTGAGATACTGCAAATGGTATTTCACATCTGTTTTTTTATTGTCATTGCTGCCTTGTCAGCTGTCTTTTGCCGTTTGTCCTTCTCATTTAAAAAATATTTAGGAAAATTTTCATAAAAATGCGCTTCTGGAAATGCCCATAAAAAGGGAAGAAATGAGGTCTCATGTTTCATTTTCTTCGATATAACAGGCCTTCCGGGGCATGCATTTCCGCCACGCCCGATTCTATCGGGAACTTGATAGTTCTTATGCATAACTACCATATATAGGATGCAATTAATGAATTTGACACCATATAAAGTATTTGGTACTATAGTCATGTACTAAGAAATACATATCCCAGACACCCGGGCGTCTGGTCAGAAACATCTGAAATTATCTTATAAAAAATATCCATTAAAGTGGGGGATCGTTATGAATCACTGGTACGATAATGAAATCAGCCAAGGCATCTTGAGAGAGAAGTATTATCACAAGGGTGAAACAAACCCTGAACAGTTCATGGACCGCGTCAGTTCTATTTTTGATGATGACCTGCGTCCAAGAGTGAGAGGATATCTGGAAGAAGCTTCCTTCTGTCCGGCAGGCCGCGCTCTCTATGCTGCAGGCTCCAAGGGCAAGTTCAAAGTTTCCCTTTCCAACTGCTATATCCTTCCTTCTCCGAAGGATGATCTGGAATCGATCTTCAAGTCCAACTACGAGATCGCCCGCATTTTCTCTTACGGCGGCGGCATCGGCATCAACATTTCCGGCCTTCGTCCAAAGGGCAGTGAAGTAAGAAACGTTGCAAGAACTTCTACAGGCGCTGTTTCCTTCATGAAGATTTTCAACGTGACTGGCGAAGTCATCAGCCAGAACGGCAGAAGAGGCGCTATGATGGTCGGACTGAACTGCGATCATCCGGACATCTATGAATTCCTGCATATCAAACAGAATGAAGAAAAGCTGTCTTCTATGAACATTTCCATCCTCTTCACGGATGAATTCATGGAAGCTGTCAAGAATGATACAGACTACACTCTCCGCTACCATGTAGAATCCACCGGCGAAAATATCGAACGCGTCATCCGCGCAAGAGATTTCTTCATGGAATTCTGCGAAACCCAGTGGGACTGGGGTGATCCGGGCGCGCTTTTCTCTGACCGCCTGAATGATTACCATCTGCTGGCCGGCTATCCGGAATACAAGATTGAAATCACCAACCCATGCGGCGAATTCGGCGGCAATGCTCACAACGCATGCAACCTGGCAAGCATCAATCTCTACAGCATGATCGATGACAAGTTCAGCGATGAACCGAAGCTGAATGAAGAAAAATTCCGTCAGACTGTTTATGACGGCATCGCAGCTCTCGATGAAATCGTTTCCTATGGCTATGACATTCAACCGCTCGATGAAAACAGAACCTGCATCGACGACTGGAGATCCCTGGGACTTGGCCTCTTCGGCGTAGCAGATGCTCTCGTTGCCATGAAACTGAAATATGGCAGCGAAAAGGCAAATGCATTCATGGGCGAAGTCATGAAGATGATGCTCCTGACAGCTCTCCGCTCTTCCTGCGACAGAGCCAAGAAGCTCGGCACCTTCGGCAAGTACCGCTGGGAAGCTACCAAGCAGTCCCCAGTCATGGATCTTGTGAAGGAACTGGATCCGGAGCTGTATGAAGACATTCATCAGCATGGCCTCAGAAACGGCACACTGCTTGCCATTGCTCCTACCGGCACCATCTCCCTCCTGATGGGCAGCTATTCTGGTGGATGCGAACCGCTCTACAAGATTTCCTACGAAAGAACCACGCATAAGATGGAAGATGTACACGGCAGCTTCCGCGTCTATGCGCACAGCGTCAAGGACCTCCTTGAATACCACAACCTTCCGCTCAACCTGACCGATGAAGAAATCATCGAACGTTTCCCGTGGATCGTAGAAAGCCATGAAGTGCCTTTCGATGACCGCGTGAAGCTCCAGGCAGTCATGCAGAAGTATGTAGACAACTCCATTTCCAGTACCGTCAACCTGAAGCACGATGCAACTCCGGAAGATATCTTCCAGATTTACATGGATGCATGGGAAAGCGGATGCAAGGGCATCACAGCATTCCGCGACGGCTGCCGCCGCGGCAACATCCTGGGCGTCGATGAAAACGCCAAGGCTGATGAAAAGAAAGCTGACGGCAAGGTAGAAAAGGTTAATTTCGAACCTAAGAAACAGGAACCGACCTGCCCGCACTGCGGATCCCACCAGATCCACGTCGAAGGCCACTGCACCACCTGCAACGAATGCGGATGGTCCACCTGCAGCCTCGTCGAAGGAGCTTGATGAATAACTAAACAAAAAAGGCTGTGACGAAATGATTGCACATTTCGTCACAGCCTTTTTATATTGTCACATACGGATCAGCGGAATTATTTCAGCATCTGATCGAAATCATTATTCAGTTTCTTCTCGGACTGGCTCAGCTGGTTTTCTGTGGATGTAACCCATGCTTCATTGTTGGCAAGGTCCTTCTTTGCCATCTCGATCATCTTATTGAGTTCAGATGGCTGCGGCCCGCCTTTGACGGCGCGGTTGTGAACGATTGCAACGGGATCCTTTGCATTCTTCCATTCTTCTGCTGTCATCGGGAAGGCCTTCGGGATGGATGGGTCTTCCTTGGCAACATCGGCTACGGATTTAGCATAGATGGTCTTGGCATCTTCATAGGAGAAGTCAGCCGGAGTGATGTTGTTGGCTCTTGCATAGGTAACGACATCAGAAGCGAAGTGGTGGCCTACGCGGAAGGGGATGCCGTATTTCTTCATGAGCTGGTCGGCAATTTCCTGCGAGCAGGTCCAGTCAAGATTCAGTTCTTCGAGCGAACGGTCCGGATGGATGACAAGGTTGTTCAGGATGCGGTCGAATTCGGAGAGGACTTTCGTTGCCTGCGGTACGATGTCCATTCTTCCACTCAGACGTCCGTCAGCCATGCCGGCAGGAATGTTGTGGGAGCGGAATGCTGCTTCGACAGACATGCCAAGGAGCGTGGAAGCGTCAGTGCGGCAGGAGTTCAGGATGCCGGGATTTCTCTTCTGCGGCATAGCGGAGGAGACATATGTATTTCCGCCGCCTTCTTTAAGAAGAATCCACGGACGCGGCTGTGCGTACTGCTGCATGATTTCTTCAATGAAGCTTGTCGTGTGGATGGCGATGGCATTCGTGATACCGCCTGTTTCAATCGGCGCTTCCTGCGGGAAAATCTGTCCTGCATCGTACGTATTGTAGGCGATGGAGTCAAAGCCGAGGTAATCGGCCATGCGGTCGCGGTCAAGCGGCCAGCCGGTGCCGTTCAGGACCATGGAGCCCATCGGAGAGCGATTGAGGCGGGCATAATATTCTCTGACACGCTGCATGTCGCGGTTGTATGCATTGGCATAAGCGATGAGGTGGTGAGCCAGGCTGTTTGGCTGGGCAGCGACGCCGTTCGTATAGTTCGGGATGATGGTGTCCTTGTTTTCTTCAGCCAGCTTGATCAGGGAACGCTGCACGTTGTCGAGCTCTTTGGCCATGGCCATGAGATGTTCTCTCTGTTCCATGATGCCGACGGTCGTCAGCATATCCTGGGAAGAACGGCCGGCATGGATCTTCGTGACTTCCGGGCCTGCTGCCTGGATGAGGTATGGTTCGAAAGCGACGACATTCGTCGGACGCGGGCCGCCCGGCTTGTTTCCTTCATCAAGGACCTTCTGGATGCCATGGGCAATGTTCTTGCCTTCAGCAGGGGTCAGGAGCCCTTCATCGGTATTGATGATATCAGAAGCTTTATTGATCTGGCCGAGCCAGTAAAAGTTGTCTCTGGGTGTCTGGTCAGCAGCAAAAATGATCGAGCCGGACATCAGCGCGCAGAGCGTGAGCGCCATCAATGATTTTTTCATAGAATCTCCTTTCAAAACAGCAGGCATGAGCCTCGATGTAAACAAAATCTGTACTTATTATAACAACGGTAGACGTGTACTAAGTCAATGAAAGTATTTATAAGAAGAGATAGAAGAAATAGTTATATATGGTAATATAATGTAATAATATATAAAACCAATATGTAAAACGACAGGGAAATTTTCCGGTGAGTTTCAGAAGATTTCCCGCTCCATTTTCGTGGCTTTTGCGGCCTTAAAAAGAAATTTCAAAAAAGATGAGGATGTAAAGTTATTTTGCTTGACATGGCACTCTCCTCCCTGTATAATGATAAACGTTATGGTGATGCTATGTCTTTAGAAAATGTAGTTCAGAACGGCGAGCTCCTCGATTGTTACGGCGAGCTCCTGACGCCAAGGCAGCGTGAATGCCTGGACTTGTATTACAATGAGAATCTCACGTTGGCTGAGATTGCGGAATATTTTCATATTTCCCGCCAGGCGGTGCATGATGCCATGCGCCATGGCGAGGAGCAGCTCCGGACGTATGAGTCCGCCCTTCATCTGGCGGAGGCAAGGATCCGGAGGCAGAAAGCGGCCGAATCGCTGGAGGGTATGATCCCTGAAGCGAAGAAGAGCGAAGCGGAACCGCTGCTGCGGATTTTGACGGAATGAAGGTGACCAGATGCCATTTGAAGGTTTAGGGGATAAGCTGCAGTCGGCTTTTAAGGATCTCCGCGGGAAGGGCAAACTTTCCGAGAGTGATATCGACGCGGCGCTCCGCGAAGTCAGAAGGGCTCTTCTGGAAGCGGACGTCAATTTCAAGGTAGCGAAGGATTTCATTGCTCATGTGCGTGAAAAAGCGATGGGCGAGGAGGTCTTCGGCAGCCTGAAGCCAGACCAGACGGTTATCAAAATCGTCAGGGATGAGCTGACAGAACTTCTGGGCGGGACGCAGAGCAAGATCACGCTCTCCTCTACGGGCATGACGGTGATCATGCTTGTCGGGCTGCAGGGCGCCGGCAAGACGACGACCGCCGGCAAGCTTGCGCTGATGTTCAAGAAGAAGGGACATCGTCCGATGCTGGCAGCCTGCGACGTATATCGTCCGGCAGCTATCAAACAGCTCGAAGTCCTTGGTGAACAGACGGATGTGCCGGTTTACCGCATGCCTCCGAATGTGGATCCTGTCCACATCGCAAGGTACGCTGTCGACACGGCTAAGTCATACAACCGCGATATCGTCATTCTCGATACCGCAGGGCGCTTAACGATCGATGAAAAGCTGATGGCCGAGCTGAGAAATATCAAGGCTGAGGTTCATCCGCAGGAGATCCTTCTGGTGCTCGACTCCATGACTGGTCAGGACGCTGTCAATACGGCAAAGGCTTTCGATGAGAGCCTGGGCATTGACGGGACCATCCTGACGAAGATGGATGGCGATGCCAGAGGCGGCGCTGCTCTTTCCATCAAGAGCGTAACGGGCAAACCGATCAAGATGATCGGCGTATCCGAAAAGCTCGACGGCGGGCTGGAAGATTTCCATCCGGACCGTATGGCAGGACGTATCCTCGATCTGGGCGATCTCGAGACTTTGATCGAAACCGCACAGAGAAATATGGATCAGGATTCGCTGAAGGATGCAGCAGGAAAGATCAGGAAGGGTGAGTTCACTCTCGATGATTTCCTGAAGCAGCTCAAGCAGATCAGAAAGCTCGGCTCTTTCCAGAGCATTCTGGGCATGATCCCGGGGATGGGCAAGTTCAAGGATCAGCTGAAGGATGTCGATCTTGACGGCAAGGAAGTCAAGCACATCGAAGCTATCATCCTTTCCATGACACCGGAGGAAAGAGCGAATGTCAAGATTCTGAACGGCAGCCGCAGAAAGCGTATCGCTGACGGCGCTGGCGTGAAGATCCAGGACGTCAACCGTATGATGAAGCAATTCCAGGAAATGCAGAAAACCATGAAGAAAATGAAGAATAAGAAGATGAATCCATCCAAGATGGGCGGCCTCGGTGGTCTCCCCGGGATGTTCCATAAATAATCGAGATCATTTCAAGGAGGTGAAATTATGTTAAAAATTCGTTTGACCCGTATGGGCGCTAAGAAGAATCCTTTCTACCGCATCATCGTCATCGACTCCAAGGAAGCTAGAAACGGCGCTCCGACCGATACCATCGGCTGGTACGATCCGGCTAAACTCGACGCTCCGGTAAAGATTGATGAAGAAAAGACTCTGTCCTGGCTTGGTAAAGGCGCTCAGCCGACCGACACTGTTCGTTCCATTCTGAGAAAGAACGGCATCCTCGCTAAGTTTGCTGAAGCAAAGAAATAAGGGGGACGCACCATGAAAGAATTAGTGGAAACACTCGTCAAGGCTCTTGTAAAGAACCCTGACGCCGTCTCTGTCACCGTAGTCGAAAAGGGCAGCCTGGAAATTTATCAGGTCCATGTTGCCCCGGAAGACATGGGCAAGGTCATCGGCAGAAAAGGACGCATTGCCAATGCGATCCGTACCGTTGTCAAGGCAGGTGCTTTGCGTGAAAACCGCAGAGTGGCTGTCGATATTATCTAAGAGGTGTCGCAATGGATGAAATGCAGATTCTTGTCCCTGTAGCCGTTAAGTCAAAGCTGACTGAACAGCTGAAGGCAACGCTCCTCGCTGAGATCGAACAGAATCTCAAGCGTGTAGACCATGATATGTCCCAGCTGGATTTCGAAGCTAATGGAAAACTGGCAGAACAGGCAAAGATTAACGTACAGGCCGTAGCACCCCTTCGTGCTCAGTACGAGGCTCAGAAGGTCCAGATGCAGCAGATGAAGGATAAATTCCTTGCTGATAAGGATCATCTCGAAAGACTCACCATCGGCGCAGAACTCAACCGTGCTCCGATGAACCGTCTGGTTACCATTCATATCGGTGACGACATGAATGAACTGCTCGGCGGTGAAATCCTGGTTGAAGACGGAAAGATCGTTGAATTCCGCAACTGATATGAAACCCGATGAACTGATAGTTGTCGGCCGAATCGTAGCCCCGCATGGTGTGCGGGGTGATTTGCGTATTCTTCCCGATACGGACCGGCCGGAAATCTTCAAGACGCTCAAGCGTCTCAAAATCGGCGGGAAGTTTTATAAGCTGCTTTCGGGACGTCCGCATAAGAATGTATACATTCTTCATGTGGAAGGTGTGGACGACAGGAATATGGCCGAAACGCTGATCGACAAGATCGTCGAAGTGCCGTTTTCTGAACTGCCGGAAAGACCGGAGGGCACGTACTACTATTTCCAGCTCGTAGGGCTTGAAGTAGTGGATGAAGCGGGCTCTCACGTCGGAAAGCTCAAGGAAATCCTCGAGACCGGAGCTAACAACGTCTATGGCGTTGAAACACCGGACGGCAAGGAAATCTATCTTCCGGCCATCCCTTCATGCATCCTTAAAGTCGACCTCGACGAAGGACGCATGACAGTGGCTATGCCGGAATGGGAATAAGCGGACTCCCCCTCTCTGGGGAAGACGCTGTCTTCCCGAAATAGAGGGCGAGAATGAAAATAGATATATTATCCTTATTTCCCGAGTTCGTTCAGGCGTTCTTCGACCAAAGTATCATCAAGAGAGCGCTGGATGCGGGACGTATGGAGATGGCGGTCACGAATCCCCGTGACTATACCATGTACCGCCACCGTCAGGTGGACGATACGATCTACGGAGGCGGGGCGGGCATGCTCATGATGTGCCAGCCCATTTTTGACGCAGTGCATCATGTGCTTCCTGAGAAAGGCCCCCGCGACCGGGTGATTTTCCTGTCACCTGCGGGAAAGACTTTCAATCAGGAAAAAGCCAAGGAACTATACCGTGATTATGACCATCTGGTGCTCATCTGCGGGCACTATGAAGGCGTGGATCACAGGGTCGAGGAGTATCTGGCAGACGAACTGATTTCGATCGGAGATTACGTTCTGACCGGCGGAGAGCTGGGTGCCATGGTCATCAGCGACGCAGTGGCCCGCATGATACCGGGAGTCCTTGGAGATGCGGGAAGCGCAGCAACCGATTCGTTCTATGAACCGATTCTGGAATATCCGCAGTATACGAAACCGGCTGACTACAACGGCTGGAAGGTCCCTGAAGTGCTCCTTTCCGGGCATCACGCAAATATTGCGCGATGGAGGAGGAAAGAGGCGCTTCGCCGCACCCTCGAATGCCGTCCGGATCTTTTAAGCGGGCTCAAGATGACCGCGGAAGATAAGAAGCTGCTGGCGGAGATCAAACGCGAGAAGGAGGATCAGTGATGGCACCTGTATATATAGGACTGATACACTATCCGATTTATAACAAACATATGGAAGTAGTCACTACGGCTCTTACCAACTATGACCTTCATGATATTGCCAGAACGGCCAAGACGTATGACGTGAAACGCTATTTCATCGTGCATCCGGTGGAAGCACAGCGTGAAATGGCAAACCGCATCATGAACCACTGGAAGACCGGCGGCGGTGTGAAGTACAATGTGAACAGGAAAGAAGCTTTCGAAGAGACGGAACTGGTTCCCACCCTCGAAGAAGCGATTTCCCGCATCGAAAGCGAGACAGGCAAAAAGCCTGCCATCGTCACCACCGATGCCCGTGTGTATCCGAATACGGTCTCCTACTGTGAAATGCGCAGGAAAATCCACGAAGAAGATACACCGATTTTCATCCTTTTCGGGACAGGCTTCGGCATGACCAAGGAAATGATGAAGCAGTTCGATTACATTGTGGAACCAATTTACGGGGCAGGCACGTACAATCATCTGTGCGTACGCAGCGCCGTAGCCATCATCCTCGACCGCCTTCTGGGCGAACCCTGGTGGAATAAAAAGGAGGAATAATTTTATGTCCGGACATTCTAAGTGGGAAAACATTAAGCGCAAGAAAGGCAAAACAGACGCCATCCGCGCAAGAATCACCACTAAAATTTCCAAGGAAATTACAATCGCAGCCCGCATGGGCGGCGGTGATCCAGTCGGCAACATGCGTCTGAAACTGGCTTTGACAAAAGCTAAGCAGAACAATGTACCGAAGGAAAACATTCAGCGCGCTATCGATAAGGGCGTTGGCGCTGCCAGCGGCGCAGGCTTCGATGAAGTAACCTATGAAGGTTACGGACCCGGAGGCGCTGCTGTCATCGTCGAATGCAACACCGATAACCGCAATCGCGCTGCAGCTGATATCCGTCACGCATTCACCCATCATGGCGGTTCCGTAGGAACCCCGGGCTGCGTATCCTGGATGTTCAAGAAGAAAGGCACCATCTTCGTCAGCAAAGAAGCTGCTGATGAAGACACCGTCATGATGGTAGCACTCGATGCAGGCGCTGAAGACGTAGCAGTCAATGAAGACTCTTACGAAATCACAACCGCTCCGGAAGACTTCCTGACCGTATCCGATGCTCTTGAAAAAGAAGGCATTGCGGCAGAAGCATCCGAAGTCGCTATGGTTCCGGACAACTACGTCAAGCTGGAAGGCGATGCAGCCCAGACAATGGCCCGCCTCACCGGCGAACTGGAAGAACTCGATGATGTACAGGAAGTGTACACCAACGCAGAACTTCCGGAAGACATGGAATAATCCGCAAAGAAAGAACCGTGAAAATGATCCGTCATTTTCACGTTCTTTTTTTTATGCCGGGATTCCCAAATCGAACCGGCCGCCCGCAGCAGCCTGGCAAAGAGAAGCTGTTTCAAATCTTCCTCCCTCTATTTTGAAAATTTTCAAAATATTTTTGATGTAACTATTGACGTTACAGCTAAATGGTGGTATATTTAATGTAATAAAGATAGTTACATCAAATATTTCAAACATTCAAGGAGAAACTCAAAATGAAATTAGCAGTTGTTGCAGCAAATGGTAAAAGCGGTCGTCTTATTGTGAAGGAAGCTGTCGCACGCGGACTTGACGTTACCGCAGTCGTACGCGGAGAGAACAAGACAGAAGCTCTGCATACTTTGAAGAAGGATATCATGGATCTCACAAAAGAAGATCTGGCAGGTTTTGATGTCGTCATCGATGCTTTCGGCATCTGGGATCCGAATAAGATGGATCAGCACAGCGCGACGCTCGGCCATCTTTCTGATATCCTTTCCGGCAGCAAGACAAGACTTCTGGTCGTCGGCGGGGCAGGCAGTCTCTATGTCGATAAAGATCACAAGACCATGATTTCCGATCTCCCGGATTTCTCAGAAGCGTATCTTCCAACTGCAGTCGGCATGAAGAATTCTCTCAATGCTTTGAGAAAACGTGACGATGTCAGATGGACATATGTCAGCCCGGCTGCTGAATTCATCGCTGACGGAGAAAGAACGGGGAAATACATCCTTGCCGGCGAAGAATTCACCACCAACGAAAAGGGCGAAAGCAAGATCTCCTATGCAGACTATACGCTCGCCATGGTCGATGAAGCTGTCAGCGGCAGCCACATCCATCAGAGGATCAGCGTACTTGGAAAGTAAGACAGTAAAATAAGGAAATAAGGATGGCTGAACAAGGCCATCTTTATTTTTTAAAATCAGTATCTAAAAATAAAAATGCATTTCGACAGATATAAAAATATTCTAAGGCAGGATCGTTGACTCGGAAATAGGGCGGTGCTATGATAAATGTAACAAGAGATGTTACAGCATCAGAAGGGGAAGGCTCCTGCTTCGTCTCTCTGGCACCTTTTCTATTTCCGGCTGGTTTCCAGTCTTTAGAATCATTTCTTATGTATTCATTGATCAAGAAAAGGAGAACATCATGAAAATCACAATTTTTGGCAAAGGCAACATGGGCAAGGCAATCGGAGACAATTTCGATGCATGCGGCAATGAAGTAGAGTATGCAGGCCGCGAGTTTATCGGTGAACTGGGCGATATCATCGTTCTGGCTGTTCCATACACGGCAGTGGACGGGATTCTCAGAAAATGGGGTCCGAAGATGAAGGATAAGGTACTCATCGACATCACCAATCCGGTTGATTTTGAAACAATGGATCATATGCTCGTTCCGGACGGCACTTCTGCTGCTGAACTGATCCAGGAAAAAGCACCGGGCGCATTTGTCGTCAAAGCATTCAACACGAATTTCGCTAATACACTGGCTACCGGCAAGGTAGGCTTCCATGAACAGACTGTCGTTCTCATGGCTTCCGATTTCCTGAATGCAAAGGATAAGGTCGCAGAGGCTTTGACTGGCTGCCGTCTGAAACTGATGGATGCCGGCAAGCTTCGCCGCGCAAGAGAAATGGAAGCTATGGGTTTCCTGCAGATTTCCCTGGCTTCTGCCGGAAAACTGTTATGGACCAGAGGCTTTGCCATCATCGACTGATCAGGGGATTGATATCATCCACGGGACAGTGTACACTAGCAGGACATGGAGGAGGTAACTGAACATGCAGATATCCAGCCGCTTCACCATTGCTGTCCATATGCTGTGCTATATCGCACTGTTTCAGGATAAGGAGAAAGTGACCAGTGACATCATGGCAGGAAGCATTAATGCGAATCCGGTCGTGGTGAGAAGGCTGCTTTCGCAGCTCAAACAGCGCGGGATGGTCACAGTCAACCGCGGCAGCGGCGGAGCTTTTCTGGCAATGAAGCCGGAAGACATTGATTTTCTTCAGATTTACAGGACGGTGGAAACAGTGAAAAAGGAAGGTATCTTCCATTTCCACGAAAACCCGAATCCCAACTGTCCGGTGGGACGGGGGATCCATCAGGCGCTCGACTCGAAACTGATGCGTGTCCAGGAAGCTATGGCGCGCGAAATGAAGTCGATCACGCTTGCTGATGTGCTGAAGGATTTTCCAATCGAAAAATAAAAGAAAAAGAGTTGTTCATGCAATTGCATGGGCAGCTCTTTTTTGCATTTAGGACACAAATATCGCACTATTTTCGCATTTGATCAATAAGATTGTCATTTTCTTTACAAAATCGGGTTGTTAAATGATAAAAACTCATTTATAAAGCGGAGTTTATATTTTTTTAGAAAGTATATATAAGAATCACGAATTATGTTGTATACTATTCTTGTGGCAGACACTTTATATGACGGATTTATGAAATAAGCATACACATAAAACCGCTGACTGCCCGAATTCAGGAAACTGTAATAGAGTGGGAGGAGATTCAATATGTTTCGTTTTACATTACCGAGAGATATCTATGTAGGCCATGGCGCTATTGAACAGCTGTCCGTTTTAGAAGGACATAAAAAAGCTTTCATCTGCACCGGTGGTCATTCCATGCGCCGTGGTGGTTTCCTGCAGAAGACTGAGGAAGCACTGCACAAGGCTGGCATTGAAACATACACCATGGAAGGTATCGATCCAGATCCGTCCATTGAAAAAGTAAGAGAAGGCGCTAAGGCCATGGAAGAATTCGGCCCGGACGTTATCATTGCTATCGGCGGTGGTTCCCCAATCGACGCTGCTAAAGCTATGTGGGTTTTCTATGAATACCCGGAATTGACATTCGAAGAAGTACAGAAACCATTCTCCCTGCCAACTCTCCGTCAGAAAGCTATTTTCGTTGCTATTCCGTCCACATCCGGCACCGCATCTGAAGTCACTTCCTTCTCTGTTATCACGGACTACTCCACCGGCATCAAATATCCGCTGGCTGACTTCAACCTGACACCAGATCTTGCTATCCTCGACCTGGACCTGCCGCAGACAATGCCGAAGAAGCTCTGCGCTCATACTGGCATGGACGCTCTGACACATGCAACTGAAGCATATGTATCCAAATTTGCCAACGGCTTCACCGATCCGCTTGCTAAGCAGGCTGTATCCGATATTTTTGACAGCATCATCGATTCCTACAATGAAGATACCGATGCACGCGACAAGATGCACATCGCACAGTGCATGGCTGGTATGGCTTTCTCCAACGGCCTCCTCGGCATCACGCACTCCCTGGCACATAAGATCGGCGCCGTATTCCATATTCCGCATGGCTGCGCAAACGCAATCCTGATGCCGTATGTCATCCAGTTCAACAAGAAGGCATGCCTTGCCCGTTATGCTGACCTTGCACGTGTAGCAGGACTTCCGGGACACACAGACGCTCAGCTCGTTCAGTCCTATGAAGAAGCTATCCGCTGCCTGAACCGCAAGATGAATATTCCGCTGAATATCCATGACTATGGTGTTCCGGAAGAACTGTATCTGGAAAAGAAAGAAGCCATCGCTCACAACGCAGTCCTCGATGCATGCACACCAGAAAACCCGAGAGAAGTCGACGACGCTCTCATGGGCTGCATCCTCGAATGCGCTTACTATGGCAAACCGGTCAACTTCTAATCCCATTCGATGGAATAATGAACATAAAGGGGCTGTGACAAAATCCAACAAAATGCTGTTTTTGCTTTTCTTCGAACGAAGTTCGGTTTAAGGGTGTTAACCTTGCTCCGAAGGAGAAGGTGGTGCGGATTTGTTAATA
>ERZ772863.1463-NODE-1463-length-20368-cov-2.729188_pt1 | contig 20368 bp, 20 predicted proteins | sample MGYA00512134_ERZ772863 | MGnify/ENA primary metagenome ERZ772863 (study PRJEB29015, sample SAMEA2737659) | human gut metagenome | biome: human gut; feature: human-associated habitat; material: faeces | place: China | collected 2012 ...
CCGCTTCGGCACCCGGAACATATCTGATATTTTTCCCGCCTTCTGCCGTTATCCTTGTCTTTCCCCGGCAAATACGGTATTATATTCTTATTAAAACTACTATGGGAAGGAAGCGGCATCTATGCGACAGCACATTACCATCAAAGATATCGCCCGCATTGCCGGTGTTTCGACTTCTACCGTCTCCCGCGCACTCAGCAATTCGCCTGAACTGAGCGAGCAAACCCGCCAGCGGATCCTGGAAATCTGCCGACGGGAGGGCTACCGTGTCAATGCACTCGCACGCAGTCTGATCTGCAACAAAACCAACGTCATCGGCCTGATCGTTCCCGAGGTGACCAATCCGTTCTATGCCGAACTCTCTCTCGGCATCGAAACGCACGCACGCAGCCTCGGCTACAACGTGATCCTGTGCAATGGGCAGAATGATGCCAAAGTGACCGAAGGGCTGTTCGGTTTCCTGATCAGTCATCAGGTGGACGGCATCATCCTTGCCAGCTCACAGCAGGATGCAGGAACCATGATCCAGAATCTCGCTCCCCGACTGCCTACCGTTCTGCTCGGAACGCCGGCACTCGTCAGCGGCGATGAGGTCAACTCGGTCTGCATTGATAATCTGGCAGGCGGCCGTCTGGCAGCAGAGCATCTGCTGGAGCTCGGCCACCGTGACATTGTCTATCTGGGCAACCGCCCCAACAGCCTGACGCACCAGCTTCGTCTGCGCGGCTTTACCGAAATGATGGAAAAAGCAGGTATCACCCCACAGGTCATCGACAATCCGCATGGTTGCTCCTCGATCGACATCGGCTGTGCACTCAGCCGGAAGCTGTTCGCAAACGGCTGTTCCGCCACTGCGATCTTCGCCTCGACCGATTCCATGGCGCTCGGCGTATTGCAGGCAGCAGACGAATACGGCATCTCTGTCCCCGATGATATTTCCCTGCTCGGCTTTGACAACATCATTTATTCCGCACTGCCAAAGATCGAGCTTTCCACCGTCGATCAACGCAAGCAGCTTCTTGCAGAAGCCACCGTTGATCTGCTCACGCGCATCATTGATTCGGATGCGCAGGACGAGTTCACGCACCGCATGATCCGTCCGACACTGGTTTCGCGCAGCTCATGCCGCGCATCAAAAAAATAAATCCACAGCACTGCGCACCGACCGCCTTTCTCTCTTAACCCTTTTATCACACACAATACACCAACAGGTCAACCGCAGCGCTGCTGATTGAGAATGCCGCAGGATTCTGCGGCATTCTCATACACCAAAAGGAGGATCTTATGTACCGCATTGAAACCCATCTGCATACCACCTACATCTCCCGCTGCGGCTGGCTTGGCGCAGAGGCCATTATGAAGTATTATACCGCTTGCGGCTATGACGCGATCTGCGTCACCGACCACTACAACCGCGAATGCTTCGACTATGCCGAAATTGATCTGACCACCCCCGGCAGTAAAACGCAGGCCTTCCTGCAGGGCTATCACCGGCTGAAAAAAGTGTCCGAAAAATACAATATCCGCGTGTATGCGGGTGCTGAACTGCGTTTTGACGAATCGGACAACGATTACCTGCTGTACGGCTTTCACGATGCCCTGCTGGCCGATCCGGATCGCGTCATGCGCGAGGGTCTGGCGGCCTTTGCCCCGCAATACCGCGCAGACGGCGCACTGCTCGTGCAGGCACACCCGTTCCGCAAAAAATGCACCCCCGCTCCGGCGGAATATCTGGACGGCGTCGAGGTGCTCAACCTCAACCCCCGCCACGACAGCCATAACGATCTTGCGCTGGCCTATGCCAAGGAGCATCATCTCATCATGACGGCCGGCTCGGACTGCCACCGTCCCGGTGATCAGGGTACGACCGGTATTCTGTCCGACACCCTCCCCGAAGACAGCTTCGGTCTTGCAGATCTGCTGCGTTCGGGCAACTATACTATCATCCGTCCCGAATGCACCGAGGATTGAGACAAAACGATACCATGTAAAAGCTGCTGTTGCCCAATGCAACAGCAGCTTTTTTGTCGTACATCACGCTTTATTCCCGGTTCACCGCAAACGTTTTCCGTTTGTATTTCACCTTTTATTCTTCTTGTTTCATGCAGTTTGCCTTTTCTATTGTTCATTCTGCATAAAAGTATTTTTATTTTATTGTATATTCCGTATACGTTTGCGCTTGTTTTGCACAAAGTAATCTGGTAGAATATCATCAGTAAAAAAAACAAGACTGAATTGAGGTAATTGTAATGCGTAAGAATTTTTCCAAGTTTCTGATGAACACCGCTATGTTTGAGCTGTCCTGCGATCCCGGCACCACTAAGCTGTTCACTGCACACCGCACCAGCCGCAAGTAAGCTGCTCCTCAGAAAACACAAACTCCGCAAGCGAAAACGCTTGCGGAGTTTTTTCTGTTCCGGGCAGCGACAGCCGCCGGCTGCGCCCCCGTTTATGGTTTATCTTTCAAAGGATCATGCTGCAATGCGCTGCATGATGGTCGCCATCTCCGCACGGGTGATGGTAGACTTCGGCGCAAATACCTTGCCCGGCTTGCCCTGCACCAGACCGGTCTTTGCACAGTAGGCTACGCCTGCTGCTGCCCAGTCGGCAATCGTGCTGCCGTCGGTAAACTGCTTGACGATGCTGCTGTCTGCCGCGGTATCCTCACCGCTCAGCTTGCGCTGACGAGTCAGAAGCGTTGCCGCCTCCTGACGGGTCACACTGCGGTCGGGCGAGAATTTGCCGCCGCCGACACCCTGCATGATACCGGTCTTTTCTGCCCATGCAATCGCGGTGCGAGCCTGATGCGTTACCGGAACATCGCTGAAGCTGTCAGTCAGCTTGGTCTTGGGCTGGCCTGCCAGATTGTACAGTGCCTGTGCGACCTGTGCGCGGGTCAGTGCCTTGCTCGCGCCGAACGTATACGCCTTATCGCCGGAGAGCAGACCGTTCTTGGTGACGTAATCCGCCGCCTTGTAGTACCATGCGTTCGCCGGAACGTCGGTATAATCGGTAACGGATTTGCCTTCGCGCAGGGTGTTGCGGATCTCGTAGCTGTCCACTGCCTTGAAGCTGTTCCAGTTGTCCGCATCCTGCTTCTGGTAAGCGGTGCCCTTGATGGAATCCTCGCTGAACTCGATGATGGAGAATACCTGCTTATCCTCTTCATCGGTGTAGAAATCGGTGGAGTAGTCCGAACGAGCCGGAATGTACTCGTAGAACTTATTGCCTACCGTACCGCCGGTCAGATAGGTCGTGCCGTCGCCGGTGTTGACCTTGATGTCGTTCTTCACGGTAGAACGAATATAGATATGGTCATGGCCGTTTAGGAACAGGTCAACGCCCATTGCATCGAGCGAATACTCGCTGTCGTTGATGTAATAGTCGCGTACATCCAGCGGATCGTGGTTGGAGGTGTACGGGCCTGCGTGCGTCATAACGATGCGCCATTTCTTGTCGGAAGCATCCAGCACGCTCTTGCACCACTGGAGCTCTTTCTTCATGATCTCGGCCTTCTGATCCGCCGGAGTGACTTCGCCGTTCAGGATAACGAAGATAGCATCGCCATATTCGAAGTAGCCCATCGTGCGGTCGAACTGCGGATAGCCGGTCTTTGCGCCCGACATATTGAAGCGCTGTGCGAACGATACGAAATTCCAGTCGCCCTTCATCTCGTGGTTGCCCGCAACGGTAACAGTCGGATACTTGGCATAGTAATCGCCCATAACTTCAAAGCATGCCTCCCATTCGGTGGACTTATAGCCGTTCTGGGTGGTGTCGCCTGCGGAGATCATCAGATCCGGGTTCGGGCAGATCTTGAGTGCCTGGTCGATGGAGTCCTTGAAGCTCATGTAGTTTTCAACAGATTCAGACTGCGGATCCGAGTAGAAAATCACCTTAAAGCTCTTATCCGCTGCAGACTTCGGTGCGGTGAACGACTTTTCCTCGCTCATAAACGAACCGCCGTCGCCTACGCGGTAAACATACTCGGCAGACGGTGTCAGACCGGTGATCTCCACACGATGTGCCGCCTTTTCCTTATAGCCTGCGGTTACGGATTCTACATAAGAGGTGCCGGACTTGCTCTCCCACTTGGAAGCACCCTTTACCTTGTACTGGATAACGGTCTTGGTGACAGCGGGGTCAGTCAGCCAGCTGAAGCGCAGGCCGCCCTGCTTGGTATCCGGCGTAATGGTAATCTGGTCGGGTTCGCCCTTTACCTTGCCGTCATCAATATTCAGCACGATCGGCTCGGACTTGGTGTACGGCTTAGTTACGGTTTCCTTGTCGGTCTTGACCTCGATGTAGTAGAACATATCGCCGGTCTTGTTGGTCGGCAGAGAAGCGGTGTAGGTGCCATTCGATTCCTTCATGGCAACAGCGGTATCGACCTTGGAAGAATCATAGCCGTAGTACAGGGTCGCGCTCTGTACCTTGTCGCTGGTGACAATGCGGGCAGAGACCTCGGCCTTGCCGTTATGCGGTGCGATGTTCAGCGCGCGGGAGATGATGCGCGTGCCGCTGACGGTGTAATCCACTGCGGGGAAGATGGAGGCATCATAGCCGCGCAGAACAGGCTGCTTGCCGGAGGAACTCCAGTCCCAGACCTTGCTCATGTCCCAGCCGAGTGCTTCATAGGTGGCCTTGTCCTGCATTTTTGCAGCGGAAACGTCCTCCCACTTGATGGGCTGCTCGGTCGGCTCGTTGCCGGACAGCAGCGTGCCCTCCCATGCAATATTGCCGGTGATGTTGGTAGCTGCCTCATCATCGAGCTGGCCGACGATCTTGTCAACATCTGCAACGCCGTTGATAACGGTCTGTGCGGAAACGCTGTCCTTGAGCGTTTCACCGGCGTTGAACGAGCCTGCAATACCGCCCGCATGACCTACCGTGCCGCTCTTTGCGGTGGTATCGACCGTACCGGCTGCAAAGCAGCGTGCCAGATAGCCGCCGCCGTCCTGAATGCCGGCAACGCCGCCCGCATCATACGGAGCGGAAACGTCTGCGTTGATATAGCAGTCCTCAACATGACCGACGATCGGGCCTTCGCCCTCTTTCAGCTTACCGCAGATACCGCCCGCGGTATGTGAGTTGGACAGGTCAAGGCACTTAACCTCGCCGGTGACAACGCAGCCGGTAATGGTGCCGTAGTTGACACCTGCCAGCGCACCGACGTTCTGCTGACCGGTAACGTAGCAGTCGAGCAGCGCAACATCCTTGATATACGCCTGATCGTCCTGATTGCCGACATAGCCGAACAGACCCGCGTATTTCTTCTCATATTCCACGCGCAGTCCCTTGATGGCGTGGAACTGGCCGTCGAACGTGCCGATAAAGCCCTTATCTTTCTTGGATGCGATGGGCTTGAAGCCCTTGACACCGGACATATCGATGTCGGCGGTCAAAACATAGTGTCCGTCGCGAGGAGCGCCGTCCTTCCAGCTGCCGGACAGGTAGAGCAGCTGGTCCGGGGTGGAGATTTCATAGCAGCCCGTCGCCTTGTTGTATACCGGCGGCGTGCCCTTGTCGCCTGCGGCCAGCGCCCCGGCGGGAAGCATCGTCAAAACCAGTGCTGCGGATATAGCTAAACTGAGTATGCGCTTTTTCATGTATCTCGGACCCTCTTTCTTAAAATTCTTTTTCTTTCTCGATTCTGCAGCGAAATCTCATTCCTCCTCCCCGTGCAACAGATTCGTGTGGTTATGCATTCCGTTTTCTTTTTCGCAAACGTTTGCGTAACTTGTACTTATAATTCTATCCCTGTTCCGTCAGAAAAGCAATCTCACTTCTCACCAATCTTTTCAAGCAAAAATTATGCATTTCTTCCTCAGCGCCGTGTCCGCTGCTGCGCGCAGAAAAGCTGCCGCCGCAATATCCTCTGCAGTGAGGTTATACTGCTGCATAAGGAAATCCTGCGGGCCTACCTGACCGAAGCGGTTCTGGATGCCGATACGTTCCACCGGAACCGGATTCTTTGCGCTCGTCAGGTTGGTGATGGCAGAGCCGAGGCCGGTGCCAACCTGATGGTTCTCTGCGGTGACGATGCAGCCGGTCTCTGCAGCCGCACGGAGCACCAGCTCCTCGTCAAGCGGCTTCCAGGTGTGCATGTCGATCACGCGGGCGGAAATGCCCTTTGCTACCAGCTGCTCCTCTGCCTTGAGTGCCTCGTCTACCAGAATACCGGAGGCAATAATGGTTACGTCCTTGCCGTCGCGCAGCGTAACACCCTTGCCGATCTCAAAATCAGAGCCATCCGCGTAAACCGTGGTAAAGCCCTTGCGGATCAGGCGCATGTAGGACGGACTGCCGCAGGCGGCCAGCTTCCTGGTCAGTGCCTTGGTCTGTGCAAAGTCGCACGAGTCGATAACGACCGCGTTCGGAATGTTCATGTACAGCGCACAGTCCTCAAACGGCATGTGAGTTGCGCCGTTGAACGCTGCGCAGACACCCGGGTCAGAACCGATCACATGCACCGGCAGCTCAGAGTAGCCTGCTGCCAGAAATGCCTGATCGAACATGCGGCGGGCAGCAAAGCAGCCGAACGAGTGCGCGAATACGGTCAGGCCGGTGGCGGCCATGCCGGAGGCAACGCCCATGGCGTTCTGCTCCGCGATGCCTGCGTTAAAGGTCTGGGCCGGGAACGCCTTCAGCAGCTTTCCGGTGTTGATGCAACCCATCAGGTCGCAGTCGATATGCACCAGCTTTGGGTTCTCCGCTTCTGCACGCCGGAGGAGTGGGAAAAGCTCGTAGAGCTGTTCACCTTCGGCTGCAAGGTGGCACAGCAGATCGGCAATCCGTATATCATCGTGGTGCCGACTGTCACCAATGAGATCTGCACCAGGAACGAGAAAGAGATTTTCGACGACTCGGTGAAGGTGCTGAACGAACTCGCCGACATTGCCGAGCCGTACGGTGTCAAGCTGTCCTTCGAGCCGATTGGCGACAAGAAGTGGTGCGTCAACAGCGTGCGTCAGGCGCTCGAGATCGTAAACGCCGTAAACCGCGACAGCGTTGGTCTGACCGTGGACTGCATCAATGTTTACCTGCACGACAAGTGCGCGGACGTTGATTTCATCCGCAAAATTCCCAAGGAGAAGCTGTTCGTATTCCACATCAACGACTGCGAGGACCTGCCGCTCGGCATCCTCGACCACTGTCACCGTCTGATGCCCGGTCTGGGTGCCATTCCGGTGCAGGAGGTTGCTGCTGCGGTACAGGCAGTCGGCTACGACGGCCCTACGTGCCTCGAGCTGTTCCGTCCGGAATACTGGAGAATGCCTGCTGAGGATGTGATCCGCATGGGCGCGGAAACCCCCCGTCCATTCCTCGATTAATTTTCCCGAATCGCAGATTAATTCCATATTCACACCTTATTCTCTCTTATTTATATTCAAGTCTCCAAACAGAATACAAATATAATTTTCTCCGCAAAAGGACAGAAGGTACTTAGATCCTTCTGTCCTTTTGCTTTCCATCACATCAGACAATCCTGCAAAGAACCCCAAAGAGCGCTCTTTCGAGCGCCCTTTGGGGTTATGGAAAGACCTGACTTTCGTCAGACCGATCGCACAATTTTCTTTATCGCAGCGTGAGCACTATCAGCACGACTGCCGACACGCTCAGCACAAGGCCGATCATGCGCGTCAGCCGCGTTACGCCGCGGATGCTCATCGCGTGAAAGCTCTCAAACGAGGTGACCGGATACGGAAATGCGATAAACGCCAGTCCCGCAACAAGCTGACCGGCATACGCACCGATCATGCGCAGCGGACTGTCACCGCCGAAAAATGCACTGATAACAAATCCGATGCCGCCCAGAAAGACCAGAAGATACAGTGCGGTCTTGAATCGCTTATCCAGCTTGATATACTGTTCGGTCTTTGCCGCACAATCCGCGCAACACACCTCAAACGAGCGCGTGCGCACCTTTACCTTAGTCGGCTTTTCCGGCAGATCACCGCCGCAGTATACGCATTTTTCCTCCATAATGGTCCCCTCCTGCAAAATTTATTTCTGTCGATAGGTCTGGAATGCCTCCAGCACCGAGCTGATCTGCTCGTCATTCAACAGCTTCGGCTCCTGACCGGCTGCCTTACAATTATAATAAAGCTGTGCGCAGAATTCGATCTGCTCAGACACATCCAGCGTGTAGCTGATATTGCCGCCGACGCACAGCAGACCGTGATTTCCGAGAATACAGGCGTAATTATCGCCCATGCCGTCCAGCGCCGCCTGTGCCAGTTCATAGGTGCCAAACGGCACATACGGAATGCACGGCACCTCTTTGCCCGAATACGCCACCAGATAGTGCAGCGGCGGAATGCTCCAGCCGAGGCACGCCAGCGTAGTAGCGTAGCGCGGATGCGTGTGCACGACCGACTTGATGCCCGGGCGCTTCTGGTAGAAAATACGGTGCATGTCCACCTCGGAAGATGGCTTGCGGTCGCCGTCTGCCTTTTCGCCGTCGAGCGTCATAACGACCACGTCGCTTGCGTCGGTCTTAAAATAGTCCATGCCGCTCGGACTGATGGCAAACAGGTTTTCCTTCTCGTTGTAAATGCTCAGGTTGCCGAAGGTGCCTGCGGTCAGACCGCGCTTGAGCATTTCCTGTCCGTATTCAACGATTTTCTCTCTTTCTTCCTGCAAAAGCATTGCGTTTCCTCCTTACTCCAGTGTGATGGATGCATGATTTACCACCCGATCGGTCACGCTGTCAGCCAGGAACCGATCGACCTCACGCATGAGCAAAAACGGCGCCCGCGGGATCGCGTCTACCGTGGTGCCCGCAATGTGCGGCGTGAGCAGCACGTTGTCCATCTGCAGCAGCGGATCGTCCGCAGCGAGCGGCTCGCTGTCGTACACATCCAGCGCCGCGCCTGCCATGCAGCCCTGCTGCAGCGCCTCGACCAGCGCCTGCTGATCGACCAGACCGCCGCGCGCGGTGTTGATAAAGTACGCCGTTTTTTTCATGCGGGAAAAATACTGCATGCCGATCATGTGCTCGGTATCCGGTGTCAGCCGCAGGTGCAGCGATACAATATCGCCCTGTTCAAACAGGGTTTCAAGCGAATCGACCAGCTTGATTGCACCGAGACCGGCCTTTTCCAGCTTTTCCGGATCGGTGTATGCGTCATACGCGATCACCGGCACGCCAAGTGCCAGCAGGCGGCGCGCCAGCGCGCTGCCGACGTTGCCGATACCGGCCAGCGCCACCGTATGACTGGAAAGCGTCATCAAATGGTCCGAGTTGTAAAAGCTCTTCATCCAGACACCTTCGCGCATTTTGCGGTGCGAAAGTGCGATATCGCGCGTCAGATCAAGCATCATGCCGAGAGCAAAATCCGCGACCGGCTCTGCATTGCGGATAACGTTGAGCACCGGAATATTGCGCTCACTTGCAGCTGCAAGGTCAATGTGCTCCATGCCGCCGCGGCAGGTCAGGATGACCTTGAGATTAGGCGCTTTCTCAATCAACGCACGCGGCACCGGATTGAAATGCACGAGCAGAACCTCTGCCTCGCCGATCACCTCGTCCAGACCGTCCGCATACGGTACGGCTTCCGGACCGTTCCGCTCGAGTTTGAGCTGCCGCGAGGTGAATTCCTGCTTGTCGGAGCCGCCCCACATCAGCTTGGTGATCCTGCCGCAGCAGAGTGCGCTTTGCTGCACCGCCTGCTCCATCGTGTCCGGCGAAACAAAAGCATCACCGACCAGTACGATATTCTGCGGCTTTTGTGTCAGTTCCTTCATCTTTTCCTCCTCTTCGGAATAAAACAACAGCCGGCTGCGCTGCATTTGTTTGCAGCAGCAGCCGGCTGTTTTCAGTTTAGAAGCAATCGCTTAGTATGCCGAGTAAGCAGCAGCAGCGTTCTCCAGATAGCCAACGAAACGCTCCTTGTTCTTCTTGAACAGGAAGTACAGCACGAAGTATGCAATGACAACCGCACCGATGATGATCGGATTCTGAGACCAGAATGCGTAGAACAGACCGGCGATCAGCGGGTGGCACATAATACCGAAGCTGATGATGAATACGCCTTCCTGTGCCAGCTGGAAGCCTGCGTCAACAGCGACCTGCGTAAAGGTCGGCGCGAGAACGGACGCAACAACCAGGCCCAGAGAGAACCAGATCGCACCGGCAACAACGCTCTTTGCGATGTTGCCGTTGGATACGCAAACAAATACCTCAACCATGTACGGCAGAGCGCACAGGTCAGCCATCGGCAGGATGGTATTGCCCGGAAGGATAAATGCTACAACCAGCATGATCGGGATCAGCAGGATGCCGGTAACCAGCGTATTCGGCTCGCCGTAACCGCATGCATCGTTAACAGAAAGATACCACTCACGGCCTTCGCCGGACTTGGCAGCCTTAGACTTATATGCATCAGTCAGAGTGGTAAATGCGCTTGCGAAGATACCGGCTACCTTCGGGAATACTGCCATGATCGCTGCGGTGGAAACGGCTGCAGAGGATACCGTACCCCAGGCCGTCAGCGCACCCTCGCCGACCAGAGCGTTGAAGTTGCCGATGATGCCGATCAGAGCGCCGACAACCAGGCCGATGAACATAGGCTCGCCGAGGATGCCGAGCTTCTTCTGCAGGGTCTGTGCATTCAGCTTGATCTTGTCAAAGCCGATCTTTCCAAGGAACCAGTTCATGAATACCGCAAACGGCAGGCTCTCCAAATGATGGGGAGCGGTCATGCAGCAGTTATCGTAATCATAATAGGTAGACCAGCGCTTTGCGCAAGCCTCAGAGAACAGCAGGATGTAAAGCAGCTGAACGACCATCAGAGCCATGGAGAGCATCATGTTGTCGGTCAGAGCATACAGCATGGAGCCCCATACCATGAAGGAGTAGTTGTTCCACAGATCGGATGCCATAAATACGTTCGTCCACTTGGTGAAGAACAACACAAGCTGCAGAATGATTGCAACGCCGATGAAGATCAGGCCGACCTTGGTCGAATACGCGATAACCGACGTGGACTGCCAGCCGGTATCGAGCGTCGGCAGGTTTACGCCTGCGTTCGTAACCATCTGGTTGACAACTGGTGCGATAATCGCGGAATAGCTGTTGATAACGAGGTTAAAACCCGTCAAGCCGACAGCACACAGCAGTGCCGTGTTAAAAGCCTTCTTGCCGGTAACACCCATGCACTTTGCGATGATAAACAGAATAACCGGTACGAATACTGCAGCACCGAATGCACTGAACACATCACTTAATGTTTGAAAGAAACTTGCCATGCTTGGAACCACCTTTCTTTTTTACCCTTTTGCCTTTTGCCTTTACTCTTTGCTATGGATGACTATGAGAAAATGCGCCTTGCCCTTTACGCATTTGCCTCCAGGATCTTCAGGCAGTCATCGACTACCTTGTCCTCGGACAGACCGGTCAGCATGCCGACTGCCTTTACCTTCGGAATGCCGAAGTCCTCGTAAACCGGGCTTACACATGCAATCAGATCAAACTTCTTGCCGGTGATCTCGGTCGAAATGCTGTTCGGGCTTGCCTCTACCATGGCAGCGTCCCAGCCCTTTTCCTTCAGGCGCTCCTTGAGCTTGCCTGCTACCATTGCGGAACTTACGGTACCCGAACCGCATACACACAGAATGTTACAAGTTTTCATTATTTAGCCCTCCAATAAATTAAATTTAACCGTGTTTTGAACAGAACCGCAGTCCTGTAATCAACCAATGTACTTCTGAGCCGCCTCGAACAGCTCGTCTTCATTTTTTGCTGCGCGGAATGCAGCAACGACCTCCGGCTGCTGGAACACGCCGAGCACCTTCTGCAGCAGCTCGACCTGCTCATCCGGATTCTTGATGGCCATCATGAACAGCATTTCCGCCTGCACCTTGGTATCCGGATCGCCCATATGCTCAAACTCGACCGGGTGCTTAAGCTGTGCGATGCACACGCCCGGGCGGTTAACATGCTGCGGATCGGTGTGCGGCATAGCTACCGCGATATCCGCCAGCTGCAGACCGGTCGCGTAATTCTTCTCACGCGCAACAACTGCATCAATGTAGGTGTCCTTTACGAAGCCTTCATCGTAAAAACGCTGACCGACCTTGCGGATTGCCTCCTCGGCGTTTGCCGCTTCCACATCCCGCAAAATCAGATTGCGAAAGGTTGCCTGCTCCATCTTCATTTCTCCTTCTCTTCTCAGTCGGTCAAGCCTTCCAGGAATTCCATGATCTTTGCACCGGATTCCTGCTCGTTGGCGCCTTCTACCTCGATTTTGATCGCTGAACCTTTTTTCAGGCCTGCGGTCAAAATTCCAATTACATTTTTGGGATTGATCGTGCCTTTTTCGCAGATCAGACGAATATCATCCGGAATATCCTTGCACAGCTTGGCCAGCTGGCTGGCCGGACGTGCGTGCAGACCGGTTGGATTTTTTACAACAAATTCACTGGTGAACATGTCTGTCCCTCCTATTTCCTACTTTTCCTACGGGATATTTTCCACAATTCTTATGGGCAATATCATATTAGATTTTTCACTTTTTGTCAATACGTTTATTGACATTCTATACGAAAAACGCTATACTTTGTGTTGCGAACAAATGTTCATTTAACTTTTCAAAATTTTAAGGAGGCCTATTATGAGCAGCCGTACCGATTTGCTCGTACGAATCTCCGAGCTTTATTATCAGCAGAATCTCAGCCAGCAGGATATCAGCAAAATCACCGGCATTTCCCGTCCCACCATCTCCCGCCTTCTCGATGAAGCGAAGGAGACCGGCGTGGTTGAGATCATCGTTCACAGTCCGATCAACAAAAATCCGCAGCTTTCGCACCTTGTTCGTACGACCTTCGGTTTACGCGATGCGGTCATCGTTGCCGGAGATTATGAATTCGACCAGTCCCTGACACGCTGTGCACACTGTGCAGTGGATTTTCTTTCGACCGTACTGGAAAACAACATGTCTATCGGCATTTCGTGGGGTCGTGCGCTTGAAGCACTGTGCGATGTCCTCGAACCGACCGATTATTCCGACTACTATAATGTAACTGTTGTGCAGATGGTTGGCTGCCTCGGCACCGGCAATCCGCGTGTGGACGGCCTCGAGCTTGCGCTCCGGCTTTCCAAAAAGGTGCACGGCACCTATTCCAACATCTATGCGCCGGTCTATGTGGACAGTGAGCTGGTTTACTCCTATCTCACCGCCGAGCCGCAGATTGAAGCAACACTCAAGAAAGCCGGCACGGTAGATATCATCCTCACCGGCATCGGTTCGCTGAATGACGCCAACGGCTCACTTTATAAATCCGGCTGCTACAACGCCGAGGAACGCAAGGAGCTGATGCGCCGCGGTGCGGTTTCCAGTCTGCTCGGCCGCATGTTTGACATCAACGGCAACGAGGTTCAGCTGGACAGCCGCTACGTCATCTCCGCTCCGTTGGAGGCAATGCGTACTCCGTCGTGGTCGATCGGCATCAACGCCAGCGCTGAAAAGGCAGAGTGCACGCTTGCCGCCGTGCGCGGAAAGTACATCAACGTACTGGTCGCAGACGAGGCACTTGCCCGCCGCATGCTGGAAATGGAAGGCGTTGCCGTTCCCGAATAAGCACCCCTTTTTAGAATCAACCAATACCGCAAAAGCGGTATTGGTTTTTTCTTTTCTCTCATTTCTTTATCATAATCAGTTCATTCTTTATCCGTCGTGGAATTGCTTATTTCAGGCCGTCATCGAGCACGATAACGCCCTTGGCACCTTCGCCGCGGATCATCTTGTCAAAGCCGTCGCGCCATTTCTCCAGCGGATCGATCGAGGTAACGATCTTTTCCGGTACAACTGTGCCTGCTGCCAAAAGCTCGAGAGCCTTGACCCACGAGGACGGCTTCTGACTGCGGGAGCCAACGTAGTTGATCTCATGATGCAGGATCAGGTCAGTCCAGATGCTCTCGTGCGATTGCGGGAACACGCCCATCTGTACAACTGTGCCCTTGCGGCGTACCAGCTCAAGCGCCTTGTTGGCTGCCGGAACCGCACCCGAGCACTCAAAGCACTTGTCCGCACCGACACCGTTCGTCATCTCCATCACGATATCCTTGATGTTCTCGGTCTGCTGATCAACACAGCGGTCCGCGCCTGCACTCTTTGCAATCTCAAAGCGTTCCGCATCGTGGCTCAGTCCGGCAACGATAACGGTCGCGCCCTGACTCTTTGCCACCTGCATAACCATCTGGCCGATTGCGCCGACACCGAATACCACGCAGATATCGCCAGGCTGTACATTGCCCTTCTCGATAGCAGCATGTACGCCGCACGCAAGCGGTTCAGTGAGCGCGGCACTCAGCAGCGATACGTTATCCGGCAGGACGTGAACGCTTTCCTCTCTGCTGACCAGATACTCAGCCATCGAGCCGTTAATCTGGGTGCCAATGCCCTGCCGGTTGCCGCACAGATTGTAATCCTTGGATTTGCACATCGGGCATACGCCGCAGGTCTTGAAGGTGGTCTCGCTGGTAACGCGATCGCCCACCTTAACATTCTTTACGTCCGGACCGATCTCGGTGACTACACCGGAAAACTCATGGCCGAGTACAACCGGCGGCTTAGTGCTCGCGTAGGTGCCCTTGAACGCATGAAGATCAGTGCCGCAGATACCGGAGTACGCGATCTTGATCTTTACCAGATCTCCGGTCGCTTTGGGTTCCGGAATATCTGTATACTGCATATGATCAAAACCGGTCTCCGTTTTCACAACAGCTTTCATAATTCATCTTCCTTTCATGGAACTCGCGGGAATGTTTGAAATTTTGTTCATTGTTGTGAACCGTTTTCTAAATTCCTTTTATCTCATTATAGGCAACATAAACAGTCTCGTCAAGCCATTTCCGCGCTTTAATCGTCATTTCTCACTATTTAACCAATTTCATCAACTCGTTTTTGGCACAAATGACAAGTTTTCTATCGTTGACATTTGTGCTTGTATATGAAATAATGTTTTTAAGAGATCGACACCACAACCCACAGCACCGGCTGTTCGTATAGGTATTGGATTCAGAAAGGAGTCATGCTCTTATGAGTGAAAAAAATTATTCCACCGCCGATATTCAGGCGGTCGCTAACGGAATCCGCAAGCAGATTCTCGGCGTTGCACTGAAAACCGGCGGCTGCTATCTGGCACAGGCGTGCTCGTCGGCAGAAATCATTGCCTCCCTGTACACCCGTGTGATGAACCTTGGTCCGTCCGTCGGCAGCTGGGAGCCGATTCCGTTCCCCGGCGTTCCGGGGCCGGATAATATGGATTATCAGCGAGGCTCCTCTTACAACGGCGCTCCCGCACCGGATAAGGACCGTTTCTTTGTATCCTGCTGCCACTATGCTTCGGTTATCTACGCCGCACTGGCAGAGACCGGCCGCATCAGCCCGGACTGCATGGACAAATTCAATGTAGACGGCTGGAACATGGAAATGATCGGTGCGGAGCACTCCCCCGGATTTGAGAATACCGCAGGCTCGCTCGGCCAGACCATCTCGATCGCAGGCGGCACGGCTCATGCCCGCAAGCGCCGCGGCGACACCGGCAAGTGCTATGTTCTGCTCGGTGACGGTGAGCTGCAGGAAGGTCAGACCTGGGAGTGCATTCAGGCAGCCGGTTACTACAAGCTGGATAATTTCATCGTTGTAATCGATGCAAACGACCAGCAGGTTGAGGGCAGGATTGAGGATCAGATGACCGAGGAGCCGCTGATCGACCGCTTCACCTCGTTCGGCGCAGTCTGCGTTGAGGCAAACGGCCACGACATTGAGGACTTCTGCAAGGCATGCGAGACCCCGCATGAGGGCAAGCCGCTCGTTGTTATCGCACGCACGCACGGCTGGACCGGCGTTAAGCCGCTCGAAAAGCCGCGTTCGATGCATTTTATCCGCATCGGCGCTGACGAGCGTGATGAATTCCAGAAGATCTATGACGAGATGTGAGAAGGAAGGAGTTCAAAATGAAGATCGAAGTTAATACACACGAAAAAAATATGATTCGCTTCGCAGCCGAGCATCCGGAGGTTCTGGTTATGTCGGCCGACCTCGGCTCCTCCTGCGAAGTAAAAAAGTTCCGCCAGACCTACCCGGACCGCTATCTGACCATGGGTATCGCTGAGCAGAACATGTGCTCCTGGGCAGCCGGCATGTGCCGTGAAGGCTACCGTCCGTTCCTGCATACCTTTGCGGTATTCCTGTATCGCCGCATCCTCGATCAGCTGGAAATGAGCGTCGCTTACCCGAATCTGCCGGTCGTATTCGTCGGCTTTGTGCCGGGCATTACCACGCCGGGCGGTGTTACCCACCAGTCCATCAATGATATCGGCGTACTGCGCACCGTGCCGAACATGGCTATCTTCGACATCGGTGATGCGACCGAAATCGAAGGCGTGCTCGATCTGGCATACAACTACAACGGTCCGGTCTACATCCGCATGCTCCGCAAGGAAGTTCCGCGTCTGTTCCCGGCAAATGAGCCGATGCAGTTCAACCGTGCCCGCGTGCTGAGCGAAGGCGATGACATCGTTCTGCTGTCCTCCTCCATCTGCACCGAGGAAGCCATGCGCGCTACCGCGGTTCTGAAGGAAAAGGGCGTTTCCGTACAGCATATGCACGTTTCCACCCTCAAGCCGTTCACCGACCCGACCATCGTTGAGGCCATCAAGAAGAGCAAGTACGGCGTTGTTACCATCGAAAACCATCTGGATATCGGCGGTCTCGGCTCCGCTGTTGCTGATGTTATCGCGGAGAACGGACTGGGCAAGCGTCTGGTCAAGATCGGTCTCCCGGGCTATCCGCACGGTGCGTCCAAGATGTACCTGATGAAGAAGTACGGCATTGATGCCATGCACCTCGTATCCGCTGTCGAGGACCTGACCGGCAAGAAGCTCGGCGTTGCAGAGTCCGATCTGGAAGCCGTTCGCTTTGTAGACTTCCTGGAGGTATAAATGGGCTTTCGCGCCTGTGTCTGGGATTTGGACGGCACGCTGCTCTATACCCTGCCGACCATTCACCATTACTGTAACCAGTCCCTTCGTCATTTCGGCTTTCACGACATTACGCTCGACGAATGCCGTGATCTGTGCCGCCTTTCTATCGCGGAGTTTTACCATAAGCTGCTGAAGCTCGGCGGCTGCCCGCCCGATCGGGTCGCCGCACTTCAGCCCGCGATACGCGATTACGACTGCGCCGCATACCTCAGCGATTTCACCTATCTCACCCAGCCGTATGCAGGGGTGTGTGAAACGCTTGCGGAGCTGAACCGCCGCGGCATCAAGAACGCCGTTCTGACGAATAAACCCAATGCCGTTGCCTGTGCGCTCATCGACCGATTTTTCGGTGATGCGATGGAGCTGTGCGTCGGACAGACGCCGGAGACCATCTCCAAACCCGATCCGCACTCGATGGACCCTGTGCTTGAGCAGCTGGGCATACCGCGTGAGCAGATACTCTATGTCGGTGACACCGATGTGGACATGCAGACCGCACGCAACACGCAAACGGCAGCCGCTGCTGCCGCATGGGGCTATCAGCCGCTCGAAATGCTGCTGCCCTACCATCCGGAATTCATCGTCCGCAGACCGGAACAGCTGCTCACGATTTTTTAGGAGGAATTCACCATGTTTTCGGAAATGAAAAAAGAAATCATCGAAGCCGGTATCCTGCTCGACCGCTATGAGCTGGTATCGCTGACCTGCGGCAACCTGAGCGTGCGCATGCCGACCGGCGAGATTCTCGTTACGCCGTCCGGCATGATGTATGAGAAGATGGTCGAGGATGATATGATCGTCATGGATATCGACGGCAATGTCATCGAAGGCACCCGCAAACCCTCGTCCGACACACCGGCTATCCTGCATATCTTCCGCGAGCGTCCGGACATCAACGCCGTTATCCACACCCACCAGCCGTATGCGACTGCGGTTTCGCTCATTCCGGGCCTGACCGAGTTCCGCGTATGCATTACCGCACTGGCCAATGCCGCCGGCGGCAACGTGCCGATCACGCCGTATTCGGCTGCAGGCTCGATCGATATGGGCATTGATACGGTTAAGTACGTCGGCAACGGTCATGCCGTTATCCTGTCTCAGCACGGCGTTATGACGGTCGGCAAGGATCTCAATCAGGCGCTTTACGCTGCGGTCTACCTCGAAGAAGCCGCAAAATGCTATCTGGCTGCCCGCGCGGCCTGCGTCAACGGCGAGATCAAGCAGATGAGCGACGCGCAGATTCAGCAGATGGTTGACGTATTCCAGTATTACGGTCAGGGCACTGCCAAGATTCCGGAGGATCTGGTAAAGCGCATCGACTGACCAATCTCACACAAACTACCAATTCACTTAGTTAAAAAATTTCCAAACCAAACCATATCACCAACACCCCTCTAATAAAATCAGGACAGAAGGTCTCTAGAGCCTTCCGTCCTGATTTTTGATTTATTCTGTTAATTAATCGATCGGCGTAAATTCACCGAACTGCTCTGTGCCGGTCACGGTTGCTTTTCCGTTTTCCACTATTACCACATAGTTTTCCTCGTAGCTGTTATCCGAATCGTCTATCTTCATTACATTGACATAGTATCCGCCTGCCGGACGGCTCTCCACAAAATTGACGCGGCTGTTCGTCCAGCCGGTTGTCTGGCAGTAATTCAGCGCGGCCTGCGATGCCATATCCTCCGGCCGGGTCTTCTCCTGCTGTCCGCCTGCACTCTTTTCGTAATTCAGAATGGTATCCACATTCGCTTTTTCCGTGGCATTCAGCATATCGTTGGAGTACGCACTGTCCGCATGATACCACTCCGCCGAGGCAAAGAAAATTTTCCATTCATCCGTGGTAAAAGTATAGCCGTGCCGCGCATAAATCTCGTTGCGCACGGCCGCAACCTCATTTTGCGTCAGCTTGGACAGATCATCCGTGGTAATGGTTTTCGTATCAGTCGGCCACAGCTTATTGTTGCCAATCACTATATCGGTCAGCGAAAGGTCGATAGACTTGGTCACTGCACCGTCATACAGCATATACGTTGGAGTCTCCGATGCCGATGCCGCTTGCTGCGGCTGTGCAGACGTATCGCTGAATGTACAGTGGAACGTGAATGGTTCAATGCTTTCCTCCCAGTTATCCGATGATCCAGTCAGCGTGATGTCAAAATCCGCCTTTTCCAGTGCCGGGAAGGTAATGATGCCGGTCGTGCTCGCGCCGACCATCAAATCCGACTGCAGCTCCGGATAATCCGCATAGGAGTTATACTCCCGCTCGAACTGCTTGCCGTTCTGCACGATTTTTGCATTGGAATCGTAGATACTGAACGCCGCTGCACCGTTGTTTGTCACCGTAACCGCAACGCGCGTTTCCTTTTCCGCCAGCTCCACCGAGTCGACCGAAACCGTGTAGCCGCACTGTGTCTGCGCCGCTGTCTGCACCGTCGCGGTGTACAGCGTCGGCGCACAGGCCTCCTGATAAGTTACCACCTCTACCGAATCCGCAACGATCGCAGGCGCGGTGATTTTGCTGCCCAGTGCGTTTTCGCCCTCGTGTTTACCGGAAACACTGCCAGAAATATGCACATAATCATCATCCTGCAGCTTGAGTGAGGTGTTCTTGCAGGCTACGATCGTGTTGCGCTCTCCGTTCTCCGGGTCTCCCCACATCTGGAAATACACGCCGTCGTCATCGTACTCTGGCTCGTTGAACACACGGCCGTACAGCTCGAGCGTGCGGCCCTTGAACGAATCCGGATCGCTGTACATCTGCGTGATCTCGTCCTCGCTCATCGGCGAGGTGTCGGTCGGGGTGCTTGAGCCGCAGCCGGATAATAGCAGCAGCATGGCAAGCAAACCGCAAATCTTTTGTTTCATGATTCTCCCTGCTTTCTTTTACTTGTTTAACAATTCCTGCATGTGCTGGCTTGCCTCTGCAATCGACATACCAGCTATCGAATACGTTTCGTAATCCCGTAGAATTTCATTCCGCACAGCACTGTCCATCACTCGGTAGCACTCGACCTCTTTCTCAAATCCGTCCGAAGTCGTCAGCGTGCGCGTTCCGCTCGGATACGCATACACCGTTGTTGCACCTGACTGGGAAAATGGTTTGGTGGTGATCAGAACATACTGTTCATCGCCCGGATAGGTGTTCATATCAATGTAGCCCTGTATCAACGATGAAATAAAGTCGTTCGTCACATTATTCGCCAGATACTCATATGTGCCCGTCATAGACTCCTGCGCCGCATCGATTGCCTCTCCCACAGCACTGATTACGCTATTTTTGCTGTTTGCGGCAGAACTTTTCAACTTGTACTGCAGATAAAACGCATGCTCTTCGGTTTTATCTGCGGCGCTCTTTGCACCGGACATACCGCC
>ERZ772863.1478-NODE-1478-length-20213-cov-3.591825_pt1 | contig 20213 bp, 18 predicted proteins | sample MGYA00512134_ERZ772863 | MGnify/ENA primary metagenome ERZ772863 (study PRJEB29015, sample SAMEA2737659) | human gut metagenome | biome: human gut; feature: human-associated habitat; material: faeces | place: China | collected 2012 ...
GCTTCAACCTCATCACCGGCAATAGCCCCGGCAACGATATGCGCTTCTTTGTGGAGAAGTGTGAGGCCATGCGGAACTTTGCCAATAAGATCTGGAATGCCTCCCGCTATGTGATGATGAACCTCACCATCGACCATGTACAGCTACCGGAGCAGCTGGAGCTGGAGGACAAGTGGGTTCTCAGCAAGCTGAATACCCTCATCCGGGAGGTCACGGATAATATGGAGGCCTATGAACTGGGCGTGGCCTCCGCCAAGATCTACGACTTCATTTGGGACACCTACTGCGACTGGTACATCGAGCTTACCAAGGCCCGGCTGTACGGCGAGGACGAGGAGGCCAAGCTGGCGGCTCAGAACGTGCTGTGCTATGTGCTGCTGCGGGTGCTGGAGCTGCTGCATCCCTTCATGCCCTTCATCACCGAGGAGATCTGGCAGGCGCTGCCTCACGAGGGCGATTTCCTGATCCGGGCCCAGTGGCCGGAGTATCAGGAGCGCTTCGCCTTTACTCAGGAGGAAAACGCCATGGAGGCGGTGAAGGACGCCATTTCCGCCGTCCGGGCCCGGCGCTCCGAGATGAACGTGCCGCCCTCCCGGAAGGCCAAGATCCTCATCGTCACTCAGACCCCGGATATCTATGCCGGCGGACGTGACTTCATCATGCGGCTGGCCTACGCCAGCGAGGTGGAGGTTCAGGCGCAGTCTCCGGAGGATCTGAAGGGTATGGTCACCGTGGCCACCCACAACGCCACCCTCTATCTGCCTCTGGCGGAGTTGGTGGACATCCGGCAGGAGTTGGAGCGCATCGCCAAGGAGAAAACCAAGGCGGAGGAGAATCTGGCCCGCATCGAGAAGAAGCTGCAAAACGAGAGCTTCGTGTCCAAGGCCCCGGAGGCCGTGGTCAATGCCGAGCGGGAGAAGGCTGACAAGGCCCGTGCGCTGATCGCCAAGCTGGAGGAGTCCGCGGCGGCCATGCGTGGCTAATTTTTCCAAGCCCCCGTTTTTGACAGAAAATAACCGCTTCATCATGTATAATCACCGCAGATCGAAGGATCTGCGGTGATTTTATTTTTTGCACGAAGGAGCGATCCCAATGGAAGTTTCTGTAAAATGCGAGGCCCGCCATATCTGCATCCGCCTCTCAGGTGAGCTGGACCACCACAGCGCTAAGGGGCTCCTGCGGCGGCTGGATCAGGAGATTGAGAAGGCCCTGCCTACACAGCTGACGCTGGATCTCTCCGGCGTGACCTTTATGGACAGCTCCGGCATCGCCCTGCTGATCCGGGCCCGGCAGCGGATGCAGGAGCTGGGCGGCACGGCAGATGTCTGCGGTGCCGCAGCACAGGCCCGCCGAGTGCTGGATGCGGCGGGGCTCCAACGTTATCTGACCATACGATGAGAGGGGAGTACATATGAAGCGGAGACCGGAGAACTATGTGACCTTGGAATTTTTGAGCCGCAGCAGCAACGAGGGCTTTGCCCGTCTGGCCGCAGCGGCCTTTGCCGCCCAGCTGGATCCTACGCTGGACGAGCTGGGAGACATCAAAACCGCCGTCAGCGAGGCAGTGACTAACGCCATCGTCCACGCCTATCCAAATCAGCTGGGGAAGATCGTCATGAAGCTGCGGCTGCTGGAAAATCAGACGCTGGAGTTGGTAATTCGTGACTGGGGCTGCGGCATGGAGGACGTGGAGCAGGCCCGGCAGCCGCTGTTCACCACCGGCGGCGAGGAGCGCAGCGGTATGGGCTTCACCATCATGGAGAGCTTTATGAATCAACTGGCGGTAAAGTCTGCCCCCGGCAAGGGAACCACCGTCACCATGCGTAAGCGTATCGCCTCCCGTGTCCCGGCGAAGCGATGAGCGAGCTGCTGACGCTGTTGGATCGGGCGCAGAATGGCGACAATGACGCCTGTCAGCAGGTGTTGACGGAAAATGTGGGGCTTATCTGGAGCATCGTCAAGCGATACAGCGGCTGCGGCGTGGATACAGACGACCTCTACCAGCTGGGATGTATTGGTTTTATCAAGGCTGTAAAGGGATTTGACCTCACATATGGAACGCAGTTTTCCACCTACGCCGTCCCCAAAATTGCCGGTGAGATCCGCCGTTTTCTCCGGGATGACGGCTCCGTCAAGGTGGGCCGCAGCCTCCGGGAAAAGGGCCAGACCCTGTTTTATACACGTGAACGATTGCGCCATACGCTGGGGAGGGAACCGCAGCTGTCAGAATTGGCGCAGGAGACGGGAATGACTGTGGAGGAGGTCGCCGCCGTAGAGTTGGCCAACGGGCCGCTGGAATCCCTCCAGCAGGAAACCATCGACGGCCTGACGCTGGAATCCACCTTGGGGACAGACAGCCCGGAGGAGGGGATGGTAGAAAAAATAGCGCTGCGGGAAGCCATCGACAGCCTGCCGGAGCGGGAAAGGATCACCATACTTCTGCGTTTTTTTCGGGGAATGACACAGGAGCAAGCTGCCCGTATCCTGAAGGTATCTCAGGTACAGGTGTCCCGCTTGGAGCGCAAGGGACTGGCGAAGCTCCGGGAAATTTTAGAAGCGTGACGGGATTTAGAAGTATTTGGGAAGTATTTAACGATATCGCTGCAGCTTCAAGTTTCTAATCCGTAATAGGTTCTTATAGACTCAATCAACCCCTCCGGCTAAAGAGGGAGGGGTTGATTGAGCCGTACGACATTATGACTTACTTGGCAAACATTTGTTCGTCTGCTATGATACGCAAAACGGCATCTCGGCTCCAGCGGGGGAGCCTTTTCTTCGGCACACAAGATTGAACAAAATGGATGATGTTTTGTTCAACTCAGTGCAAGTAGGATAGTCCGCCGCACCTCGGTAGACGCTGCCGACCCTGTTTGCTGCTATTTTGAGGCACCTCTGTGCTCCTTGCGGGCGGTTCCCCGTGTCCTTTCTTATCCCCATAGCCTTTCCCGTTGTTTTTACCCATGGTAAAATCTTTTTTTATTTTTGCCGCAGTTCGTAGGCAGGCGGGTGAGGATCGCACCGGTGGTGCCGTTCGCCCTGCGACTGCGTGCGCCGCTTGCGGCGTTCATGCAGCAGGGCATTGGAACGGCTGCGCCGGTGCTATCCTCAGGCTTCGCCGCTTGCGGTGCTCGTCTCCGAAGCCGACCCCGCCGTGGTTCCTGCGGACTGCGGTTTTTTGTAAATGCACTTTCAAAAAATTCTGGTTGACACTTTTTCGCCTATCTGGTATAATATACTTAGTATTACCCCTGTAATCTCTGAGAATTTGAGAATCTTAGTTTACGATTTCACAATCTTCGTGAGGCTGCACAATTTCTTTCCCGTTGTTTTGTGCATGTCTCACAAGGGCAGGGGGTTCAGTATTACCCCCTGCAACTTCTGTGAATCTGTGAATCTTTGTCAGGGGATTAACAAAGTTCAGTCATGCATGGCAATACCCTTTCGCATTGAAATACCGTAAAGGCACCGACCGTTTGGCCGGTGCTTTTGCTATCTTGCGTGTTGCAGGGTAGGGGACTTCTGAAAAGAGGCGCCCCGGTCAGATTTCTTCGCGGTAAGAAAAACCAGCGTGTGTGAACAGTAGTCACACACGCTATCAAGCAACTGGCAACTTAGTCGCACCAGCTCCGTAGACCACATTAACCGCACGGATTGAACAATAACAATTATTTTGTTCAATCTTGACTTGCTCCCGCTTGTCTGCCACCATGGTGCCACCGATACCCGCAGGAAGGAGAGGCTTTGAGACGATATGCGAGATTGAACAAAATAAAAATTTTGTTCAATCAGGAAGAGGAGAAAACAAGCTTTTCCCCGTTTTGCGGCATCTGCGCTCGTGTTGGCTCCGGATAACCTCGGGTCACTTCTGACAATCGCATCACTCCGGACAAATTGTCGCACTCCTTATGGAATGCGTGGATTGAGTGGATTGAAATACGGTCATCCCTCTTGTCATCGCTATGCTGATCCGATGGAACCGCAAAAGTCTCCGCATCTATGTGCGGAGACTTTTGCGGTTCAGTGATTCTTCTGATAGATGGCCCACAGGCCGTTCATCAGAAGATATTTGTCATAATACACCTTGTTGCGGCAATACCGTACGATTACCGGCGCATTACTGCCGGTGGCCACAATGGTGGGCTGCTCACCCGGCAACATCTCCCTGATGCGGTCGATAATGCCGTCCAGCATTCCCGCCGTGCCGTAGACGATGCCGGAGCGCATACAGTCCTCTGTATTTTTCCCGATCAACTGTTTGGGATGCTGCAAGGAGATATCCGGCAGTTGGGCCGTGTGGTCGGACAGCGCATCCAGACTCAGCCGCACGCCGGGAAACATCAGGCCGCCCTCATAGCTGCGCTTGGCGGAGATATAGGAGATGGTGGTGGCCGTCCCCATGTCGATCATAATGATGGGCGGAGCGTACTTCTCCAGCGCCGCTACGGCGTTGGCCACCAGATCGGCCCCCAGTTGGTTGTGGACCTCCATGCGGATATTCAGTCCTGTCTTGACACCGGGGCCCACCACCATGGGTGGCTCGCCCAGCAGCCGGGTCAGGGCTTTGGTCATCATAAAGTTGATAGGCGGCACCACGCTGGAAAAGATGGCACCGGTGACGTCCTTCAGATCATAGCGGTACAGTGCAAACAGATTCATCAGGTCGATGCTGATCTGATCCGCCGTTTTGCGGCTGTCGGTGTCGATGGAGGAGAGAAACAGGAGATTCCCCGCCTTGTCAAACAGCCCCACAGATATGTTGGAATTTCCAATGTCGATCGCCAGCAGCATGGCAAGTCTCCTCCCTGTTCATCATCGTTTTTTCTATTGTAGCACGCACGAGCCGACTTGGCAACGGTCGGCGGCGATTTTACAAAACTCGCCAGCCGGAGCCCCACGACTTGACGAGACATAGAAAAATGTGTTATATTTCTATAAGTATCACGCAGCAAGGAGGCAGACATGAGCGAATTCAGCTTGAAACAGATCCAGGTATTCGTGGCCGTGGCGGAATTGGGGAGCTTTACACAGGCAGCGCAGGCCCTGTTCCTCAGCCAGTCCACCGTCAGCGCACATCTGGCGGCACTGGAGACGGCTCTGTCCACCCGCCTGCTGGACCGTGACGCACGCCGCCGGGTGCGGCTGACACCGGAGGGCGAGCGGGTCTATCCGGCAGCCAAAAAAATCTTGGCGGACTGCGCTGCATTGGAGGAGGTCCTCCAGAATCAGGATGGCGCAGGCCTTCCCCTGCTGCTGGGAGCCTCCACGGTACCGGCGCAGTATCTGCTGCCGGAGCTGCTGGCTCAGTATATGAAGCAGATTACGGGCGTCCGCTACCATCTGCGCCGGGGCGACTCGGCCCAGATCCACAAGCTGCTCCACAGCGGCTCCGTGCGGTTGGGCTTCGTGGGAGCTATGCTGGAGCCGGATTCCATGACCTACTTCCCCATGCTGGAGGATCATCTGGTGATGTGTACCGCCAACAATCCTCACTATCAGGCTTTGAAGAAGCAGAATGTCTATGGCCGTGATTTGCTGCGGGAGCCGACGGTAGCCCGTGAAGAGGGATCCGGCACGGACCGCACCGTGCAGTCCTATATGCGGAATATGGGCCTTGCCGATCAGGACCTGCACATCGTGGCCAGAGTGGATGACCCGGAGGCCATCAAGCGTATGACCGCCCAAGGCGTAGGCGTCTCGGTGCTATCAGCCCTTTCTGTGGCGTCTGAGGTAGATGACGGCCGCCTGCTGACCTTCCCCATGGACCCGCAGGGGCTGCACCGCAGTATCTATCTGGTCTACCCCAGAGAGACGATGCTCTCCCAGTCGGAGCAGGCCTTTGTCCGCTTCTGCCGCCAGATGGCCATTCGCCGGAATCTCTGATCCATTCAAAAGTCGAAAAAGAGCTGTTATCGAATGATTCGATAACAGCTCTTTTCTATAGGAACCATTTGTTGGACAAAAATTGTATTCTATCGTATGATATATGAACAAAATGTTAAAAGAGAGAGGAGTTTTGTAATGAAAAAAGAGAATTGGCTGGTCATCATTGCCGGTGTCCTGGTGGGCGTAGCGGCTCTGGTGCTGACCAAGCTGGGAAACCCCGCCAACATGGGCTTTTGCATCGCCTGCTTCGAGCGTGATATCGCCGGTGCCGTGGGCCTGCACAGTGCTGCCAAGGTGCAGTACGTCCGCCCTGAGATCATCGGCCTAGTGCTGGGTGCCTTCATCATGGCTCTGGCCGGTAAGGAGTTCCGTCCGCAGGCCGGTTCCTCCCCTGCCACCCGGTTCGTGCTGGGTGCCTTCGTTATGATTGGCGCACTGGTGTTTCTCGGCTGCCCCCTGCGGATGGTTCTGCGTATGGGTGGCGGCGACCTGAATGCTCTGGTTGGTCTGGCCGGCTTCGTCATCGGCATTGTCATCGGTATCCTGTTCCTCAAGCGTGGCTTCAGCCTCAAGCGCTCCTATCCCGCCAAGCTGGTGGAGGGTACCACCCTTCCCGCGGTGATGTTCGTGCTGCTGGTACTGGTGCTGGCGGTCCCCGCCATCTTCCGCGCCAGCGAGGCAGGCCCCGGCTCTATGCACGCCCCCGCCATCGTCGCCCTGCTCATCGCTTTGGTGGTAGGCGCTCTGGCCCAGAAGTCCCGCCTGTGCATGGTGGGCGGCATCCGTGATTCCATTCTGGTGAAGGACAATCACCTGCTGTATGGCTTCATCGCCATCTTCCTCACCGTTCTCATCGGCAATCTGGTTCAGGGCAGCTTCAAGCTGGGCTTCGACCTGCAGCCCATCGCCCATAGCAGCCACCTGTGGAACCTGCTGGGCATGGTGCTGGTGGGCTGGGGCAGCGTGCTGCTGGGTGGCTGCCCCCTGCGTCAGCTGATTCTGGCCGGCTCCGGCAACGGCGACAGCGCCGTCACCGTGTTCGGTATGATTGTGGGCGCAGCCTTTGCCCATAACTTCGCACTGGCCGGCAATCCCGACAGCACCAATGATGCCGGTGAGCTGGTGGTAGGCGGCATCGCCAACGCCGGCAAGGTGGCCGTGGCCATCGGCTTTGTGGTGTTGCTGGCCATCTCCCTGCTGAATTCCCGGAAGGAGGCGACTAAGGCATGATTGACGCCCGTGGACAGCTCTGCCCCATGCCGGTGATCATGGTCCAGAAGGCCGCCAAGGAGAACCCCGCCGAGATCCAGGTCCTGGTGGACGATCCCTGCGCCGTGGACAACATCACCCGCTTCGCCGGAAACAACGGCTACCAAATCACCTCCGCCCCGCAGGGCGAGGACTATCTGCTGATTCTCCGCAAATAAGGATACCATAACGAAGAGAGGCAAGGCCATCGGCCTTGCCTCTCTTCGTTATGGATGCGTCCCCTCACAGAATGATGCAGATCAGACCGCCGCTTCCCTCGTTGAGGATGCGTTCCAGCGCCTCCCGCAGCTTTTTCTGAGAATCCTCCGGCATCCGCTTTAGCTTTGCCTGCAAATCCTCCCCCACGATCTCGTGGAAGCTGCGGCCAAAGATGTTGGACTCCCACAGCTTCCCCGGCTCCCCCTCGAACTCCTGTAGGAGATAGTTTACCATGTCCTGCGACTGCTTCTCGTTCCCCACAATGGGAGACACCGTGGTGCTCACATCCGCCCGCAGCATATGGATAGACGGAGCGCTGGCCCGCATCCGCACACCGTACCGTCCCCCCTGCCGCACGATCTCCGGGTCCTCCAGCTCCAATTCCTCCACCGACGGCATCACCACGCCATAGCCGGTGGATCGGGCACTGGACACCGCCTGCGCCACCCGGTCATACTCCTTCCGAAGGCCTGCCAGCGTCACCAGCTGCTCCATCAGATCGCCGTCGTCGGTGATGCTCAGCCCCGTCTGTTGGTTCACCGTATCGTAGAACAGGCTTCGGGGCAGCTGCACCTCCACCTGCCCCACGCCGGTCCCCAGATCCATCTGCCGCAGCATCACGGATTGGATCTGCTCCGACTGCTCCAGCGCCGCCATGCAGCTCTCCAGTTGCCGGACGTGCTCCAATCGTCTGGCCTCCTGCCCCACCGCATGATAAAGGCCTGCTGGGATGGGATGCTCCGGCGGCAGAGCCTCCACCCATTCCGGGAAAAACAGCTGCAATTCCTGCACCGGGAACTCATACAGTAGACTCCGCAAAATCTCCTGCAGGTCCCCTTCCCCCAGCTCCAGACAGTTCACCGCAAGACACCGCACACCGTATTTCTGCTGCAATTCCTCCGCCAGCGGACGGGCTTCCTCCGGATGCAGGGAGTTCACCAGCACCACAAAGGGTTTCCCCAGCTCCTGCAGTTCCCGGATGACACGCTCCTCCGCCTCCAGATAGTCGCTGCGGGGAATGTCCGTGACGCTGCCGTCGGTGGTGACCACGATGCCCACGGTGGAGTGGTCGCAGATGACCTTCCGGGTCCCCAGCTCCGCCGCCTCCGTCATGGGGATCTCATGGTCATACCACGGGGTCATGACCATCCGGGGCGCCAGATCCTCGAACTGCCCCACGGCACCGGGAACCATGTACCCCACGCAGTCGATGAGCCGCACGGAGAAGGAGGTGCCGTCCGGCAGACGCACCTCTGCGGCCTCCTCCGGTACGAACTTTGGCTCGGCGGTCATAATGGTGCGGCCGGAGCCGCTCTGGGGCAACTCGTCTCTGGCCCGCTCCCGTCGGTAGTCGTTTTCAATATTGGGCAGCACCTGCGTCTCCATAAACCGTTTGATGAAGGTGGATTTTCCTGTGCGGACCGGCCCCACCACGCCGATATAGATGCTGCTGCCGGTGCGGGATGCCATATCCTGATACATGGATGTGGAACGATTCATATGCTTCTCCTCCGAATCCTATCAGCTTTTGCTCCCAGCATATGCGGAAGGACGGCCCATTAGAAGGGATATGGTTTAAGAAGATGTAAATTTTTCTGTCTTTTATCCAACAAAATGTTGATTATTCAGGGACGAATATGGTAGAATAAAGTTAATTTATTCTACAGCATACGGAGGTGTTGACTATGCATGGCACGACCATTGACAGACGGGTAAAAAAGACCAAGAAGCAGCTGCGGCTGGCGCTGATGCATCTGATGACCCAGAAGAGCGCCAAGAGCATCTCGGTCCGGGAGCTGGCGGAGCAGGCGGATATCAACCGCAGCACCTTCTATATCCACTATAAGGACGTCAACGACCTGCTGCTGCATCTGGAGGATGAGATGGCGGAGCGTCTGTCAGAGCTCTGTCGGCGGCACGATCCCAAGGACTCCATGACTGGCGGCTACCCCTTCCTGACGGATCTCTACGCCTTCATTCAGGAGAACGCTGACCTGTGCAAGGTGCTGCTGGGGGGCTACGGTGACCGGGCCTATACAGAGCGCATCTGCCGCATCCTACGGGATGACTTCATCGAGGCGTATCTGTCCCTGCTATGTCCCGGCGACCGGGAGAAGATCCACTACTTCTGTGCCTTCATCGTGCCGGGAAATCTGATGCTGGCCCTGCGCTGGCTTCAGGACGGCACCAGAGAATCCCCGGAGGAAATAGCCCGCTTCGCCGGGCAGTTCATCAACAGCGGTGTGCAGTCCTTTGCCGGAAGATAATCGAAATGAAACGGGCATCCCGTAATAACAAAAAAATGGCTCCTGACAGCTTGTCAGGAGCCATTTTTATATGTCTCTTCTTTGCCGCTTTACCGCACCAACCGCTGCCCCAGCAGCACCACCGTCACGCCCAACAGCAGGCTCAGCGCCGTATACAGCATCGCAAGACCGGTCTTTCCGCTTTGCAGCAGACCTGCCGTCTCCACGGAAAAGGTAGAGAAGGTGGTGAAGCCGCCGCACACCCCCACCCGAAGGAACAGAAGCAGCTGCGGGTTCAGCTTGGCATACTTCCCCGCCAGCGCCACGATCAGGCCCAGCGCAAAGGCACCTGCGATATTGATGCACAGGGTAATAGCCGGAAAGCCGCTGACCGGTTTCAGGGGCAGCAGCCCCAGCAGATAGCGGCAGATGGAGCCGGCTGCGCCGCCCAAACCAACGAATACGCAGTTCAGCAGCATAGCCTTAGCCCTTCAGGCTCTCCTCCACCGCCACGGCCACAGCCACGGTAGCACCGACCATGGGGTTGTTGCCCATGCCCAAAAAGCCCATCATTTCCACATGAGCGGGGACGGAGCTGGAACCGGCAAACTGGGCGTCGGAGTGCATCCGGCCCATGGTATCGGTCATGCCGTAGCTGGCGGGACCGGCGCCCATGTTGTCCGGGTGCAGGGTACGGCCGGTGCCGCCGCCGGAGGCCACGGAGAAGTACTTCTTCCCCTGCTCGATGCACTCCTTCTTATAGGTACCGGCCACAGGATGCTGGAACCGGGTGGGGTTGGTGGAGTTGCCGGTGATGGACACATCTACACCCTCGTGGTGCATAATGGCCACGCCCTCCCGGACATCATCGGCACCGTAGCAGCGGACGTCGGCCCGCTCACCCTCGGAGTAACGAATCTCCCGGACGATGCTCAGCTTGCCGGTATAGTAGTCAAACTGCGTCTGAACATAGGTAAAGCCGTTGATGCGGCTGATGATCTGGGCAGCGTCCTTACCGAGACCGTTGAGGATCACCCGCAGGGGCTCCTTACGGGCCTTGTTGGCGTTCTTCACGATACCGATAGCGCCCTCGGCAGCAGCGAAGGACTCGTGGCCCGCCAGAAAGGCAAAGCACTTGCTCTCATCGCTGAGGAGCATGGCCCCCAGATTGCCGTGACCCAGACCCACCTTCCGGTCCTCGGCCACGGAGCCGTCGATGCAGAAGGACTGCAGGCCGACGCCGATCATCTTGGCGGCTTCGGCCGCGGACTTCACGCCGGACTTGATGGCGATGGCCGCGCCGACGGTGTACGCCCAGCAGGCGTTTTCAAAGCAGATGGGCTGGATGCCCTTGACGATCTCATAGGGGTCGAAGCCCTTGGCCTTGCAGATCTCCCGGCACTCCTCCACGGAGCCAATGCCATACTGAGCGAGGACGCCATTGATCTTGTCGATTCTTCTTTCGTAGCTTTCAAACAGTGCCATTTTTTGTCCTCCTCTTATTCCTGCCGGGGGTCAATGTACTTGGCGGCGTTCTCGAACTGGCCGTAGTGACCCTTGGCCTTCTCCAGCGCCGCAGCGGCGTCGTCGCCCTTCTTGATGAAGTCCATCATCTTACCCAGACTGATGAACTCATAGCCCACGATCTCGTCGTCCTTGTTCAGCGCCAGCCGGGTGACATAGCCCTCGGCCATCTCCAGATAGCGGGGTCCCTTGACCTTAGTAGCGAACATGGTACCCACCTGAGAGCGCAGTCCCTTCCCCAGATCCTCCAGAGAAGCGCCCACGGACAGGCCGCCCTCAGAGAAGGCAGACTGAGACCGGCCATATACGATCTGCTCGAACAGCTGACGCATGGCGGTGTTGATGGCGTCGCACACCAGATCTGTGTTCAGCGCCTCCAGAATGGTCTTGCCGATGAGGATCTCGGAGGCCATGGCGGCAGAATGGGTCATACCGGAGCAGCCGATGGTCTCCACCAGCGCCTCCTCGATGATGCCATTTTTGATGTTCAGGGTCAGCTTGCAGGCGCCCTGCTGAGGGGCGCACCAGCCGACACCGTGGGTAAAGCCGGAGATATCGGAGATTTCCTTGGCCTGCACCCACCTCCCCTCCTCAGGGATGGGAGCCGGGCCGTGGTAAGCACCCTTGACCACCGGACACATATGCTGTACTTCCGCAGTATAGATCATGGTAACGATTCCTTTCTGTGCTGAATTTTTTACCATTGTGGATGGGTTTATCCTTTGGGGCTATTATAGCAAACGCCGGGAGAGATTTCAAGAAGTTCTAAGCAAATATTCCGAACATTCCGTGCATTTTTGCGCCAACGCAGGGAGTCTATCCCTCTCACAGCTTGGTCAGATGGGTCCCGGCGGCCTTGAGCATCAGTTTTTTGGTGCCGATCTTGTCAAAGGCCACTTCCACCAGCGCATCGCCGCCCATGGGCCGGACACTGAGCACCATACCGTCTCCGAAGGCATTGTGGCGAACGCTGTCGCCGGCCCGCAGCTGCATCAGGGGCGCAGAGGGTGCTGCGGAGCGAGCCCGCACCGACGGAGCGGACGGAGCCGTTGTAGATCGGACCGGCTCCTCCCGACGGGTACGTACCTGAGACGCAGCGGTAGGACGCTGCCACTCCCCCTCCCAGTGGGACGCCGCCTGCTGGGGTTCGGGCTTCCCCAGCCACTCCATATTCTCCTCCGGGATCTCCTTGAGAAAGCGGGAGGGCATAGCGGGGCTGGTACGGCCGTACAGGGTGCGCTGCCGGGTATTGGTGAGGGTCAGCTTCTCCTTGGCACGGGTCATGGCCACGTAGCACAGTCGCCGCTCCTCCTCCATCTCCTCCTCATCCCCCATGGCCCGGTTGCCGGGGAACAGGCCGTCCTCCATGCCCACCACGAACACGCATGGAAACTCCAGCCCCTTGGCGCTGTGCATGGTCATGAGGGTGACGCAGTTGTCGGAGTCCGCCTGACTGTCCAGATCCGTATATAGAGCCACCTCGTCCAAAAAGCCCGCCAGAGTGGGGTTCTCCGGCTCGTTCTCCAGAAAGCCCATGATGCTGGAGGCCAACTCCTGTACGTTCTCCAGCCGGCCCCGGCTCTCCATATCGTCCTTTTCCTGCAGCATCCGCACATAGCCGGTGCGGTCACACACATATTCGTAGAACTCCACCAGCCCCAGATCGGCCACATGGCGGCGCATTTCCTCCATCATATCTGTAAATGTAAGAAGCTTTACAGCGCTTGCTTTCAGTTCTGGATAGTCGGATGCGTGGCAGAGGATCTCATAGAGGGGCCTCCCCTCCTCCGTAGCGATCACCTGCGCCTTATCCACCGTGGCGGTGCCGATCTTGCGGGAGGGTACGTTGATGATGCGCCGCAGCCGCAGATCATCGGTGGGGTTGTTGATGACGCACAGATAGGCCAGCATATCCTTGACCTCGGCCCGGTCGAAGAACTTCATGCCGCCGATGATCTTATAGGGTACGCCGTTGCGCTTAAAGGCATACTCCATGGCGTTGGACTGGGCGTTGGTTCGGTAGAGCACGGCGTGTTCCTTCCAGTTGACGCCCCGACGGTAGTTCATCATGATCTGCCCCACTACATAGTTGGCCTCGTCGGACTCATTGAAGCAGGTCTTAACGGTGATGATTTCCCCTTTTCCGTTCTCCGTCCACAGAGTCTTGCCCTTGCGGCCGGTGTTGTGGCGGATGACGGCGTTGGCCCCGTCCAGAATGTTCTGTGTAGAGCGGTAATTCTGCTCCAGACGAATGGTACGGGCGCCGGTATACTGCTTTTCAAAATTCAGGATGTTCTCGATGTTGGCCCCCCGGAAGCGGTAGATGCTCTGATCGTCGTCGCCTACCACGCAGATGTTGCGGTGTCCCCCTGCCAGCAGACTGGCCAGCAGATACTGCAAATGGTTGGTGTCCTGATACTCGTCGATGAGGACGTAGCGGAACTTGCGCTGGTAGTAGGCCAGCGTCTCCCTGTCCGTCCGCAGCAGATCCACCGTGTGAAGGATGATATCGTCGAAGTCCAGCGCATTGGCGTCCCGTAGCTTCTGATTGTAAAGCGCATATACTTTACCGATGCGCTTACGCCGCCAATCCTGAGATTTTTCTGCCTGAGCGGCAAACTCCTCCGGCAGGATCATATCATCCTTGGAGCGGGAGATGATGGTCTGGATCTCCCGGACGGGAAAGGTCTTTTCATCCAACTCCAATTCCTTGAGAATGTCCTTCAGGAGCCGTTTGGTATCATCGGTATCGTAGATGGTAAAGCTACGGTCAAAGCCCAGCTTGTCGATGTCCCTCCGCAGGATCCGCACGCAGGCGGAGTGAAAGGTGGCGGCCCACACATCACGGGACTCCTCCCCCAGCATCCGCTCCAGACGATCCTTCAGCTCATTGGCAGCCTTGTTGGTGAAGGTGATGGCCAGTACCTCCCACGGGCGGGCGGGCTCCACGGCACACAGATAATCCGCCAAGGGCTTCTGCTCCGGGTCCGGGTGCCGGACATACTGCTCCAGAAACTCCACCTCATCGTCGGAGATGGGCATGGGGATCTCCTCCGTGTCGCTGCCCCGGCCATAGCGCAGAAGGTTGGCCACCCGGTTGATAAGCACCGTGGTCTTGCCGCTGCCGGCTCCGGCCAGCAGAAGAAGCGGCCCCTCCGTGGAGAGCACCGCCTCCCGCTGCTTGTCGTTGAGATGCTGATAGTTCAGGGCGATGGCCTGCCGCCTTGCCCGAATAAAACGCTGCTGCAATTCATTCATGTATTTTTATCCCCTGCTTGTTGTTTTCTCCTATTTTAATACAAAATCCGGGGCCGGTCAACCTCTCTGCAGAAATATAGAAATTTTGTTCGATTTCCTATTGACAGAAACGGATGTTCGACTTATAATGAGGGTCGAACAAAAGTTTCACAGGAGGTATGTACTATGACGACCTTTGGATTTATTATGATGGTGGTGGGCGTGGCTTTCTTCTCCGGCAGCGCCATTCATGTCATCGACCGGCTGGATCGGCCTCAGCGGCACAGCCGCACGGCGTGAGCGACCATGGAGCTGCTGGATAAGCTGGCCATCCTGACGGACGCCGCCAAATACGATGCGGCTTGTACGTCCAGCGGTGTCAAACGCAGCGCCCGACCTGGGATGATCGGCAACACCACCTCCTCTATCGCCGGCTGCTGCCACAGCTTCTCCGCCGACGGGCGATGCATCACCCTGCTGAAGGTGTTGATGACCAACAGCTGCGTGTTCGACTGCAAGTACTGCGTCAACCGGCGCAGCAACGATACCCGCCGGGCGGCCTTCACGCCACGGGAGTTGGCGGAGCTGACCATCGGCTTTTACCGCCGCAACTATATCGAGGGGCTGTTCCTCTCCTCCGGCGTGCTGCGAAGCCCGGATTACACCACCGAACGGATGATCGAGTGCCTGCGGATCCTGCGAGAGGAGTATCGCTTCAACGGGTATATCCATGCCAAAGCCATCCCCGGCACATCGCCGGAGCTGGTGCAGCGGCTGGGGCTGCTGGCAGACCGGCTCAGCGTTAACATCGAGCTGCCCTCTCAGAAGGGCTTGCAAACGCTGGCTCCGGATAAAAGCAAACAGGCCATTCTGCGGCCCATGGCACAGATTCGGGACCGGGCCAGAGAGAGCAAGGCAGAGCTGGTGAAGTCCCGCCACGCCCCGGTGTTTGCCCCGGCCGGACAGAGCACCCAACTCATTGTGGGCGCCACGGCGGACAATGATCGCCATATCCTGCACCTGACCCAGTCTTTGTACGAGAAGTACCGTCTCAAACGAGTGTTCTATTCCGCCTATGTGCCGGTAGTCGAGAACAGTCTGCTGCCCTCCAAGGATACGAAGCCCCCTCTGCTGCGGGAGCACCGCCTGTATCAGGCGGACTGGCTGCTGCGGTTTTACGGCTTCCGGGCCGAGGAGCTGTTGGACGAGCAGCACCCGGACTTCAATCCGCTGGTGGACCCCAAGTGCCACTGGGCCATCGGACATCTGGAACAGTTTCCGCTGGAGATCATGAACGCCGAATACGAGACGCTGCTACGGGTGCCGGGCATCGGTCCGATAAGCGCACGGCGTATCGTCTCGGCCCGCCGCCATGGTACGCTGCGGTTCGAGGACCTGAAAAAACTGGGGGTGGTGCTGAAGAGGGCGCAATTCTTTATCACCTGCGGCGGCCGGATGCGGCAGGGCCTGCAATTTACCGCCCAGACCCTTCAGCGGCAATTAGAGGCGATGGAGCGAGGGCAGCTGCCGCCGGAAGAGTGCCGGCAGCTGTCGCTGTTTGACTCGGCGGGGTGATACGATGGCATGGCAGGATGTGGTCTTTCAATACGACGGCAGCTTCGACGGATTCCTTTGCTGCGTGTTTGAAAGCTATGTACACAAAGAATTCCCCATCGCCTTTTACAGCGATGAGGAGTGCTTTTCCCTGTATTCCGTCCGCAGCATCCTGACGGTGCCGGAGCATGCCCGACGGGTGTACCGTGGTATCTTCAAGCGCTCCAAGCGTGCCACAGAGCTGCTGCACCGTGCCTTTCTCACCTGTATGGAGGATAAAGAGTTGCACCTTTACACCTTTGTCCGCAAGCTGATGGACGAAGGACCGGATTTCCTGAGAAACCAGTCGGATGCGGCCTACTACCCCGTGGCCAAGGCTCTGCGGCACATGAGCGGCGAGTTAGAGAAGCTGCGTGGATTCATCCGTTTTTCCGAGTACAGTGGCGTGCTGGGAGCGGAAATCGAGCCAAAAAATCGAGTCCTCCCCCTGCTGCGAAACCACTTCTGCAATCGCTATGCCAACGAAGCCTTTTTTATCTACGACAGTACACACAAGGACCTACTGCTATACAGCAGCGGCCGATCCCGAATGATGCGGGTAGACAGCCTGCAGTTGGCCCTGCCCGGTGAGGAGGAGCTTTGCTTCCGATCCCTATGGAAGCGGTTTTATGAGACGGTGGCCATCAGGGAACGGGAGAATCCCCGCTGCCAGAATACCTTCCTGCCCAAGCGATATCGAGGGACGATGACGGAGTTTCTTCCGCTGGACTATGAGAGGCAGCAGCAAAATCTCCCCTCCTCCCATGATGTAGCAAACGGCGCAATTATCAGAATGATCGATTCAATTGAATTGCCGCCTACCACCAGTTTACCGGAACACTCTATATAGTTTCCGAACAGGTCGTGAGGAAGAGAATCTCCTTCAAATGGATAATTTACAGGATACTCGCTCTCTTTTGACGTGGGTACATATTTTGTTGAGATTCGCCCTTACCCTTTGCTGTCAGCAGACATAACAGAATATCTGGCAATTCTTAGCGTGTCAAGGATGGTGCTTATCCCCCGAAAGCAGGTCGCCGAAAACCAGGAATTTCTATTAGTCACTGTAAAGTATTACTATCTTACATCCGTTACAAAAAAAGGAAGAGGGCATATGCCCTCTTCCTTTTTCTCGCATCACTTCATCAGCTTTCCCTGTACCAGCAGTTGGAGAGCCTGCGCCACGTTCTGTACCGGCAGAAGCTCCAGATGCGGCAGTTCTTTCATCTCTTTGACCCGGTGCTCCGGGACGATGCACTGCGTGAAACCCAGCCGCTGCACCTCAGAGAGTCGCTGCTCCATGTGATTGATAGACCGTATTTCCCCGGACAGTCCCACCTCTCCGATGGCGGCCATATGGCTGGGGACGGGCTTGTCCAGATAGCTGGAGGCGATGGCCACCACAGCGGCTAGATCCGCCGCCGGTTCCTCCAGCGTTAGACCGCCGATGATATTCAGGTATGCATCACACTGGGAGACCTTCAGATTCCCCCGCTTCTCCAGTACCGCCAGCAGCATCGCAAAGCGGTTGTAGTCAAAGCCGTTGCTCATGCGCCGGGGATTGGCGGCGCTGGCCGGAGCGATGAGAGCCTGCACCTCCGCCAAAACCGGGCGGGCTCCCTCCATAGCGCAGGTGACGCAGGTCCCCGGTGCATCCTTGGGACGGCCCGACAGCAGCATTTCGGAGGGATTCTCCACCTCCTTCAGGCCCCAGTCCATCATTTCAAAGACGCCGATCTCGTTGGTGGCGCCGAAACGGTTCTTGGCTGCCCGCAGGATGCGGTAGGTCATGTGCTGATCGCCCTCGAAGTACAGCACGCAGTCCACCATGTGCTCCAACACCTTGGGACCTGCGATAGAGCCCTCCTTGTTGACGTGGCCGATGACAAATACCGTAATGCCCTGTCCCTTTGCCAGTTGCATCAGGGCCATGGTACAGTCCTTCACCTGCCCCACGCCGCCGGCGGGAGAATCCATCTCTTCATTATACAGTGTCTGGATGGAGTCCACGATGAGTACATCCGGTTTTTCCTCCCGGACACATTCCGTGACATTCCCTAAACACGTCTCCGACAAAACATACAGATTTTCGCTCTCCACCCGGAGCCGCTGCGCCCGCAGCTTCAGCTGGTGGGTGGATTCCTCGCCGGAAACGTACAGCACCTTGGAGAACTCTCCCAATTTTTTACAGATCTGGAGCATCAGTGTAGATTTGCCAATACCCGGCGCACCGCCCACCAAGACCAGTGATCCCTTGACGGCGCCGCCCCCCAAAACCCGGTCCAGCTCCCCCATACCCGTCAGGAAGCGGATCTCGTCAGAGGTGCCCAGTTCTGTGATGCGTTCTGCCTTTACAGTTGTGGAAAAAACAGACTTTCTTCCGCTTTTTACCGGCTTATCCGTCTGCTCCACAATGGTATTCCATGCACCACAGGCGGGACAGCGTCCCGACCACTTGGGCGTCTCATTGCCGCACTCCGTGCAGAAAAAAACAGTCTTCGCTTTCATGGATATCCCCTTATTCTTTGTCAATGATTCCCAAAATTCAAGTATCCGGCCACAATGGCCGCCACCAGACGCTTCTGCTGCTCCGGCTGTCGGAGCAGCTGCGCCTCGTGGGAGTTAGACAGGAAGCCGCACTCCACCAGCACCCCCGGACACGTGATGTGCTTCATGAGGTACACCGAGTTCCCTATGGCCTTGGCGGTCTTTTCGTTTCCGGTGTTTACTGTCAGATTCAGCGCCTGCTGGATGGATTGCGCCAGCCCGGCGGCAGGCTCCTGTGGATTGCTGAAGACCTGCGCCCCGTGGACGGCGGGGTGCTGGGGCATACTGTTCTGATGGATGCTGAGCAGCACCGCATGGGGCAGGGCGTTGATAAGCGCCACACGGTTCTTCAGGTCCGACACCTTCTTCTCCCGCAGGGTCTGGGCCTCCGGAGAATAGATGGCCTCCTCCCCTGTTCGAGTCAATCGGACACTGCGGCCCAGAAACACCAACAGCCCCTCCGCCTTTCGGACGATCTGCAGGTTGATGCCGCTCTCCGGAACGCCATCCGGGGACACGGCGCCGCCGTCCTCCCCGCCGTGTCCGGCATCCAGCACGATGATCGTCCCCGGTGAGGATATCTCTCCGCCGACCGCAGTGGGCCGGGTTTGCCGTCCGGTCAGCAGAAGTGTCAGCAGCAGGGTCGCCAGCGCTACCAGAATGCTCCACAGGAGCCGCCTGTGCCGCAGCCACAGTACCATGGCCCTCACCCCCTCCGGCACACTCTATGCGCCGCCGGGGTGCTCTATGCTGGGATTATACCATACCCATGCCGAGGATGCAAACCCCAGCGCCTTGCAAAATCCCCGCAGCATGGTATAATAGCTGCAGAGCGGCGGCGACGCCGTGCCATTTTGCGAGGTGAGACCATGCCCATCGACTACCGGCAGGAGGCCCCCCAGCTGCTGCTGGACTTTCTGTCCTACCATGAGACCATTAAGGCCCACTCCCAGCGGACTGTGGACGAGTATTTTCTGGATCTGCGGAATTTTTTCCGCTACCTGAAGCAGACCCGTGACCCGGCTCTGCGGGATGTCCCTATGGATCAGGTCAGCATCCGGGATGTGGATCGGGACCTCATCGCCTCGGTGACGCTGACGGATATCTACGGCTATATGACCTACCTCAGTCGGGATCGGGTGCTGCACCAGAATAGCCAGCGCTCTGAAAAGGGACTCAACGCCGCCTCCCGTGCCAGAAAGCTGGCCACCATTCGCTCCTTTTACGGCTATCTCTGCAACAAGGTCCATGTGCTGGAGGAGAATCCCGTGAAGGATATGGACTCGCCCAAGCTGAAAAAGACCCTGCCCCGCTATCTGACACTGGAGGAGAGCATGGCCCTTTTAGACAGCGTAGACGGCCCTAATCGGGAGCGGGATTACTGTATTTTAACGCTGTTTCTCAACTGCGGTCTGCGGATCTCCGAGCTGATCGGCCTGAACCGCAGTGACATTCAAGGAGAGGCCCTCCACGTGCTGGGCAAGGGCAACAAGGTCCGCATCGTCTACCTCAATGAGGCGTGTCAGGCGGCTCTGGAGCAGTATCTGGCGGTGCGGCGACCCATCACCGGCAGGGACGAGGACGCCCTGTTCCTCTCCCAGCAGAACCGACGCATCAGCCGCTCCATGGTCCATGCGCTGGTGAAGCGGCATCTGCTGGAGGCGGGGCTGGACAGCACCCACTATTCCTCCCACAAGCTGCGCCACACGGCAGCGA
>ERZ772863.1491-NODE-1491-length-20029-cov-4.267247_pt1 | contig 20029 bp, 10 predicted proteins | sample MGYA00512134_ERZ772863 | MGnify/ENA primary metagenome ERZ772863 (study PRJEB29015, sample SAMEA2737659) | human gut metagenome | biome: human gut; feature: human-associated habitat; material: faeces | place: China | collected 2012 ...
TAATTGCTAATAACAGAGGAATTGACAAGGAGAAACCAAATATAAAAAAGATGTGCCATAACTCAAAGGTACCTCAATCGTAACCTTATTAAGTTATGACACACCTCTCATGTCTTTCTGAAAAACAGACTTCGAGCAGTCAAGAATCAGAGTGAAGAGAAATTATATCCCGTCCAAGTAAACAAAGAAGCCTCCGTACCTGTGTTGCCTGCCGGTTCGGCAAAGGTATTCAATGTACCGTTCAGTTTCTTTCCTGTCAGATTCAGTGAGTTTGTAATGCTGACACTGGAATCTGCATTACCTGCACCCTTGCTATCGCTCATATCAATCAGGTCGATTGAACCGCCCGTACCTTTTACCAATGCGTTGACGATAGCAGCTTTCGCACCGCGACGAATCTTTATCACATCCTGCATACGGTCTACGTTGTCTGCCTTATCAGCTGCATTATTCACAATCGTCATGTTTTCCACGCGGAAATCAGACTGACGCAGATGGGTAGGATACAAGCCGTCGAGATTACCGTCCGCTTCAATGCCGCGCGGATCTGCTTCCGTGCTGGTATAACCGTTTTCCCATACGCCATAGCAGTTTTTCAGCGTACCGCTATATCCTTGTGTGAAGTCGAACATATCATCATCCGGATTTACAGCCAGAAGATTGGTTACGTTCACCGTTCCGCCGAAGAACTCGATTGCGTCATCGGCACTTTCGAGCACATAGATATTTTCTATCTTTGTACCGCTACCCACACCATTCAGTGTCAGACCGTTGTGTTCGATATCGGCAGTGGAACGGGCTCCGGCATAACAGATCTGCACGTAAGTCAATGAACCGGAGTTATCATCATCTACATTGCCTCCATATTTAAAACTGTTGTCGATTTCCGTCAAACCCGTATCGCTCTTATCGGCGTTCTGACCGGAGATAGGAGCCTTACCATTGATAATGATACCACCCCAGTAGCCGGAAACGGGTGAAGTGGTGTTGGCAGTAAAGATGACCGGCTTGTCTGCCGTACCATCAGCGTAGAGTTTACCGCCCTGTGCTACCAAAAGATAGCTGCTGAAACCTTCGCGAGCTTTAATCGTTGTTCCGGCAGGGATATTGAGGCGGCCACCGTCGGCTACGATTACCGTTCCGTTCAGGATATATTCTTTAGATTCCAGCGTCTGTTCGCCGGTCAGTGTTCCGGATAGGATGTTGTCGCCCACTACGATAGAGCTACCTGTGCCTTCTCCGTTTCCACCATTACCGTTTCCATTACCTTCTCCGTCACTGTCACTGCTACATGCAGCCAACGTAAGTGCAGTTGCCATAGCGGCACACGTCATAAAGTTCACAAACAATCTTTTCATTTTGCTTCAATAATTAGTTAATAATTCTATTCAGTAATCAGTTAATAATCAAGTTCTGTAATCAATTATCTTATTCTATTTCTATTGCCGGGACTTAGAATGTGCACGACACTCCCAGGCTGATGTTTATTCCTTTTTTATAATCGCCGAGCACTACCTTTTCGCCACTCTCATTGGCTTTGCGACTCAATTTATGGGAAGGATTCAGCAGGTTGCGAGCTTTCAGGTTGAGGGAGAGATATTTGTTCAACCGGGCCTGCGAGACGAAGTCGAGTGTGACAAGTCCCCGTTCCATGATGTCCTGATATCCTTGCGTTCCAATCGTATAAATCTTATCGCTCACATAATTAAGAACCAGCGTATTGACAAAACTGCGTTCGTCTCGGGTGAAATGGTGAGAAAGGTCGAAGTTGGCAATCCACGGGGCAGCTCCTTCCAGTTGCGAACCGGTGGTGACGGTTGCCAAAGGCATCTTCGCATTGGTGTAAATGTAGGAACCGTTCAGTCCGAAGGAGAGTTTGTTCATGCCGTTCGCAGCACTGCTCAACGGACGGACAAACAGATTTTTACGTATTTCTACCTCTACTCCGGCAACTGTTGCACGATCCGAAATATTCTCGTATGAGAGATATCCACCGGCACTGGCCACTTCAATGCGGGAGATCGGATCTTTGATATGTTTATAGAAAGCTGTCAGCGAAACGAGTTCCGTCGGGCTGGGATTGAAGTCCCATTTGAGGTCGAAGTTATAGTTGTCCGAGGGTTTCAGATTCGGATTTCCCTGACTGTTGAAATTCACGCCTACATAGCGGTAAGGAGATATTTCTTTGGCTTGCGGCAGCGTATAGGTCTTGCTTGCCCCCAAACGGAGGGAATGTTTCTCATTCAGATTATATTTCAGATTGAGGCTGGGCAGGAAATAGTCTTTCCGAATGGTGTTGCTTCCTTCGGAACCGCCTCTATTCACATTATAATCTACATTGATATCTACATAATCATACTTCAACCCCAAGTTTACAATCCAACGCGAGGTAAACTGATAAGTAGCTTCGGCGTATGCCGAATGGATATTCTTGGTGACAGTATACTTGTCCACATTCTTCTGAATCTTGAACCAGCCGGAAGATAAGTTGTCCCGATTATAGTAATCATCAAGCAAGAAACCATCCAGCGAAGGGAAGTCGGAAGCATGTTCCACGGTCAGGTTGTATTCCGTAGCCTTGAAACTGTCGTCTACAAATCTGCCTGTGTAGCCGAGGCGGATATTGGAGATTTCTTCCACATCGTCTTTCAAGCGGTAGACCAAGCCTGCTTTTACATTAATATCATCTTCGTCCAGTGCGGAGAAGTAGCGTTGTTGAGAGTTTCCACGAAGCAGGGTGTATCCGTTTTCCGCTTTCGTGATATTGTTGATGCGGCGGTCCGGCTCGTATCCTTTCACCATATTGTAGGAAGCACCGGCATCCAGACTTAATGATTTGGTCAGTCCCCAATTGGTCAACAACTGATTGACGATTAAAAGGTTATCATTAGATTGCTGACGGCGGGTCAATCCCAAGTTATCGTAATCATCGCTAAAGATAGAATTCTTGCCGGTGTAGTCGCCTACCGACTGCGTGCCGGCGTGTATCATCATCAAGTTATAGCTGACGTGGTGACGGTTGTTCATATCGTAGTCCACGTTGGCCAGTAGCAGTTGGCTGATATTCTCGGCATATTTTTTTCCCTGCATATCTTTATAGATTGTGCCGCTGGTAGTGGTATTGCGTATCACTTCGTCCGTATACTGATAATCTGTTGTATGTCCGGCGGTCAGGAAGAAAGAAAGCGGATTCTTGTCCTTACCTATATAGAAACGTTTTCCGCCGGAAATGCTGTAACTCCGGTTTATCTGGAGATGTTTTTCGGTAGGGTCGAGTTTATTCTTGAATCCCCAAGTGTTTTCGTCGGCAGGTTCGGTGCGGTTGGCAAAACCCATAAAGTCCACCCCGTCCATTTTGAGGAAATCGGCTGTCAAGGTTTGCGTGTTCAGTCCGCCGGAAATGCCGATACCGAAGTTTCCGCCACCTATCAGTTCTTTGGAGACGATGTCGATCGTTGCGCCGCCGACATCACTGCTGCCGCCTGCGTTGAAGGCTTTGTTGACACCTACGGACTGTATGACGTCCGTTCCGAAAAAGTCAAGAGAGATATTCTTATATTCAGGGTCTTCGGAAGGAAGGGAGAAGCCGTTGAAGGTGGTTGCATTATAGCGGTCGCCCAGTCCGCGGACAAAGACGTTCTTCACTCCGTCTTGTTTAGATACTCCTGATACTTTGGTTACGGCGCCTTCCGCATCGGAAACCCCTTTGCGCGAAAGTTCCTTCACCCCTACGGACTGCACTGCAATGACGGCTTTCTGCTGTTCGAGCAGCAGCATATTTTCATTCTCACGATTCTTCTTTGCTACGACTACCACATCGGCAAGTTCCTGTGCATCCGTTTCCAGTTCCAGATTCAGTATCACCAGTTTGCCATTCTCCACACGGACCTTGCGACGAACCTCGGTCTTGTATCCTACATATTTTATTTCAATATCATACATACCTTCCAACACACCACCGGCATTTAACTCAAAATTACCGTCCATATCAGTGACGGCTCCGGCCTGAGTGCCTATCAGACGAATCGTTGCTCCGATTAAAGGCTCCTTGGAAAGTTTGTCTTTCACAGCTCCTTTCACCTTGATATTAGCAGCCAGCGAAGAAAGTACACACAGCATACAAAAAAAGGCTGCAACGGAAAATCTTAAAAGAAATAGTTTTTTCATCGAACTTTGCTCTACGTTTTAAATCCGTGGGCAAAGGTAGGGGGTGGGTGTTACAACGGTAATACGGAGAAGATACAATCGGTTGAAAGATAGGTTGCAAGATTATTACACGACAGACAAGCTCAGTGCCAGGATATGCCACCGGCCTGTCACAACTGTGACATCGGCTTGGCACAACTGTGACACCACGATGGCACAACTGTGACAAGCCGGTGGCACAAGCCCCCACTCAGAACATCTCCAGAAAGCTTGCGAACAACTAATGGAAGAGACGTACGGACCTTAAACCAGCTTCTTCTTTTTCCGGTAGTTCTCACGAAATTCTTTAGGAGAGCAAGCCTTCTTCTTTTTGAAGATCCGGTTGAAGTTGGAAAGATTATTGAATCCGCACTCATAGCAGATTTCGGCTATTGACATGGTAGAATCCACCAACAGGCGGGAAGCAAAACCAAGACGTATATCAATGATATAGTCGGAGAGATTCTTACCAGTCCGCAGTTTGAAGAACCGACTGAAGGACACATCCGTCATTCCAACCATAGCTGCCAACTGCCCCAAGCGAATCTCCTCCTGATAATGGGCATTGATATACTCCTGCACCTTTTGCACACGGCGGCTGTCCGAATGAATATCTATCTTGGCAAAAGACGAACTGGACAATGTGCGGGCTTCTTCTTCAAAAAGGGAGAGTTCGTAGAGAATCGTCATAAACTTGATTACTGCATAGAATCCCTGTTTCTCAGAAGCAAGTGTATCGAGCAACGGATATATTTTAAGAATGGCGGACATCGGGAAACAAAGTCCTTTCTGCGCCTTATCCAACATCCGACGGATAGAGTCAAACTGGTTCTTATTGATAAAGCTCTTGAAGAAAAGATCGGAAGAAAACTGGATCGTTATCTCCCGTATCTCTTTCGAACGACATTCGTTCTGTTCCCAGACGTGCTCCAGGTCTTTACCTGTTATCAAGACCAAATCATAGTCGCCTATCACTTCGGAAGAATCTCCGACCACCCTTCTCACTCCCGCCGCCTTCTCGGTAAAGTTCAGTTCAAACTCGGAATGATTGTGGATAGGATAAGTAAATTCCGTCTTATAACGTTCTGCAATATAAAAACAGTCCTTGTCTGATAGAGGAGTGATTTCGCGGATTATCTGATTTGGTAACGGTGTAGTCATGACAATGGATAGTTAACAATGTTTTATTGTTCTAATACTTATTTCTCTATTTTTACTCCTATCCGGCGCAGGTCGGCACCCGAAGGATTCTGGAATACTTGCAAGTCAAATTCGGGAATAATGGCAAGCACATGATCGAATACGTCTGCCTGTATGCCTTCATAGGCAACCCAGACTTTATTGGCCGAAAAGAAATAGAGTTCCAGAGGGATACCGGTTTCCGTCGGCTGGAGCTGGCGGACCATGCAAGTCAGTTCCTGATTAACGGTAGGAAGGCTTTTCAGATAATTAGTCAGGTAAGCGCGAAAAACGCCCAAATTTGTCTGACGACGCCCGTTTACGAGTACTGAATTGTCAATATTATGTTCTTTGTTATATTCTTCCACTACTTTCTCCGTCCGGTCTACGTAATCTTTCAACAACTGTATCTTTCGATACTTCGCCAACATCTCCGGAGTACAGAAACGCACGCTGCTCATGTCTATATTGATAGAGCGTTTCACGCGGCGGCCACCGGACTCCTGCATTCCCTGCCAGTTCTGGAAAGAGTCACTAACCAGCAGGTAAGGCGGAATGGTGGTTATGGTATTATCGAAGTTGCGCACTTTCACGGTGTTCAAGGTTACTTCTATCACCGTACCATCCGCACCGTACTTTGGCATGGTAATCCAATCGCCCACTTTCAGCATATTGTTGGCAGAAAGCTGAATACCGGACACAAATCCCATAATACTGTCTTTGAATACCAACATCAGGACGGCAGCAGAAGCTCCGAGTCCCGTCAACAACACCACCGGACTTTGATTAATCAGAATACTGATGATGATAATAGCCCCTATAAAGAAAAGGATGACTTGTGCCGTCTGCAAAAGTCCCTTCAAAGGCTTGTCCCTATATTGCTCTTTCCGGCTGTATACCTGATAAATGGCAGTAAACAACGAACTTACAAACCGCAGGAATACTGCAAGGATATAAATCATGCAAAGCCTGCGTAAGAAATCGAGCAACCCGGAATCAGCATGTTCGGGGAAAGCAATAGGAATGGCAATATAAATCAGAATCGGTGCCACCATTCTGCTAAGATGTACCATTACCTTATGATCGAATACGATATCATCCCACGTCGCCTTAGTTTGCTTCACCAGTTTTGCCACTACCCGCAAGATGATCCTGCGGCAGATTACGTTAGCCAGTAAAGCGATTCCGATAATAAACAGCAGCACTATCAGATTGTCAATCTTGTCAGCCCATTCTTCGTTCACTCCTGCCGATAGTAACGAGCGGTTGACTTCCTGCATCACTGCTCCTCCCAATTCTTCCACTTCCCCACTCGCTAATGCTACACTCACCGTATCAATTACTTCTTTCATAAATATTTTTTCTCTTTTGGTTTAGTTCTCTTTTATCTATTGTTTATTTCATTCTCCTTTCGCCAAGTATTCCTGAATGTCCTGCCGGAGCCATTCGTAATGAAAGAGCCGTTTATAGGCTACATTCTTTTTCAGCATGATCTCTACATTCACCTGACTGTTCTGATAACAGGTCAGTTCGTTTCTAAATTGTTCATTATGTTCTGCGAGGCGTTTGATCTCCTGCTCCCGTTCACGCCTCAGAGCAGTACAGACCGGAATCAGGAGTTTCATCACGACATTGTCCATTACGTGATGTCCCTGCATATATAAATAAGTCGTTTCGGGCATTAATCCCAGTTCCTTCAATTCATCACGTAAGTTGTTCACCTGATTGACAATACGGGGAAAACGTTTTTTCAATTCCGAAAGTTTCTGATTGACACGGTGTTGTAAAGCTTCCAGACTGTGTTCGGGATGCCTCAAACTTATCTCTTTCAAAGCCGTATATGTATGGAAGTCATACATCGGAAAGGTATAAGTATCACGCTGGCGGTAGAACCAGATATTCCACAGGAAAAGCGGATATACGATTTCCGAGTAACGTTTCAGGTAAGCATCGAAATCGAGAATAAAACGGTCGTTCAGCGTAGCCTGCACACACACTTCATGAAGACTTTCAGCAAAACAATGGTAGTTTTCAATGGCGTAAGTGTAGGTCTGGAAAATATATTTGTTCCGGTTAATCTTACGGGAGGTATTGGTAGCTCCTTGCAACAGAAAATCATAGTCACTGTCGACACAGGCAATCAGGCTTCTTCCCAGTTCCTTTGTATTCAACGTATTCATCAACACCATTTTCTTCCCTTTTGCCAGGGAGGTGGCGGAAGGAAGCATCACCTGGAAATAATGTTCGTCATCTTCAAATTCTTCGAGCAACGTACGCCAGAATGCGACATCATCATAGCTTTCTACATAAGCAATGATACGCCGGCGCGCCTTCTTCGAGTAGAGTTTATGGGCAGCGTTGAAGTAAGAAGAAGTCAGGTTATCTCTTAGTGAAGTTGCCATGTTGATAGTTACTAATTATACAAATTATGGTTTCGTTTGGGAACATCCTTTTTCAAACGTATGTTCCAACGAGGTGGATATATCGCTCACTTCCGTCACGGCGTCCAGCCAACCTTCCATAATGACGGCAGGCGAATGGGTAGTCAGGATAATCTGCACATTCGGATTCAGTTCCCGTATCATTGAAATTAATCTCTGCTGCCATTCGATATGAAGGGAAGCCTCCGGTTCATCCATAAACAGCACACAATGGCTGTTGTCCTGCACGAGTACCGTCAACAGAATTACTAACATCTGCTTTTCACCGGAAGACAGTTTATAGGGAAACAGCAGTTCGCCATCCTGATAGAAAGCAATGTCGTTCCGTTTACGGTCTATCTTCTTACGGGTATAGCTGAACAGTTCGTCAATCATATCCTGAAAACGACGTTTGGCAATCGACAGGGTCGCGGCTTTTCGCCGTTCTTCTTCATCGTTGCTCGAAAGCATTTCTATCATTTTATTGCCTATGTTGACCTGATAATCAAGATAACGGCGTTGGAGAAGGTAGAGCTGCCAGTCCAGTTCGGACTTCACATTCTTATCTGCCATACGGGCTGTAAAGTCGCCCATAATCAGGGGGCGGTCGTAACTGCGAATCACATCATACGGTATATAGGTGGCCTCGGGATTGTCGAAGAAAAGACGCACGCCGTTTTTTTCGTCGCTTTTCATCTCGCCGGAAAGGTCTTCAAGATAGCCGACGGAACGATTGAGAATCGTTGTCTTCCCCACTCCGTTAATGCCGGAAAGGATATTTACGTCGGGACGTAAATCCCAGCTTATATTAAAACGTCCCCATAGTCCGTGGATTTCGATACGACGGATATAATTGGCTTGTTGTTCCATAATATTCAAGTTTAATCAAGGCAAATATAAATAAAATGTCCCGTTTTCATGCACAAACGGGACATTTTGTTTTATCGTCTTCTCCTTTCTCTGTTTCAACAGAAATGAGACTACTTCATTTCTATCTCCGGTGTGGACGAGGACGCGGTCTGGCAGTAGTCCGCCGGGAAGATGATTACATAGTATCGCAATGTCTGCCACAACACCTTTCTTTATCATTTATCAAATGCTTATTATGATTAAGTCTTTGTCTGTGCAGGGAAGAATTATTCCCCTTGCCATTTTTTCTCAAAGTATGTCAGTTTATTTACCGGATTGAGAAAATACAAGAATAAAAAAGTTACCTTTGCCAACCGTTTTTTCTAATTAGATGTTATTCTTATAAGATTATATTAGATCACTATTATCAGCATGGACAAAAGTAAGAATCTACACGGTCATCTGTTTGCGTTGACAGCAAACGTTATGTGGGGCTTAATGGCTCCTATTGGTAAATCGGCTCTGCAAGAGTTTTCCGCTCTTTCCGTCACTACATTCCGTATGATAGGAGCTGCGGCTGCTTTCTGGATGTTATCTATATTCTGTAAACAAGAGCACGTCAACCACAGGGATATGCTAAAGATTTTCTTTGCCTCTCTGTTTGCCTTAGTATTTAATCAGGGGATCTTTATTTTCGGACTTTCCATGACTTCGCCTATCGACGCCTCTATCGTAACTACTACTTTGCCGATAGTAACCATGATTGTGGCTGCCATTTATCTGAAAGAACCGATTACAAACAAGAAGGTATTGGGAATTTTTGTAGGTGCTATGGGGGCACTTATCCTTATTTTAAGTAGTCAGGCTGCAAGTGGCGGTAACAGAAACCTTATCGGTGACTTGCTCTGTCTGGTAGCACAAATCAGTTTCTCTATCTATCTGACGGTATTCAAAGGACTATCTCAGCAGTATTCAGCGGTAACAATCAATAAATGGATGTTCGTTTACGCCTCGATATGTTATATACCTTTCTCCTATTATGACATTTCAACGATTCAGTGGGCCTCTATTTCCACCGTTGCTATCATACAAGTGCTCTATGTAGTACTAGGGGGAAGTTTCCTAGCCTATCTCTGCATTATGACGGCACAAAAACTGCTTCGTCCTACCGTTGTCAGTATGTATAATTATATGCAGCCGATTGTGGCTACGATTGCTGCCATTATTATGGGAATCGGAAGTTTCGGCTGGCAGAAAGGACTTGCCATTGCGCTCGTATTTCTCGGTGTATATATTGTAACGCAAAGTAAGTCGAAGGCTGATTTCGAGAAAGCGGGAAGGGAATTGTAATAACCACCAATCATTATTAGTTATCAGACACGGATTACACAAATTTCACAGTCCTTTGATTGACTAAAACTGTGAAGTCCGTGTAATCTGTGCCTGAATAGTTTTATTCTAGTTAGCCAGGATAGTCACTTCTGCACCGGACGCAAAGTCTTGTCCGTTCTGCGAACTCAAAGCAGTAAAGCGAATATAACGTGCCTTTACCGGCTTGTCGAACATCACCCTCTTTTCCTTTGAGTTATTAGCAAAAGTACCTTTCTTGACCGGATCACCCCATTCTTTACCATCCATGCTGACTTGAATAGAGTAATCCTTGATATTGCCATTATTTCCATTCTGACGCGGCAGATAGGTAAAGCCTTTGATTTCTTTTACTTCACCTGCATCAAGATCCACCCAGTGCGGATATTTGGCAACCGTTACTGAATACATTGTATGCCATATCGTACTAGGATCACCGTCAACCAGATTAGCAGCATCTCCATCGCCTGATTCCTGGCTGCTAGCATATACCACCTGCATCTGGATACTTTCTATCTTTTCAAACTTCATAACGGCACTAATATCCTTATTGTCCTTATACCATGCTTTCACAGTACCTCCATTACGCAAAGGAATAGGTTCTGTATATTCCTGTACCTTTTTACTACCGTCAATCGTATAGCAGAATACAGCGTCTTTCTTTGCCGACGTCAATTCTACCATCCCGGCAGGAGTACGTGTGATAGACAAAGGAATATCTCCGGCAGGAGCAACATTAGCAACAGCTGCCAAATTCGCACCAACAGCCGGACGGATAATAAAGCCCATATTATGATGACCGGCAAATACCCTGTCTTGAACAAGAGGGCCACCTTGACCGCAGCTATTACCACCCAAACCGGTAACTGCACAATCCAGATGCAAATAAGTATCACCTGCTTTAGGCAATTGATATGGATGAGAAGCCAGGATCAAATCAAGAGCAGAATACTGAAGTGCAGACACCGACAGGCGATCGGTAGCTATAAAGACTGCCCCTTGTCCTGCCTGATTCGTCAATGCACACCAACGTACATCTTCATGATTACCCATATCCTGCGGCTTCGGGAAATTCACAAACTCACCCGCTACCGTATTCGTATGTTGCTCTATAAACTGGCCACTCTTACGGTCGGCATAGTTATCAATCGGTCCACGACCATAATAAGTAAAGTTAGCATATTCCTGAGGAACTTTCATCACATAGCCAAGACGTGGCAAAGTCAGGCTGGGACGAGTAGAAGTAATACTGGACTGCAATTCGATAGAACCGTCCGGATAAACCGTCCACACCTGATTGGTAATAAACTTAAAGTCATTGGCTCCAAATTTCCGGTCTGTCAGTTCCACAATACTATTCTTACCGGAACTGGTCCCCCCTTTAATGCTTGCAGCATTCGGCGCCTGCGATTCTACGGTAAAACTCAATACCATTTTACTATCCTTCTCACGAGCTGTTACCTCTATCATTTTATGTTGCAGGTTATGCAAACCATATTCAAACCAAGGAGTATAGAACCAGTTATCATTGTTTGTAAAGGCACGAAGTGCATCAAGTTTCGGTCCGTTTCCGGCCGCAATAATTGTTTTATCGCCGTATTTCAAGCTATAAATACTTCCGGTCTGCTGATCGAATTCCGCTTCAAAGCCGTCCCCTTTAATTTCGATTCTCTCTGTACTCGGGTTCATACGACTCTTCAGACTTCCCGCAGTAGCGGCAGCCACTTCACTGATTAACGGACGATCCGTAGCTTCCTTCACCAGTACCTGTTCTTCCGCCATTACGAAGTCTTTATCGGCCCAAGGCATCTTGTCTTTCAATATAAACTGCACTTTCACAAAGTACTCCGCATCTTTTTTAAACGCAGCACGATTATAGGGAAGAGAGATTTGCATCCGCTGGCGGGGAGCCAGATTGATGTCTTTCTTCAGAGTTGCCTGAATAGCCTTGCCGTCCTCATAAACGGACCACATCAAATAGTAGTCGTCCGCCAGATTCTTGAAATAATACTTATTGAAGATCTCAAAGACACCCTTCTCAACATCGACAGCTTTCACTCCGATATTCTGATATACTTTTCTCACTTCATAATATTGAGGTTTCGGTTCCAGATCTCCGAACACGATTCCGTTCATTACAAACTGCCCATCATTGGGAGTATCGCCGAAGTCACCTCCATAAGCCAGATAACGCGTACCCGTTTTCGGATCGTAATTATACATGGACTGGTCTACCCAATCCCATATAGCACCGCCACAGAAGAAGTTGGTAGACTCCATAGCTTCCCAATAATCAATAAGATTACCGCAAGCATTTCCCATTGAATGAGCATACTCGGAGATATGGAACGGATATTTAATATCATATTTCCCCTGTACAGCACCACGTACCCAACCGATAGACGGATACTGATTCGAACCCATATCAACAATATCATTGTTACGTTCATATTGTACGGGACGGGAAGTATCGAACTTCTTCAACGCATCATAAGCCGCCACAAAATTCTTACCCGGACCGGCCTCATTACCTAACGACCAAATCACGATAGAAGGATTGTTGACATTGGCATGCACCATTTCCATAACACGAGCCACATGAGCATTTTGCCATTCCACCGGATGAGAAAGCGAAGCGGCACCATAATAATATTCGTGTGATTCGATGTTAGCCTCATCTTCCAGATAGATACCATATTTATTGCACAGGAAGTACCAATACGGATCATCCGGATAGTGAGAGTTACGAACATGGTTGATGTTAGCACGCTTCATCAGCATAATTTCTTTTTCCATCATCTCACGGGTAATGGCATGTCCCACAGCAGGGTTGGATTCATGACGGTTCACCCCTTTCAGTTTAACGGTCTTTCCGTTCACATAATAATAGCGTCCGGCAAGCCCGAACTCATCTTCTGACGCAGATGTATCTTTGATTTCCACTTTCCGAAAACCTACGATAGTAGAAACCGTTTCAATAGTCCTGTTCTTTTTATCTTTCAGTTCAGCAACAAGCGTATAGCGATAAGGAAACTCCGCCGACCACTTGTTAGGAGCCTTCACCTGAAAAACAGTTTGAACCTTACCAATCTCATTCGGAACGATCTTCTCTATAACCGGAGATGAAACGCCGTCTACCAACGTATTTTCATCAGAATACAGTTTATTGGCATACAAAGAATAATATACTTTATAATCCTTGGCTGCCTTTTTATCCAAGTTACGGATATCAGCGTTGATAGTCAAAGAACCATCCGTATAAGTAGCGTCCAAATCGGGAATAGCCACTAAGTCACGGAAATGAACCTTGGGAACCGAGTACAAAGCTACCGTACGGAAGATACCCGGCAGACGGAACATATCCTGTGCCTCCAGAAATGAACCATCCGAGCTACGATATACTTCGGCTGCTACGATATTTTTGCCTTTCTGAAGATAAGGGGTAATATTGAAATTAGCGGTATTGCGCGAGTTCTTGGAGAACCCCACATACTTACCGTTAATCCAAAGATAGAAGAAAGAATCCACACCGTCGAAACTGATGAATACTTCCCTGCCGTCCCAATCCTGAGGAATCTCAAAATCGCGGCGGAAGGAACCAACCTCATTACGGTGCTTATAAGTAGTCCAGTTAGCGGGCGGAGTACGCATCACTCCTCCGCGCCAGTCGTCTACCTTCACGCTATGTTGGAAGATAACCGGTTGATTGACATAAATAGGAGTTCCATACTTCAAGCTTCCGTCTTTCTGAATACCATAGATATTCCAGCTCGACGGTACAGGGATTACGTCCCACGAAGTCACATCATAATTCGTCTGATAGAAATCTGCCGGACGGGAATCGGGGTCGGGTGCCCAATGAAACTTCCAGTCGCCATTGAGAGACTGCCAGAACTTACTGTTTTCGGGCAATACTTTGCGAGCACTTTCCAAGTCTTGAAACGGAAAGAAATAAGCATGCGGCTGCTCCTTATTGAGTGCCAAGTTTTCGGGAGATTCCCACTCCGCTCCTGTCGGAGCATTCAAGGTAGCATAGGTAAACCCTTCCAAAGGTTGGTCTGCGAAACTCTGTACTGTGAGGGTGCAGCACAGAAGACCTGTTAACAAGGTTTTGTTCATAAGGTATTTTAAGTCAATAAATAATATTCTGTGTCCAATATTCATGGTTCTCTGAATGTAAATACAATCAGAAAGCATACCACCCCTATTTTTTCATCCGCTTTTTAACGTTCTTTTTCTAGTCGTCCCGTTTCAGGTCTGCGAAATAAGTATCGAGTAGGCTCTTTGCGGCTATAAATGATGTCAGATTTCCTTGCAACACTTGCTGTTCCTTTTCCAGAAGCATGGCTTCAATCTTCGGATTATGATAGAAACTGTCACGAAGTTGTTCGTTGATCGTTTCATACATCCAGTATTTACTTTGCTCGTTACGACGATATTCAAAATAACCGTTGGTCTTCACAAAGTCAATATATTCATAAATCATATCCCATATCTCCTTAACTCCGATATTATAAAAACCGGAATAGGTCAACACTTGGGGAGTCCATCCCGATTCGGGAGCAGGGAAAAGATGCAAAGCGTTACGAAATTGAGTAGCAGCCAGTTTTGCACGTTCCAGATTATCCCCGTCGGCCTTGTTGATCACAATGCCGTCGGCCATTTCCATAATACCGCGCTTAATGCCTTGCAACTCGTCTCCTGTACCTGCCAACTGAATCAGCAGGAAGAAATCTACCATAGAATGAACAGCCGTTTCACTCTGTCCCACCCCGACGGTTTCCACAAAAATCTTATCGAATCCGGCAGCCTCGCAGAGTACAATCGTCTCACGCGTTTTGCGTGCCACTCCTCCCAACGAACCTGCCGAGGGGCTAGGGCGGATAAATGACTTCGGATGTACGGAAAGCTGTTCCATACGCGTCTTATCTCCTAAGATACTGCCTTTACTACGTTCGCTACTGGGGTCGATAGCCAACACAGCCAGCTTTCCTCCTTTTTCAAGCACGTGCAAACCGAATACATCTATCGAAGTACTCTTTCCCGCGCCGGGAACTCCGCTGATACCTATACGGACAGAATTTCCGGAATGAGGCAGGCATTTCTCTATCACCTCTTGTGCTACGACCTGATGTTCCGGTTTCACACTTTCCACTAATGTCACAGCCTGGCTCAAAATAGTAATGTCGCCTTTCACAATCCCCTCAACAAACTCCGCCACCGAAAGCTGACGCTTTTTCGGCTTACGTTTCAGGTAAGGATTTACAGATGAAGGCTGCTCGATGCCTTTGTTGACAGCAAGCCCTTTGTATTCTCCACTATTTTCAGGATGTTCCATAGCCATAGAATTTAGCGTTTGATATTGATTTCAACTTTGGGATTCAACGGGTCGTTTGTAATCATAAGAATGCGTAAATGATGCTTCTTATTACCGACGTCACGTTTACGAATCGTCACTTTCAGTTTCGTCATTCCGTCCGGCGGCAGCACGGTCTTTTTCAGACTAACGCCCACAGAAGAATTAAACACCTGCAACTTACTGATTACTAACGGAGTCTTTCCGGCATTAGCAATCAAGATATTGTAGCTGGCTTTCTTTTTCTTTATCAATGGTACACTGAGGTCTATATTTGTTTCCGAGATACGGATAGCCGGTGCGTCCAACGAATCTTTCGCCGTCATCCGCGAGAAATCAGGAAGTAGAATAGCCGAAACAGGAATTTCATTATCCTCACTGACCTTATCACCGGCAAAACGGGAGAGATAGACGGAAGTCTGTGTCAATCCGTAATCATTCAGTTGGCTGGCGTCCAGCGTCAGTTTGACAGTTCCTTTCTTTCCTTTGAGCAGCACTTTAGGTTCCGCCTCCATTTTCAGGTAAGGAGGAAGATGCATCAGTACCGGTTCATAAGGACGGTCGGAAAGGTTGGCAATGCTGAACGTCATAGTTGGTTGCTGTCCGCGATATACATCGGGGAAGGCAAATTCATCCCGGTCGATACGGATATTACCGATAGCGAAAGGATGAGTCTTCGTATAATCCTTTATTTCCTGCACCACTTCACCCGTAAACTTCAGATAAACCAGACTCGGAGTAGCATTGCTATAAATACCGACCGACTTCTCGAAACGTCCCAATGCTTTGGCATCAAATGAAGCCTTTACAATACCTTTCGCTCCGGGAGCAATCGGTTCTTTTGTCCAGTCGGCCACGGCACAGGCACAAGAAGTGGTGACGTTGGTCAGCACCAAAGGCTGATTTCCGGTATTGGTAATGGTATACTCCACTGTCACCGGACGTTTCCATTCTATTTGTCCGAAGTTGTGCGTCTCCTTATTAGAAGAAATACGAGGTTGGGCGACAGCTGCCAAAGTGACAATAAGCAGAAAAAATATAGATAGTAAATTACGTTTCATGTGATATATTTTATTTTGGTGTACAAATGTAGGAGTTTTAGATGAGATATGAAACGTATTGAAAGGATTATTAACGGTGAACGTTTACCGTTCACCGTTAATAAGTTAATTATTTCACTTCTACCGTCATTGAAGCCGAATGAGAAGCATATTCCGGCGCATAGGCACATTGCATGGTTGCCAGCCCCGTTTCGTAAGTTCCCGCACGACTGACACGGTAACTATATTCCAGTACATAAACTCCCTTCCCCAAGTGATCGAAGAAGAAATTGGTAGAAGCATCTTTAATATCCACATAATAGCCGATTCCGTTATTCCAGCGATAACCGGAGACACTGCCGATCGGCTCGAAACAAGCGCCACGCTGATCTTTCAACTGTACAAAGTCCATTGCACGGTCTACACGGATACTCAAACGGGAAACAACCTTATCACCTACCTGAAGCACCGTCTTTGCCGTGACCGGTTGCAGCCGAGGGGTATCATTCACCGTACGTTCCACATATAATTGTTTCTGTACATTTAACTCACCTCCCTGTTGCTTCACATCCTTGATCGGCGATTCATATTCTGCATAAACAGCTCCCCAGGCAATCCCCGGATTTCTCTTTTCCACTTCAATCTTGCGGGCATCCATGACATTCTTCTGTGTAAACGAACGTTTGATATATCCCAGTCCCGGCACCGTAGTCTTGCTCGGACTCACCGTTTCCAGTACTTCATTGGCAATCACAATCCGTACATCGCCCTGATTGTCAAGCAAATTAGTACCTTTCATCAACAGTGCATACACCGCATCTGCCGTAGTTACAGGGGAATCCCATTGTTGCGTCTGCTTCTGTTTCAACAGCCAGAGTTTCATTTCTTCCACCGTTTCGCTGTTTCCGCCGATCAATTCCAAAGCTTCCATAACGTCTACATGAGCCTGCATCCTCATTCCTCCCCACGCATAAGGATTCTCGTTGAAAGCGAAGAACATCCCCTGTTCGTCCGTCTTTGTCAGATGTTCTTTCAGAGAAGCAACAAATTCCTGCGCTTCTTTCTTTTGTCCGGCTTTATCGAGCACGATAGCAGCAATCGCCTTCGTATTCATTGAAGCTGCCGGAAGCAACTCTTTCACTTTAGAAAGATAATAAGCATACGCAGCTTTATTGGCAGCAGGAACCTGTCCGCCGGAAATAGCGACAATATACAGATATTGCAGGATAGAGCCCGACACTCCTGTGAACTTCACTCCTTCTTTCTGTGCTTTAAGAATATTTTTGTATTCTTCCAAAGCTGATTGGTGAAGATAAGTCAACGCCTTTTCCTGTAAAGCAAGTGCTGGTCCGTCCAACTTCTCACCGGTCAGCAGAGCAAGGCGGGCATTCAATTCGGCAATATAGGCCGTGACATAACCGCTGCCGTTCATTCCTTTATACCATGACCAGGCACCGTTGGAATTTTGCAATTCCTGCAATCTGGTCAGTGCAGCGATATTATTGTTACGGATATTATTCAAGTCGAACAGTGTAGCGATACGCTCTTTCTGCTGTTCTTCAGTCTGTGCTTCGAGTACCCACGGAGATTCGGACAACAGAATATTCTTCACTTCCTGATTCTTTTGCAAGTTGCTCAAGAAGGTTTCCTTCGTACCGCCCTGAAGTCTCCAGCTATCAAACACAGCCTTGATGCGTGGCTGACTGTTCATTATATACGAAGCCAATGTATTCGCATAGTAGGCGGTAGCCCATGAAATAGCGTTATTATTGACCGGAAGGCTCAAAGAAGGCAATGCCTGAATAACATACCAAGCAGGATTTCCGGTAAATTCAATCGTCAGTTTACGGTCTGTTGCCGTTTTACTATGCCGGTTGAACAAACTGTCGAGCGAGAAGGTGCGAGTTTCTTCTCCACGTATAGGCATGGGCAGTGTCTCTACCAAATGTTCCTTGTTGCTGAGTACCGGAACCAATTGTTGCTCTCCGTCGCTAAATGTGCCGCTATCGGCTATCATCCGACAACCCAGTACCTCGTATTTATCACTGACGGTAAACATGAAGTTCACACCAATTGTCTTGCCTGCCTCAACGGAGAACTTCTGTTTCTGTGTGTCGACAACCTTCTCCGTCACCGGATCGAAAAGAATCATGCTTACTGTTCCTGCTTGCGGCTTGCCAGTCATGTTAGAGACAGAGGCAGCAATAGAGGTCTTATCGCCCACACGCACGAAACGTGGCAGATTCGGGGTCAGCATAAATTCTTTACTGGTAGTAGCTTCTCCGTCCAGCGTTCCCATTAACATTCCCTTGGTGTGAGCATATCCACGGAAATTCCAACGTGTCAGACTTTCGGGCATAGTGAAAGAGAAAGAAACCTCTCCCTGCTCATTGGTACGGAGTTGGGGATAGAAGAAAGCAGTCTCGGCAAGATTTGTACGCAAGCCGGCAGGAGCTTCAGGAAGCGCTTCTTCTCCGGAAGCGGCATCGGCCTTTCCTGCTGCCATTGGCACTAACTCCGATTCAAACATTGTATCCGCAGCATCTTCGGAAACTAGCGCCGATGGATATCTCACCGCATTGCTCCGGCTTACAACGCTGCCTGTCACCGACATTTTCTTTTGCACTGCATATCCTCTGACCACTACTCCATCAGCTATGGATTCTGACATCGCATATACATTTCTTATATCAGGCTGCATAGCGAATCTGTCATACAACATTGCAGGTACTTTGAGAGACTTACGATCCCACCAATAATTGTAGGAGTTATTTCCAACATATCCGTTCATCCAATCGGAATAAGGAAGCAGTTGCTGGTAGTAAACCCGGAAATCCTGCCGGCGGTTCCAGATTTTATCAAGTGAGGCATCATACATCGTCGCCAACATTTCGGCATGAGCAGCCTGTCCCTGCGGTGTCTTGATTGTCAGTTTCCATTCCTCTTTCTGTCCGGGACGCAATTTATCACGGAATACGTCCCACTTCATCACCAATGTCTTGTCCGGCAAACGTTTTCTCGCCTGAACCCGTTCCTGATAAACCTGTCCGTCCCTCACCATACAGAAGTTCACGAAGATACCGTTACCGTAACTTTCCTGATACGGATATTGAAAACGAACAATCGTATCGGACAGATTCAGTGCCTTACTTTCCAGCAGTTTATCACCGCAAAATACATTCATCATTATATAGGTATCCTTTTCCGAAGTTCCGAAATAGAATACCGCCGGATGAGCAGTGTCAAATTCCGTATTCTCTGCATAGAACCACACGGCGGACTGAACAGGCGGACGTTTGTCGTCAGAAGAGAAAAGAATCGTATTTGCTTCCGCCGTCACTTCTTTTCCCTGGTTATCTTTCACCGTTGCCTTCAGCACATACGGCCCGGAAGAAAATTTCCCCCAATTGAAGGTCATTTCCTTATTAGAAATAAACGTTCCGGTTGCAACCGGTTTCTCGCCCAGTTGCTTGTAGTCCTTATCTTTCGCCGGATATAAAGAGTATGTACCTTTCACTTCCACAGGCTGTCCGTTCAGATTCTGTGCTTCAAACACAATGTTGAACGGCCTATCCTTGCAAATCTTTTCTTTCAACTCCGTCTGCAAAATCAATGAACGCTGTCCTGCCGAA
>ERZ772863.1508-NODE-1508-length-19858-cov-7.063879_pt1 | contig 19858 bp, 18 predicted proteins | sample MGYA00512134_ERZ772863 | MGnify/ENA primary metagenome ERZ772863 (study PRJEB29015, sample SAMEA2737659) | human gut metagenome | biome: human gut; feature: human-associated habitat; material: faeces | place: China | collected 2012 ...
GCTGCCCGGGCGGTTCGCTGTTGCGGTTTTATGACGGACCGGCTTTGGCTTTCATGGCCTCGTAGAGGGCTAGGTCGTCCAGATGGTTCTCCATATTGGTGATGAGGACTACCCGCGCCTGGGGGGGTGTAGAGCACCTGGCGCTGCCAGGTGTAGAAGTAGGGGCCGTCTCCCTGGTTGCGCAGGCAGCCCGTCAGGGTGCTGCCGTCCAGGCTATACTGTTCGGTGGAAGAGAAGGTGTCCTCCGTATCCACCTTCATGCGCACAGTGGCAATGTAGTCGGTGTCCGGCTGCACGGCGATGGTCTGGTGCACTTCGCTCAGGTCGGCCAGCTGTACAGCCTGGCTGCCGGTATCGGCGGCATTGGTCAGCGTGACCGTGCCTTTAGTCTGCCAGCCATCCAGACCGTCTTCAAAGTTCCAGTTGCTGACGGGATTGTTGTCGCTGGCGTCCAGTGTGATCTCGATGTCATCGAGGGAAAGACCGTCTGTGTAGTTGACAAAGGTCAGTGTCATCTGGCCGTTGTAGACCATGACATTGCGGTGCGCGGCTTCTAAAGCGCCAACTTTTCCAGGTATATAAAAAGAATTTCGGAAAACATCAAACTTTTCGACTTGGCCCTTCCAAAAGAATACGTCTCGAATTGTACAAGCTGCACAATTCGAGACGTATTTTGCGTTCCAAGGTTCTCCCTTTACCCGGCTACAAATTCAGCGAACCTCGTTTTCCCATCACTTTCGCATGCTTCTTTCCTGTACGGATGGGGATCATTGTGGCAAAAGCGGGCGCAGGGCGTCCGACAGGATTTTTGCCACGACGGTATGGGCCGCGGCGGAAGGATGGTTGTTCGCTCCGATTTGTTCCGATGGCGTAGGAGGAAGGGGCACATACTGTACCGTATCCCCGCTTTCACCGGTATACCGGCGGATGGCTTCCATAATGTAGGGTTGCATCACCTGGCCAAACATGCCGTATGCCCAGACCAGACGCGCGCCCGGGTTGCAACGGCGCAGTTTCTTTAAAAAAGCAACGCCGCACTGCACAAAACGTTCCGCCGTTTCCGTGTCAGGAAGTCCGTCAGGGCCTCGCCGTAGACAAAAACCATCCTGAAAGGGAGGCTCATCCAGTGCAAAACCGTCATTATACCCCAAGTGCACCAGGACGATATCAGGTTGCCAGGCGGCAAAGTCGTTCGGCTGTGCCGCCCCCAGTGCGGCGGCCTGCAGGCCGGGCACCAGGCCGCAGACCATTTCGTAATATGGTGGTAGCGTTTTGGCCCGGTCATTATCCCAGCCTGCTAACAATCCCCAACCGCTTTGCGATAGGATGCGCAGGTCGGCAGCGAGTGCCCGCGCCGTTTGCAGTGCATAATGGTTTTCGGTAGAAAACACCATGGAGACACCATCCTTGGTGCTGACAGCCCCTGCCAATCCCTCGCCGCTGGAAATGCTGTCGCCGATCACTTCGATCTTGTAAGGGCGGGGCGGTATGGCGCGCAGTTCCCCTTCGCAGATGATCGTTGCCAACGTCAGCAACGAAGATGGGTCACGCTGCATGGGCTGGGTCTCTTTATACAGCCGCACGCGCCGCCAGCTGCCCGAAGTCATGTCTCGCCACACGGTCAGGGTATTTTGTCCGCGGCCGAGCGGCTGGCGCAGTACAGTCGCGCCGTCCACCTCCACACGCACCCACGGCTCGCGGGTAGTAAAGCTGGCATCCAGTACAAAGGCCAGCATCTTGGCGTTGGTCTCCAGCTCGACGCCGGAGGCTGTCCAGAACAGCGGCAGCGGGATCTGACGCACCGTGCGGCCATGGATGACGACGCGCGGATCCAGCGGTGAAATTTTCTGATTCATTAGTCTTCCTCCCTGTCAGGCGCAGTCGCGAAGCTCACTTCGCAGCAGCGCCGCGGCCGCAGTTCGCAGCCATTTTCAGCAAGCGTACAACCGTAAAAATGCACCCTGCATACCTCGCCGCCCGGTTCCTCAAATCCTTCGACCTCGACCGGGCAGACCTCCTGCCAGGCCCCCTGCACCAGCGCGCGGCCTGTCAACGTCACGCCGGTGAAGGTAAAGTCAGAAAATTTCGGCGGCTGCGGGGCCGGCGTGCCATCGTTGTTGTAGGGCACGGCGTGGATCAGAACGCGCGGGGCGCGACAGTCCCGCACGGTGATGTCCCGCGCATCCAGCCGGGGCAGCCGCGGTTTGGTGGAGGCCCGGCAGGTCCCCAGGGACCGGCCCTCCAGCCAGACTTCCAGGGTATATTCGGTGGCGGGGGCAAGTCCCGTCAGGGTGCAGTGGGTGTGGGCCACCGTCACCGGAATGCGCCCCTCGGCGCAGACCTCGTAACGGCAGTCCGCCGGTGCCCCGGCGGGTTTGTCCCAGTAGAGGGTCAGGGTATCGGCGGTGGCGCAAACGCGGATGGGCGTATCGTCCATGGCAGGCTCTCCTTTCGGCGGCAGGTTACGGCTGCTGCAGCTTTTTCTGTTTCATGGCCTCGTAGAGGGCCAGGTCGTCCAGGTGGTTCTCCATATTGGTGATGAGCACCACCCGCGCCTGGGCGGGGGTGTAGAGCACCTGGCGCTGCCAGGTGTAGAAGTAGGGGCCGTCCCCCTGGTTGCGCAGGCAGCCCATCAGGTCCCGCAGCAGCCAGGCCGTGTGCTTCACATCGGTCAGGCACTCGTTGGCGTAAAAACCCTGCCACTTGCCGTGCTCCCGGCTGCGCAGGGCGGCGTCGGCGGCCAGGTATTCCTCCCGGGCCTGCCCGGCCTTGTAGAAGGCGGTCAGGTACTGTCCCGCCAGCCCTTCAAGGATGGCCTCGGCAGCCAGGGCGCCGCCGGCGTAGCACCGGCGATAGACATCCATCTGCAGCAGCACGCTATCCTGCAGCAGGGCGGGGGCATCAGGGTCGGGGGCCGGATAGCGGCGGGCGCCCTCCCGGCAGAGGTCCCGGTACCAGGCCGCCTGCTGCGCCAGGGTGGGCAGTGGGGCTGCCCAGTCCAGCTCATGCTCCGAGCCCTCGCCGCCGTGCATGTACCGGCTGATGAGCACCCGGGCCGGATAGTTGGCGAACTGTTCCCCGGCCACGTTGTCCTCGTGGGGGCCAAAATGGAGGGCCGCCGTGTAATATTGGCGGAACGCCTGCTCCGCCCGGGAGGCGTCGGGGCCGTAATAGCGCCGGACATAGCTTTGCAGGAAAGCCCCGGCGGGGGTGGGGCCGTCCTGCCAGATCCGGGCGATGTAAGCCAGGGTGAACAGGTGGGGCTTTACGTTGGAAGCATTGATGATCCAGTATTCCTTCACGCCCCGGTCCAGAACCCGGCCCAGTTCCCGCTCCACGAATTCCGGCGGGGTGGGCAGCATGGTGATGTGGTTGGCCGCCTGCAGGTCGTAGAAGGAGGCGTGATAGTAGATGCCGTGGGGCCCCGGCTCCCCGGGCCCGGGCAGGGCGGGCACCCGGGGGTCGTGGTTGCCCTGGCGGCGGCTGACCATGGCGCCGTAGCCGTTGTCCGCCCAGATCTTGATGACCGCCGGGGGCAGCTGCAGATAGCCGTCCCGGTAGAGCTCCATCACCTCGCCGTACAGGTTGGTGGCGCAGGCCGCGCCGGGGTAGCACTGCTGCACCAGCTCATACTGGCGGCGGATAAGGCGGCTCATCAGGGCGCCCCGGGCGGCGGGGGTGTCGTAGCGTGGGTCATCCACCCAGAAAGGCCGGTCCCCCTGGCCGCGGAACCCCAGGTTCCAGACCACATCGGGGCCCTGTTCTTCCAGGGCGGCGGTCCACAGCGCCTCGAACTCGGCGGGGTGTTCGTCATAGCGGGGGTCCAGGTCGGGGTAGGCCTCGCAGAACAACTGCGCCCCCAGGGGCTCGGCGTGGTGGTGGGTCACGGCCAGTCCCATGCGCTGGGCCAGGGCCCGGTGGCGGGCGGCGTTCTGGCCGGTGCCGGGGATCACCATGTTGCCGCCGCAGCGCAGCAGGGCCTCCAGGGCCATCTCCCAGGGCAGCTCGCTGCTTCCGCCGGGCCGCCAGGTGCTCAGCAGCACCTCATCGTTGAGGAACCACCCCCGCCAGCGCACCGCCGCCGGACGGCTCTGCCGGGCGTAGCCCCCGGCCACCGGGATGCTCTCCTGCGGGGTGAAGTGCTGGTCATTCCAGAACCAGAAGTCCTCCACCCCCAGCAGTTCCCGGCTAATGGCCAAAAGGCCGTAGAGAAAGCCCCGGTCATTCCCGGCGGTCACCGTCAGGGTATCCCCGGCGGCGGTCAGCTGCCAGCTTTCCGGCGGCAGGTCCGCCGGTACCAGCCGGATCTGCCCCCCGGGCCGGGCAGTGGGCAGGCAGACGGTGTCCAGGTCCCGGCGCAGGATGTCCATGCCGTGGCGCACCGGGCCGGAGGGATGTTCTGCGATGATCCGGGTATTGCGGTTCAGTTCCATAAAGGACCTCCTTATTTGGGTCGTGCCGCCAAAAGCCCGAGGGCGTGGACGGCGTTTTGGGCGGCTTCCGCCCCTACTTCGTTGTAAGCTTGCTGATAATAGTGGAACGCATCCTGCATCAGGCCCCTGGCCTTCATACCGGCGAAAGCGGTGGAGACAAGGTGGACATGGGACAGTTCCCGGCACAGTTCCTCCTGCGCCTGGCGGATCGGTCCATAGCAGACAGCGGCGGATCTGCCATCCGCTTCGGGCCGACTCTGGGCGTTCCTTGGCATCTGTCAGATAGTGGCTGCCAGGCAGCCATCCTTCCGGTGTTTGAAACAGAAACCGGCAGGAACACACGGGGGACCAGGCATTTGCCCGGTCTCCCTGCGTTCCTGCCGTGTTTGGAAAACGTCGGGCGTTGCGCAAACGGCTTTGCGGGGGTATCAGCCCTTGATGCCGTCGGTGGCGATGCCCTCCACCAGGTATTTCTGGAAGACGATGAACACGATGATGACCGGGATCAGCGACACCACGGACATGGCGAAGAGGCCGCCGTAGTTGTTGAAGCTGTTGGGGTCGGTGTACATGTTCAGCGCCAGCGGGATCGTGAAGTTCTTGGGGCTGCCCACGAAGATCAGCGGCTGGAAGAAGTCCTGCCAGATCCAGTAGAAGGCGAAGATGGAGGCCGAGACGATGGCGGGCTTCACCACCGGCACCAGAATGCGGAACAGGATGCCGATCTTGCTGCAGCCGTCGATCTGGGCGGCTTCATCCAGCTCCTTGGGCACGCCGCGCATGTACTGCACGATGAGGAAGATGAAGAAAGCGTAGCCGAAACACCAGGGCAGCACCATGGCGGCCAGGGTGTCGTTGAGATGCAGCGCCCGCAGAATGATGTACTGGGGCACCACCATGACCTGGCTGGGGATCATCATCGTCATGATGACGCAGCCGAACCAGAAGCCGGAGCCCCGGAACTTGACGCGGGCCAGTGCGTAGGCCGCCAGCAGCGAGCTGAAGATGCTGGTCACCACCGACACCAGGGTGACGATCACCGAGTTTTTGAAAAAGTGCATAAAGCTGTATCCGGCCACGCCCGCCAGACCGCTGAGGTAGTTCTGCACCACGTCCCAGGTCTCCGGGATCAGGGAGTAGGTGTTGTGGAACATGGTGTCGTTGGATTTGAAGGAGCTGGCCAGCAGCCACAGCAGCGGGTAGATCATGATGAAACCCAGCAGGCAGGAAAATACATGGAACAGCACTGAGCTAAGACGTTTGTTTTTGCATTCACCAACCATTGGTATCCCTCCTTATTGTGCTTCGTAGTGGACCCAGGACTTCTGCGACTTGAACAGCAGCAGGGTGGCCACGCCGATGATGAGCACCAGAATCCAGGCCAGGGCACAGGAATAGCCCATGTGGAAGTTGGTGAAAGCCGAGCGGTACAGGTACAGCACATAGGTCAGGGTGCTGTTCATGGGGCCGCCGTCGGTGATGATCTTGCTCTCGGTAAAGATGCGGAAGCCGTTGATGAGCTGCTGGATCAGGTTGAAGAAGATGGTGGGGGTCAGCATGGGCATGGTGATCTTCCAGAACCGCTGCAAGGGGGTGGCGCCGTCCATGGCGGCGGACTCATACAGCGAGGTGGGAATCTGCTTGAGGCCCGACAGGAAGATCAGCATCGAGGAACCGAACTGCCACACGCCCATCAGGATGATGACCGACAGGGCGGTGCCCGGGTTGCCCACCAGGGAATACTGCTGTTCGATGCCGAACACCTTCAGCAGGCTCATGACGACGCCGTCGTTGCCGAAGATCTGCTTCCACACCACCGAAACGGCGATGCTTCCGCCGATGATGGAGGGCACGTAATACAGCACCCGGTACATCGCCATGCCCATGTGCTTTTTGTTCAGCAGATTGGCAACAAAGAGGGCGAAGGCCAGCCGAAGCGGCACCATGACAAAGACGTAGACAAAGGTCACAGTCAGGGCCTGCCGGAAGTTTTTGTCGGTGGTCAGGATGGTGACGTAGTTCTGCAGGCCCACCCACTTGGGCGCGGACAGCAGGTTGTAGTTGGTAAAGGAATAGTAGATGGACATGACCGCCGGGATCAGCCACATCAGCAGGAATCCCACCAGCCAGGGCGCCAGCAGCAGGTAGCCGGTGGCGTTGTCCTTGGCTTGGTAGTGGGCTTTGGGCTTGATTGCCTTCGCTTTCATCATAGCGGAGAAAACCTCCTTCATCGGGAATGGACCGGGGACAGAAAAAGGGGGAAGGGCGGCAGCCCTCCCCCCGGAACGGATCAGTTATTGGTCGCCAGGATGGAATTGGCCTGCTCACGGAAGGAAGTGGCCGCTTCCTCCGCCGAGACCTGGCCATAGAACACGCTGTAGGCAGCGTCCTTGAAGGCCTGGTTCACTTCGGCAATACCGACCGGATCGGGAGCCGGGGTCTCACCGCAAAGCGGTGCGGCAATATCCACATAGTCAAACATCTGCTTCTGCTGTTCGTTCAGCATGCCAGAGCCCACCAGGTATTCGCGAGCCGTGGAGGAGACAGGGGTGCCGCGCTCGCCCTTCATGATGGCGTTGGCTTCCTCAGAGTTGATGAACCAGTCGATGAAGGCAGCGCATTCTTCCTTGTACTGGGAAGTCTCCGCCACCGAGAAGAACATGCCGGGCTTCATCCACAAGCCGCTTACGCCACCCTCCACGGTGGGAGGCGTAGCCATTTTCAGGTTGGGATTAACGTTAGCCATCAGGCTGGTAAAGTTGTTCCAGTTAAAATGGAACCCGCACTCATCGGTTGCAATGGGACCGGCTTCGATGCCCAAAGTCACCAGCTGCTCGTACTCGTCAGGGTCAGCAGCGCCGCCTTTGTCCATCATATCCTTCCACATGGTGAAATAGTCAGCAGTCAAAGTGTCGTCTTCAAAGCCGAGGCTCTTGTTATCGTCGGCAAAGAGCTGTTCGCCATGCTGACGGATCCAGTAGTTGAACATATTGGTGTCGTCCACCGGGCCGGTGGAGGTGCCCAGCTTGCCAGTCTTTTCATAGATGGTGTTGCACATATTGGCGAAATCATCCCAGGTCCAGTCGCTGGTGGGTTCTTCCAGACCGGCGGCTTTCAGGCAGGCAGGGCTATAACCCACTGTGACGAGCGAAGTCGACAACGGCATAGCGATCTGTTTGCCATCCACGTTACCGCTGGACAGGATGCTCTCGTCAATGGTGGAGGTATCCATCGTGCCGTCCTCCATGTAGGGGGTCAGGTCCGCCAGGGAGTTATTGGCCGCGTAGGTGGACACATAGAGATAGTCCATCTGGACGATGTCGGGCATAGCGCCGGTGGCGGTGTCGGTGGCCAGCTTTTCAAAGTAGCCGTCCCAGCCGGAGGGGGTGGCCTCAAAGTGGATGTTGGGGTGCAGCTCGGTGTACTTGTCCAGGATCTGCTGGGTGTACTCATGCCGGGACTGGCCGCCCCACCAGGTGATCCGCAGGGTGATGTCCTCATCGGAAGAAGAGGCGCTCTCCGCTGTGGTGGAGGCCGTATCGCTTCCGGCAGATTCGGAAGTGCCGGCTCCTGCGGAGCCGCCGCAGGCCGCCAGACTCAGAGCCATCGCGCCGGCCATGGCGGCAGCGGCGGTACGCTTGAACAGTTTACGCATGTGTGATTTGCTCCTTCTTTTATTCTGTAGGCGCAGGGGAGCGTCCTTCCCTGCCGGTGGACCGTGCACGTCCTTTTGACAGCTCCTATTGTATCGGTTTTTTGCACAAAGCAAAAGGCACAAAGCCGGGGGCCATGGTGCACAAAACCGGCAAGGCGCGGGCCTGCTCAACGGGGGCAACACGCGCGCACTGCCGCCGCAGCGGCGTCCGGCTCCACAGCCCCTTCGACAAAATTTTGATTTATTGCCTGTCTGCAGGCTGATTCCGTATCTTCTCCCGGTATTCCCCGGGGGTCATGCCGAACTGTTTGCGGAACACCCGGCTGAAATACCGCCCGTCCGGCGGGTACCCAACCAACTCGGCCAGCCGGGCGTTGGTCACGTTGGGGTCGCAGTCGATCAGCCGCCGGGCTACCTCCACCCGGCGGCTCTCGATGAAATGGGTCAGCCGGGTGCCGGTGCGGCGGCTGAACATCCGGCTCAGGTGATCCTCGCTGACAAACAGGCAGTCCCGGGCCAGCTTGAGCAGGTTGAGCGCGGGGTCCGCCAGGTGGTCGTAGACGGCCTCGTAGATCTGGCGCATCTGCAGAGCCGCCCGGTCGTTCCGAGGCTCATGGGGCAGTGCCAGCCGCTGGGCCAGCGCCCGGGCCACGCCGCACAGGGTAAGCTCAGGCAGCGGCGCGTCGGCGGCCAGCAGTTTCCAGGCCAGGGTCCACAGGGCTTGCTGCCGGTCGGAGCCGTACCCGCGCAGCTGCATTTTGGCCAGGCCGGTGTACAGTTCCAGCAAAAGCTGCTCGTAGTCGGGGGCGTTCTGGATGGCCCGGTAGTCAAAGAGTGGGCCGTTTCCCGCCGCCGCGCCGCCGTACCGCAGCAGACCGGTCTCCTCCCCGCCGCCCAGCGCCAGCAGCGCTGCAGTCTGCCGGTAGAGCTCCGGCAGGCCGCCCAGGGCTCCGGGGGCGCTCACCGCTGCCTGCAGAGGCGCTTTCTCGAACCGGCGGAACTCCACCTGCAGCCGGGCGAAGGCCTGTTCCAGGCCAGCGCCAGCGGCAGGGTCCAGCAGCAGGAAGGTGTCCTGCTCCTGGCCGCCGGTGCACAGCAGCGTCCCGGTGGGGAGCAGGTCTGTCATAATGTTGCCGATGACGAACCGTTCCAGGTAGTCGAACCCGCGAGTCAGCCGCACAGTGGCCAGAAGCACCGGCCGGCTTTCCCCGCCAAGCCGCTCCATAAAGTGGCAGGTGGCGGTGCTGCCCACTTGGGCCCGATCCAGCACCAGATCGCAGAAGATCTGCTCCCGGGCGTGGGGCAGCAGCACCCGGGCGTCCCGGTCCTTGCTGGCCTGAGCCTGACGCTCGGACAGCTCGGCCTTGACCTTGTCCAGAACCTCCCGGATCCTTTTTTCGTCACAGGGTTTCAACAGGTAGTGGCGCACCCCCTCCTCCATGGCCTGGCTGGTGAACTCGTACTCGCCGTAGCCGGACAGGATCACATACACCACATCGGGAAAGGTCTGCCGCGCCTGGCGGATCATCTCCAGGCCGCTCATCACCGGCATCTTCACGTCCACCAGGACGATGTCGGGGCGGAGGCGCTCCATCATCTCCAGCCCCTGCACACCGTTCCATGCGGTGCCCACCAGCTGGATGCCCTGCTCCTCCCATGGGATGAAATGGGCCATCCCCTCGCGCTCGATCTCCTCGTCATCCACGATCAGCAGTTTGTACATTCTCTTTCTCCTTCTTGGGCAGCGTCATCCGCACCCGGGTGCCCTGCTCCGGGTCGCTGTCGATCTGCCAGCCAAAGCTGCCGAAATACAGCTGCAGCCGGTCATTGATGTTTTTCAGCCCGATGCCGTGGCCCTTGGGTTTGGCCGCAAAACGGCGCACGGCGTCCAATTCCTCCGGCGTCATGCAGGGGCCGGTGTTGTGCACTTCCAGCAGGATGTCCGCTGTCTGCTCCCGGGCCGTCACCGTGATGGTGCAGGGGGTCAGGCTGTTCTCCACCCCGTGGAGGATGGCATTCTCCACCAGGGGCTGCAGGATCATCTTGGGCATGGTCCAACGGTCCAGGGCGCCCTCGGTCTCTACCTGGAAGGCGGCCCGCCCGTGGTAGCGGAACTCCTGGATGGCGATGTAGCTCTGGACCAGCTCCACCTCCCGGGCCACGGTGGTGGCGCTCTCCCGGGCCAGGGCGGCCCGCAGCAGCTGGCCCAGCTCCACCACCACCCGGGCGGCGTCCTCGCTGCGCCCGGCGCGGATCATCCAGTTCACGGTATTCAGCGTGTTGTTCAGAAAATGGGGGTTGATCTGGGCCTGGAGCATCTGGTACTGGGTCTGCTGCAGCAGGATCTGTTTTTTGTAGTTTTCCCGGATCAGGGTGTCGATCTGCTGCAGCATGACCCGGAACTCGCCGGTCAGCTGGCCGGTCTCGTCCCGGTAAGGGTGGTCGGGCAGCATGGCCAGGGCGGCCTCAAAGTCGTCGCTCTCCACCACCTTCATCGAGGCGCTCAGCCGGGCCAGCGGCCGGGTGATGAGCCGGGCCAGTACCCGCATCACCAGGCCGCCCACCACAAAGAGGGCCACGAACACCCCCAGCACGATGAAGCGAAGGGCCATGGTCTGGCCGAAGATCTGGCTGTAGGGGAAGATGTTCAGATACAGCCAGCCGGTGGCAGGGTCAGTCATCCAGCACACGAAGTAGGACTGCCCGTCCTGCCGCCATACCCGGTACCCATGGTCCCCCTCCACCGCCGGGGGATCGACCTCGGCGCCGCGGTAGACCATGGTGTCCCCGGCGGCAACATACAGGGTGCCTGGCGAGGAGGTCATGCCCTGCAGCTCCCGCCGGATCACGCCGGCAGCGTCGCAGGTGACCAGGCAGCTGCCCAGGTATTCCATGCTGGAGTCGATGTGCTTGCGGATGTCCCGCCCGCCTACCAGATAGGGATATTCCGCCGTGGGGCTGGTCAGCAGATAAGCGCCGTAGGCCTGATGGAGGGCTTCCAGCATGGAGGCTGTGTCCATGGGACCGGTGTCGGTGCCCACCAGCATCTCGCTGCCGTTGGTGTCGATGAAGCGGATGTTCTTGACGATGGGGTGGGTGCGCGCCTCCTGAATCAGCTGCACCCGCAGCTGGTAACGGGCATAGTCGTAGGCGGAGGTGCCAAAGGCCAGCGTTTTGAGTTCCGAGAGCTGCTGCTGCAGTTCGGGGCTCACCGCCAGATCGTAGGTAAAGCTCTCCACATCCTCCAGCTCGTCGCTGACCTGCCGGGCAAAAAAGTCCAGCGATTGGAGGGACTTTTCGTACAGGTTCTGGTCGTAGATGCCGAAGGAGATGTTCAGCGCCGCCAGCATGACCAGGCAGATCACCAGCAGCAGGGCGAAAAAAGCCGACACCATCTTTTGGGAGAGGGAGAGATTGTGAAAGCGACGCAGCAGTTTTTGCATCCTGTGACTTCCTCCTTTTTTGGCCGTGGCAGCCCGCCAAAAACAGGGCTGCGGCGCCAGCCTGCCCCTGCAGTGCCGGGCACCCCTGCCCTGTTGTCGATGATACCATTATAGGGGCTGCCGCAGGGCATTGTCAACGGGCGTGGCGCCACAGGCCGGTGGCGTCGTCCCGGGTGTTGCGCGCCATCAAAAAGATCTGTTCCGCCACCTGCTGCCACAGCGCCGGATGGCCGGTCAGGGCAGCGTATCAGGCCAGGAAGAGGCCGCCCATGTACAGACCGTCCAGCCACATCTGGCCGGGCAGGTCGGGTTTGTGGCAGTAGCCGCCACAGGCACAGCGCGGGATGTGGGCATACTGGGCATACACGGCGTCCTTGGTGGTAGTGGAAATGCCCTTTTGGGGCAGGTCCTGTAGCGCAAACCGCCGCATCATCGTCTCGCAAGCCCACCGGGCCAGCGCCATCGCATCGTTCACGAAACCCCACCCGCGCGTTTTATACTAGAAGATCTTGCCGGTTCGATACCAGTATTGTAGCACGGGAGCTCCATCCCGGTCGGGGGAAGAAACCGGCTTTTTCTGTGCACAAAACCGGGTACTTGCAAGGCGTTGGGCGTACGCTTGTTTGAAGCTGAAATTTTCATGATACCTTTACATAGCCCAGCGGATCCGTCAACACCCCGCCAACGCTCACCTCAAAATGCAGGTGGTTTCCCGTGGAATCCCCCGTGCTGCCTACATACCCAATAACCTGCCCAGCCGTCACGGGCTGCCCCGGTGATACGGCGGTGGTGGTCATGTGGGCATAACGGGTGGAAAGGCCGGCTCCATCGTCGATCAGGACCTGATTGCCGAAACTGTTGTTCCAGCCGCTGATCAGCACGGTGCCGCTGTGGGCGGCCAGGATCGGTGTCCCCCCCCCCCGGCGCGGGAATATCAATACCGCGATGGCCGGGATTGCCGAAGGCGTCCGCTTCCCCGAAGTGCGTGGTCAGCATGGTATGTCCCGGCAAAGGCCAGAGCAGCGTTCCGTCCCCGGCGGGCGGGGTGCCGGTGCCAGCACCAAGGCCCGAACCGCACAAAGCTACCAGCATGGGACACATCTCGTCGGAAAGCAGCAGGTGCAGAATATCGCACTGATCCTGCGTGAAGTGGTAGTCCGTGGCCAGCGTATCGACCGTTTTGCTGCGAATGGTGATAGACGGTCAAAATCATGATGAAGGACAACACGGTGACAAATAGGCTACCCAAAATGGTAACCAACCAAAGCGGAATACTGGCCAGAAAGCCCACATTCTCAATGGCGGTCTGTACCTCACCGGGCAGAGAAACCATTGCTTGAGAAATACCGCCCATACTGTCAGCCATCTCGCTGACAATGCCGTTGCACACTTCAAAGACCTTAAGCATGATCTCCATTCCGTATCCCACCGCTGTTTTGGCTGCCACGAATCGGATCAAGTAGTGCAGAGCCGCTTCGGGCCTCTTCAATTCGTGGAAGTTTGCGGTGTTTTTGAACAGACTCATGGCGAAAAGCAGAATAACCAGAGCATAGCCGATGGCCAGCGTTGCTCCGTGGATTGCATGATGCCCCAGACAGCACCGCCTTTGAAGGTAGCCGGGCTGGTGGTAACAAGGCCCCACAGTTCACTCAGCTTCTCGTTCCATGTAGTAAAGGCGTTGTTCAGATTTTCGACGATCCAGTTCTGGTCCAAGGATAATCACCTCCTTTGGAGCTACATGGATCAGGCCAGAATCAGGTCGAGAATATCCTTGGCAAAGTAGATCACGATGCCGCCGAAGAAGGTCATAAACCCCTGTGCCCGCTGTCCAGCATCGTGGCTCTTGAGGGCAAGTCCAATCTGAACCAGACCAAACCCTAGCAGAATCGCACCGATTGCCTTCACTATTTGAATGTGCAGTTTGCTAGTAATTTTTGCAGTTCTTTGTTTTCCTTTTGTTTCCTATTCCATTTTTGCACACTGTTTTAACAGCCGTCTAAGATTCTCTTAAATTTTATTGTGTAAAAAATTGCATTGCATCTGCACGATTGCCGTCAATTCTCACCTCCAGATGCAGATGATTACCCGTCACCCGCCCGGTGTGTCCGACATAACCGATGACTTGCCCGGCCTGTACCTGCTGCCCGGTGGCAACGCAGATGGACGAGCAGTGGGCATACAGCGTTTCCAGCCCATCGCCGTGGTCGATTTGGATGTAGTAGCCGTAGCTGCCGCCCCAGCTGTCGAGGCCGTTGGCAACGGTAACAATGCCGTCTGCGGCGGCGAGGATCGGCGTACCCTCGGCACAGGCAATGTCGGTGCCTGTGTGGGAACTGACCTCGCCGGTGATGGGATCCACGCGGTAACCAAATTGAGAAGTAATCGTACCCGCAACCGGCAGCGGCCATTGCAGGGTGCCTGTCGGGGTGCGCGTGCTGTCCGGGGACATAAGTTCTCCACCGCCCTGTGCAAAACCGCCGAGCAGTTCTGCCCATAGTTCCTCATACTGCGGGTCTTGCAGCAGTTGTAGGTAGGTGTTCTGGCGGGTGGTGAAATGATAATTCGCCGCCATCTCGTCGGGTGTTTTGTGGGTCAGTTCGATTACAAGGACGGTTTCGGTGATTTCTGTGGTAGACGGGTTGCCGTCCTCGTCGGTAGTTTCTATGGTGGTAGTTTCCGGGTGGGTGGAATAGTCCACCGCGTTCATTGCCCACATAGTTTCCCGCAGCTTGTCCACTTGATTTTCCGTCAGCGCCGCCACCGGGGAACCCTGTTCATTGCCGGACACATACGAAGAAAAGACCGCCAAGACATCCTGCCAACGAATGTAGTACACGTCATCGTTGGCTGTAATGTCTTGGCGGTCATGTTGTACCGTATCGGAGATTTCTTCCAGTCTGTCGCGGTATTCGGCCGTCAGCATTTCCACTGCCTGCTGCACGGTAATTGTATTTGAACTGGGCGCATTGGCGGCAAAAAAGATGCCGTAGGCCGAGCCGGACACAAACGCCACAAGACTGATGACGATAATAACGCTGAGAGCCACGCTGATGCCTGTTGCAATGGCCGCGACAAGGCTGTGCAGGCTGGCGAGAAAATGACGGATGGCCGAGCGCACCGCCATGATGGTCTTGCGGGCGTTGGCAGCGGCTTTCCGGATGGCAAGCTGCACTTGGCGGGTACGGGTCTGCATTTGTGCTTGGGTTGTTACGTTTCGCATAGTTTCATTTGCAGCGGTACGCAGTTGGCGTTGGCCTTGGGTTACACCGCGAATGTCACGCGGCGCGGTTTTGACAGTGACGGCTTTTTCTTTCGCCCTCTGGCGGGGCAAATCCGCCCCACGGCGCGGGCGTTGCTCTGCATCGGGCAGCGTGCCGCGTTCGGCTTGTTTGGGGCTGACACCGCGCTCGCTGGCGGCGTGGGCGTGGGTGGTTTCAGCTTGCTCTGCGGCATGGCGTTCTCGGTACTTTTCTATCTGCTTGCGAGCAAACTTGCGGCCCTGCTGTACGGTGAAATCGGTGTTTTGCTTGATAGCCGAATAGGATGTGTCAGCCAGCGCCGTGCCCGTGTCTTGGGCTGCGGTGTAGTTGCCATCCTCTTGCGTGGAGGTGCTTTCCCGCAGCTTATTTCGGCTTTTCTCCTTGGCTTCTGTCCATGCCTTTTTCAGCGCAGCTTTCGGGATCTTCCCCGCAGTATTGTTTTTCGGTATACGCTTGGTTTGCTTTTCTTTTATCTCTTTCATTGCATCACTCCTGTCATAAATTCTTCAAAAGGAGTTTCAAAATCGTTCAAAAGGCTTTTAAATTCCGAACACAAGTCACCGCTATAATAAATCTCGTAATCAAGAAACAAACGCGGGAAGCATCCCGCACTCACCACTGCGCCTTAGACCATGCCAGAGCAATCGCTCGGTCAAGGCCAGACAACAAATCAGGCTGCAAGGCCATTACATATAAATTGCCGCTGCATCTTACATTTTTCGAGATGCAGCGGCTTTCTTTGCAATCATGAAAAAATGTCGCTATAATAGGAATATATCTTTGAAATGCAAGGAGCAAAGTTTTATGAACCCTCTTGATATAATGAAAGCCCCTGCCGCCTACGCCAGCGGCTATGAGAACACCCCCACGGCCACGCAGGCTCGTGCAAAGCAGCTTTGCTGGGAGTACAACCAAACTGCGCCCAATGAACAGGACAAGCGCCGTGCCATTCTGCAAGAGTTATTCGGCGCTTGCAGTCCCATGACAGGAATTGAGCCGAGTTTTCACTGTGACTATGGCTTTAATATCCACACGCACGGTCTGGCAGTCATCAACTACAACTGCGTGATTCTGGACACTTCCCCGGTACATATCGGCAACGGAGCTTTTATTGCGCCAGGGGTATGCCTTGCCTGTGCGGGTCACGCTATTGATCCTGAACAGCGCAGTCACGGTATCGGTACTTCCGCCCCCATCACACTGGAGGATAATGTCTGGATTGGTGCAAACGCCACGGTCTGCGGCGGCGTGACGATTGGTGAGGGTTCGGTCATCGGCGCGGGCAGCGTGGTGACGCATGATATCCCTGCCGGAGTCATTGCGGCGGGTGTGCCGTGCAGGGTGATTCGCCCCAGCACAGAAAAGGACAAAATCAAGCCGGAAGATATTCTGTTTTGAGGGGAATAGTTTGACAAATCGAAAGTTATAAGGAAAAGATATGAATACAACTGTACAGTTGCTTCCTCTTGAATGCAGTGATAGAGAACAGTTTATTTCGGATAATCAAGAAGCTTTTAATTATGGTGCGATGGAAGAATTCGGTCTTAGAGACAACCATTTCGAGGAAGAGGGACAAATCATTTCACGGGATACGATTGAGCAGTCCATTGACGGCGGCGAAGCCTACCGCATTGTATTGGACGGGCAAAAAGTCGGTGGCATAGTAATCAAAGTTGACGGCGAAAAAGGTGACCTCGATCTTCTTTTTGTTTCTCCGGCTGTCCATAGCAAAGGCATCGGATATGCCGCTTGGTGCGCTGTCGAAAAACTGCATCCGGAAGTGAACGTATGGGAAACGGTAACACCGTATTTTGAAAAGAGAAATATTCATTTTTATGTTAATCGTTGCGGCTTTCACATTGTGGAGTTTTTTAACAAATATCATCCAGATCCAAATGATCCGGAAATGTGTGCCGAAGAACTGGACGAGCAGTTCCCAGACGGAATGTTCCGGTTTGAAAAGGTCATTCGGTAACTTCCAGTTTATAGAGGAACATCCTATGGATATGAAATCACGCACCAAAAAGTTGAAACAAGATATCCCCACGGTGTTTCTCTGCTTGAAAGATGCCAATACGCCTTTTATTGCAAAGTTGCTGGCGGCACTGACCGTGGGGTATGCGCTTTCGCCCATTGATTTCATCCCGGATTTTATCCCGGTGCTGGGGTATCTGGATGATTTGATTCTGCTCCCGGCTATGGTTGCGTTGACGATCCGCCGTATTCCGCAGGAGGTATGGCAAAGAAATACGGCATTGTCTGCCGGAATGTGGCAAAACGGAAAGCCGAAAAAGTGGTATTATGCGCTGCCCATTGTGGCAGTCTGGGGCATCATCATTTGGGTGATTATAAAAGCAATCTTTTTCTGAATTTCCAAGGGTCGCTTCGGCGGCCCTTTATTTTTATGTTGCATGGCTTTATTCCTCTCTCTCGGATGGGTTGGTCGACATCAATTTATATAGCTTAGTGTTTCGGGGAAAAGAATTTGTGAAAGGCACGATATTTCCCGCGCAGCGAATCAGCCCGCAGCCTGCGGGGACATTGGTGACATAGCCCAGCTGGTTGTCGGAAATGTTCAGCAGCTTCGCCAGTTCCGCGCGGTCTGTGGCGCTTTGGTTCAGCATCACGAGAAACTCCGAGTTTGCCAGCATCAGGCGGGCGGTGTCGGAGCGCAGCAGTTCGTCCACATTCTGCGTCAGCCCGGTCACAAGTCCGTTGTACTTGCGGATGCGTTTCCACAGCTTATAGAAAAAGTTGGCGCTGTACTCGTAGCGGAACAAAATGTAAAACTCATCGCAGAAAATCCACGTTCTGCGCCCCTTTTTCCAGTTCTGAATTACGCGGTTGTAAATCGCATCCAGCGTCACCAGCATCCCCAGCGGCATAAGCTGCTCACCCAGTTCGCGGATGTCGTAGGCAATAATGCGCGCCTGCGTGTCCACGTTGGTATGCCGGGCAAAGGTGTTCAGTGTGCCGGTAATGAACAACTCGGACGACAGCGCCAGCCCCTGCGCTTCGGGTTCGGGCTGCATCTGGAGCAAACGGTAAAAATCCTGCAGCGTAGGCGGTGTGCCTTGGTAACCGTTGCGGATGTAGGGCAGGTACACCTGCTCGGTGCAGCGACCAAGGATGGACTTTTCTTTCGCGGTCACCATGCCGTCACCAATCAGCTGCTCGAACAGCGACAGCACAAACTCCGACTTGCTGACGATAGGATTGCGCTCGTCACCGTAGGCACGGTCCATGTCCAGCGCGTTGACGTGGGTATCGGACGTAGCCGAAATGCGGATGACTTCACCGCCGAGGGCTTCGGTCAGATAGCCGAACTCCGACTCCGGATCCAAGACAAGGATGTCATCCTCGGTGGAGAGTGCAATCTGCACGATTTCTTCCTTGGCACTCATGCTCTTGCCGGAGCCGGACACGCCCAAACGGAAACTGTTGCCGTTCAGCAGCAGGCGGCGATCCGCTACGATCATGTTCTTGCTGACGGCGTTCTGCCCGTAATACAGACCGTTCGGCTGCATGATTTCCTGCGCCCGGAACGGAATCAGCACGGCGGTGCTTTCGGTGGTCAGCGTGCGCAGGGCTTGGATTTTTCGCAGACCATACGGCAGCACCGTGTCCAGACCGTCTTTCTGCTGCCAACGCAGCGTGGAAAGCTGGCACAGGTGCTTGCGTGCCGTGGAAAACAGCGTTTCGGTGTCGCTGTCGAGCTGCTGTTTGCTGTCGGCCAGATGCACCAGCGTCACCAGCCCGAACATCATCCGCTGGTCACGGGTGGTCAGGTCGTCCAGCATTTCTTTGGTTTCCTTGCGCTGGAGTTCCATATCGTAGGGAATGGTCGCGGTAAAATTGTTGTTGGCGTTCTGGCGGCGCTGCCAGTTGGCGACATTCGTTTCTACGCCCAGCAGTGTGCTTTGCAGCTGACGGGCGGCCTCGTCTGTCGGCACCGGCAGGATATCGATGGACAGCATCAAGTCGCGGTCAAGGTCGCAAAGCTCCGACACAAAGCTGTCCTTGATGTAGCTGGCATAGTCCTGTAAGTACAGCACCCTGCCATACCGTGCGTCAATCTTGAAGTGGTCGGCGGCAAACTCCATGCTGTCGGGGCAGAACCAATCTTTGAAATGCTGGCCGCGCTTGGCGTGTTCGTGGATGTTGAACTCCGCCGCAGCTTGTTCCCCTGCCTTGAAAAAGTCGCGGAAAATGTGCAGGCGCTCGGTCAGCGTTAATTCAGTTGCCACCGAGGAAAGCTGGGCAAGGTGCGTCACCAAATCCGTGCCGACGCGGGCAAAGTAACTGCGGGCCTCGTCTGCATTGCGCTTTACCACGCTCACGGTCAAGTAGCGTTCCCGCACAATGCTGTTGCTGGTGCCGGTGACCTGCGCTGTCAGCATTTGGTTGAACTCGTGGCGGTATTCATCCAGACCGTCATCCTTGTCGGGCAGCAGAACGCTGCGCTCAAACTCGGCTTTGTTGATGCGGCGGTTATAAATCGTGATTTTCGCGGATGCGCCGGAGTCAAGGGCATTCAACAGTTCCGAGTAGTCGAGGAACATGGACGTTTTGTCCTCTTTGCTGGCGATGGCGTAGTTAATGTCGGTGAACGACCATGTTTTGGAATACTGGTTGCCGACTTGGAAAATGCCATCCGCAAAAATGCGGCGGATAGGAATGGCCTCCTGTACGCTGCGCGGAATACGGAACTTTTCGCGTTCCATCTTCTGCGCTTTCGACAGGGTTTTAATCAAGAGTTATCCTCGCTGTCATGGGTGTTTTTCTTCATAGGCAAACCTCTCTTTCGTTTCATGCCCGCGCGGATGGCGGGCTGCATGGCTTCGTAGTAGTAGCTGTCAGACTTGAACACAAGGCGTTTCGGGCAAAGAATTTCGGACTTGAACCAAGCCCACAGCACCTGTTCGGCGGTCATGCCGTGGTAGGTGAAAAAGCCGCAGGCGGCAAACGGCGCAGCACCTAGAATGCACATCCAGCCGATTTCCTCGGTGCCGACATACGGCTGCAAGGCAAAATAGATGCCGACAGCCACGCCGACCGCCAGCACCG
>ERZ772863.1522-NODE-1522-length-19706-cov-8.122742_pt1 | contig 19706 bp, 20 predicted proteins | sample MGYA00512134_ERZ772863 | MGnify/ENA primary metagenome ERZ772863 (study PRJEB29015, sample SAMEA2737659) | human gut metagenome | biome: human gut; feature: human-associated habitat; material: faeces | place: China | collected 2012 ...
AAAAAAACGCCTCTATCAGTTTTTGCTGATAAAAGCGTTTTTTATTCTATGTTCCGTTTTCTATGTTTATATCCGGGCTGCAGTTTCCTTCATGGAACATGCCGGAGAGAATGCCGCAGAACGCATACTTTTTTATATGTCCGCCCCCTACAGTCTCTTAAGCAGCGCCTCTCTCGCTTCCTCATAGCCCGGTTTGCCAAGCAGTGCAAACATATTTTTCTTATAGCTCTCTACGCCCGGCTGGTTGAATGGATTGACACCCAGAAGGTATCCGCTGACGCCGCAGGCAAATTCGAAGAAATAAAAGAGCTGTCCTAAGCTGTACGCATCCATCGCCGGGATCGTCACTTTCAGGTTCGGCACACTGCCGTCGGTATGTGCCAGAATCGTGCCGTTCATCGCACTCTTGTTGACGAAATCCACGCTCTTGCCAGCCAGATAGTTCATACCGTCCGTGTCAACATCTTCTTTCTTCAAAATGACCTCCGCCGAAGATTCAGCCACTTCCAGAACTGTCTCAAACATGATTCTCGCGCCGTCCTGGATGAACTGACCCATCGAATGAAGATCGGTCGTCAAATCAACCGCTGCCGGGAAAATACCTTTCTGATCCTTGCCCTCGCTCTCGCCATAGAGCTGTTTCCACCACTCCGATACATAGTGCAGGCTCGGCTCATAGTTTGCCACAATCTCGACCTGTTTGCCCTTCCGGAGCAGAATGTTGCGGACCGCCGCATATAACAGAGCAGAATTCTTCTCAAACGGAGTCTCCAGTGCATTCTTTCTCGCGTCTGCCGCGCCCTGCATCAACGCATCTATATCCGCGCCGCTGACCGCGATCGGAAGCAGACCGACTGCCGTCAGGACGGAGAAACGACCGCCAACATCATCCGGAACCACGAAGGACTCGTATCCCTCTTCATTTGCCAGATTCTTGAGTGCGCCCCGCGCCCGGTCTGTCGTCGCGTAGATTCGCTTGTTTGCCTCTTCTTTACCATATTTCTCAATCAGCATCTCCTTAAATACACGGAATGCGATCGCCGGCTCCGTTGTCGTACCGGACTTGGAAATAATATTGATAGAGAAATCTTTTCCATCGACCAAATCCATCAGATCATGGATGTATTTGCTGCTGATGCTGTTGCCAACGAAGTAAATCTCCGGTGTTTTTCTTTTTTCTTTCGGAAGATTATTGTAAAAACTATGGGACAGGAACTCGATCGCCGCTCTTGCGCCCAGATACGAACCGCCGATACCGATTACCAGCAGGACATCCGAATCCTTCTGAATCTTCTCCGCCGCTTTTTTGATGCGTCCGAACTCTTCCTTATCATAGTCCACCGGAAGGTCGATCCATCCAAGAAAATCATTGCCCGCGCCGGTCTTTTCTACCAGCGTCTCTCTTGCCGCCTGCACGCCCGCCTTGATACCGGCGATCTCTTCCTCATGAATAAATGCAGCCGCTTTTGAATAATCAAAGATCACATCTTTTCCCATATGTTTCCTCTCCTTTGCATTTCAGCCGTCCGCAGGCGGCGTGATTACTTTGTCAAAAACTTAACTTATCTTTATTATAGCAATCTGGACACCCGTGTGCAACCAGTTTTCAGTTGGAATCATCATTTACAACCCCGATAAATACTCCCTCATAATATCCCCCAGAACCTGCGCCTCCTCGCGGCTCAAACCTTTCATCCAGTCACCCGCATTTGCCTCGCCATTTCGTGTTTTCCGCGTATCCCGGCTTGCTGCAATCTGGTCGAGGCTCTGCTTCAAATACTCCATTTCCTTGTCGCCGGGACGCTCCTTCGCTTCCTGCCTGGGACCCGTATTGTTTTCCGTTTCATTTCCTGATACCATCCGGCGATCCGTAAGATGCCCATCTGTCTCATGCTTGTCCCGTTCCTCCGGTTCGCGCGGTGCAGTGCGAACTGCCCGCATCAGATTCTGTGCCCGTGCATCCCGCTCACGGAACGGATTCACTCTCATCGCTGTCCGCGATTTTCCTTTTTCAAACTCCGTTTCTCCCAGATCCCGGTTATCCGTTTCAGCACCATCCCGACCGCTCACGCCGCGATCTGCCCGCAGCGTACTCTGCAGCCATTTCGGCATTTCCCGCACATTCGAGTCCACGCCAGCAATTCCGCCGGATACTCCTGAAGCTCCGGACATTTCCTGTCCGCGCGTCTCCTTCTCACGTGCCGCCCGAAGGAACACCGAATTATCCACATACTCCAAAAGCGCCGTTTCCAGCCGCTGCTGTTTCTGGTCAATCTGGAAACAGCTCTCGATAAATGCCAGAAACAGACCGCTCATGACAGCTGCCGACGCATACAGCACAATATAGCTCGCATCCAGCTCATACCAGTATGCCAGAAATGCCTCCGCTGCTCCGGTCAGAAGCCCTAAAAGCACCATTTCCATTGACACGCCGTTCCACGCATCCAGCGAAATATGTAAAAATGAAAATCCGTCAATCTGCTTATCCAGATATGCCTGCGTGTTCACGATGTTCTGACCCAGGCGGCAGGTATTTTCCAACCGCTGCTTCAGATTTTGAAGATTCTTGTTCCGGGTCATCGCCATGTTGTCAGTTTCTTTTAATAATCTTTTGTAGAGGCTCCGTGTAATCAACTTGCTGACAAATCCGATCATTCCGATCGCCGCAAGAACGGACAGCGCTTTTCCAGTTTGTAAAAATTCCAGCATAAAAAAGCTCCCCTTTCTCTACTTCCGGATCACTTCCGGATGGCTTGCCACAGGTCAGGTTTAGGCGCTTCGCAGTTTGTCTCTTGCAATTTGCTTTTTACAATCTGCTTTTTGCATTCTGCTTTTCACATTCTGTTTTTTGCGCCTGTCAAATCCCGCCTGCATCGTGGCTTTATTATATCCGCCGAAAGAGTCTTTGTGAAGATGAGAAAGGGGAAAATCGTTCGTCAAATTCTGCCTTAATTCGATTTTTATAGGTATTAATAATGCGTATCATGCAAAATTTCTGGTTGTTAAAAATTCCGTCTGTGAATCATATTTATGACTCATTATGCCTCATACCGGGATGCCATTTCAAGCAGTAGGTTTACCGAATGCTTGATCGCCTGCGCCTCAAATGCCGCATAGTCCATACCTGCGCTGTCATCCGCCTTATCTGAAATGGCACGGATAATCAGGAACGGGATTCCGTTTAAATATGCCGCCTGTGCGATCGCTGCGCCCTCCATCTCGGTACAGCTTGCGCTAAACTGCTCGATCAGCCACTCCTTTTTTGCCTTATCCGAGATAAACTGGTCGCCGCTTACCACGCGTCCCGGAAATGCCTGAATCTCCGGATTGACCTTCTGGTTGCACTCAATCGCCAGCTCGCGCAGCTTCTCATCCGCCTCAAATGCAAAGGTATCTACACGCGGAATCTGTCCGATCCGGTATCCAAATCCGCTCGCATCCATATCATGCTGCACCGCATCCGTCGATACAACGATATCGCCAATGTTGATCTCTGCACGCAGGGAACCGGCGATACCTGTGTTCACAATCGCACTGATATGGAACCGATCCGCCAGAATCTGACTGCACATACCTGCATTTACCTTGCCGATACCAGAGCGAACCACAACTGCGTCCTTTCCGCCCAGTTTGCCCTGATAAAAATCCATACCGGCTACACTTGTCACGGTAACATCCGTCATTTTCTCCTTGATCTGAGCCACCTCTTCATCCATCGCTCCGATGATTCCTAACATCTGTTTGCCCTCCTGTTTTTCTGTTCTTTATTCTTCTGCCTTTCTTTTATAGATTTATAGAAAAAGAAATTCTTACTATTTGATCTTCTGCGCTTATACCCCTGCATCTCTTTCCTCAAATCCATTGGCTGACTCGGCTCTACAGTCAGTGTGTGCCTGCACCATCATTTTTCATTTGAAAATCGTTCATTTACTTTATAATAGCGCAGCCGCATCGTTACCATGTATACCTTGTACAAACAATAACACCGTATCTTTTCATGAGTATACTGGATTTTTGTTATCTTGACAACACCTTTACTGGCAGACTATAATCATTTTACTGCGGTGGATTCCCGCCACAGCAGATTAAAACACATACCATTTTGAGGAGGTTTTACCATGACATACAAGACAAAGGGAGTCTGTTCCCGTGAGATTAATTTTGAAGTAGAAGATAATAAAGTAAAGAATGTGCAGTTCGTCGGCGGCTGCTCCGGCAACACACAGGGCGTTGCCCGCCTGATCGATGGCATGGATATTGACGAGGCAATCTCCCGCATCGAAGGCATCCAGTGCGGCTTCCGCCCAACTTCCTGCCCGGATCAGCTGGCACAGGCGTTGAAGGAGTATAAGGCGAACGTGAAATAAGTATCCTTTGGTAGATTCTTTCTGACCCGCCGACATAGTGAAAAACCATTTTAAAACCCCACCTGAAAACATCTGGAATTTTGAATCAGAAATTCCTGGATGGTTGCAGGTGGGGGTATTTATGTGATCGCTTTTTTCATACTATTTCGTGTTGCAAATATAAATTTAGTAACACTGTCCCCGTTTTAATTAGTCGCCGTATTCAGTGATATTAATCCCTCCTGTTTTTGTCATAAACGACTGTCCCTTTCCATTTGCCTCGACATAATGAATTCCTACCACTCGATATTTATAACCTGTTTTCTGATTCTTCACAGTAAATTCATTTGTCATTCCCGATAAATCCTCTGTCGGAAAATCTTCCTTTTTGGCATCATATGTATATCTAGAAACCTCCACCCATTTACCATCTTCTTCTCGCTGCAATATTGCAATATTTTTTATCTTATCACATTCTACATGAGCTAATGTTTCGATAATAATTCCAATATCTCCCTTTCCCAAATTACTAATACGAGTTGTTGCCGTATCAATAATGCTTCCCCTCGGTTCTATTCCTACTGCTGTTCCTTCTGCAGAATTTTCATCCAATACTACTGTTGTATTATAATCTGCTGTTTCAACAGAAAAGCCATTAACATTTTTTATATCTGCTGCCTGAACTTGCATTGCTGCCATTACCATCATAAATCCAGCACAAACTAATGAATAAAATTTTTTTCTCATAAATCCTCCTCTAAATAAAGATTTTTAATCATTCTACAAAATTCCTTTTGTGGCATTACCCCAGAAATTTGATAATAGGCATCTTCTTTTTTGTAATAAGAACTATATTCTATTTTCCCATTTTCAACATTGGCTCTGTCTATATTAATATAGTCTCTTAAAAGTTCATTATATATTCTTTTTCCTTTTTTCCTATCTGAAACAATGCTCATTGAATTTCCAACATCTCCTGTTTGTTGTACCAGTTTTACCTTATATTCTCCATACTTAAAATATATTACTGCCCTTGTTTCTCCTATATCTGCCTTTACATATTCTAAATTTTTAGGTACATAAGCCAATTTCATTACTTCAATTTTCGTTTTTCGAGCTATCTCTATATATGCTTTATCTAATTCATCCTCCCCAGAAATAGCCTCAACATTATTTAAGACAATCTCATTCCGTACACTGTCCTTCTCCCGCACCACATACCGATACTCCCTCTTCGCCCCAGCCGAAATTCCCATCGCCACAACCATCACTGCGATAGCGGCGGCTGCTACAGAGACTTTCACAATCGTTTTCAGCCGGCGTGGTTTGCGAGCTTCTTCGTGCAGTTTGACAATGTTCTCGCTGGATGATTCTTTTTCACTTTCCGGGCTTGTTCCCACCTCCGCTTCTAACTTTGCCATCAACCTCTCAAAGCCGTCTTCTGGTTCTGGAGGTATGTCGCTGTCTTTTACTTCCGTCTGTGCAAGGATAAAATCCTTCAACAGCTGATCTTCGCTGACTCCAAACGCTTCCTGCAGCAGGCGTTCTGCATCTTCTCCAGCTTTTTTTCCGCGCCGGCTTCTGCTCACTTTTTATCCCTCCTCTCTGTCCTCGTCCTAACTTTTAGGTTGACTTTTCTTTTTTTCCGTTTACTATACTAAATGTAACCCTTTGCGGGTATGATAAAGCATAAAAACAGTTGTTTTCAGGTTATGGTTGTCCCCTCACACCGTAACCAGCGGCTGATGTGTGGAGGAAACTACTATGAAAAAAATCATTCTGACCGGCGGTGGTACTGCAGGTCATGTTACACCGAATCTCGCCCTGCTTCCGGCACTGCGCGAGGAAGACTTTGAGATTCACTATATTGGTTCTTATAACGGCATTGAGCGCCGCCTGATCGAGGCAGCCAGCATCCCTTACGATGGAATCTCATCGGGAAAACTGCGCCGTTATTTTGACCTTAAGAATTTTTCAGATCCGCTTCGCGTTCTGAAAGGATACTTTGAGGCTCGCAAGCTTATGAAAAAATACAAACCGGATATCGTCTTTTCCAAAGGCGGTTTTGTCGCTGTTCCGGTCGTTCTGGCTGCCAAGCATTATAAAGTGCCTGTCATCATCCATGAATCCGATATGACCCCAGGACTGGCAAATAAAATCTGTATTCCAGCCGCTTCTAAGGTATGCTGCAACTTTCCGGAAACACTTAAATATCTTCCGGAAGATAAGGCGGTTCTGACCGGTTCCCCGATCCGTGAAGAGCTTCTGCACGGGGATCGTCTGGCGGGACTCCAGTACGCCCATCTTTCTGCCGATCGCCCAGTAATTCTGATCATCGGCGGAAGTCTCGGCTCCGTCACGGTCAATCAGGCTGTCCGCGGCATTCTTCCGCAGCTTCTGAAAACCTATCAGGTAATACATATCTGCGGAAAAGGCAATCTGGATGAGTCTCTCATCGGCACCGAAGGATATGTTCAGTATGAGTATGTGGATAAACCACTCCGCCATCTCTTTGCAGCGGCAGATCTGATCATCTCCCGCGCGGGCGCAAATTCCATCTGCGAAATTCTGGCACTCCGCAAACCGAACATTTTGATCCCTCTGTCGGCTGCTGCCAGCCGCGGCGACCAGATCTTAAATGCCAACTCCTTTGCAAAACAGGGATTCAGCACCGTTCTGGAAGAAGAAGTTTTAACCGCAGATACTCTCAGCCAGGCAATCGAAGAGACCTATAAAAATCGCCAGCAGTTCATTGATAAAATGTCTGAAAGTCACTTAAACAATGCTGTCAAAACCATCATGGGGCTGATTCATGGTTGCATACGCAGTTAGTAGCATTGCTACGTTTGTATAGTACAAGACTAAAACACTGAATATGTAAGCTTATCATCACATCGGACAGATTCGAAACGGCTCTGCTTCGATGTGATTTTTAAATATCAAACAGCTTTGCCCTCAACACGCGCTTCTGCAGTTCTGCTTTTGCCCTGTAAAGACGTGTACAGCATACCGTTGATTTGATTTTCAAAACCGCACAGGCTTCTTCCGCCGTCAATCCCTCCAGAACACGGAGAATCAAAACATCCCGCCAGTCCTTCTTCATAGATTTGACAATCTTCCATACGTTCCAATAGATATCCCTATCGATAACCTCCTGATCCAGAAGCTGAATTCCTATCTCCCCTTCCAAAAGAAGGTTCATAATCTCTTCTTCCGCATCCGGATCTTCCAGATGCAGCATCTCGCGGCGCCGCATCTGCCTCCGGTTATCGATCCACTTGCTCCGTAAAATGCGGATCAGTAAAACCAACTTTACTTTATGATCCAGATCTAACGAATAGCGCTTGTAATATTCAATGAAAGCTTCATGCACCATATCCTCAATGTCATCGTACCCTACTCCAATTCTATACGCATATTTCTTCAGCGGTACCAGGTACTCTCTGTAAAGCGCTTCAAAAAGCGCCATTTTTTCATTCTCATGGTGCATATCCAAACTCCTATCGCGTCAGTTCTTCGCGGATGGAGCTGCTAATTTCTGCCAGCTCTTCCGGCGTTGCTTTTCCTGGCGCCCATGTCACCATATCCGGTCCATTTTCATATCTCGGAATAATGTGTACATGGAAATGAAAAACAGTCTGTCCTGCGGATATGCCATTGTTCTGAACCACATTGAAACCCGTGCAGCCCAGTGCTTTCTTCATCGCCGCACCAATCTTTCCAGCTAATGGAAGAGCTTTGGCCGCAATCGCCGGATCCAGCTCACATAAATCTTTGAAATGCTGCTTCGGCAGAATCAGCGCATGTCCCTTCGATGCCGGTCCTAAATCCAGAATCACACGAAAATCTTCATCTTCATAAACCGTTGAGGATGGAATCTCTCCGCCAGCGATCTTACAAAAAATACATTCTTTGTCTGTCATGTCGGTCTCTCCTTCTCTCTATGCTTCTCCATTCACTGGAAAAGCGGTATTTTCTTTTGTCACTTGGCTTGAAACTTCCATGTCAAGTGCCTTTATTATAGCATATCCCCATGGCTTGTTCTATGTAAATTTGCAGAAACGCGAAATTGATGTACTTGCAAAATAATTCACATCAATTTCGTGTTTTTGGTTATTATTTCATATTTTCAGACAATTTATCGGTGTTCCCAAAATTTATATCCGACATCCGCCAAATAAATGGAATCCCCATTCCCCAAACTGACTGTTTCATTTGCCTGAAGCGGATAGCCATTGACCGATGTTCCATTGGTTGAATTGAGATCTGTCAGAATGTATACGCCCTCCTTCTGATCGATCCGCGCATGAAGACGGCTGACGGTCGGACGGTCAATACATGCGTCCGACAGCCCCGGATGTTTTCCAAGTGTAAATGGAATATAGGAAATCTGAATCACTGTTCCTCCGGCTTCCACCGGCTCTAAGCGCACCGTTCCTTCCCCATTCTTTGAGGCAGACAGAAGCGTAGTCCCCGCTTCTCTCGCCCGCTCTATCTGTGCTTCTTCTTCTCTTCGAAGTTCCTGCCGATAAGCTTCTTCACTCTCCGGATAGACCTGCCAGCGGTTTTCAGGCGTTGTCTGCTGCCAGTCTTGATATGATAGAGTCCCTTCTATCCCAGACCGTTCTTTCTTTTTCTGGATCACTTTCCTCTCACCATTCCGCACACGACTACTCTTTCCACCTCGTCCAGCTTCATTCGCCTGATCCACTTCCGTGCTTTCCTCTCTATCCTCTCCCTGACCTCGATTTTTCTTCCTGCCACCATATACCTGCCATTTTCTGCGGGCTGCCAACGTCTCCCTCAAAAACACGATTCCCCCGATGCCGCCGCTGATTGCATACAGCCATACATCCATTTCTCCCGTCACGTACCAATACACAATGCCAGCTGCCACCGCGCTTCCAAGTACCTTTATCCACCGGTTCTGCCATTGTCCCTTTTGTTTTCCACCTGCCCTTTCAGACTTTTCCCCCACTTCATCTGAGTTCTCTACCGACTCCAGGTTCTTTTTCATCGTTTTCTCCTGATACAACGCTTCCTGCCTATATTTCCAATCCTTTCTGGCTGGCGTTTGAGTGTCAGAAGCCATTTTCCCAGATCGAGATTCCAACGTATCCCTCCGATTTTGCTCCGCTTCAAGCCACTCCTGCCGATCCGCCCACACTCCCGCCGTCTCAGGATCCCCCTCATCCTCGTTTCGTTTTTCTGCCGAAAAGATCCGATCTTCCCCCGAAAGCTGGCGCAGCAGATCTGCCGTTCCGTAATTCTCCCGCAGACTAATCTGGTACAGATTATAAGCTAATACAACAGCCTCCCGATCCTGATGATCCGCACGTTCCAGAAGATACCCCAGCAGTTTTGAGAGCGCCTGCGGCGCCTCTTCCCGATGCCCCGGAACCAGACATAATTCCACAGTAAAATGATCGGGTTCCAGATACAGGTATTCCGGATCCAGCAAAAGCTGTTCCTCTTTTAACAGGTACTCTTCCACCCGCTTCAGAACCGCCAGCACACCAAGCAGAATCGACCGGAGTTCTTGTCCCGACAAGGTCCGTTTTTCCAACACCCGTCTAAGCGGCTGTCTCGACGTTATCTCATAATAATATTCTCTCGCCTCCTCCGTCTGGCGGACCCGAAACTTCAAAAGCCCTTCGATGGCATTCGCCGACAGCATCTGTACCGCATAGCCCGTTTCTTTCTCCGGCGCTTCGATTATCATATAATTATGATTCATTTCCCGGCTATACCGAATCTCCATCCCGTATCCTCCATCACTCTGCATTTTCCAACACTGTCAGCAAACGGATCGCCCGCTCCGGCTCCTGTCCGCGCAGGGATATCTCCGTCTCTGTACTGCTCTTTACCCTTCCGTCCAAGTCTCCCCCATCTTCCCAGATCGTCAAAACTGCATCCCCACACCGGAAGAATCCACGCAGGCGCTGTCCAGCTCTGCTGCTTATCTCCCCCACAGTCATTCCATCTCCCCGCAACGTTTTTTCCTCCCGATACAGGCACCGTTCCATCGCCTCCTGCAGGACAAAACGCCCCGTAATCCTGCCATGCACCTCAAACACCCCATTTAACAGTGCCGCGATAAAAAAGAATGCAACCGTCATCACAAACGAGGCTTCCACCGTATAACTGGCAGAAACCTCCCGTTTCATCCAAGAGATGCTATCAGCATCCAAATCCACACCGGAAGCACACACGGTAGAAATGGCAGCTTCTTTTTCCGCATTTTCTCCCATAGACCATTCCCCTTTCCGCCAAGCAGTGCCGTAAGCATCCAGACACCTCCTGCCAGACTGCTCACAAATACAGCTCCCATCAAAAGTTCAAGCGTCCGCCATCCCCCCAGATAGCACCCAGTGATCAGAAAAAAGCAGCCATCTCCCAGTCCGACCGCACCTTTCGTCTGCCGCTCCATCCAGAACAAAAAAATCCCCGGCAGCATTCCCAAAAGCCATACCGTTATCTGCAACACACTTTTTTTCCAATCCCATCCATCTTTTATAACCGACAGCACACACCGTATCATCGTAAGCACCATTCCTGCCGTTCCAAATCCATATAGCCAGCTTACGCGTATCCGTTTTCTATGAAGATCCTGCCAGGAAAAGACCATCAGAAAAAGTGAAAAAACAACCGCACAGAGGAAACATACTGCACTTTCCAAATCCATCCGCGTAAATCCCATGAAACTTATCCCTGCACTGTTTTCCATCACTCCGCCCTCTCACCCCTCCTTGATTCTTTCCGCCATCCGCACCTATCCACTTCCACAGTATGAACACACACCCATATATTCCACCTCTGATCGCCGCACCTTCTGCACATAATATGCCAATGACGAACAGTCCTGCTTTCCATGGTAAACCTCGCCGGACGGAAGAATATACACCAGACCTCCCGCCGACACCGTCTTTCCACAGTATCTGCAAGCCTTATAACGGCATCCCCCGCTGTTTCTAAGCACCCCCGAAATTACATCTGCATACGCAGCCGCGGTGATCTGATTCGATATATAATGGCACGAAGGCGAGAGATGGTAGCGCGTACTGTCCCGCCCCACATAGACCCATTTTTCCTCCGGTTCTGAAGCGTTTTTCTCTGAGAAATACCCGCCTTCCGCCCCAATCCATCCCCGCTTCCGGCTCCGGGAAGTAAGCGTCACATGGTCAAGCGCAAATACCGAGAACGGCAGCCGCACCTGATAGGAGGCGCGCAGGTCAATCCATTCTCCATCTTCCGATACGCAGCTGGCACCACACTGGATATTGGACACTTTGTTCCCGCCCGCTGTCTGAATCTTCTCCTTTAAATATCCCTGCAGGATAAGCCCGGACGGAAGTTCTGACCAGCCCCCCGTTCCCTTTTCTCCTGCCTCTGCCGCTTTTCCCGCCTCCATTTCTGCCGGATGCACCGTATGGGATGTCCGATACACCTGCCATCCCAGTTCCCGCCCCGTCACTTCCAGCACCGTCTGCACCTTTCTCTGAGTATCCAGTATTTCCATCGGAACTGACAGGAGAATCACCGTAAACATAAACAATGTCAGACTAAGCGCCGCCTCAATCGTCAGGCTCGCACACAGGGAAGCAGAGGACAATGCCCTTTTCCAGGGTCGTTTTCTTACTCGGGCTCTATGCCGCCGAAGGACGGGTATCCCGACCGCACAGATACTTTCATTTATTCGTTTTGTTAGGTTAGTTGTCATCATCTTTTTTACTGGCTTTCTTTATGTACTTGGAGAGGCACATTCACTTGCATCATCTCCTGAAAAAGGACACTGTCCTCCACTCCCCTGTAATTGTATTTAATATTCCTTCTGGGACGTTCTACGAAGCGGTATCAACGTTCCCTGTGCCGTATAGGACACACTTACCCCATACTGGCACTGATCCATCCGAAATCCCGGCTCTTTTTCTGAAATGCGGTTCTGAATCATATCCATCATCCGGTAACAGAAACGGCTCTTTCCCTGTATCAGGAAAAAGAGTTTCAGCCAGTCCTGGTAGTCCAGCCCGCTGTCGTCTGTCCCGTTTTTCAATGAAGGATCCGTCCCCGTTTCCAGAAAGATGGACGCGCCCTTTTCCGTCAGAGCAGAAAGCGAAATCTGCCACTCCCCCGGCTGTTTGAAAAAAGGAATTTTTCCGCCCGCCAGCAGAACCTTCACATCTGCCACCGACTCTGCAAACGCCCAGACTGTCATGATAAAGAAGGATGCCGCCGCCGTGATCGGTGTGATTCCCGCCAGCCCCGTGATTGCCAGCGCCAATGCTTCCGCCTCCGACCGTTTTTCAGAATCCGCATATAAAGCTGCCAGATTCACCGCCTCACGCACAGCCAGAAGTTCATTGACGGTGTGTTTTAAATTTTCCCGCTCCGACGCATTTCCCTGTAAAAGATATTCCTGCTCATAATGGACACTTCCCGTCTTTTCCTGCCCGAACCGGGTAAAAAAATGCGCCGCATACGCATCTAAAAGAGCCCGTTCAAGCCCCGCCGTCCAGACATCCCCAGCTGTCCCCCGCTTTCCGCTCTCTCCGCCTGCATACAATGCCGACGGAAATGCCGCGGTCGAAATCCAGTTTTCTGAAATCACAGTTCCCGCCGGCACACAAAGACTCAACAGATCCGTCCCCGACAGGCGGCTGACTGCTTCCAGCACATTCATTTTTTTCTTGTCTCGGACTGCCGGAACCCGGAAACGTCCATCCTTCTGAAAACCCGCTGTGATCGTCAGAACCGGCGCCCACAGCGCTTCATCGTCCAGCTCATCGTCCTCATCGTCAGGCTCCCAATCATCGATATAATCCTGTATCTCCTTTCCTTTCCGGACTGCTTCTGCAACCACCTCTTCATTTCCGTGAGCCGTCTCTTCTGTCTTTTTTACCTCCTGGCGGCGCGCTCCATCCGCATCCAAATACGAACGATACCCCCGCATCTCCTCCTGTACCATGCCCCAGGAGCCTTCTTCCAGATCCGGCTGGGCTTCCTGCGCCCCCTGCTCCGATCCCTGCAATTCTTTCGCAAGCCGGTCCGCCTGTTTTTCATACGCCGCAACCAGCCCCGGAATCTGCTTTAATTCTTTCTCTAAGCTTTCCGCCGATTGAAAGAACGAGCTTCCATCCGCCTGGCGGACCGCTGCCTCCATCTCCTCCAGATGTTTCTCCTGTTTTTGCAGGCAGGCTCCGATCGCCTCGATCGACTCTTCCAGACGCAGCACTTTTCTGCCATTTTCCTGATATCCTTCCGCAATCCCATGAACCGCCCTTGCTTCCGTCATCCGTTTTTCCATCTCAGGCAGTTCAGACTCCTCACTTTCCAGCGTCCAGACACCCACTTTCATATAATCGGTAACTTCCTTCGCAAAGAAATCCCCCTTATGCCCGGTGATCGCATCCATCGCTTCGATCTGTACCTTGCCGCCGCTGACCGGATAAAAGGGCGCTGCCGCCAGATATGTTTCCATCTGCGGCTCCATCTCCGCCGCCAGGCGCTCTTTATCCGCACATTCCAGCACAAAAATCCGGTATTTATCCCAAATCTCCCGGTGATAACAGCTCATCAGCGAATCCAGTGAGGAATTGAGCGCCATCTGCATATACCAGCCGCTTCCGGCTGCCCGGGCGGACTCAAACAGCCCGCCCATCAGCGCACAGATACAGGTCAGAATCAAACTCAGAAAAACTGTGATCTCCCCGCAAACTTCCTTTTCTGTTTCAATGTGCCGTTCTGCCCGGATCAATATACCTCCTTCGACTTGCTGTTGATCTGTTTAAAGATATTTGTAAGAAGCGTATTAATCTGCTTTTTAAAGACAATGACCAGACCGATCAGCACCACCAGAATCAGCACTAACTCAATGACCCCCACACCATCCTCGTCCATCAGAAACGATTTTACTTCTCTTACCAGATACGCTTTATCCATATACTTTTTCTCCTTTCTCCCCATTTTTCAGATCCCAAACGCCAGAAACGCCGGGACTGAAACCATCACCATAATAATCATCAACATCAAAAACAATGGAAGCATCAGCTTTGTAGATGCCTCTTCTCCCCGGCGTCTTGCCAGTGCTTTCTCTTCTTCAAACGCCGACTCCATCTCTGTCTCCAGCGCCTTTCGAAGTCCTTCTGCCCCATTTCTGACATTCTGCTCCAAAAGCCCGGAAAGCTTCCGGTACGGTCTCAGGCGGCAGCCCGCACCAAATTCCGCATATGCCTGTAGTTCCGGGACACCGCGCTGCATCCGGTGATATGCCGCTGCCATTTCCCGGTATGCCGCCCGCTCCGTCTGTGTTCCCGCCCGGCATGCCGCCTCATATTCCAGCACAATCCGCTCCCATGCCCGGCGGACCGGAAGCCCCGCCCCGGAAAATACAGTCAGCTTTGACACAATCTCCGGATAATCTTCCATCAGCTCCCGCTTTTTCTTCTTTTTCGCCTCACTCTCCTTCTGTTTTTCATAAAGAGGAAGCAGAATTGCCGCCGCAATCCCCAGCACCGGAAACAGCAGATATTCCCTGTCTCCGCGCACCCGGTAAGATAAATTCTTCCCCTCATACGTCTTTGGCAGAACCAGCTGCCCTTCCGTTCTCTGCGCCTCATCCATCTGCTTTAACAGCCGCTTAAAACCTGCCTCTTTTTCCTGCTGCTTCGTCCGAAGCGGCGGATATAACGTGACCGGAAACCGGTACTCCCGGCTGAATGCTCCCGCCTGCAGGGATGCGGTCAGTTCTGTCTGAATCCCCTTCTCCGGGCATTCTTCATTTAAAACAGTCCCATCCGTCTGAATCCATTCCGCATCCTCCGGTGTCCAGCGGACCCGGATGCCCTCTTCTTCCAGCCAGCCGACGAGATGTAGATCTTCCCTTACCTCCTTCAGGGACGGATTGTTTCCCCGAATTAAATCCGCCAGTTTACCTCCCGCCTCCAGCAATGCTTTTTTTGCATCCTCTTCCGCATATTCCCGCTCTCCGAGCGAAATCTCCACCGGAATCTCCTTCTCGCACAGTCCGCGCACCCACACTTCCTGCTGCCGTTCCCCTTCTCCGTATGCATAGCGGTTCAGCCGGTTCCCCTCTTCCAGCGCCCCATCCCGTTTTTCCACCAGATATCCCGCAACTGCCAGAATTATCCCCAAAAGAATGCATAAAACCTGCTTTTTCCCCATTTTTCCCATGCTGTTTCACACCTCAATCTGAAGAATTTTCCCCGATACCCTCCATGCCAGCAGATAGACCACCAGACACCCGGTCATCACCACCCGCCCCACTGCTGTCTCATACATCTGTGAGAAAAAGCCCGGCGATGACAAATCCACGTAGAGCACGATCAGGTACGGCATCAGGTTCATAATTCTCTGTTCAAACTGCTTTTCTGCCGTCATCGTGAGAATTTCCTCCCGCACCTGAATGCGATCCGAAATCACGTGAACGACATGGTGAACCACGCTTGCCAGCTCGCCCCGGCTCCGTTTGGATACAGTAAAAATAACAGAGAAATTTTCCACCTCATCCAGACCGCTCCTCTTCGCAAAGGAAGAAAGCAGCGCCTCCACGGTCCGGTTCATTTTAAGCTGGCTTGCCAGATATGAAAACTCATGGGTAATCATCCCTTCTTTTCCGTATTGTTCTTCCAGATCGCGCACGCTCGCAATAAACGCATTTTCCACTGAATAGCCTGCAGCCAGCGCCGAAGCCACGATCTGAATCGCTTCCTTAAACTGGAGCCGCAGCTCCTCTTTTCTCCGGCGGCAGAGCTCCCGCCTCTTAAAAAACGGCCGCAGCATCCCCGCCGGAAGCATCAGAACGAACGCCAGAAATGAACGGTAGAATACATACGCCGTCACGGCGCACACCGCTGTTCCCTCCAGAAGGTAACGTATCCACTCCTGCCCCGTCAGGTGGTAAACCCGGTAATCAGAAAGCACTTCCTCCCGCGAACCTGCGCCGCCCTTCAAATCTGCCAACCTGGACAAGTGCTCCTTCCACCTGTCCGGAACCAGCCTCCCCGCTTTCCTGAAACTGATAGATGGGAGAAAGGCGGATTTCCCCATTTTCATAGCCTATCACCTCCGTGATCTCCAGTACCTTCCGGCTCCGGTCACGCATCCGCCCGACATGGACCATCAGATCGAGCGCTGAACCAATCTGGCTCCGGACCGCCGCAAGCGGCAGCTCTGCCGCCATCAGAACCATTGTCTCCAGTCTTGAGAGCATGTCTTTTGCGCTGTTGGCATGTCCGGTTGAGAGCGAGCCATCGTGCCCCGTATTCATCGCCTGCAGCATTTCCAGTGCCTCGCCGCCCCGGACCTCTCCAACAATGATGCGGTCCGGACGCATTCGGAGACTCGCCCGGATCAGATCGCGCATGGAAATCTCCTGCGAGCCATCCCGGTTCTCCACCCTTGTTTCCAGGCTGACAAGATTCGTTACATGGCGGATTTGAAGCTCTGCCGAATCCTCGATCGTGATGATGCGTTCCTCCTGTGGAATATAGCCGGACATGGCGTTTAAGATCGTCGTTTTTCCCGATCCGGTTCCGCCGCTGATGAAGATATTGAGCCCCCGCTCGACCGCTTTCTGCAAAAATGCCGCTGCCTCCCGGCTGATACTTTTTAACTCAATCAGACGTTCCATCGTGATCGGTTCCGGGAACTTCCGGATCGTTAAAATCGGACCATTTAACGCCACCGGTGCCAGCACCACGTGAACACGCGAACCATCTTCCAGTCTCGCATCCGCAATCGGGGATGCCAGATTGACCGTCCGGTTGACACGGCTTACAATCTGCTGAATCAGATCCTCTAGCTGCCCTACCGAATCAAAGTGCTTTTCTAATTCTTCCACACGCCCCTGCCGCTCGACAAAAATGTGCTCCGTGCCATTTACCATGATCTCCGTGATCGTCGGATCATCGACCAGCTCCTGCAAAATATCCAGCCGTCTGAATGAATCAAACAGCTCTTTTCTCAAACAAAGCCGCTCTTTTAACGGCAGATACGCCCCTTCTGCCGCTTCCAGAATCGCCATGTCGATCAGGTCGCGCAGCTCCTCATCCTCCACCTGCATACGGCTCTCCATCTGCTCCATCAGACGCTGCCTCAAAACCATTTTCTGCTCCTGCATACTTCCCCCTGCCAGTTGTTTCTCTCACAACCGTTTACTCTTTAGAATGACTGGCAAAATCCCGCTCAATTTATCCCTGTCAAAAGACTTTGCCCCTTCTAATTTAACCCACAATGAACATTATCCGCCCACACTGCTTCCCCGCAGCAGTTGCCGTACATAATCACCCAGTTCTCCCCATAAGAGCTGGTCAATATAATCGCCCCGTCCAAAACTGCCGTGATACGGAAGTTTCAGGCGTTTAATACGTTCCCTTAGCATGCCATTTCCTGTCTGTGAAAAATACTGCTCCAGCTCCTTAAGCTTTGCCAAAGACACCGGATCTTCCCGGATCGGCATATAAATTACCCGGCACAGCTTCATTACCGAAAGCGCCGTCCTGCGCCCGCTTCCTATATCCACTACCAGCGTATCATACGCACTCTCCCCGGCAATTGCCCGTATAAGCCCCGCGATTGCCTCCTCTCCCGCCTGATCCAGATCCTCCGGATAGCGCACCGGCGGAATATAATCCAGCTCCCCCATCGTGTGGACAACGCTGCTCAAACGAAGCGAATTATAGCTTCCACCGTTGTAAAAATACAACAGATCCGACAAATCACTCTTATATTCTTCTTTCATCAAAACCGACAGACCGGAAAATTCCTCCAGGTTCAGATACAGCACCCGCTCCTCCTGTGCCAGAAGTTTTCCTATTGTCAGGGCAAACGAGGTCTTTAAACACCGTCCAACCGGCGAATACACTCCCAAAACCTTCGCCAGCCCCCGTCCGGACACCTCCGGCAGATCCCCCGGGCTTTCCCCATACCAGGTCATCACGTCGCGCACAATCGCATCGCTGGACTGGTATTTGTAGACACAGGGAACTGACGGACTAACCGGCTTTCCCCCATTATCCGATAAAAGAATGACCTTTTCCGCCCGGATAGACTCCTTTTCTTCCGCCGGAACATGCTCGCCCAACAACAGAAGCTTTACCGGATGTTCCGCCGCAAATGCCCGCAGCCGCTCGATCGAGCTGAACGCCACCACCTCAAACGGTATTTTTTCCTTCTGGTTAACTACCTCTGCAAACCGTGCCGCATAGACCGGATCCACATCATACACAGCCAGAATATGCTTCATCGCACCGCCACCTCCCTAATCACAAGCCATTTTCCTTACAGATACCGAATCAGCTCCGCCCCAATCACTCCCAAAAACAGGCACGGTGCCAGACAAAAAGATGCCTCTTTTCCATCCCGCGCTTCCAGATAGTACGGCTCGACGCTTCCCCCAAGCGCGGACCGGTACAAATAAAACACAAGATATGTAAGCCGCTGCCTGGCAATCCCACGCCGGATAAGTAATACGAGCGACCATATTCCGGCAGCTGCCAGCCCGCACAGGAAAATCCGCCCGCCCTGCCGCAGCCCGGCGGCACCAAACAGGACGGCTGCCATTTTGATGTCCCCCGCACCTATCATGCGAAACAGATACAGAGGGAACAGGACAATCAATAAACTCCCGCTACGAATCAAATATCCACAAGTCTCGCCAATCCCCATCATAAGCGCCGCCCCATATCCCGGCAGCCGCCCGTCCCATCCGGCCGTATATCCCATCTTCATCCCCAGACCAAACCGAATCAAAAGAAACAACAGGCCGCCAAGCAGAAGCATCCCATTGGGAATACGGCGTTTTTTCAAATCCCAAAACGCACAGCCGCCAGTAAACAACAGCAGCAAAAAGGTCAATCCATCCCCTCCTTCTCTTTCGCATACATGAAACGAACAATTTCTGCACAGTATGTCCTCTTTTCAAAACTCCTGCCGCAAACGATAGCTGCCAGTCCTGCGCCAGCTTTTACCGCCACCTTTTTCCATTCATTTCCTGTATGCACTTCAAACATTCCTGAAAAATTATCGAACATTTCTCTGAACTTAACTTTTAGAATCTTAATAATAGATCAACGGGAAATCCGGATTCCCGTGACAGATGGAAGAACCCATCCATGAATGTTCCTCCATTATGAACAGTTTTTGATCAAAAGTCAATCCCAAAACACCCGAAATATGCGCCAAAAACATCTCAAAAACTTTGTGCATCTGACCCCGTTATTTTAGCTAGACAATTTCGTTATTTGAAAATAATTGCCAAAATATCTCTTTATTTTTTATCTATAAATACCCATTCCAGCATTTTCCTTTTCATTGACTGACGAAACAAAAAATGGTAAAATA
>ERZ772863.1531-NODE-1531-length-19595-cov-4.448465_pt1 | contig 19595 bp, 19 predicted proteins | sample MGYA00512134_ERZ772863 | MGnify/ENA primary metagenome ERZ772863 (study PRJEB29015, sample SAMEA2737659) | human gut metagenome | biome: human gut; feature: human-associated habitat; material: faeces | place: China | collected 2012 ...
TCATAGATACAGAATACCAGAAAGAATTGTTACAGGAGTATGGGATTGGAGAGTAATAATATCAATAACATAAGTAGATACCGGATAAAATAATCAAAGGACTAACTCTTAACTGTTTATTTTATCCGGTATTTTTATGTGAAAATTATTTTCTTTCAAAAATAATGACAGAAAATGAAAGAAAATGATTGACAATGACGGAAAGCGACAGTATAATACAGATAAAGAAAACAAAAAAGTCCATTTCGGGCAAAAGTAGTCAAAAAATGAAATGGAGTGATGAGATGCTGACAGAAGAAAGACTTCAGGAAATTGAGCGTATTGTGAAGGAAAAAGGGAGTGCTTCGATTCCGGAATTGATGGAACGGATGGGAATATCAGAATCCACAGCCAGACGGGATTTGACTCTACTTGATAAGCAGGGAAGGCTCCAAAAAGTTCGTGGCGGTGCGATGATAATCGGTGATGTTTATAGTACCAAAGAAGATACTGTACTCCAGAAAAAAGACAGGAATTTAGAGGAAAAAGTGGAAATTGCAAAGTATGCGGCATCGCTTATTGAGCCAAACGATTTTGTGTATCTGGATGCCGGAACGACAACAGAACTTATGATTGATTATCTGACAGAAAAGGATATCACATTTGTGACAAATGCAGTTTCACATGCTAGGAAACTTTCGATGGCTGGATATACAACGTATATTCTTGGCGGAGAGTTTAAGGCAACGACAGAGGCAATTGTTGGCGATGAAGCAATTGAAAGTCTACAAAAATATAATTTTACAAAAGGCTTTTGGGGAACAAATGGTGTACATCAGAAATTAGGTTTTAGTACACCGGATGTCAAAGAGGCAAAAGTAAAAGAAGTTGCTATGCAACATTGTGCCAAACGTTATGTGCTTTGTGATTCGAGTAAGTTTTCACAGATTTCCTGTGTAAAATTTGGAGAGTTTGCAAAAACTTGTATCATAACGACACAGATTTTGGATGAGAGTTATAGACAATGTGACAATATCATTGAGGTAAAGTGAGGTGACAAAGAATGATTTACACGGTAACATTTAATCCTTCCTTAGACTACACCATTCATGTGGAGAATTTTGAACTCGGCAAAGTAAACCGCACGGTGCAGGAAGATATTTATGCCGGAGGAAAAGGAATTAATGTATCTATGGTGCTCAAAAACCTGGGATATGAAACGACGGCATTTGGTTTCCTTTCCGGATTTACCGGACAGGAGATTGAGCGGCTTCTGAAAGAAAAGGGAATCTCAACCGAATTTATTCATATTGAAAATGGAACTTCGAGAATTAACCTTAAGATTCGTTCCGATGTGGAAAGCGAAATCAATGGAATGGGACCAGTGATTCGGAAGGAAGATTTGGAATTGTTGTATGAGCAGCTGGATACATTGAAAGACGACGATGTGCTTGTTCTTGCGGGAAGCATACCTTCCGGAATGCCGCAGTCGATTTACAGAGATATCATGTCAAGGCTTCAGAGCAAGCGGATTAAAATTGCTGTGGATGCGACAAAGGATCTTTTGATGAATGTGCTTGCGTATCATCCATTCGTGATAAAGCCCAATAATCACGAACTTTCGGAAATTTTTGATATCATGATTGACAGTAAAGAAAAAGCGGTTGTATATGCAAAGGAATTGCAGAAAAAGGGAGCACAGAATGTCATTGTTTCCATGGCAGGGGAAGGCGCTGTATTTGTTGGCAGTGATGGCAGCGTATTTACCAGTGAGGCACCGCATGGTGTTGTGAAAAATTCGGTAGGAGCAGGAGATTCGATGGTAGCCGGGTTCCTTGCCGGGTATTTAGCCAAAGGCGATTATGCGGAAGCCTTTAAAATGGGACTTTGCACAGGAAGTGCAAGCGCATTTTCAGACCAGTTGGCAACGAGAGAAGAAGTGGAGCAGGTACGACGTTCACATATATTTGATTTTTAAGAAAGGAGAATTAATATGAAAATTATTGATTTACTGGATGACAGAAGTATTTTGCTGGATGGCAGAGTGGCAGACAAAAAGGCAGCACTTGACCAGATGGTGGAACTGATGGATGCGAGCGGAAAGTTGAGAGACAAGGAAACGTATCGTCAGGGTGTGTATGCAAGAGAACAGGAAGGAAGCACTGGTATTGGTGAGGGAATTGCTATTCCGCATTGCAAATCGGATGCGGTTATCAAACCGGGACTTGCGGCTATGGTTGTAAAAGACGGGGTTGAATTTGAATCGTTAGATGGACAGCCGGCACATTTGTTTTTCCTGATTGCGGCACCAAACACAGAGGATAATGTGCATTTGGATGTGCTGAGTCGTTTGTCGGTTCTTTTGATGGATGAAGATTTTACCAATAAACTCCGTCAGGCAACGAGCGTTTCTGAATTTAAACAGATTATTGAAGAGGCAGAAAAAGGTTCGGAAAATGAGGGTGATACTGCTGTAGAACGAGCGGATTCCGAACATTATATCGTGGCAGTGACCGGCTGCCCGACAGGAATCGCACACACCTATATGGCGGCAGAGGCACTTGAGAAAAAGGCGAAAGAATTAGGTTACTCGATTAAGGTAGAGACAAGAGGAGCCGGCGGTGCAAAAAATGTATTGACGGCAGATGAAATTGAGCGTGCCGATGGTATTATTGTAGCGGCAGACACGCAGGTGCCGATGGATCGTTTTCAGGGAAAACCAACCGTTGTTACTAAGGTTGCCGATGGAATTAATAAACCGAAAGAATTGCTTCGTGAAATCGTAGACGGAAAAGCACCGTTATATGAGGGTGGTGGAGAAACTGCTCCGAAAGAAGAAATAGCGGAAAAAGAGGGGATTGGACATGCGACCTATAAGCATCTGATGAGTGGTGTTTCACACATGCTTCCATTTGTAATTGGTGGCGGTATTATGATAGCTATTGCATTTTTGATTGATACACTTTGTGGCTATGGTGGTACCGGTGGTGGAAATTTTGGTACATGTACACCATTATCCGCACTGTTTAAGTATATTGGCGATTTTTCCATGGGACTCATGGTTCCGGTATTGGCCGGATATATTGCCTATTCAATTGCAGACAGACCGGGACTTGCTGTTGGTTTTACCGGTGGTTTGTTAGCAGCAAATGGAAATGCAGTACTGGCGAAATATGTATTTGCCAATGAAAGTCTTGGTGGATTTTCAAAATTCATTTCAAATTTTGCCTTTGTTGGAGAAAATGGTGGAAATACCGTATCCGGATTCCTTGGTGGTATTGCAGCCGGCTTTGTGGCAGGATTTATCGTATTAGGATTAAAGAAATTGTGCAGTAAATTGCCGGATTCTTTGGAAGGAATTAAACCGACACTGATTTATCCGCTCGTTGGTATTTTCCTGATTGGTATATTGATGACGATGGTATTTAATCCACTGATTGGTTTGATTAATACAGGACTTAGCAATATGCTGACAAGCATTTCCGATGCAGGTATGATTACAGTTCTTGGTTTGATTCTTGGTGCTATGATGGCGATTGATATGGGAGGCCCGATAAACAAGGCAGCTTATGTATTTGGCTCTGGTATGTTAGCAACCGCATCGCAGATGATGGCACAGGGAGCACAGGCTTCGGACCCGGCAGTTCAGGCATGTTATATGGCAATGGCTTCCATCATGGTAGGTGGTATGGTGCCACCGGTTGGTATTGCAGCAGCCTGCAAATTGTTTCCTCGGAAATTTACAAAAGCAGAGCAGGGTTCTGCAGTTTCGAATATTGTAATGGGATGCTCGTTTATTACCGAAGGCGCAATCCCATTTGCGGCATCTGATCCACTGCATGTTATTCCGTGTACGATGGCTGGTGCCGGTGTGGCAGGATTGTTATCCGCCCTCTTTGGATGTACCTTAATGGCTCCGCATGGTGGCGTGTTCGTATTTGCTACCGTTGGACAGCCGTTATTATATATTGTCGCATGGCTGGTTGGTTCCGCTGTGACGGCAGTGATGTTAGGATTTATCAAAAAAGATGCGAAAGCATAAGTAAAAGGAGGAAATGAAAATGAAAGAGTTTAAGTATGTAATTAAAGATGAGCAGGGGATTCACGCAAGACCGGCAGGAATGTTTGTAATGGAGGCAGCAGCCTTTTCAAGCAAAGTAACAATTAGTAAAGATGGCAAAGAAGTGGATGCTAAAAGAATCTTTGGTGTTATGGGACTTGGCGTAAAGAAAGACCAGGAAATTGTACTGAGAGCAGATGGTGATGATGAAGACGCAGCAATTGAAAAATTGAGCGCATTTTTACAGGAAAATCTGTAATGTGTTAAGGTAATTGTTAGATACCTTAGATTGGAGGTACTATGCTTGTATTGGATGGAAAAAGTGTTTTTGGTGGAATCGCAATCGGAAAAATCGCCCTTTTTGAAAAGGGCGATGACCCGGTAAAACGTAAGACAATTGAAGATACGAATGAGGAAATCAAACGCTTTGAGAATGCAAAAGAAAAAGCAAAAGAGGAATTAAAGGCACTGTATGAAAAGGCACTTCTAGAAGTAGGAGAAGCCAATGCCATGATTTTTGATGTACATCAGATGATGTTGGATGATTTGGATTATATCGAATCTATCCGCAATATGATTGAGACACAAAAGGTAAATGCAGAGTTCGCGGTGGCAACGACAGAAGATAATTTTGCTGCGATGTTTTCTGGGATGGATGACGCTTACATGAAAGAGCGTGCAGCGGATGTAAAAGATATTTCCAATCGTTTGATTCGCGTTTTAATGGGAAAGCAGAGCGGTGGAATAACCGGGAATGAGCCGGTGATTCTTGTGGCAGAGGATTTGGCACCAAGTGAGACGGTACAGCTTGATAAAAGTCTTGTCCTTTCATTTGTTACAAAACACGGTTCGACCAATTCCCACACAGCAATTCTAGCCCGTACAATGAATATTCCGGCATTAATCGGCGTGGATTTTCCGGGGGATATTTCCGGTAAAATGGCAATTGTTGATGGATTTGACGGAAAGATTTATATTGAACCGGATGAAGAAACACTTGAACGCTATCAGAAACAGAAGGAAGAAGAAGAAAAGAAACAGAAACTTCTTCTGGAACTGAAGGGCAAAGAGACTATTACAAAGGGTGGAAAGAAAATCAATCTGTATGCCAACATTGGTGGTGTATCCGATGTCGCCGAGGTGCTGGCAAACGATGCCAATGGAATTGGTTTGTTCCGCAGTGAGTTTTTGTATCTGCAAAGTGAGACATTTCCAACGGAAGAAGAGCAGTTCCGCGCTTACAAGACAGTTGTAGAAACAATGGCCGGTAAAAAAGTAATCGTGAGAACACTGGATATTGGAGCGGATAAACAGGTAGATTATTTTGGCTTGGACAAAGAGGACAACCCAGCACTTGGATATCGTGCGATCCGTATCTGCTTAAAGCAGCCGGACATTTTCCGTACACAGCTTCGTGCCATCTATCGTGCGAGCCATTATGGTACATTATCGATTATGTTTCCGATGATTATTTCAGTCGATGAAGTGCGAGTGATTAAACGAATTGTAAATGAAGTCAAGAGCGAACTTGATGAGCAGGAAATTCCGTATGGAACAGTAGAACTGGGAATCATGATTGAGACACCGGCAGCGGTAATGATTAGCGATTTACTTGCTAAAGAAGTTGATTTTTTCAGCATTGGAACCAATGATCTGACTCAGTATACGTTAGCAATTGACAGGCAGAATCCGAAATTGGACGACTTTTATAATTCTCACCATGAAGCAGTTCTCCGCATGATCCGTATGGTCGTTGAAAATGGACATAAAGAGGGATGCTGGGTTGGTATTTGCGGAGAACTTGGAGCAGACACTTCCCTGACAGAAACATTTGTTTCAATGGGAATTGATGAGTTGTCCGTGAGTCCGTCGATGGTTTTAAAAGTCAGAGAAGCAGTTAGAAATATTGAAGATTAAACAGAAAAAATCCAATAAAAAAGGTGCACGTTTTATTGTACACCTGTCTGTGATATCATCCTCTCATAAAATATGTGAGAGGATGATTGTTATGTTGAATGAATTTCATGATATGTTGATTTTAGCTTGTGGCTTTAGTGTGATTTTGGCGTATTTAATCTTCCTTCATTAATGAGGAAGAATACCAAGCGGATGTGCCTGAAGGACTTTTGTCTCATAACCGTTTTTACTGTTTGTCAGTAAGTCAGAACGAGGTGTAACACGGCCTTTTTGAGTGAGTACGACGATTGTAGAACCGCCGTATTCAAAGAATCCTTTTTCTTCTCCACGGGTTACGACTGTGCTTTGTTTGTGGTTTGAAATTTTGCCAACTAAGAGAGCACCGACTTCCATCTGGAGTACATCGCCAAATTCTTTTGAGCGAATTACTGTGTATTCGCGCGTGTTTTCTTTGTAAATTGGAAGGTAATCGTTGGCAATCGGATTTACCGTGTGGAAAGTTCCGTCGATGTGATAATTTTTCGACTGTTTCCCGGACACAGAGTAAAGATAGCGGTGATAATCTTCCACGGTTAAGCGGAGTACGTAGGCATACCCACCACGGAAACGTTTTGCTAAGCGTGGACTGCGAAGCAGAGAACGCAAGGTGTATTCTGTATTTTTAATGGAAAATGTTGTGTTCTCCTGAATTGGATAAACCGTTGCCAGACAGTCACATGGACTGATAAGGACATCAAGGTCCTCCGGAACAGGCCGGCAGTCCGGCTTGATTTTTCTGGTGAAAAAATCATTAAAAGAAGAGTAGTCACACTCTTCATAAATATCCATGTTAATTTCATTGCGCTCAATAAATTTAGAAATCAGCCATTTTGAGTGAGCAGATGAAAGATAGCGTCCGGCAAGTTTGGAAACCTGCGGCTGAATCAATGGTTTTAAGAGCATACGCCCGAAAATGTTGGTATATAAAAAGGATAATAATTTATCCTGGTTTGTTATATTACTTACTTTTTTCCCTTGTAAATCAATGTAATCCATAAGTCCTCCTTATTATTCGAAAAATAAAATGCAAACCATCACAGCGGTCACAAGTACCATCATGGCTGCAATTACACTGTTGCCCGGTTTTTTGAGTTTAAAATCAAGAACGTACAGGAAAGCAACTACGATGTGCATGATGGCAAGGAATAAAAGAAATGTTTCATGGCTGACCAATGGGTGAAACAAATATACAATTGGATAAATAATTGTAATTGTTGTAATTGGCAGACCACGATAGCCTTTTGCCTGGTCGGTTTCGGGATTGGTATGTTTTAATTCTTCCAATACATTAAAATAAGCAAGGCGGATTACACCACATAGAACAAACAAAATTTCAATTGCAATACCCCAGACAGAATTCAGACCCATCTGATAGGAAATGATAACCGGAGTTACTCCAAAGCACACCATGTCGCAGAGCGAGTCAATTTGAATGCCAAAAATTTCCATTTCTTTTGTCCGATTTTTCATAGCACGTGCGATTTTTCCATCGAAAGTATCACAGGCGCCGGCAAGTGCCAGACATAAAATGGCAAACTTAAACTGACCGGTGCTGGCAAGTGCCATACCGCTTACGGAAAGCGCTACACCTATGTAGGTAACAATTACTGAATAATTATAAAATCCAATCATAAATATCCTCTTTTCTTTTACTCTGTTTTTTTACTTTTATCTGTGACAGTCAAATGTGTGATAAAGGAAACAATACCACTAACAATTACAAGGATGTAATAACTGAATCCGCGGCTGACAAGCAGCGAAGCGGTTGTCATAGCCGTTCCGTGGAAAATCGGGGTAAAGATACGCAGGTAAAGTCCCTCGCTGATTCCCATTCCACCCGGCAGTGGTAACATATCAACAGAAATGGATATGACTGCCTGTAAAATTGTAATAGTGAAGAAAGTCTCCGTATTCAGCCCAAAGCTTCGGTATACAACATAAGTAATCGCAAAAAGGAAGAAGCGCTGGATAAAAGAAATAATCGTTGTGTTAAAAATCGCAAGTTTATTTTCCTTTAAGAAGCGAGAGGCTCCCTTATAAGTTTCCATCGACTGCTCTAAGCGCTCGGTGCGGTTATTTTTCTCTTTCATCAAGTGAATTTTCTTTAAGAGAGCAAATCCCTTGGTGATTAAATATTTTGCCGTGCCGGGCAGGAATACCAGTAAACTCATAAATAATACGCAGAATACGTTGAGCGCAATTCCTAAATAAAGGAAAAACTGAACGTCAACACTCAGCGTTGTGATAAGATCCTGTCCGAATATGGCAACTGCTAATCCGACGAAAACAAGTACAAATTTATATTCAATCGTTACTAACATTAATATGATAGTAGCCGTTGGAATATCAATGTTTTGTTTTTTCATATAGTAAATCTGCATCGGCTGTCCGCCCGTTGCTGACGGGGTGATACAACTGTAGAAAAAACCTACAAAAGAATAACGGATGCAGTTAAATAACGGAACTTTAATCTGCACGGTACTTAATAGGTATTTAATAATAACAGACTCACTGCACACATACACAATTACCAAAATAAAGCCGGCTAACAAAAATCCCGGTGCAATCTGGGAGAGTGTGTGTAAAATAACGCCAAAGTCCTGGTCTTTAAAAACAGCCCAGATGGTTAAACCAAGCAAAGCTACCAAAAATAGAGCGTTAAATAAATTTCTTTTAGTTTTTTTGCTCACGTGCTACTCCTTTTGTTCGAATCAATACATAAAGCAACCGCCGGTTTACCCAGGTGAAGATTAACTTTGGTGCGCGATACCAGCTAACTCTGCGTGTGAGAAGTGAAAGAACTTCTGCGAGCAGGACACCGGCAATGGCATCGGCAATATAATGCTGTTTGGTGAACTGTGTTGAAAGGACAACCAGCAGAGCAAAGATGCAGGAAAATGCACGGTACCAGGCAGGTACCTCTTTGCGTCCCCGGATGCCGGTGTAACAAAACCAGCTTACCAGACAGTGAATGGATGGAAACAGGTTTGTCGGCTGATCCAATCCGTATAAAAACTGAAGAAGAAAGACACTAAATCCTGTGCCTGTTACTTCCGGTCGTACATTTGTCGTTGGAAATACCATAAAAATGATTCCGCAGACAAGACGGGAAATCATATCGGCTGCAACAAAACGATAAAACGTGTCCGGGTCATTCCGGTTAATTCGGGCAACCATAATATAATTCACAGTCCAGAACAGAAAACATCCAAAGTAGATGTACATCCAACCCGGAACAAGCGGTATTGCCTGATCCAAAGAAGTGGTAAGGTCATAATGATACCAGTCTGCACACATTACCATCGTTCCACTGTAAATAAGCATATTTAATCCAAAACAGGATAACAGTGGCAGGATGGCAAAAAGCGGACAAATTGGATCAAGATACTTTTTCATCCATTGATACATAATCATATCCTCTTTTTTTGTTCATTTTGAAAACATACTCTTCTTATTCTACAATATTTTTTTCCTTTTTGCAACTTATGATTGTTTTGAGGCAGGGGATGTGCTAAAATATGGGACAGTAGAAAATATATTGCTTAGCAAATGGAGGATAAAAATGGGAATTTTCGATGTTTTCGTTGCGGTGATCTGGGGTATTGTGGAAGGAATCACCGAGTGGCTGCCGGTAAGTAGTACAGGACACATGATATTAGTGGAAGAATTTTTGAAATTTCAGGATGAACAGTTTTCTCAAATGTTTTTGGTTGTTGTGCAGTTAGGTGCTATCTTAGCCGTTGTTCTTTTGTTTTGGAGCAGGATATGGCCATTCCGTTTTACAAAGAGAGAGCGGGGCGAATCCATTATTGACTGGAAGATTATGCAGATGTGGTTTAAGATTATCGTGGCATGCCTTCCGGCAGCAATTGTAGGCATTTTGTTTGATGACTGGATTGACGAGGTGTTCTACAATGCGTATGTTGTGGCAGGTGCTTTGATTGTTTATGGTATTTTATTTATTATTGTAGAGAATTGGAATAAGGGAAGAAAACCGGCAATTACTTCGGTAACGGAAATCGGATATGACACTGCGCTTATCATTGGTATTTTTCAGTTATTAGCGGCTGTTGTGCCGGGAACTTCTCGTTCCGGTGCTACCATCATTGGTGCCTTGCTTCTTGGTGTGGCTCGTGGTGCAGCAGCAGAATTTACTTTTTATCTGGCAATTCCGGTTATGTTTGGTGCAAGTGTCTTAAAGATTATAAAGAGTGGATTAAGCTTTGGTGCCATGGGTTATGTGACTTTACTCGTTGGTATGTTAGTTGCCTTTGTGGTGTCTCTGTTTGTAATCCGATACCTCATGAGTTATATCCGTAAACACGACTTTAAGGCATTTGGTTATTATCGAATTGTGTTAGGTGTTGTTGTCCTTGTTTACTTCTTCCTATTCAAATAAAGGGATTTGAGGAAGACCAAGGTAATTCAGAAGACCAACATAAATGGCATAAGCAAATTCATATGGTTTATCGGCTAAGAGGGCAGCGTCGCCTTCATTTGAGAGATAAGCCAGTTCAATGAGGACGGCGGGCATATTGGTCCGCCGTAATACGTAGAGGGAAGGACGGGCATAGATACCGTTGTTTTTTGTACCTAAACGTCTTACAATTTCATTTACGATATTGACGGCGAGTTCATAAGAAGGCGTGTTGACGGCATAGACGTATGCTTCCGTACCGTTGATGGCGGGATTTACATTGGCATTTGTGTGAATGCTTAAAAAGTAGTCAGCCCCCCATTGATTTGCCTGCTCGGTGCGGGTTCTGAGACTTGAGTTGGTGTCGTAACCTAAAATTTCATCCGGTGATGTGCGGGATGTGATAGCAGTGAAGCGGGAATCAGCATTTAAAATGTTTGCAAGATAAGCACCGACTAAATAGGTGATATCCTGTTCCCGTAATCCAAATCCTTCGGCACCGGCGTTAAAACCATAGGGATTGTGTCCCTGGTCGATATAAATACGAATGGGCATAAGTTTGTTCCTTATCCGGTAAAAGAGTTTGCTATCAATATATGCAGTAAGAAAGGTGCGGTGAAAGATGGGGAGCCAGATGAGGTTAGACCAGTATGTTTCTACTTATGTAGAAATAACGCGAAAAGAGGCAAAAGAGGCGATTCGGCGCGGACTTGTCTGCGTGGCTGGAACAGTCGTAAAACAGGCGAATTGTAAAATTGACAGGGAAGAAGATGTGACTTACTGCGGAAAAGAGATTAGGGCAGAAGAGTTCGTTTATTATATGTTAAATAAGCCGGCAGGTGTGGTTTCGGCAACAAAAGATGAGAAGGAGCGTACCGTCCTTTCCTTACTGCCGGAGATGAAACGGGAATTATTTCCGATGGGGCGTCTGGACAAAGATACGGTGGGCCTTCTTATTTTGACGGATGATGGAATGCTTGCACACCGTTTGTTATCGCCGGCTTATCATGTGGCAAAAGTTTATGATGTGATTTACGAAGGAACTTTGCCTGAAAATGCAGTAGTTTTGTTTGCGGAAGGATTGGAAATTGGAGAGCGGAAAAAAACGCTGCCTGCAAAACTGGAACTCATGAAATCCGGGCACGCAAGGCTTACGATTTCGGAAGGAAAGTTTCACCAGGTAAAGCGGATGTTTGCTGTTTTGGGGGCAAAGGTGACAAAATTAGCAAGGGTATCATTTGGCGGAATAAATTTGGACCCTGCCTTAAAACCGGGGGAATACCGGAAATTGACAGAAAATGAAATCAACCAATTAAAAGAGGGAGAATAAGATGGCGAAGAAAAAATATTATGCAGTGAGAGCCGGAAGAACGCCGGGAATTTATACAAGCTGGGATGCGTGCAAGGCACAGGTGGATGGATTTGCTAATGCGTCTTTTAAAAGTTTTCCGACAAAAGAAGAAGCGGAAGCTTTCTTAGGAAATAATACGAAAGAGAATAAGATAGAAGATGAAGCACTTGCCTATGTAGATGGAAGTTACAATGTTAAGACCGGTGAGTACAGCTGCGGTGTTGTGTTCTTTTTTGAAGGGGAAAAAACAGAGTACTGCGAAAAGGGAACCGACTCAGAACTTGCTGCTATGCGGAACGTGGCAGGCGAAATTCTCGGAGCACAGGTGGCAATGAAGATGGCGGTAGAACAGGGGGCGGAAAGTCTTACGATTGTCCATGATTATCAAGGGATTGCCTCGTGGTGTACCGGAGAATGGAAAACAAATAAAGAGGGAACCAAAGCCTATAAAGCATACTTTGATTCCCTAAAGGATAAACTAATCATTCATTTTCAAAAGGTCAAAGGACATTCCGGAGATGAGTACAATGACCTTGCGGATGAACTGGCAAAAAGCGTTATTTTTTAGCGTTTGCCATTGCTTCTTCGCAGAAATACAGCTGTGAATTCAGAGGAGTTTTTCCTCGCTGGTCTACCTTCACGTAGTGTCCATCCGGCATGAGAAGGTGGGCTTTTTTTGTATCCGAGAGCTGTATGTGTAAAATGTGGTAAATCTCTTCCTGCAATATAGGATCTTCAACCGGGAATAAGATTTCTACACGTTTGTCTAAGTTTCTTGGCATCCAGTCGGCACTTCCCATATAATATTCGGCATTTCCATTGTTCTCAAAGTAGAAAATGCGGGAATGTTCCAAAAAGGTACCAACGATGGAGCGCACACGGATATGTTCGCTTAAGCCTTTGATTCCAGCACGCAGACAGCAGATGCCGCGTACAATCAAATCAATTTCCACACCTGCCTCACTGGCATCATAGAGTGCTTCAATAATTCCCGGGTCACACAAGGAATTCATTTTTGCGATAATTCTTGCCGTGCGTCCATTTTTGGCATGTTCTTTTTCACGTTCAATCAAGGACAAAAACTTGCCGCGCAGCCACAGGGGGGCTAAGGACAGTTTGTTCCATACAAGCGGCTCAGAATAGCCGGAGAGCATATTAAAGACAGCCGTGGCGTCTTCCCCGTAGCGGGTTTTACTTGTAAACATACCCATATCGGTATAGAGTTTGGCGGTGGAGTCGTTATAGTTTCCGGTTCCCAAATGGACATAACGGCGGATGCCGTCTTCCTCTTTGCGGACAACCAGTGTAATTTTGCTGTGAGTTTTTAAGCCGACTAGTCCATAGATAACATGGCACCCGGCTTTCTCTAATTTCTTCGCCCACACGATATTATTTTCCTCATCGAAACGTGCTTTTAATTCAACGAGCACAGACACCTGTTTCCCATTTTCTGCTGCCTGCGCCAGAGAAGCAATAATCGGTGAATGACTGCTGACACGGTAAAGTGTCTGCTTAATTGCAAGTACATTTGGGTCGCTTGCCGCCTTTTTTACAAAATTGACAACCGGGTCAAAGGTTTCATACGGGTGATGAAGCAAAATGTCATGTTCCCGTATCTGCTCAAATAAATCTCTTGAGGCATCCAGCATTTTTGGCTGCTGTGGTGTATATTTTAGTTCTTTTAAGTGGTCAAAACCTTCGATGTCATATACTTTCATTAAAAAAGTCAGGTCAAGAGGACCATTAATTTTGAAAATGGCATCTTCACTTAAATTCAATTCCTTTCGGAGCGTTTTCAGCAGCCGCTTATCGATATTATCTTCGACTTCTAAGCGGATTGCCTCGCCCCACTGGCGTTTCTTCAACTGTTTCTCGATTTCAATTAAAAGGTCTGCTGCCTCGTCTTCGTCGATGGAGAGGTCGGCATTTCGCATTACCCGGAATGGAGCCTGGCAAAGAACTTTATAATTCAAAAATAGTTTTTGAATGTTCTTTTCGATAATCTGCTCCAAAAGGATTACAGTGGTGCAGTTATCGCCATCGGTCGGAATTGTAACAACGCGCGGCAGAACGGATGGAACCTGCACGGTGGCAAAATCAATGGTTCCCTTTTTCTTTTTATCCATCAACAGTGCACCGATGTTAAGCGAGCGGTTGCGGATTAACGGAAAAGGTCTGGAAGAATCCACAGCCATCGGAGTGAGGACAGGGAAAACTTCTTTCTGAAAATAGTTGTCAACATAGTCTGCCTGTTCTTCTGTTAATTTTTCAAATTCTGTGACGATTTTTAAACCATTCTTCTTCAGTGAAGGAAGAAAAGAACGGTTGTAGGTATTATACTGAGCCGTCGTAAATTTGTGCGTTTCTTTTAAAATCGCATCAATCTGTTCTTTACTGGTCATACCGGCAATATCTTTTTTTGTGTAACCGGCATTTACCTGGTCTTTCAGAGAGGCAACGCGGACCATGAAAAATTCATCCAGATTGGAGGCGGTAATGCTTAAAAATTTTAATCGTTCCATCAACGGAAGATGGTTGTCTTTTGCCTCGGACAAAACACGCTTGTTAAAGGCTAACCAGCTTAACTCGCGGTTAGTAAATCGTTCGCTTTGGGTCATATCATCATCCTCGCTTTCCTGTTCGTTTTTGTTTTAGTACCGGCCGGATACCAAAGACTTCCTCAAAGACATCTGCTTTATGTAAGAAGAGTCCTTTTTCCAAGGTGATATCCGCCATGGTGTCCGCCGTGATTGTCAGTATTCCATTTCGCTCGGATACACCGACATTTTTAATTTTCTGACGATTGCTTTTGTCTAATACATTAGCAATTTTTAAAATTGCATTCAATTTTACGATTGTAATATATTCTTCTCTTGAAAAATCACCGTCCAATTCTTCAAAGGAAGGAAAAGATTCATCGTTATAGCGAATCATATTGGCAACGATGAGACGTTCTTTATGAGAGATTCCGATAATCTCCGTTGACAAAAGAATGTGATAGGAACATTCTCTTGCGTGCAGTGCATTGATATAAGCGCCACAGCTGTGAAGAATGACACCGAGCTGTAAAAGCAGGCGCTCGCGTTTTCCAAGACCGTGTATTTTTTTGATTCGGTCAAAAATCTGGAGTGCCAGGGTCTGCACGGTGTCGATGTGGCTTAAGTCAACTTCGTATTTCTGTGCCACATTTCTTGAAGCACTCAGAATATCCTCCGTGAAATCATGTCCGCAGGAAAGATGGAGCTTTCGCTCTGCATAATCAGCAGCCAATCCATCACAAAGATTTATTGGAGATAGAAGGACATTCTGACAATCCGTAAGTTGCGTGATTTTGCGTATTAAAAGCAAAGTAGGCAGAAGTGACTGTGCATGGATATTACCCATTAATTTTAATATTTTCTTTTTGGTAAATATTTTATCCGGCAAAAAGCCTTCAAAGTCTTTTTTTGTTTCCTTTATGTGATAGTAGGTTTCCGGAATCATTTCACCGGCTGCCAAAATGCAGTGAATCTCTTTTTTATCTAAATTCAGTCGTTTGAATAAAGACAAATCCTTTTCAATGTATTCATCAATCAAAGCATCGTAATCATAGGCTTCATCCTGCATTGCATACAGCAGTTCCTGAATACGTGAAGAACCAAGTAAAAGGTTTTGCGTCAGCTGCAGATGTCCGTTCTGAAAAAGAGAGAGCTGGACACTGCCGGCACCAATATCAAGAACGAGACACCCTTCTTCGCTGAGTGGTTCAAATTGGTTTTCATTGTGAACCATTCCTTTGAAGTAAAGGAATCTTGCCTCGCTGTTACTGAAAAGTTTTACTTTGAATCCTGTCTGGATTTTTATCTGGTCGGTGACAACTAAAACATTTTTTGCCTCGCGCATTGCACTGGTGGCACAGACGTCCCAGTTATCAGTATGAAATTCTGTCATAATCCGTTTGAAATCATTAAGTGTGTTACAGATTTCTGTAAGTGTCTGATAGGAAATGACTCCTTCGGTGTACGATTCCGCACCGAGACTGAGCGGGTGGCGTACATAAGTGAGCTGACGAATTCCATTCTGACGGGACATTTCATATATTTTCATACATAATTCATTTGAGCCGACATGAATTGCCGCATAAGTTGTAGAAGCCATAAATACCTCCATTCTGAAACCAATTTCTTTGTTTCTATTTTACAATGAATTTGCAAAAATGGAAAGACGTATTTATCTGATTTTTACGTAAATTTTATGTAAAATTCGAGAATTGAAAACCGTCATCGCATGTGCTACAATAGGGGAACAGAAAAACAGAGAGGATGAGACGGTTGAAAACGAGTGATTTTTATTATGATTTACCAAAAGAATTGATTGCGCAAGACCCGCTTGAGGACAGAAGTTCATCGAGACTTTTAGTGCTGCATCGGAAATCCGGGCGCGTGGAGCATAGAGTGTTTACGGATATTGTAGAGTATTTAAAGCCGGGAGACTGCTTGGTGCGGAATAATACGAAAGTAATTCCGGCAAGATTATACGGAACCAGAGTGGATACCGGGGCAACAATTGAACTTCTGCTTCTCAAACGCATGGAGAATGATGTCTGGGAAACTCTTGTAAAACCGGGAAAAAAAGCGCGTAAAGGAGCTGTGATTTCTTTTGGGGATGGAATTTTGACAGGAGAGATTGTCGATGTCAAAGAGGATGGAAACCGTTTGATTCAGTTTCGATATGAGGGGATTTTTGAAGAGATTTTAGATCAACTTGGACAGATGCCGCTTCCGCCTTATATTACGCATACATTGAAAGATAAGAACCGTTATCAGACCGTTTATGCAAAATACGAAGGGTCGGCAGCAGCCCCAACGGCAGGGCTCCATTTTACGGAGGAGCTTTTTCAAAAATTAGAGGAAAAAGGAGTACTTGTAGCAAATGTTACGCTTCATGTCGGGCTTGGTACTTTCAGACCAGTAAAAGTGGATGATGTGTCGAAACACCATATGCATACTGAATTTTATCAGGTGACAAAAGAAGAGGCAGATAAAATTAACAAGGCAAAACAGGCCGGTGGACGGATTGTCTGCGTGGGAACGACAAGCTGCCGGACGATTGAGTCGGCTGCCGATGAAAATGGTGTGCTTAAGCCGGGACAGGGCGATACCGATATTTTCATTTATCCGGGCTATTCTTTCAAAATGATGGATGTGCTGATTACGAATTTTCATTTGCCGGAATCAACGCTTTTAATGCTTGTTTCTGCACTTGCAGGAAAAGAGCAGGTTATGCGTGTGTACGAAGAAGCAGTGCAGGAGAGATACCGATTCTTCTCGTTTGGAGATGCGATGATTATATTAGACGACTAGTGAGGGGTTTTTATGGAAAAAGAAAAGGTGTTATTCGTTTATAATCCGCGTGCCGGAAAGGGGACTTTGCGGAACAAACTTGCCGATATCATAGATTTGATGATGAAAAGACAGTGGGATGTTTCGATTGCGGCAACACAGAAGGCTGGAGATGCAGCCGAATATATTATACAAAAGGGAATCGGCTGTGACCGTGTGATATGCAGCGGCGGCGATGGTACACTGCATGAGGTGATTCATGGCTTGATGGCTTTGCCACCCGATATGCGTCCGGCCTGTGGTTATATTCCAACCGGAACGGTGAATGATTTTGCAAATAGTATCAGGCTGCCAAAACGAGTGATTCCCTGTGCACAGATTGCGGTGGGGGACAAAAAGGATGCTTATGATGTCGGGGACATGAACGGTAATTTCTTTTCCTATGTAGCGGCATTTGGAGCTTTTACCTCGGTTTCTTATGAAACACCACAGGCGACGAAAAACTTGTTTGGAAAGACGGCCTATATTTTAGATGGTGCGGTAAAGTTGGGAAAAACTAAAAGTTATCATATAAAGGTGCAGACAGATTTGGAAGCTTGGGAGCAGGATTGTATTCTTGGTATGGTGACAAATGCAAAATCGGTAGCAGGATTAAAATTATATAAGAAAAACAGTGTCAGTTTAAAAGATGGTCTGCTTGATGGGATTTTTGTGAAAACACCGAAAAATCCGATTGAGTTGAATCAGGTAATGGCATTTTTACTGCACGGAAAGGCAAATTCGCATGTGAAGGTGATACACAGTTCCCATGTGGAAATCAGTTGTAAGGAAGCGTTAGCGTATACGCTGGATGGGGAAAATGGTGGAAAACATAAAAAAGCGGTGATTCAAAATCATCCGCAGGCAATTACTTATTTTTGTGGATAGGTGTTAATCCCTATCCACAATATCATATCGATTCTGGATTAAAAGCTCTCTTGCTTTTTTCTCATCATCTTCTTTGTAAAGTTCCAGTTTCATAACACCATCTACATATTCACGGTTATGAATGATGCCGATATTTTTGATGCTGATGCCGTTCACGGACAGAATCGTGGCGATTGTGGCAATGGCGCCGGCACGGTCATCGATGTTTATGAATAAATCATACGAACGGGCAATTACACTGCTTTTCTTTGCCGGGATGGAATCCCTGTAGTCGCCTGCTGTGTGAAATTCGTCCTGAATGGAAGCACCGTCTTTTTCTGCTATCATGTGGCGGAAATCTTCAATCTGCTTTTCGAAATGGGAGAGAAAATAATCAATGCTTTCGCTGTTTGCTAAGCAAATATCCTGCCACATCTGTGGAGAGGACGAGGCAATTCTTGTAATATCTTTGAAACCGCCGGCGGCAAATGCTTTCATTCCTCGTTGTCACTTGTGCGAACCATATTAACCAGGGAAACGGCGATAATGTGTGGCACATGGCTGATGGCAGCAGTGATTTTATCATGTTCCGATGGTGATAAAACGACACAGTTTGCACCGGTTTTTGCTACCAATTCTTTTAACAGAGACAAGTTTTCTAACGGCGTCTCCTCAAATGGTGTCAATAAATAGTATGCATTTTCCAACAAAATATCAGTGGAATTTTCGAACCCCGTTTTTTCGGAACCGGCCATTGGGTGTCCGCCGATAAACTGGCGGCTAAGTCCAAGTTCGGCTGCCTTTTTGCAGATATTTCCCTTTACACTTCCAACATCGGTAAGAATGCAGCCAGGTTTCAACAGCGGTTTTAAGACGGACAGATAGTCTGTATTTTTTAGAACCGGCGCACAGAGAAAAATGATGTCGCAGGTGGAAAAACGCTCATCAATTTCATACCAGATAGAATCAATAATTCCTTCCGCCATGCCCTCATCAAGTGCCGGATTTTTTCTTCTGGAATAGACGTGTACGGACACATCCTCATTTTGTTTTTTGAGTGATCTTGCGATGGAACCGCCAATGAGTCCAAATCCGACAAAGCCAAGTTCTAAATGTTTCATAGCATAATAATCTCCATTCTTTGCAAAGTTAATAAACATAGTTTAGCACCTTTTTGGGTAAATTACAATTGCTTGACACAGAGAATGTGGATTCATACAATAGAAGTGAAAAAAGTTTACACAGAGCAAGGAGGAATTGACAATGAGTGTTTTGGGAGCATTAGAACCGGCACGTGTGATGCATTATTTTGAAGAAATCTGTGGCATACCGCATGGTTCGGGAAATACGAAAAAAATCAGTGATTATTGTGTTTCTTTTGCAAAAGAGCATCACCTTACTTATTTGCAGGATGAATATAACAATGTGATAATATGGAAAGACGGCATAAAAGGATATGAGAATTCGGCTCCGGTTATGCTGCAGGGGCATTTGGATATGGTCTGTGAAAAAGAAGAGGGCTGTGACATTGATTTTGAGACGGATGGACTTTGTCTGCAGGTGGAAGATGGCATTGTGACAGCAGAAAAAACAACGCTTGGGGGA
>ERZ772863.1532-NODE-1532-length-19587-cov-6.403185_pt1 | contig 19587 bp, 16 predicted proteins | sample MGYA00512134_ERZ772863 | MGnify/ENA primary metagenome ERZ772863 (study PRJEB29015, sample SAMEA2737659) | human gut metagenome | biome: human gut; feature: human-associated habitat; material: faeces | place: China | collected 2012 ...
TCCCCTCTCGTGCTCTCCCCATCCCCGAAAAAACTTTCTTCAGGTCGGGGCGAAAGTCCCCGTCGCTGTCTGGCGGCTGTTTGAAATAAGGCATGACATACGACCGGAGAGGAGGGGGATGCTGGAGAGTGAAGGGGGGCGGAGTGTTTTCTTTCTCTCTTTCTCTCTCGTGCTTGCTTCCGGGGCGCTGGAATAGCTCTGGAAAGACGGGAAGGGACCTTCCTGCGATGAAGAGGCGGATCCCGTCGGGCATACGCTTTGATAAGGCTGGCGGCATGGCACGCCACGGGCGGGACGCTATCCGGGCAGATGACGGTCTTTTAGGGCTGACGGGAAGTGAAGGGAGTGTTGGAGGTGCCGGGAAGCGGACGACGCCGGGAGGAAGCACGGGAGCTGCCCGGCAGCCTGCCCGTTTCGTGGCGATCGCTGGCCGGAGGGGGCGGGAGGCCATCTTGTCTGACAAGCGGTCCGTGATGCTCGGGCTTGGGGATGCTCCGGCAGGGAAGGCGGATGCCGTTCCGGACTTTCAGCAAGGTTTGCCCCGGTCCTCCATCAGGCAGAGGCGATGCCGGAGCCGTGCGGCTGGCCTTTCTCCACGCGGGGAGCGTTCCAGAATGTCCGGTAGGCCGCAGGCCGCAAAAAAGCCCTCCATGCGGAGGGCTTTGTCATTCCCGATGGCGGACAGGCTTCCGGGACTGTCCTCGGGAGGGGGTACGGTCATGTCTGCAACCGGGCATGCATGCCGTACTGTCTGAAGAAGGGGCTGATGGGAGCGAGATTTGGGAGGAAGGGCCCTCTCGTCTCATGCGGGAGAAGCCCCTTCCGTCGATGCTCGTTTCGTCTGTAGCCGGTCTTAGGCCTGGGCCGAAGCGGCAGCCGTTTCTTCTTCCTTGCGGGCGGCGTTGCGGCGGCAGGCGTCGTTGAGGTCGCGTTCCAGCAGGGCCACGATGGTGAAACGGTTGATGAAGGCGCGGGCGAACTGCAGGTAGTTCAGATACAGGTCACTGCTGCGCATGGACAGGCCTTCGGTATCGATGCGCTGCAAAAGCTCGATCTGGATCTTGCTGATGCGGGAAGAGCAGTGGTCGGCATAGGCCGAGAGCTCGGCGCGGGAGCCTTCGCCCGCGGCATAGGCCCGGAAGTGGCGGGCGGCGTCTTCCAGGATGCCCAGCATCTGCTCCAGATTGTCGCCCAGCGCGCCGCTGTAGGGGCGGTGGCGGTTGGCGATGTGGTTGGCGGACATGCCCAGCACCGAGCGCAGCTCATGGCTCAGTTCCTTCATGCCGTTGAAGATGCGGTAGTAGATGTGCCGCGCTTCGTTGTCCAGATCGTCGCCACCGCCGCGCAGGGCCATGCGGTAGTAGGAACCGCGGGAGCGCGAGATGTCTTCGAAAAGGTTCACGGCTTCGTTCTTGCAGCGGTTCAGGACCTTCTCGTCCTCGGCCTGGAAGGCGGTGAGGCCTTCGCGCATCAGGCGCACGGCGGTATCGATGCTTTCGTCCACCGAAGCGCCGATATTGGCGCGGATGCTGTCCTTGTCGGTGTTGTCGGCCACGATGTCGAAGCTGCTCTCTTCCTTCTTTTTGCCGAAGAAGTTGGAGCGCACCAGGCTGACCACGGCCACCAGCATGAAGAGGACGGCCACCACGCTGCCGCCCTCGAACAGGGCCCAGGTGACCAGGGCGCAGGCGCTGAAGGCGCACATGGCGGTCAGGAACCAGCCGCTGATGACGGCCAGCACGCCGGAGATGCGGTAGACGGCGCTCTCACGGTTCCAGGCGCCGTCGGCGAAGGAGGAGCCCATGGCCACCATGAAGGTCACATAGGTGGTGGACAGGGGCAGCTTGAGGGACGTGGCCGAAGCGATGAGGATGCTGGAGACCACCAGATTGATGGCGGCACGCACCTGGTCGAAGGGCAGCACGGGCGCGCCCTTGACCTGTTCCACGGGCTGCATGCGGCTCTCAAGGGCGGTGAAGAGCGAATTGGGCAGGATCTGGTGCAGGGTCTTGTTGGCGCTCAGGCCAGCGCGCACGATGAGGCGGCCGGGCAGGGAGGAGCCGAACTGTTCCTGATCGCCGCGGGTGCTGCTGCTCAGGTTGATGGAGGTCTGCACCACGCGGTGGGCCTTTTTGGAGAACCACAGGGTCAGCACCATGATCAGACCGGAGAGCAGCAGGTAGAAGGTGGGCGTCTGCACGGCCTTGCGCAGGCCTTCCATGGTGAAGGCATCGGCGGCCATGCCGCTGGCGGTGTACTGCTGCCAGCTTTCCCAGGCGGCCAGGGGCACGCCCACGAAGTTGACCAGGTCGTTGCCGGCAAAGGCGAAGGCCAGGGCAAAGGTGCCGGCCAGGATGACGATCTTGAAGATGTTGACGCCGCGGCGCACCATGAGCAAGTGCAGCACCACGCTCAGGCCCGCGAACAGCACCAGCAGGATGGGCAGGGTGTGGGCATTGATCCAGGCCAGGTATTCCGGCTTCATGAAGGATGCGCCCTTGGCGCCCTTCATGATCAGGAAGTAGAAGATGGCCGTCAGGGACAGGCCGCCGAAGATGCCGCCGATACGGCGGTACATGCGTTCATAGTGGAAGGTGAAGATCAGGCGGGTGATGTACTGCACCACCACGCCGGCCACAAAGGCCACCACCACGGAGATGAGGATGCCGGACACGATGGCCAGGGCCTTCTGGCTGTTGATGAAGTCCCCCAGCTGGGAGAGCAGGATGTCCGAGGTGGAGATCTTGATGAGGGCCGCGGCCACGGCACCGCCCAGCAGCTCGAAGACGATGGATACGGTGGTGGAGGTGGGCAGGCCCATGGAGTTGAAGGCGTCCAGCAGCAGGACGTCGGTGATCATCACGGCGAAGAAAATGATGATGATCTCGTTGAAAGTGAACATTTCGGGATTGAAGACCCCGCTACGGGCGATCTCCATCATGCCGCTGGAAAAGGTGGAGCCCAGCAGCACACCGATGCTGGCCACCACCATGATGACCTTGAAGCTGGCGATGCGCGAGCCTATGGCCGAGTTGAGGAAGTTGACGGCGTCGTTGCTGACGCCCACGAAAAGGTCCACTGCGGCCAGGATGGCCAGAAATACCAGTATGAGTAGAAAGATGCTTTCCACGTCCCGTCTCCTGCGGAATAGTCTGAGAATGAGGCATATTCTGTGTAGGCAGGTTTTGTTACAAAACGGTGACGGCGGCGGAATAATTTTTGCTATATATTTGCTAATGTGATATTTTTCTAAAACAGATTGGAAGGTTTTATTTTATCAACATCGTTGAGTGGTGGCTTGGTTGATATGGAAAAAAGTATACTTCTGCTTTCGACAGCGGATTGGGATAATCCGTTCTGGACAAACAAGCAAAGGATGGCAGTGCTTTTTGCTGAGCATGGCTACCGTGTCGTCTATGTTGATTCTCTTGGGCTGAGGAAACCATCTCTTCATTCTGGAGATATAAAGCGGATAATAAAAAGGCTGCTGAAGTCAATTCCTGTTCCAAGAAAAGTATATAAAAATATATGGCGCATATCTCCTTTTGTTATTCCATTCCACTCGATCAATTTTATTCGCAAGCTGAATAAATATATCCTGTTATTGACCATAAAGTGGAATTTTTTTATTCTTGGAATAAAAAAACCTATCATAGTTTCCTATACACCAATTGCAAGTGATATCTGCGCTGATCTGAAGAAGAGCGCTGTCATCTACCATTGCGTTGATGATCTTGGTGCATCACCGGGGATAGACGAAACTGTCATCCGTGAAGCGGAGAAAAAACTTGCCGGGGTCACGGATCTGTGTTTCGTGACATCAAAAAAACTTTTGACAATGCTGTCTTCGGTCTTTAGGCAGGTGGAATATGATCCCAACGTATGTGATCTTTCCCTGTTCCAAACCGCGCGGGAGCCGAGTGCAGAGCCGGAGGAGCTGCAAGCCATCCCTCACCCCAGGCTCATATTCGTGGGGGCTCTTAGCCAGTACAAGGTGGATTTTGTCATGATACGGCAGGTGGCAGAAAAATTGCCGCATGTACACTGGGTTCTCATCGGCGCTATAGGTGAGGGGCAGCCAGGGACACAGAGGCCGCCTGAAGGAGATAATATCCATATCCTTGGCCCGCGCCCCTACGAAGCCTTGCCGTCATATCTTGGCCATTGTGATATCGCCGTCCTTCCTGCTACGCGAAATGACTACACGGCAGCCATGTTCCCCATGAAGTTTTTTGAGTACTTGGCTTCTGGCCTGCCTGTGGTCTCAACGCGTCTTCCTGCTCTGGAAGATTTCGAGGACCTGTATTTTCCTGCGGATTCGGCCGAAGAATTCGTCCTGCACATAGAGCGGATGCTGGCAGGGGAGCGGAAGGATGCCGACGCCATCGAGGCCACCTGCCGCTTCCATACATGGGAAGCCCGCTTCGCACGGATGGAGAAGCGCATTCGGGAGGTCGTGGCCAGTAGGCAGTCGTAGAGTGCCTATGGAGGGATGAAGGTTACGCGTTCCTATAGAGGGAGAAAGAAAAAGTCCAAAGAGCATCAGATGCTCTTTGGACTTTTTTCAGGCCTTGCGCAACAGGCGCTTGAGCCAGGCTTTCAGCCGTGGGCGTCGCCAGATGAAGCGACGTAGCCACTGGCTATCACGCAGGAGCAGGTTCTTGCGAGCACAAAGGCTTCGCATGCACACACGCCATACGTCTTCTTCCTTACCCAAGGATTGGGGGGCATCCAGCAGCTGCAGGCGGGTGTGTCCCTTGCAGGCTGCGGTCTTTTGCAGCAGCTGTTCCCACTGATCATAGATGGCTGAGGGAGCAAATGTTCGGGCATCCTGCCGGGCATTTCGCCCCATGCTGTGGCGTAAATCTGGATCAGCCATCAGCTGACGCAGACTGGCGGCCAGACTTTCAGCGGTCATGGCATCGGCCAAGAGCCCGTTGTGGCCGGAACGCACCAGGCTGTTGACGCCGCTACACTCTGCAAACCCTACAACCGGAAGACCATGAGTAAAGGCTTCAACTACTGTCAGGCCAAACCCCTCAAAGCGGGAAGGGATACAGAAAATATCAGCTTGGGAAAATTGCTGTGCCGGTTGCAGGGTTAGGCCATGGAGATGGATCTGGGGGCAGCTGGCTGCGGAAATCGTTTTGCGGATGGCTGGCTCGTCTCCTCCAGCCCCCCATATGTGCAGTTCCCACTGGGGAAAGTCCGGAGAGAGCAGGGCGAATGCCTGTACCAGTAAGGGGATTTGCTTGACTTTATCAAATCGTCCCAGAGAAAGCAGACAGGGCGAATGAATGGTAGGCTGTACCTCTGCCGGGGCAGGAGGGACTGGGTTCCCAATAACACGGCATTTTCTCCGCAATTCCGGAGGAACAGAGTCCAAAAAAGAAGGCATAAGTAAGTGGATAGCATCCGCAGCCCAGAGAATCGCCTGACGCTCGGCCTTGTTCCAGCGTTCTTCTTCGATGCGCCAGGGGTTGCTATGCTCGGAATAAAGCAGGGGAATTCCTGTCCCCTGGAGCACCGCAGCCCAGAAAAGAACATTGTTGAAGGAAGACGGGCTGATGAAAACATCAGGATCGATACGGCTAATCTCGGACCGCAAGGCCGGGACGGTCTCCGCATCACCGGTGAGCGTATAGTATCGGATGCTTAGATTGTCCGGAACAGGGAAGGCAGGTAGCTTTGCTGGAGAGGCATAGGTAAACGCCGTTACCTGATGTCCTCGCATAGCCATCTCTATTGCAATACCTGCTGCAACTTTTTCCAGTCCACCAGTGCGCTGTATATCATGAAGATCGACGGCGATAAGCATTTGATAGCCTTTTTTTAAATTTACGCAAACAAAGGTTTATTTGGAAGATAATGTTACCTGTTCGAAGCAGAAATACTCCCCAGTCTTTGAAGGAAAGATTTTCGGCCATCTGGGAACAATCCCAGTTTCTGCGCTTTTTTATGAAATGAATATATATTTTTTTGTCACTTTGAGGAATATGAATACATTTAACAGTATTTATTATCTTGTTGTAAAGTGTATAGGACTTAACGCAATTTTCTATAGATGCTTTTGTATGGCATATTGAGAGGCTGTGTTGTCTGTAAAAATATTGTGAAGAGTTTATTATGAATATATTTTTAGCAAAAATTGTTAGGAATATGGTGAAAGGATTGTCTTCGGCAAAGGTTTCATTTGAAAAATAATATTTAAGAACTTTTTCTATGAGAGATTTTTTATATATTTTATTACATAAGCTTGCGGTATACAGAAAAAGTCTACCCCGAGATTCAGTGGAAAGAGAGGTTGTCGAAACATCAATAAATGATTTTTTTTTGTGCAGTTTTTTCCCATCAAATGCAAAGAATGCGCTTGTCACGACGATATCTGCATCCTTCTGAAGAGCAGTTGTGTAGAGATTTAGAAAAAAATCTTTATCGATATAGTCATCACTGTCAACAAACCCGATATATTTACCTGAAGCGTGTCGAATTCCATTTTTTCTAGCTGTAGAAGGCCCACTATTCGCTTGATTTACAAGATGTACACGAGGATCTTTTTTGCAACATTTTTGTATGATTGCTTCAGAGTTGTCTGTAGAACCATCATTAACACAGATAATCTCAATGTTACACAATGTTTGTTGACAAATGCTATCAAGACACTGGAATATATATTCCTCTCTATTATAGACTGGAACAATGACTGAAATCAAGGGGGAATTATTCATTGTATTATATTTCTTTTAGTAGATATTTTCAGAATGAAAGACTAAATAATGTTATTATGTCTTTCCTGCCTCAATTTAACACGGATTTTTTTAGTCCTTGTGGGATAAATAATATTTTGAGTTTTAGATATAGCTGTCATTCTGTTGAAACAAAGGTTGACTTGTGATTTATATTATCAATTTTGATATGCTATCTAATTAGATGGGGATTTTGAAAACTATTTAAAAGTTGACGTATCTTTTTATAAAATGCTTATAGATATGACGGATCGGGCGCGGTATAGAGGAAATAAATATTTTTATGATATGTCGTAAAATGACTCTAGAATATAAATATGATTTTTGGATATGGTTACATGGCAATCTATGTATGGATTTTATCCAAATTTCAGCTAGGTCATATTGACGACGAAGAAAGCTTCCAGTTGAACGTGAGTGAGAGTTTTTTCTTATTACATATTTTGCTAAGGGGGTATCAATAGTTCCATAAGGGTACTTATATAGGATCGGCATTTGCATTTGGCAGTTTTGACCTCCTCTACAAAGAGGAATCTCTCTATTTTTATTTGCATCAAGAAACATGCTTGTCCTGATAATATTGCCAATGGGGGGCCAGATTATGTTTCTATCATTAATTAAATTTTTAAACATATCTGATTTTTCTAATGGTTTTTTTGTCAAAAATATAAAATCAATGTTGTCTTCATAAACATAATCGATAGGGCAATAGGCAATTCCTATGTGCTCATTTTCTTCCATGAAGCTAACCTTACTTCGAATATGGTGGGGGTATAGAATATCATCACTGTCTGGGAAAATTAAGTACTTTCCTGTAAACTTTTTTAAAGCAGTATTAATTGCAGCAGCAGGGCCTTGGTTTGTTTGGTAGATATAGATGACAGTCCAGCCTTTATGCTCTAGGAGGTCTCGATATCTCTCAAAAACTTCACGTGTTTTATCTGTAGAACCATCATCAACAAAGATAAATTCAACATTTCTATAATCTTGACAAAGTAGAGAATCTAGAAAGTGTGGGAGATAATTTTCACCATTATAACAAGGAGAAATGATGGAAACTTTAGGATCATAATGCAATTTGCATCCTGATTTTTTAATTTTCATGACTCATTACCTATTGATATGATTTCTGATATGTTTTGCAATTTCAAGTAGGTGAAGTTTTTTTAATATATTTCGAATACTTTTTTTATATCGGTCGCTGTCTGTACAGTATTTAATTACCAGCTCATTGAATGGAAGAGTACCTAGGGAAGAGAAAAATTTATTTCTTTTTGGATGAGCAGCAACGGAACGTGTCATAGCGCTGTTATATTGCGCAGCAATATCGAGAGCAACAGATTTATAGCAAATCTTATTTTCGATGGCATGAAGAAGTTCTTGCCCCTTTTTAGAATGAACGAGAATTAGAGAGGTCCCATGGTCATCATGCATAGCAGGAAAAATATGTTCAATTCCCCAGAAATCGGCAAGTGTAATGTCGCTATTACGGTTTTTATGCTTGAAAAGGCATGCACTGCAGCATGGACGTAATGAGATGTTATGTAAAAATGCTCTGAAAAAGTAGTCATTACTTCTGTTTATGTATTCTATACTATTGTCTGCAAAGTGAATTGACAAGCAAAAATTGAGCCACCCATTTTTTTTATCACGAAAATATATATATTTTATTTCTTTTTTAAATTTATGTACAATATAATTAAGGTATTCTCTCCATACTAATGGAGAAGGTACTCCATGGCAGATGATATCGACAAGAAAAAGACTTTGATAGTTACTCTTCAAAAAAAGGCGTAGTCCTTCGACTTGACATGGAGTTCCACTGAAAAGAACATATTTTCCTTGCTTTAAATATGCTTTGACCTGTTTATAAATCCCTCTAATGTCACTTTGCACATATTTTGAACCTTGTAATTTGTATAGTTCTTCATGAGAGCTAACTGAAATATGTTTGACTTCAAGATTGTCATCTAAAACAGCTCCAAATATGATGCCCTGCTTATTTAAGATATACGTTGCAAGCAAAGAGAAGATGCCACCTGAGGAAGATTTGTCGCGGACGCCATCGCTTAAATTTATTGCAGCATAGGCAGTCGATGTCCCACTCTGTGGTGGGGCATATGTATAGATAGGACAGACAGTTTCACATACTCCGCAGCGAACACAGATTTCTTGATCAATATGAGGATATAAAAATCCTTCACTGTCCTCTTGCATAGAAATACAATTCTTTGGACAGGCATTCATACAAGCTGTACAGCCATAGCATTGTTTAGAAGAATGATTTAGCATTTTTATTTTAATGTTTTTTGAAAATATTATTGTGGATACTCGATATCGTCATCAATATATTTCTGCAGTATTTGGAGATGCCTTTTATAGATATCTTTGTAAATAGATAGAGGTCTCCTGTCTTTGTTATTTTAGAGATGACGGGAAGAATATCAAAAATAAGCAATTCTTTATATTCTGGTACTTCCCTTATTGTGAGGATAGGGAGTACCAGTTTACCCCTTTTTGTAGCTATGGTATCTTTCTTCTTTGGCTTCATGGCCAAGCTGATACGGATAAATTCCAATGAGTTGATGCGTTCTTCAGCAATTTTTTTACTGATAGGGACATAGTCTATATTTTTTTTAAAATGAGTCGCTCCGGAACCAGATAATCTTTCGTAGAAACGGGAGAAAGGAATACCTAAAGTATGGAACAGGCTTTCTATGCGGGCATTGCCTCGAGAAACTGTTGACACCGTGATAAATTGTTTTCGAAAAATGATAGAGAATACACTGCCATGGAAGGAATCCGTGATGACATAGTGAGCATTCTTTATGAGGTTGAGCCAGTGAGGGACTGGGCGAAAATTGCCTTTTTCATCTTTGCAGATATCAATAAATTTATATTTTAAAGATAATGTTTTGTATAATTCGGAATTTTTTAACTCATTCCAATGAGTTGTATCAAGGAACATAACGGCAACATAATTCTCTGGTACAGGATGATTATCACTATCAATGATAACCTGATAATCCTCTGCATTTAGGAGTAGCGTTGGATCAAGAACTTGCTTACTAGCTAGACCGAATGTTTCTTGGAGAATTTTTACTCCACTAGATTCACGTACAGAAAGAGCATCAAAACGGGAGAGCAGTTTCTTGGCTTGGCGTCGAGAAAACAAGTTCCCCTCAAATCGATTGATTCCAAAACTTGTGCGTAGGCTATACAGCGAACATCACCATATACCCACTTCAGATAATAAGGTTGTTCTGGGGACGTTCTGAAAACCTGATCGCTTCCAACAATAATTGTATGAAATGTATCACTATATTTGTATAAAGAGTCTGTAATCTCACAATGGTAAGCTGTTATGTCGAGGAAATCTTCTCTAAACCTATCGAAACTATTGTACTGATATTTATCTGTTTGAGAAGTTGGAAACGTATAGTTAATAACTTTTGACGACTGCTCAAATTCATGTTTTAAAATATACTGCATCGCCCATGGAACCATGACGGCACCATAGTTTTTTGCAAAATGAAAATTAAGTATTCCAATAGTTTTATCCATAATCCCTCCTAAGACTATACACGATTTTTATATGACAATAAGATATCGGATACAGAACCTTCTTGATGGATATTTCCATTTTCCACCCAATACAACCAGTCACATTTTTCCACAGTCGTTAATCTGTGCGCAATGATGATCACCGTCATATGGGACCGCAGGCTCTCGATGGTCTGCTGGATGGCCTGTTCTGTAGCGGTATCAAGAGCAGAGGTCGCTTCATCAAAAATGATGACTTGCGGATGGTTATACAGGGCTCGGGCGATGGAGACACGTTGCAGCTGACCGCCGGAAAGACGCACCCCACGCTCGCCGATGATGGTGTCGATGCCGTTTTCCAGGTCATCCAGAAAATCCATGGCCGCCATGCGGCAACACTCCCGTACGCGATCTCGGTCGATTTTCTGTCCCCATTGGCTGAAGGCAATGTTTTCTGCCAGGCTGCCGTTGAGCAGGAAGGGATTTTGCGGCACATAGCCGATGCCCCGCATCCAGCCTGTACGTAGACCAGCATCCATTTCTTGCCCATCCACCAGTATCTTACCGCTGCTGGGCGTGTAGAGACCGGTCAGCAGGCTGACCAAGGTGCTTTTGCCTGCGCCGGAGGGGCCTATGAGCCCGACCATGCTCCCTTTGGAGATATGCAGATTGATATCGTGCAAAGCATCAGCGTGCCCCTCAGCAGTGCCGGGATACCGGAAGCAGACATGCTCGAAACAGATTTGCTGCTGCAAGGGGCAGGGGCGCTCTTCCGATCTGCCCTGAGGCAACGTTTCAACTTCATGCAGTTTTTGAAGGATGGGATCCACCGTAGGCAGTTGCTGCTGCATTTGCAACAATCCCTGCACCACACGGTTCATGATGGGCAGCAAGCGCCAGGCCACGGCGGCCAGCAGGGCCAGGGTGGCGCTCACATGGGCCAGGCTTGCATCTTGCCAGCGCAGTAGCAGGACCGTGCCCAGCAAAAGGGTGATACCTACGAATTCCAGTATCCACGACGGCATGGGAGGAAAGACAGGCAGTACGCTTTGTCCCTGCATAAAGCGCTGTTCCGCCGCGGTGTATTGACGGATGAAATTTTCCTGCTGCTGACAGATGAGGATGTCCCGGATGCCGTTGAGGCCCGTATGGATGAGCTTCATGGAATCTTGCTGGGCGTCGGCGCATTGCTGGCTCAATTTGCGGACCCAGCGTCGGCTGCAGCGGAAGATTCCCCAGGCGGCCGCACCGGTGATGCTGACCACCAGAATCCCGGCTAGCGGAGCCATGCAACAAACTGCCACCAGAAGGGTGGCGACTACCAGCAATTGGGAAAGAGCCTGCAAGCTTTGAAAAAGGAATATCCCGGTATTGGCACGCCAGTTCAGGAGAGAGATCAGGTCGCTGACCTTTTGGCCTGTATGCCAAAGGTAGGGCGCGTACATATATCCTTGATACAAGCGTATGCCCAAGTGCCTGCTCACCTTCTGGCTATAGAGACTTTGTCGCCAGGTCAGCAGGGCCAGCATGACCGTTTTGAGGAGTGTTGTGCCGCAAAGCAGGCAGAGCAGCAGGGCCAGCAACAGACGCGGGTCTTCCATGGCCGGACGCAGTACGGGCAGCCATAGTACCAGCTGCTGCATGATACTGTTGTGGACGATGGTTTGGGGAGACGCCAGGACTACACCCAGCAGGGAGACCGCACCGGCTAAGGCAAATTCCGTCAGGGCCACCACCACGGTCAGGGCCATGACGGTCCAGAAGCTGCGTTGCAGGGGTAAGGGCAAGACGCGGTAGATGCGCTTGAAGGCCTCGACAAGCTGGGCTTTCAGCATGGGGGACGTACCTTTCGTAGCAGGGCTTGGCTAAGGATCCGTAGAAGCAAAAAGTTACGGGGACGATATATGACCTTTCAGATATCATATACCCCGATAACAAAAAAGGGGTCACAGTCTAAAACCGTAACCCCTTGGATTCCTTGTGGTGGAGAAGAGGAGACTTGAACTCCCGACCCCCGCCTTGCGAAGGCGATGCTCTCCCAGCTGAGCTACTTCCCCACATGGACGCCACAACGCGGCGTAGCGAGGTATGTATGCCATTCATCTGCCGCGGTCAAGTCTTTTTTGTGCACAGGCCGCCCGTCGGTCAGGAGAGAGGGGCCTGATATCCGTGGCATGCAAGGGCCGGGCAGCTACGAATCCGGCTCCGGCAAGCAGGAGGACATACCTGCACCAATGACCGCCAGGATGGGGAGGTCGCCATGTCCGCCGCTCGCTCCGGTTGTTTCCAGAGCGTTTTCCCCTTGGTATGCAGGCAGGCGAGCTCCGGCTTTCCCGGAACGCCTGCGGGAAAGTCAGGACGCTCCGAAGCAGGCCGGCACAGCAACGCCCTGCCCGCCAGGACACACAGGGGCATCCCCGGGCCGTGTCTTCCGGCCGGCAACCCTTACGCCACGCCGGACAAAGCCCGTGGCATCCCCGGGGGCCTCTCCTTCCGCCATCCCTGAAAAAAATCGGCCGGGCCGCCCCTGTGGGGCTTGGCTACCGCGAAAAAAAACGCTATAGAAGCCCGCTGGTGTCACTATGAAGGAATATCGAGATCATTATTTTCTCAAGGCCAAGCGCGAGAATTATCCGGCCCGTTCCGTGTACAAGCTCAAGGAACTGGACGCGAAGTTCAAGCTCTTCCGCCAGGGGATGCGCGTTCTGGATCTGGGCGCGGCTCCGGGCTCGTGGTCGCTGGGGGCTGCCGAAAAGGTGGGCCAGCGCGGGCTCGTGCTGGGCTGCGACATCCAGACCACGGAGACCGCCTTTCCGCCGCAGGTCACCTTCATGCAGGAGGACGTGTTCAACCGTTCCGATGCCTTTGAAGCCCGCCTGCGCGAGATGGGGCCGTTCGACGTGGTCATGAGCGACATGGCGCCCCGTACCACCGGGACCAAGTTCACGGACCAGGCCCGTTCGCTCGAGCTGGCCTGCGAGGCCCTGGAAGTGGCGCGCCTGCACCTCAAACCCGGCGGCAGCTTCATCGTCAAGATTTTCATGGGGCCGGACATCCAGGAGATGCTCCAGCCCATGCGTCGCGCCTTCAAGGCCGTCAAATCCTTCAAGCCCAAGAGCTCCCGAGCCGAGAGCAAGGAGACCTTCTTCGTGGGCATGGGGTTCAAGGCCGAGGCGCGTCCTGCCGCACAGGATGCGGGCACGGACGGAGCCGCCGACACCGGACAGGAGCCCGGCGTCCTTTAGGGGCGTCCCATCCTCCGCTGTCCGGGCCGCTGCACCCGCGTGCGCGCCCGGAGGGGCCGGAAGCGTGCTCCCGCCGCCGGGATGTCCCGGTATCCTGGGCAGGGAACGGACGCGCCGCAAGGCCGTCTGTCTTTTTTCACCTTTTACATTCTCCGAGTTTTGGGAGGTTTTATGTCTGGGCACAGCAAATGGGCCAATATCCAGCACCGCAAGGGCCGTCAGGACGCCAAGCGCGGCAAGGTTTTCACCAAGGCCGCCAAGGAAATCATCATCGCTGCCAAGAACGGTGGCGATCCGGCGGGCAACCCTCGTCTGCGTGCCGCCATTGCCGCTGCCAAGGCCGTGAACCTGCCCAAGGACAAGATCGAAGCCGCCATCCGCAAGGGTACCGGTGAAGATGCGGGCGGCGATCTGACCGAATGCTTCTACGAAGGTTACGGTCCCGCCGGTATCGCCATCATGGTGGAGGTGGCCACCGACAACAAGAACCGCACCGTGGCCGAAGTGCGTCACCTGTTCACCAAGCACGGCGGCAGCCTGGGCACCGACGGCAGCGTGAGCTGGATGTTCGACCGCAAGGGCGTCATCACCGTGGACAAGGCCGCCTACACCGAAGACCAGATGATGGAAGTGGCCATGGAAGCCGGCGCCGACGACGTCATCGACGATGAAGATGTCTGGACCCTCCAGACCGCCATGGCCGACTTCGCGGCCGTGCGCGACGCTCTGGAATCCGCCGGTGTGACCATGCAGTCCGCCGAACTGGCCATGGTGCCCCAGAACCTGGTGGCCGTGGACGCCGAAGCCGCCCAGAAGGTCATCCGTCTCATGGAAGCCCTGGACGACAACGACGACGTGCAGAACGTCTACGCCAACGCCGACTTCCCCGAAGACATGAATATGGACTAGTCCGGTACGCTCCCGCCCCTCCGGGCGGCAGATGTCCGTTTTTTGCCCGGCATTCCCTGAGTGCCGGGCTTTTTTCTTTATGGTGAGCTATGGCAGACACTCCTCTTGTGGTCCTGGGGGTCGACCCCGGCTCCCAGCGTACGGGCTGGGGCATCATCGCGGAACAGTCCGGTGTGCTGCGCCTGGTGGATTGCGGCATCATCCGCACCACCTCCAGCGGTGAAAAGGAATTCTCCCAGCGGCTGGCCGTCATCTACCGGCAGCTGGCGGACGTGGTGGGCCGTTACCGGCCGCAGGAGGCCGCCATCGAGCAGGTCTTCACGGCCAAGAACGCGGCCAGCGCCCTCAAGCTGGGCCAGGCCCGCGGTGTGGCCGTGGCCGCCTGCGCCGCGCACAGGGTACCGGTGAGCGATTACGAGCCCACGCTGGTCAAAAAATCCGTGGTGGGCACCGGCCGCGCGGAAAAGGAACAGGTGGCCTTCATGGTGCGGCGTCTCCTCAACGTGCGTGGCGAGGGCTGGGCCCTGGACACCACGGACGCCCTGGCCGTGGCCATCTGCCATTTGACCATGCGCCGCCTGAAGCTCCTGGCCCGGCGCTGAGGCGTTGGGAGTTTTATTGTTTGTTGGGGGAAGGCCCCCTCTTTCTCTGGCGCGAAAAGGGGGTTCCTTCCCCCAAGCCCCCATCCTCCCCCAAACGCGCTTTATCAGGCACAAAAAAAGACGCCACGTGGCGTCTTTTTTTGTGCGATGGTCATGTCAGGTTCTCTGGTAGGTAGGCCGGAAGAATAGCGGGCGTTCTGTTTCCCGATATCCTCGCCCGCCAGCCAGCGACGGGGACTTTCTATACCGACCTGAGCAAAAGGTTTTGGAAGGGTGGGGGTGTGGGGGAGGGAGAACCTTTTCCCCGAAAAGGTTTCCCTCCCCCTGCATCTCTTTTCCCGCTTATACCATTTATTCCACGATGGTGGCGCGCTTGATGATGACGGGCTGCATGGGCACGTCTTCGTAGTAGCCGCGGCTGCCGGTCTTGACGGCCGCGATCTGGTCCACCACGTCCTGGCCGCGGATGACCTTGCCGAACACGGCATAGCCCCAGCCCTGCGGGTCCTTGCTGCGGTGGTCGAGGAAGCTGTTGTCCTTGACGTTGATGAAGAACTGGGCCGTGGCCGAATGCGGGTCGGAAGTACGGGCCATGGCGATGGTATACTTGCGGTTGCGCAGACCGTTGTCGGCTTCGTTCTTGATGGGGGCGCGGGTGGTCTTTTCGCGCAGGCTGGCGGTCATGCCGCCGCCCTGGATCATGAAGTCCTTGATGACGCGGTGGAAGATGGTGCCGTCATACTGGCCGGCCTTGACGTATTCCAGAAAGTTGGCCGTGGTCATGGGAGCCTTGCGGGCATCCAGACGCACGAGGATGTCGCCCATGCTGGTCTCCAGTTTGACGACGGGGTCCGGGCCCTGGGCGCGGATGGCCTGGGGGGCGGCCAGCAGGGCGCAGGCCAGCAGCAGGACGGGCAGCAGACGGGTGAAGAGAGTGAATTTCTTCATGAAGGGTTCTCCTTGATGATCTGTCGCACCATGCCGGTGCGACAGGCGCACGGTAGCATGTGCCGGGGGGAGCGGCAAGGGAAGGGGAGGCCGGAAACCCGCAGACGGAGGGGCTCAGGATAGGGACGGCCCTTCAGCAATGGGGGAGGCCGGACGGTGCGGGAGCATCAGGCCCGGACGGAGCCCGTGCGGCAGGAACGGGAAACGGTTCTCATCCTGTCCGCCGGTGGCTCCTGCCGGCCCGTCAGGGGAGCGAGGGCTTCCTTCCCGGGATCATGGGGCCATGACCGGCAGCCTGGCCCGGCCGGGACTTGCTTTTGCGCGCCATATCCCTATATGTTAAGCAAGGAATGAAAGTACGGCCGTGCATGCCGCGCGGCCAAATCCCGGAGGAAAAACATGACTGCTCGTACCATTGCGCAAAGCGCTGTGAGCGCCGTTTCCATCTATATGCGCCAGGTCTACATGTGGATGACCGCCGGTCTGGCCATCACGGCCGTGACGGCCTTTGCCGTGGCGTCCAGCCCCGACCTGCAGATGGCCATCCTGGGCAACATGGTGATCATGATCGCCCTCATCGTGGCCCAGTTCGGCATGGTCATCGCCCTGGGCGCCGCCATCCACAAAATGTCGGCCACCACGGCCACGGCGGTGTTCATCGCCTATTCGGCCCTGACCGGCCTGACCCTGTCCAGCATCTTCGTGGTCTATCCCATCGGTTCCATCGCCAATGCCTTCCTGACGGCCACGGGCACCTTCCTGGCCATGTCGGTGTACGGCACGGTGACCAAGCGTGACCTGACCGGCATGGGCAACTTCCTGATGATGGGCCTGTTCGGCATCATCATCGCGTCCATCGTCAACATCTTCCTGGCCAGCAGCATGATGGACTTCGTCATCAGCTGCATCGGCGTGCTGATCTTCACCGGCCTCACCGCCTATGACACCCAGAAGCTGCGCGCCTTCGGCATGAACGCTCCTGTGGACGATGCCACGGCCATGCGTCGCGGTGCCCTGCTGGGCGCCCTGGAACTGTATCTGGACTTCATCAACCTGTTCCTGATGCTGCTGCGTCTGTTCGGCGGCAACCGCGACTAGCGGGAAAGGCTTTTTACGCTCTCCTTCTCCGCCCGCACATGAGGGGAAAGAGGGAAGATCCCGCGCCCTGTATTGGCGGGAAAGCTGCAGTAGCGGAAGGGGCGCAGGATGGATGGCCGCCTGTGGAGCGGCCACTCCGATGATATGACAGAGGGGCGGAAGGGTGACCTTCCGCCCCTCTTGTGTCTGCCGGCTTTGACAAGCGGGCCTGGGGCCCGTATGCAGGACGGACGGACATTTTGTGCAAACATCGTCGCCCTGTGCGGCGTACAAGGATCTATGAGCAAGAAAAACAACTACTTCGATCTCCCGGCCGGTCTTGATGACGCCGAGCTGCTGGAGATCTTCCATGAACAGAACCGTCCCCTGCGCCTGGATGCCCTGCTGCGGGTCACGGGCCTGCCGCGTGCGGCCCGCAAGATACTGGAAGACCAGCTCTATGCCCTGGCTGACGAAGGCCGGCTGGTGCGCCTGCAGGGCGGGCTCTGGGCCCGTGCCGACGGCCTGCGCCAGGTGCGCGGCCGCTACATGGCCCTGCGCAGCGGCGCGGGCGGTTTCGTGACGCCCCTGGGCGACAACGGGCAGGTGACCGGCCCGGACATCTTCATCCACCCCCTGCAGGCGGGCGATGCCTGGCATCAGGACATGGTGCGTGTGGCCCTGTCGCCGCGTTCGCATGCCCGCGGCAAGAGCCAGGAAGGTCGCATCGTGGAGGTGCTGGAGCGCGGCTGCCGCGAGGTGCCCGTGCACGTGATCCATGTGACCGGACGCCGCGCCCTGTGCCGTCCGGCGGACAGCCGCATGCCCTTCGATGTCAGCGTGGAGCTGCCCGGGGACATGGAGCGCCCCTCCGGCGGCTCGCTGCTGCTGGTGGCGCCGGAAAAACGTCTGGCTGCCGACCTCTGGCAGGCCCGTCTTTTGCAGGCCGTGGGCCGGGAAGACGACATCGCCGTGCAGGAGGATCTGGTCAAACTCAATCACGAGGTGCCGCGGGAGTTCCCGCCCCGGGTCCAGGCCGAGGCCGACGCCCTGCCGTCCGCGCCCCAGCATGCCGACATGGCCGGGCGCGAGGACGTGCGCGCATTGCCGCTGGTGACCATCGACGGCGCCGATGCCCGTGACTTCGACGATGCCGTGCAGGTGGGGGCCCGTCCCGGCGGGGGCTGGCTCCTGCGTGTGGCCATCGCCGACGTGAGCCATTATGTGCGCCCGCGCTCGGCGCTGGATACCGAAGCCCTGGCACGCGGCAATTCCTGGTATTTCCCCACGTCGGTGGAGCCCATGCTGCCGCCCGCCCTGTGCGACGGCCTGTGCAGCCTGCGTCCTGACGAAGACCGGCTGGCCATGCTGGCCGAGATCCCCTTTTCCGCCACCGGACAGCCGGGCAGGCCGCGCTTCGCGGCGGTGGTCATGCGTTCGGCGGCCCGCCTGACCTACGATCAGGTCAAGGCCTGCCTGCTGGACAGGGACGAGCAGGCCCGTGCCGCGCTGGCCGCCGGACCGCGCGGGCAGGAAGTGCTGGACATGCTGGAGACGGCTTTCGAACTGTACCGTTGCCTGCGTGAGGCCCGGCAGCGCCGGGGCAGCCTGGATTTCGACCTGCCGGAACCGGAATACGGCTTTGACGACAAGGGCCGCCTGCTGCGCGTGTCCCGCCGTGTACGCCACGACGCCCACCGCCTCATCGAAGAATTCATGATCGCGGCCAACGAGGCCGTGGCCCGTCATCTGGGCGGCCTGAAAGCCGACGGCAGTCTTGAGGGGGCCCCGAAGGAGCCTTTCCTCTATCGCGTGCATCCCCAGCCCGATCCCGAGCGGCTGGAGAGCCTGTTCGACTCCCTGGAAGCCATCGATCCCGAACTGGTTCCCGTGAAGCCCGCGGCCTCGGCCCTGCAGGGCATCCTGCGGGACGTGCAGGGTTCGGACAGGGAGCTCCTGGTGGGGCGCCTGTGCCTGCGGGCCATGCCCCAGGCCCGCTACCAGCCGGAGAACGAAGGGCACTTTGGTTTGGCGTCCCGTGCCTACTGTCATTTCACTTCGCCCATCCGTCGGTATGCCGACCTGCTGGTGCACCGGGCGCTCAAGGCCAGTCTGGGCCTGTACGGCGGTGCCCTGCCTGCCGGGCAGAAGCTGCTGCGCGTGGCTGACCAGCTCAACAGGCGCGAGCGGGACGCCCTGGACTGCGAGCGCGAGATGGCCCGGCGTCTGGCCTGCATGGCCCTTGAGGGCCGCGTGGGCGAGCGCTTTAGGGGCGTGGTGGCCGGTGTCAATGATTTCGGCCTGTTCGTGGAACTGAGCGAGATGCCCGTGGAGGGCATGATCCGCGTGGAGGATCTGGGCGACGACTGGTACGACTTCGATGCCCGTCGCCAGTGTCTGGTGGGGCAGCGCTCGGGCCTGTGCTGGGGCATGGGCCAGTCCCTCGAGGTGGTGCTGGCCGAAGTGCACAGCGGCCGTCTGGAGATCCGCCTGCTGCCCACGGAGCTGGGCGTGGCG
>ERZ772863.1548-NODE-1548-length-19398-cov-3.974254_pt1 | contig 19398 bp, 14 predicted proteins | sample MGYA00512134_ERZ772863 | MGnify/ENA primary metagenome ERZ772863 (study PRJEB29015, sample SAMEA2737659) | human gut metagenome | biome: human gut; feature: human-associated habitat; material: faeces | place: China | collected 2012 ...
CGAGCGCCGCCATCATCCGGCTCAGGCCGGAGGGTCCGGAACGCTCAAGCAGCAGGCTTCGGCGGTGGTCGCGCGGCGCGGTCTGGACTGCACGCTCTACCAGCTGGCGGGCGACGACCTGCCCTTCACGAACCATTGGGAGAGTTTGCAGAAGGCACGCGAATGGGGATTCAAGATTTCGGACCAGATGCGCATATGCCGCAGTGCGGAGGAGATAGACGCCTACATCGCCCATTGGGACGAAGCGCGCAGGGAACTCCCCTTCCCCACCGACGGCGTGGTAATCAAGGTAAACGACTTCGGCGTGCGGCGGCAGCTGGGATTCACGGCCAAGGCCCCGAAATGGGCCGTGGCCTACAAGTTCAAGGCCGAGCAGGCTTTGACGCGGTTGGACAGCGTGGCCTTTCAGGTGGGACGCACGGGAGCCATAACGCCCGTGGCCAACCTCGAACCGGTGCTGCTGGCCGGCACGACGGTACGCCGGGCGACGCTGCACAACGCCGAACAGATGGCCCTGCTGGACATACGTCCGGGCGACATGGTATACGTCGAGAAAGGCGGCGAAATCATTCCCAAGATCACGGGCGTGGAGCTTTCGCAGCGGCCGGCAGACAGCAGGCCGTTCGAGTACATCACGGTATGTCCCGAATGCGGCACGCCGCTGGTCAAATACGAAGGCGAGGCGAAGCACTACTGTCCCAATCAGGGCGGATGCCGTCCGCAGATCATCGGACGCATCATCCACTTCATCCGCCGCAAGGCGATGGACATCGAGGGACTGGGCGAAGAGACCGTCGAGCTGCTTTACGAAAACGGGCTGGTGCGCGACGTGGCCGACCTGTACGACCTGCAGGCTCCGCAGCTGGCGTGTCTGCCGCGGCTGGGCGAGAAGTCGGCAGACAACATCATCCGGAGCATCCGGGGATCGGTCGAAGTGCCTTTCAGGCGCGTGCTGTTCGGGCTGGGAATCCGCTTCGTGGGCGAAACCACGGCCAAATACCTCGCGGAACACTTCCGGTCGCTCGACGCGGTGATGAAAGCCACGCGCGAGGAGTTGACCGAAGCCGACGAAGTGGGCGGACGCATCGCCGACGCGATCATCGAATACTTCGCCGACGAGAAGAACCTCGCCATCATCCGCCGCCTGCGCGACGCGGGCGTGAAGTTCGAAGCCGAAGCGCGCGAGCTGGCGTCGGAGTCGCTCGCGGGAAAGAGTTTCGTGATATCGGGCAAGTTCTCGAACCACAGCCGCGACGAGCTGAAAGAGCTGATCGAAATACACGGCGGCAGGAACCTCGCGGCCGTATCGGCGAACGTCGATTACATCGTGGCGGGCGAGAATATGGGTCCGGCGAAGCTCAAGAAAGCCGAGAAGCTGGGCGTGAAGATCATCTCCGAAGAGGATTTTATCGCCATGATCGGCAGCGACGAAATACCCGCCGCAAATGCGGCGGAAAAGCGGACGTAAGGGGGCGCGGAAGGGAGCGCGGCGCACAAGGATGCGGCCGAGCCGAAGCTGTTTTAGCCGGCAGACGCAACCGGATAGGCCGTCCCCGCCGGTACGAAGAAACGGAGGCGGGAACAGAAGAGACGACAGCGGCGGGAACGGAAGATGCCACGGCGGCGGAAGTTGGAAACACGGCAAAGAAGGCAGAAGACGCAATGCCGAAAGAAGGCTAAAACGCAGGGCGGCAAACAAAGACGCGGCGGCAGAAGCAGGAAATACAACAGCGGAAGCAGGAAATGCGGCGGCGGAAGTTGAAAACACAGCAGTGAAGGCAGAAGACGCAATGCCGAAAGAAGGCTAAAACGCAGGGCGGCAAACAAAGATGCGGCGGCGGAAGCAGGAAACGCGGCGGCGGGAACGGCGTAAGCGCCGGATCGCGGAAGACAGCCGCAGGAAAAGAAACTACGAACAAAACCGGAATACGATGATAAGAGAGAAACTGACAGGCGTGGGGGTCGCGATGATAACCCCCTTCACATCGGACGGACGCGTCGATTATCAGGCATTGGCGCGCATGATAGACTACGTAATAGAGGGCGGCGTGGATTACATCGTGGCGCTCGGCACCACGGCCGAAACCCCGACGCTCTACATGCCCGAACGCGCGGTGATCGCCATGTTCATCACCAACCATATCGCAGGCCGCGTGCCGCTGGTGATGGGCTGCGGCGGAAACTCGACGTCGGAGGTGCTGGACCAGCTCCGCGAATTCGACCTGCGGGGCGCGGACGCCATCCTGAGCGTAACGCCCTATTACAACAAACCCTCGCAGGAGGGACTTTACCAGCATTTCCGCACCGTATCGGAGCATTCGCCCCTGCCCGTGATACTCTACAACATACCGGGCCGGTCGGGCGTGAACATGACCGCCGAGACCACGCTGCGGCTGGCGCGCGACATGAAGAACGTCATCGGCATCAAGGAGGCGTCGGGCGACATCGAGCAGATGCAGCGCATCCTCGACAACCGCCCCGAAGGGTTTCTGGTGCTGTCGGGCGACGACGGCATGACGCTCGACCTGATGCGCCGCGGCGGCGAAGGCGTGATTTCGGTGGCGGCGAACGTATTTCCCAAACGTTTCATGCAGTGCGTCGGTCATGCCAAGCAGGGCGATTTCGACCGCGCCGAAGAGGAGTACAGGGCGCTCGACGAAGCGGTGCACGCGCTCTTCGAGGAGGGGAATCCCGTGGGTGCGAAATGCGCGCTCTCGATGATGGGCAAAATCGGCCCCACGATGCGGCTGCCGCTGGTCGAGGGTTCGCAGGCGCTGCGCGAAAAGTTCAGCCGGCTGATTGCGGAATACGATTTGTGCTGATTCCGCGTTAGTGTCTAAAATACGGACTAAAACACGGATATGAAAAACTTACTGCTGTTACTGCTTCTGCTTCCGGCGCTGGCCGCGGCGAAGGTTCCCGACGAGGAGGATATTCAGAACAAGACGATGGACGCCGAGTCGCCGTTCTACTATCCGTCGCTGATGATGCGCTACAACGCCGGCGACGAAACGCTGACCGACGAGGATTACCACTACCTCTATTACGGCTACGCCTATCAGGAGAGCTACAAACCGCTGGACTCGAATCCCGATCTGGACAAGCTGCTGTTGATGGCTTCGGGACTCGATCCCGACAAACCGGCCGTCGAGACGCTCGAAGCAATGCTCTACACGGGCGAGGATGCGCTGGCCCGCGATCCGTTCAGCCCCAAGATCCTCAACCTGATGGCCTACGCCCACGGCGCGCTGGGCAACAAACTGCAGGAAAAGATGTACTACAACCGGATGCAGGGCGTCATCCGGGCGATCCGGGAGTCGGGAGACGCGCTGACGCAGAAAACGCCGCGCCATATCCTGATGTTCGACCACGCGCTCGACGTGATGGCCACCGAAGGGCTTTCGTACGACAAGAGCCGCATCATCAGCCGAACGGTGGAGTTCATCCCGCTGACCGTACCCTACACGGTGGAGGGCAAGAAGCGCAAGGGACTCTACTACGACTTCGGACGCATATACTGGAACAAACCCGAAGGTTATACCTATAAACGCGACCGCACATGGCAGTTCAACAATCTCAAACCCCGTACGTACAAATAATCCGGCGCGCATTGTGCCTGCTGCTGGCGCTGGCGGTTTTCACCGGCTGCGAAAAGGAGCGGGAGCCGGCGGAAATAACGAGCTCACAGGAAGAAGCGGTGCTGCGCAGCACGGCCGGATCGGCAGCGGCGTTCACCGTGACGGCGACCGGACCGTGGACGCTGACCACCACGGGCGGCGGATTCGGCATCTCCCCCACCGCAGGCGGCCGGGGCGAGACGACGGTAACGGTGACGGCGTCGGACGGGAATCCGAGCCGCAGCCGCGTCAAGCTGGGGACGGTCGCGCTGACTCTGAACGCAGGAGGCGCGCAGTGCAGCGTCACCGTGTCGCAGAGTCCGGCGACGGCGACGCAGACCATGCTGCTCTACATGCCGGGACGGGATTTGCTGAAATTCTACAAACAGAATATCGACGGCGTCCTGAAAGCCGTCGATGCCAACGTTCCGGGCGACGGCCGCGTATTGGTCTGCTATCAGCCCAACGCGCACTCGCAGGCCGAAATGTACGAGGCGTATTTCAACGCCGAAAAGCAGGCGGCCGCATTCGCACTGCTGAAAACCTACGACGATTTCGCGGCGGCCGATCCCGCATGCGTACAGCGCATGCTGGCCGACGTGGAGGCATTCGCCCCGGCGCAGCATTACGGGATCATCGTCGGCTGTCACGGCAAGGCGTGGGTGCCCGCGAATCAGGGAGCGCTCAGCTACTCGGCCCGGATGTCGAAGGAGCTGGAGGATTTATGGACCCCGGCGCCGGGAGCGCTGACGACCCGTTCGTTCGGCGACACGGGACGGTCGATCGACATTACGGACTTCGCAGCGGCGGTCAAGGCCCAGAATTACAGGACCGACTACCTGCTTTTCGACGCCTGCTTCATGGCCAATATCGAGACGCTTTACGACCTGCGCGAATGCACGGACTACGTGATTGCCGCGCCCTGCGAAATCATGGGACAGGGATTCCCCTACGACCGGGCGATGCCGTGGTTCTTCACCGACGGCGGCAGAGAATGCGATCTGACAAAGGTATGCGAAGCATTCTGGAACTTCTACATGAACGACGCGACGACCCAATCGGGCTGCATTTCGCTGGCCGTGATGTCGGAAATGGAGGGCATGAAGGAGGTCATGCGGCGCATCAACGCCGCGCCGAAAAAGTCTTATGCCGAAGAGCTGCAAAGCTACGAGGGAATGTCTTCGCACATATTCTACGATCTGGGCCACTGGGTCGAACTGGCCTGCGGCGACGCGGGGCTGAAAGAGGATTTCAAAGCGCAGCTGGACAAGGCGTTTCCCAAAGCCGCACGGCTCAGCACACCGGGATTCTACTCGGCGTACAACGGCCGGATGAACCCCGTCGCCTACTATTCGGGAGTGTCGTTCAGCGAACCGTCGGACAAATACGTCGAGGAGAACAAGCAGACGAGCTGGTACCGGGACACGCATTGAATGAAAAAGGGTGATTCTTGCGAATCACCCTTTTCCGTTATTCGTACTGGCCGGACTTGAGCCGTTCGACCTCCTCGCGGGAGAGGAAACGCCATGCACCGCGCTTGAGGTTCTTTTTCGTCAGACCCGCATAATAGACGCGGTCGAGCTTGGTGACGGTATAGCCGAGGAACTCGAAAATACGGCGCACGATGCGGTTGCGGCCCGAATGGATCTCGATGCCGACCTCCTGCTTGTTGTCCTTGACATAGGAGATCTCATCGGCGAAAATCTCGCCGTCTTCGAGCGTAATGCCCTCAGCGATGCGGTCCATGTCGGCGCGCGTCAGGGGTTTGTCGAGCGACACCTGATAGATTTTCTTCTTCCGGAAGGCCGGATGCGTGAGCTGCTTGGTCAAATCGCCGTCGTTGGTGAACAGCAGCAGTCCGAGACTGTTCTTGTCGAGACGCCCCACCGGGTAGATGCGTTCCGTGCAGGCGCCCTGCACCAGCTCCATGACGGTTTTGCCCGCATGCGGATCGTCGAGCGAAGTCACATAGCCCTTGGGCTTGTTGAGCACAAGATAGACCTTCTTTTCGCCCTGCACACGGCTGTCGTTGAATTTCACCTCGTCGGTGGGCAGCACCTTGGTGCCCAGCTGGGTGACGATCTGACCGTTGACGGTCACCAGACCCGCCGTGATGAAATCGTCGGCCTCGCGGCGCGAGCAGAGTCCCGACTGGGCCAGAAAGCGGTTCAGGCGCATTTCGCCGATCTGCTTTTCGGGCGTGAACTTCGGATAGGAAGCCGGCTTGTCGTCGTGCTTCCGGAATCCGGGCTTATAGGGTTTGTCGCCGAACCTGCGGTCGCCGGACTTTTTGTCCGCGAACCGACGGTCGCCGGCGGGTTTGTCGCCGAACCTGCGGTCACCGGACTTTTTGTCTGCGAACCGACGGTCGCCGGCGGGCTTGTCGCCGGATTTGCGCTCTCCGTAGGGTTTGTCGCCGAACTTGCGGTCGCCGAATTTCTTGGGACCCCGGTTGTCGCCGTAGGCGGGTTTTTCGCCGCGGGGCTTATCGCCGAACGAGCGGCGCGGTTTGTCGCCGTCGCGGTAACGTTCGTCGCCGAAACTGCGGCGCGGTTTGTCGAATGCGGGACGGTTGTCCTCCGTAAAGTGGGGGTTGTACGACGCCCGCTTGACGGGCTTGCGGTCATCGGACGGCTGCTCCGAATCGGCAGCATCACGCTGCAAACGCGGGCGACGCTCGACACGCTCCGCCGTAGCGGTCACGGTACGCTGACGCTTGTCGCGTCCGAAACGCGTAAGCACCGAGGTCGAGTCGTTTTTAAAGTCTTTCATAATCAGTTTGAATGTTTACGCGGCAAAGTTAATCGAATTTTCCGGATAAAAGCATATTGCGTGCCCGATTCGGAGATAAAAGCCGCAGGCCGTTACAAATTCGCCGCTTTTGCGTTATCTTTGCATCCATAAACAACGCCCGGCGCCGTTTGCCGGGTATTTCCCCCGTCGCTTTCCATGAACATGAACCGTGAAATACTGCGCATTGCGCTCCCCAATATCGTCTCGAACATCACCGTGCCGCTCATGGGCATCGTCTCGACGGCGATCGCCGGGCACTGGGGTTCGGACACGGCCGCGACGATCGGCGCGCTGGCCATCGGCGTGTCGATCTTCAACTTCATCTACTGGAACTGCTCGTTCGTGCGCATGGGGACCAGCGGACTGACGGCGCAGGCGTTCGGCGCGGGCAACTTTCGCGAATGCACCAACATGCTCGTAAGGGCGATGGTCGTGGCGGCGGGCATGGGCCTGCTGATGTTGCTGCTGCAATACCCGCTGGGCGAGCTGGCCCTGTGGGGACTCAACGGCAACGACATGACGCGCGAGTACTTCTACGTCCGCATCTGGGCCGTGCCGGCGGGAATTCTGCTGTTCGGCTTCAACGGCTGGTTTACGGGAATGCAGAACGCGCTGATACCGATGTTCACGGCCATCACGGTCAACATGGTCCATGTGCTGTGCAGTCTCTGGTTCGCATTCGGACTGGACATGGGGATCGTCGGCATCGCCTACGCCTCGGTTATCGCGCAGTGGACGGGCGTGGCCCTCTCCGCCCTGCTGCTCTTCGCATGCTACCGCAGGATACTGACCGGAATCGACTGGGCGGAGGTGGTGAACCTGAAACCGCTCAGGACCTTCTTCATCGTAAACCGCGACATCATGCTGCGCACGTTCTGCATCGTGGCCGTCTACACTTTCTTCACGGGGGCCTCGGCCCGCATGGACGAACCGGCGCTGCTGGCCGTCAACACGCTGCTGCTGCAGTTGTTTACGCTCTTCTCGTACATGAACGACGGATTCGCATACGCCGCCGAAGCCCTGACGGGCCGATTCATCGGCGCACGCGACGAAGGGGCGCTGCGCGACTGCCTGCGCCGCTGCATCGCGTGGGGCACGGCCGTGTCGGTGCTGTTCGTAGGCATCTATATCGGCTGGTGGCGCGAACTGGTGGGGCTGTTCGTGGACAGCACGGCGCCCAATGCCGCGACGATCGTGGAGCTGGCGGGAGAGTATATCGTATGGATCATCCTGATTCCGGTCGCCAGCGCCATGCCCTTCATCATGGACGGCATCATGGTCGGAGCGACCGAGACGCGCGTCATGCGCAACTCGATGTTCTGGGCCACGGCGGCCTATTTCGGCATCTTCTACGTCGGCTACGCGATAATCGGCAACAACGCGCTCTGGCTGGCATTCACGCTCTACATGTTCCTGCGCGGGGTGCTCCAATACTTCATGACGCACCGCCTGCGGTCGATCTATGTGAAAGCGACAGCCTGACCGCCATGGAACTGACCCCTGATTCGCTCTACATCAAATACGTCCGCCTGAAAGAGGAGGACGAAACGCCGCAGACCTATCCGTACACCGTTCCGGCGCTGGCCAACTTCCGGCGGCTGGAATTCCGCAGGCCCGTGACCTTCATCATGGGCGAGAACGGTATGGGGAAATCGACGCTGCTCGAAGCCATAGCCGTCAAGGCGGGATTCAATCCCGAAGGAGGGTCCAAGAACTTCCGGTTCACGACGCGCGCCAGCCATTCGGACCTTTACGAACATGTCGTTCTGGGACGCGGACTCCAGCCGCGCGACGGCTATTTCCTGCGGGCGGAGAGTTTCTACAACGTGGCGACGGAAATCGAAAACGTCGCCGACGGCGTACTGAAATATTACGGCGACAAGTCGCTGCACCAGCAGTCGCACGGCGAAAGTTTTCTGGCGCTGCTCGGACACCGGCTCTTCGGACACGGACTTTATATTTCGACGAGCCGGAAGCCGCACTGTCGCCCTCGCGCCAGATGTACATGCTGTGCCGGATGAAGCAGCTGGCCGAGCAGGGGTCGCAGTTCATCATCAGCACCCACTCGCCGATCGTCATGTCCTACCCCGGCGCCGAGATATACGAAATCACGGACCGCGGGCTGGAACCGACCGAACTGGAGGAGACCTCCCACTTCCGGCTGATGAAGCGTTTTATCCTCGACCGGCGGGGAATACTGCGACAGATGGAGCTGGAGAAGGAATAGCCCTCGAACTGAGTTCGAGGGCTATTCCTTATTCGGAGTGCGCACCGGACATAGCATCGGATAAAGCGCCGGACAAAAGAGCGCAAACAAAAACCACCCGGCTCCTGCGAGTCGGGTGGTTCTATATTGCCGGAGGGCTGTCCCGCCCGTTATGCGGCGGTTATTCGCCCTTGGCGGCTTTCCAGAGCGGGAAGTATTTGTCGTACTTCTCCTGAATGCCGGGTTCGTCGCGCAGACGGAAGCAGAGCTGCTTGAGCATGTCGAGCGTATTGAAGTCGTCGGCTTTCAGCTCGTGGGCCTTCTCGAACCACGGAATAGCCTCCATATAGACCGCATTGGCGGCTTTCAGGTCGGCATCGTAAGCGGCCTGACTGCTGTACTGCTTCTCGTTCATCACCTTGTTCATCTCGTCGGCCTTGATCGTGTAGAACACGCCCAGATAGTAGTTGCCTTCGAAGAGGTCGGGTTTCAGTTCGACGACCTTCCGGAACGATGCGATGCTTTCGTCGTACTGCTTCAGCGCGAAGAAGATACGGCCGCGGCCGAACCAGAGGTCCACATTCTCCGGATTGCTCTCGATAGCCGCGTCGATCAGCGCCACCAAGTCGGCGGGGTCGCCCACCGAATCCTCAGGATTGGTATAGAGCTGCACCAGACCGTCGAGAATGCGCTCGTTCTTCGGGAACTTCTTGATACCGGCGACCAGCGCATCCTTGGCTTTCAGGACATTGGCCTTGTCGGCGTCCTTCTGGCCGTAATAGCAGTGGAAAAGGTAATAGTAGATATTGCCTTCCTCGTCGTTATAGCCCAGATCGAGCGCCTTGTTCAGGTAATCGGCACCGATGACGTACGATGCAGGGTTCGCAGCGCCGTCCACCGTGCGCAGATAACCCGCATAGTAGAGCAGCGCGGGTTCGGGATTGCCGTGAGCGGGGCTGGACTGGGCTTCGAAAGCCAGTGCATAGGCGTCGGCGGCATCGGCGTAATTGCCGGTGTCGATGCCCGTGTTGCCCACCTGCGAGCAGAAGTCGCTGATCTGCTTGAGACCCTCCTTGACCTTATCGGCCGTCTTGGGGTCCATTTCATAAGCCTTGTTGTAGGCTTCTATAGCCTTGGCGGGAGCGTCTTCAATCACCCACTGCGTCTGGCTCCAAGTCGCGATCTTGCCGTCCTTGATATATGCCGTGAACCAAGGATAGACCCAAGCCTCGTAGGGAACATTGACGAGCGTCACCGATTCGGTCGAGGCGGGTTCGCCCACGGCCAGCTTGAGCATCGCGGCGTCCATATTGACGAAAAGGCTCTTCGTCGGTTCGATAGCCGCTTCGTAGAAGGCTTTGCCGCGGTTGATCCACGTCGCAGCCTTGGCGCCCTTCTTCGCATCGGCGATGTCGGCGTCGCTCTTCTCGATCTTGGATACAAGCGCCGACTTGTTTACTTTCTGGGCCTGAACGGCAGTAACTGCTACGAGAGCCACCGCAAGGACCGTCAAAAATACTTTTTTCATAACAGATTGAATTTTAATGTTTTAAAGTCATTTCTTCATTACTCCTCCGCCGGACGGTCCGCTTCGGGAGTGGCGTCATTCCCGGTTGCAGCGACCTCTGCGGATTGTACTTCTTCGTCTTCATCGCCCGCTGCCGGTACGGCCATCACCGAAGCAATGGCGTCGCCCTCGCGCAGGTTGATGATACGCACGCCCTGCGTCGCGCGGCCCGCAAGGCGGATCTGCGACACTGCCGTACGTATGGTAAGTCCCGAACGGTTGATAATCATCAGGTCGTTGTCGTCCGTAACGGCCTGAATGGAGATAAGTTTGCCGGTTTTCTCCGTTACATTGATCGTCTTCACACCCTTGCCGCCGCGGTTGGTGATGCGGTATTCGTCCAGATCGGTACGCTTGCCGTAACCGTTCTCGCTCAGCACCAGTACGTCCTGCTTCGAATCGGGTTCGACACATATCATGCCGACCACTTCGTCGCTCTCCTCGATCGAGATGCCGCGGACACCCGCACCGACACGTCCGATAGGACGCACCGTGCTCTCGTTGAAGCGGATGGCCTTGCCATCGCGGGCCGCGATCATCACCTCGGCCTGACCGCTGGTGAGCTTGGCCTCGATCAGCTGGTCGCCTTCGCGGATGACGATGGCGTTCACGCCGTTCTGACGCGGACGCGAGTAGGCTTCGAGTTTGGTCTTCTTGATCGTACCGTCCTTGGTACACATGATGATGAAGTTGTTGTTGACATACTCCTCGTCGTTCAGACGCTTGACGTTGATGTAGGCGCGGACCTTGTCGTCGGGTTCGATCTGGATGACGTTCTGGATGGCACGGCCCTTCGAAGAGCGGGCGCCTTCCGGAATCTCGTACACCTTGAGCCAGAAGCAGCGGCCCTTCTCCGTGAAGAAGAGCATCGTATTGTGCATTGAGGCCACGTAGATATGTTCGATGAAGTCTTCGTCGCGCGTGGCGCTGCCCTTGGCGCCGACGCCGCCGCGGTTCTGCGTGCGGTACTCGGCAAGCGGCGTACGCTTGATATAGCCCATGTGCGAAATGGTGATGACCATGTCGTCGTCGGCGTAAAAGTCTTCGGGGTTGAACTCCTCGGAAGAGTAAACGATCTCCGAGCGGCGTTCGTCGCCGTATTTCTCCTTGATTTCGAGCAGCTCGTCCTTGATGATCTGCATCTGCATGCCGACGTTTTCGAGCACCTCCTTGAGGTAGGCGATCTGCTTGGTAAGTTCGTCGCGCTCGGCGATCAGCTTGCCGTATTCGAGTCCGGTCAGGGCGCGCAGGCGCATCTCGATAATGGCGGAAGCCTGAATGTCGCTCAGGTTGAAGCGCTCGATCATCGTCTGCTTGGCGGCGTCGGGCGTCTGCGACGAACGGATGATGTGCACGATCTCGTCGATGTTGTCCTGCGCGATCAGCAGACCCTGCACGATATGCAGGCGTTCCTCGGCCTTCTTCAGGTCGAAGCGCGCACGGCGCACCACCACGTCGTGGCGGTGATCGACGAAATGCTTGACCAGATCGCGCATCGGCAGCATCTGGGGACGGCCGTTCACCAGCGCGATATTGTTCACTGCAAACGAAGTCTGCAGCGGCGTATTCTTGAAGAGCGTGTTCAGCACGACGCTGGCGACGGCGTCGTGTTTGAGAATGATGATGATGCGAAGGCCGTTGCGGTCCGATTCGTCGTTGATGTAGGAGATGCCCTCGATCTTCTTCTCGTTGATCATGTCGGCGATCTTCTTGATCATCTCGGCCTTGTTGATCATGTAGGGAATCTCGGTGATGACGATGCACTCGCGGCCGCTGGGGGTATGTTCGATATCGGTCTTGGCGCGCATCATAACGCGGCCGCGGCCCGTAAGCATCGCCTCGCGGACACCCTCGTAGCCGTAGATGATACCTCCCGTCGGGAAGTCGGGGCCCTTGATATACTGCAGCATCTCCTCGCCCGTGATTTCGGGATTGTCGATATAGGCGCAGCAGGCGTCTACGACCTCGCTCAGGTTGTGCGGGGCCATGTTGGTGGCCATGCCGACGGCGATACCGCTCGCGCCGTTGACGATCAGCAGCGGAATCTTGGTGGGAAGCACCGTGGGTTCGGGAATCGTATCGTCGAAGTTGAGCGTCCAGTCCACGGTCTCCTTGTCGATGTCGGCCATCACCTCGTCGGTGATCTTCTTCATGCGGGCCTCGGTGTAACGCATGGCCGCAGGCGAGTCGCCGTCCATAGAACCGAAGTTACCCTGACCGTCGACCAGCGGATAACGCATCGACCAGTCCTGAGCCAGACGCACCATGGCGTCGTAGACCGACGTATCGCCGTGGGGGTGGAACTTACCGAGCACGTCGCCGACGATACGGGCCGACTTACGGGTGGGCTTATCGGAGTAGAGGTTGAGCTCCGCACTCATATCGTAGAGGATGCGGCGGTGTACGGGCTTCATGCCGTCGCGCACATCGGGAAGCGCGCGCGACACGATGACCGACATCGAATAGTCGATGTACGCCGACTTCATCTGCTCTTCGATATTGATAGGAATGATACGTCCTACCAAACCGGCATTCTTTTCTTCTTCAGTTAGCATCTTGTCTCTTGAAATTACGGTCTTTTAACGAACAAAAATACGATTTATTTCCGATCTGAGCAACTTTAGGGCGATAAATCTGACGCCGGCGCACAAGATTTCCGGACCGGCACCCCGTTTTTGCCCCTTTTCCGCCGATCTGACGGCCTGAAAAAAATCTCCCGACGAGGTGTCGGGAGAAAACGAGCCTGTTTGCAGCCGGGCGAGAGCCGGCGGCCGCGGCCGGGTGGGGGCGCATGCGTTTTCAGACGCCGGAGAAAAAGTCGGAAAAAACGATTTCCGGGAAGCACGCCCCGCTTTTTTGCCGTTTCGGGAGGATTTTTTACCTTTGCGGCTTCGACCCGAATTTTATGACCCGAATCAATACCCCCAAAGAGGTCCTCGCGCTGGCCGGAAGCTCCGCGGCGGACAAACTGCAAAATACGGCCGGCAAGACCCTCATACTCGCATTTCTGGCCGGCGCATACATCGCCATAGGCGGCCTGTTCTCGCTGATGGCGGGATTCGGGTTCCCCGGAGCGGCCGAAGCGCCCGGATTCCAGCGCCTGCTGTCGGGCGCGGTATTCCCGCTGGGGCTTATACTGGTGGTATTCACCGGAGCCGAGCTGTTCACGGGCAACAACGCCGTACTGATGCCGGGGGCGCTCGCCCGCCGGTACGGCTGGGGCAAAGTAGCGCGCAACTGGACGCTCGTGTGGATGGGGAATTTCGCAGGGGCGCTCTTCTTCACCTATTTTATGGTGGTTCTGCCCGGCGTGCTGTCGTCGGAAATGTGGCGGGAAGCGGCCTGCAATATTGCGCAGGCGAAGGTATCGCTGCCGTGGAGCACGGTTTTCCTGCGCGGCGTGGGCGCCAACTGGCTGGTATGTCTGGCCGTATGGCTCGGAATGAGCGCCAACGACGTGCCGGGACGTATGCTGGGGCTGTTTTTCCCGATCATGTGCTTCGTGGTGATCGGCTACGAACACTGCATCGCCAACATGTTCTTCATCCCGCTGGGCATGCTGCTCGGCGCACCGGTATCGGCGGCGGAGCTGTTCGCCGGCAATCTGGTTCCGGCCACGCTCGGCAACATCGTGGGCGGCGGGCTCTTCGTGGGCGGTCTGTACTGGTATCTCAACCGGAAATAAGCGGCAGGAAATTCACGCGGCAGCAGGGACGCGGCAGTCCGGCGCGCAATCCGGGGCATGAGCCGTCACATAACGCACACCGTCCGTATCCACGGAAAGTATCCGCCGGAGTATATCCGCGCAGGCGTATCAGCGGAAGTCGATAAATTCGTAACCTTTGTAGTCCCCTTTGGAGAAAGCTTTGAGCGGTGTGTCGAGCGGCGCGACGCCGAGAACGGCGATGCCGACCTGCTCGCCGTCGTAATCGTAGCGGAGCGATTCGGGGCGCATCGCGGCGGTATCGACCGTAACGAGAATCTCCCCGGCGGGCGAGGCGTCCGCCGAAGTCGGGGTCAGCCGCACGACGGCCCGGCCCTCCGCATCGCTCACCAGCGAGGGGGCATACTGGGTGCCGATGAAGTCGAAGGCATGGGCGGGGTTGCTGAGCAGATTACGGCTTGAAGTATCCACGTCGTCGATGGTCACTTCGCGGCGGCGGTTGTCGATCTCGTAGCGGATTTTGCCGTCGCAGTAGACCTCCGCCTCCCCCACCGCGATATAGTAGTTTTCACCCTCGACGGCATAACGGCCGCGGGTGGTGTATTCGTCCGAGCTGACCTCGAACGCCACTCCGTAAGCACCCAGCGCACGGAATCCCGCAGCCAGTTTTTCGAGAATCTCAGCGGCCCGTCCGTCGGCAGAAGGCGCAAGGGCGGCAACCGCCGCGGAGGCTGCGGGAGATGCAGCAGCAGCCGGAACGCCGGAACGGAAGAAATCACCTGCGGCCGCAGGAACAGCGGATACGGTGGTTTCCGGGAAAACCGCACGAAGACCCGACACGGCAGTTTCGGCAGACACTGAGGAAACAGCGGACATGGAAGTTTCGGCTGACGCAGAGAAAGCAGCGGATGCGGCGGTTTCGGCTGACACCGAGGAAACAGCAGACGCAACAGCTTCGGCTGACGCTGAGGAAACAGCGGACACGGCGGTTTCGGCTGACGCTGAAGAAACAGCCGACGCGGCGGCGGTTTCGGTTACGGCGAGGGTTTCGGAAAGCATCCCGCGGGCGGCGGCCGTCCGGGCCGCTGACAGCAGCACTATTGCGAATAAAAGTCGTTTCATGGGCGTAAGCATCAGAATAAACCGAGGTCCTGCAGTTTGGCTTCGAGCGACGGCAGGTCGTGGAACAGAATGTCGCGCGGCTTGGCCCCCTGCTGGCGGCCGACGATGCCGGCGCGTTCGAGCTGCGTCATGATGCGACCGGCGCGGTTGAAGCCGACTTCGTAGTTGCGCTGGATCATCGAGGTCGAGATATTGCCGCCCGAAACTGCGTCGCGGGCGATCTCGGCGAAGAGCGAGTCGTATTTCACCGGAGCGGACTCCTCGCTGCCCTGACTGCTGCCGCCGCCGTCCGCATCGGGCGTATAGTCGGGCAGCGGGTAGGCTTCGGTATAGCCCTGCTGGCGGGAGATGTAATCGACGACGCGCTCCACCTCCTTGGTCTCGACCAGCGCACACTGGATACGGGTCAGCTCGCCATCCTTCGAGAAGAGCATGTCGCCACGCCCAATCAGCTGGTTGGCGCCCGGCTGGTCGATGATCGTGCGCGAGTCGATCATCTGCATCACGCGGAAGGCGATACGGGCCGGGAAGTTGGCCTTGATACCGCCCGTGATGACCTTCACGTCGGGACGCTGCGTGGCGATGATCAGGTGGATGCCGATGGCGCGGGCCTTCTGCGCCAGACGCATCACGGGTACCTCGACCTCGCGGGCGGTCATGATCAGGTCGGCGAACTCATCGACGACGACGACGATATAAGGCAGGTAGCGGTGGCCGTTATGCGGATTGAGCCGCCGGGAGGTGAACTTCTCGTTGTATTCGGCGATATTGCGCGCCCCGGCCTTCTTACAGAGTTCCAGACGGTTGTCCATCTCCGTACAGAGCGAGTTGAGCGCATAGACCGCCTTACGGGGATCGGTGACGATCGCATCGTCCTCCGACTCCATCTTGGCGAGGAAATGCCGTTCGATCTTGGCGTAGAGCGAGAATTCGACCATCTTGGGGTCGATCATCACGAACTTCAGCTGCGCGGGGTGTTTGCGGTAGAGCAGCGAGGTGATGATCGCATTGAGTCCCACCGACTTGCCCTGACCCGTGGCACCCGCGACCAGCAGGTGCGGCATCTTGGCCAGATCGAAGACGTAGTTTTCGTTCTGGATCGTGCGGCCGATCACTACCGGAAGCTCGGCCTTCGACTCCTGAAAACGCAGCGAACGCACGGCGGAGTACATCGACACCACCTGCTTGTCGCGGTTGGGGACCTCGATGCCGATGGTTCCCTTGCCGGGAATGGGCGCGATGATGCGGATACCCAGCGCCTTAAGGCTCTGGGCTATGTCGTTTTCGAGACTCTGGATCTTCGAAATCTTGACGCCCTGCGCCTGCACGATCTCATAGAGCGTGACCGTGGGACCGACGGTGGCCTTGATGCGCTGGATCGGAATGCCGAAATTCTTGAGCGTCTCCTCGATGCGGGTCTTGTTGTCGAAAATCTCCTCGTCGCTAACCTCCGAATCGGACTGGTAGTCCTCCAGAAGCGTCACGGGCGGCTTGCTGTAGTTCACGAGGTCCTTCAGCGGATCGTAGCTCTCGGTCGTGATCGCCCGTTCGTCGACCATGCGGGCCTCGTTGGCTTCGACCGTAACGACGACGCCTTCGGCACCGGCCGAACCCGCGGAAACAGATGCGTCGGCGGGTGCGGATTCATATTCGGGCGCGGAGCCGGCTCCATGCGCAGGCGCATCTCCGGATGCGGAAACAGCCGCGGCGAGAGATGCGGTGCCGGCGAGAGATGCGGTGCCGGAAAGGGATTCGGGAGCGGCTCCGGCGAGGGCAGCCGGAGAAGATGCGCCGGCATCTCCGCCTACGGTAAGTTCGGTGAACGGACCGTCGGAAACGGGCATATTGCGGACCGGAGTTCCGGCGGAAGGTGCGGCCGAGGGTGTCGAGGGACGCTCCAGCTCGACGAGTCCGCCGGGGCCGAGCACCAGCCGCCCTTCGGGACGCGAGAGGTCCACTTCGATAAATTCGCCGTCCTCGTCGGTCCTTACCGCGGATTCCGCTTCGCGGGCGGGTTCCGAGCCGACGGGAGTGCCGTCGGACGAGATTTCGACGAAGGGATCGTCCTCTTCGCCGCGAACGATCTGCGTCGCGGCTGCTTCCGGTTCACGGGCGGGACGTACGATTTCGGGGTCCGGCGTACGTGCGGCGCGCGGCGTTTCAGGCTCCGGCACGCGCACGGCGCGCGGCATTTCGGGTTCGGCGGCACGCTCCGTTCCGGCTGCCCCGGCGGCATCCGGCGCGGCCGGCGTTGCGGCAGCAGAAACGGCCCCGTCGGCCTCCTCGGCGTGGAGGTGTCCCGGAACGACCTTATGCTTGACGATCTCGACGATCCGGCCGCTCTTGTCCACCATGACGTTGCCCGCGCGATTGACCTTGTTGATGAAATTGCGGTTGATGAAGACGCCCGTCAGTATCCAGCAACCCACGAGCAGGATAAGCGTGCCGAAGACGCCGATATGCGTGTGCAGCAGGGCGCCGGTCTCGATGCCGAAAGCGCCGCCCCACCCCGTCGAGCTGCAAAGGCTCCACTTGTCGCCGAAGGCGAAGCCCAGCGTCAGCGAGCCGAGAATCATGATCAGGAAGAGCGAGAGAATCGAATGGTTGAACAGCAGCGGACGCTGGCGGATGATCCGCACGCCGACGAGAATGATCATCGTCGGAATCAGGATGCCGAAGACGCCGAACGAATTATCGACCAGCAGGCGTCCCAGCTTCGCGCCCGCCCAGCCGCAGAGGTTCTCCGGCTCGACGCCCAGCGTCAGCCGCTCCTCAGGCGAGAGTTGCAGGCCGCTCTGGTCGGCGGCCCAGCTGAAGAACGAAAACAGCACGGACGAAGCGGCGAACACGCCGACGAACAGCAGCAAAAGGCCCGCGATCCAGCGGGCGCTGTCGCTGTTGGAGCGTTCGATGCGCTGACGTCCGTTTTTAGAAGCAGTTGTATTTGTCGTATTTTTAGATGCCATCTCGTGTTGCGCTTGATTTTATCAAGCGAAGTTACGCATTTTTTTCGACATTCGGGGTATCAGGGGGAACTTTATTGAATCCCGCGCCCGCTCAGAGCGACTCCGCGGCCTTATGTTCCAGACGCAGACGGTAGCTTTCACCGGCGAAGGTGCGGAACGTATAGGACGGGACATGGTCCGGGGCGGCGTGCAAGCCGTACTGGTCGAGCAACTGGACGACGCGGCGGGCGACGGCGGGCGACGGATCGACGATTTCGACGCCGCGGCCCGCGACGACGCGTTCCAGCACGGGAAGCAGGAAGGGATAGTGCGTGCATCCCAGCACGATCTGGTCGGCGCCCCGCGCCAGCATCGGCTCCACGGCGGCGCGCACCGCGGCTTCGGCCTCGGGCGTATCCTCCCGGTCCCCCTCGACCAGCTCCACGAAACCCGTGCCCGGGTAGGTCAGGACTTCGATGCCGCTGCCGTACCGGGCGGCCGTGCGGCGGAACAGCTCGCCGTCGAGGCTCCGTTCGGTGGCCAGCACTCCCACCACCCCGCTGCGGGTCGCCAGGCAGGCCGGTTTCACGGCCGGCTCCATGCCCACGATCGGCATGGGGGCGTATTTCTCCCGCAGGAAGTCGATTGCGGCGGCCGTGGCGGTATTGCAGGCCACGACGACCATCTTGCATCCCTGCGCGACGAGGCTGGCGACGGCCTCGTCGGCGAGCCGCCGCACCTCCTCGCGGGGGCGCGATCCGTAGGGGCAGTTTTTGCCGTCGCCCAGATAGACGAGCGATTCGGAGGGCAGCACGCGCCGCACCTCGCGCCAGACGGTCAGTCCGCCCAGCCCCGAATCGTAAACACCTATGGGAGCATCGTTCATTCGTTTCTGTGTATTTGTCACTCCGTCCGCTTCGGGGAAAGCAACCGCCGCGGAGGGAGGTTATTCGTTCTGCATCGTGTGTCGAAGGATCGTTTCGACCACCTCGTCGTCGGACAGCTCGCCGCAATCGACGATCAGCTGCGCCTGCGCGTAAAACGGTTCGCGCGCAGCCATGTCGCGGCTCATGAACTCGACCAGTTCGGCGTCGTCCAGCCCTCGCAGGCGGGGACGCTTCTGCCGTCCGTAAGGGCTCAGCCGCCGGGCGATCTGCTCCGCCTCGCGGCGCAGGTAGACCGTAAATCCCGCAGCGTTCATGCGGGCCATGTTGTCGCGCCAGACGGGAAGTCCTCCGCCCGTGGAGACCACGGCGGCGGTACCGGCGAGCGTCTGTTCCAGCACTTCGCGCTCCACCTCGCGGAAACGCTCCTCCCCTTCGTAACGGAAAACATCGGCCACGGAAGCCCCCTCGCGCCGTTCGATCAGCGCGTCGGTGTCGGCGAACTCCGCACCCAGACGGCGTGCGAGCCTGCGTCCGAGGGTGCTCTTGCCGCACCCCATGTAACCGATCAGAAAAAGAGGTTTCATCGTCGGAGGTTAA
>ERZ772863.1578-NODE-1578-length-19006-cov-20.585721_pt1 | contig 19006 bp, 18 predicted proteins | sample MGYA00512134_ERZ772863 | MGnify/ENA primary metagenome ERZ772863 (study PRJEB29015, sample SAMEA2737659) | human gut metagenome | biome: human gut; feature: human-associated habitat; material: faeces | place: China | collected 2012 ...
AAATAGAACATTTGGCAATAAAATAATCGGAATATGTTGTGCGTATTGACGGCGAAATCACTGATTAGATTGAAAAAGCAATAAAATATATTATAAATATCAAGAGTGCTTTTAACTGGAAATGGTATATGTTTTTTTGTGATAGAAAGGTATCTAAAAATCAAGGGATTGAGAAAGTAAATGAGTAATGAAATAATCGGAACAAAATTCAAGTACACGGTAGATACATCGTATGGCATAAATCAAGACGGATTTATTGCAATAGGTACGGAAAGCATAGTATACAGGGGACTGAAAACTGCTGATAAAGGCGGTCTTCAGTTTTCCTGTGTTTTGAAATTCAAGCCCAAATATGTTTATGTAAACGGAACGAAAATTGACAGAGTCAAGGTTTTCAAGGACGAGGAACTGAAAATTTTCGAGAATCTTCAGGAATGCAGATCAATAGTCCGTATCTATGACGTTATCGAAAGCCTTGGCGATTTCAGCCTGCCATGCGATAAAATAAAAAGCGGGGTGATAAACGCCTCGGGATATTTCTGCGTTGTTGAAGAATATATCGACGGCTGGTCGCTTGAAGAGTACTGCCGGCAGGAACGGTGGAAACTCAGAAAGATCGAACAGCTTGAAAACAATCTCAGCAAAGTCGTAGATTACCATGAATACACGGAAGATGAAAAGAGCTTTGTTAATCTAAGCTATTACAAGAATTACGACAATGTTCTGAAATATCAGAGCGAGATATTTCAGTTTATGATAAACCTTTGCGAGATACTTGAATTTGTAACGGAAAAGAAAAATATTCTGCATCTTGATATTAAGCCGGAAAATATAATGGTGACCAAGTACGGTAAGGAGCTTGTTTTAATAGATTTCGGAAGATCAAAAAGAATTACCAAAGCCGACAGATTTGCAGTCAGCGATCTTGCAAAAGTAAACTATAATGACAACGAATCCATAGAAAAAATGTATCAGTACGGAACGCTGGGATATGCCGCTCCTGAATGCTATGCTGAAGCGGCGGACGATTCGCAGTTTCCGTTCAAGCAGCATTTTGAGCCGGGGAAAATGTCTATTGAAAGCGATATATTCTCATTCGGAGCAACTTTCTGGGAGTGCCTGAATATATTTGAGTTAGTTACTAAGAGCGAAGAATTTTCTAAAGAAAGTCATGATTTTTACAAGAATCATTTTCTTAATGATGCAGCATATTGTAGCCGAGATCTGACGATTACTTCTCTGCATTATCATAAAAAGCTTGAGAATATCATAAAAAAGTGTACTAAAGAACGCAACAAGAACTATCTAAATCTAAATAACGATGATTTTTATCACTCATACAGAACGCTGAAAAAGGATATTGAAGAAGCTAAAAATTCTGCTCCTACGATTGTTAGAGCCGAAAATATCAAGGTAAGAAACGCTTTCACTATGTTTGGTGTTATGCTTGCCGTATGCGTTACATTTTTGATGATCTTCATTATTTACAGAGCGGTAGGTTTCGGTATTGCCGAGGATAAATGGGACAGCCTTACAGCAGATTATAACGTTACACAATTTTATAAGCTTGAAACTATAGCAAATGACCTGATCAAAACCGCCCCTAATGGCAAAACGGATGATACATATTCCAAGATAGCTGCGTTTACATATTCCGACGGAGATATTGACGAACAGGAAGCGGCAATGCTTGTGGATTTGCTTGGAAAGATGTCAAATAGTGAGTACATGTGTAGATATATCGACGAATTGATGCAGAATGCCAATACAAAGAATTTTAAGGAGATTTCAACAGACATTGTGAAACTCAATACAGAGTATAACTGTGCAGGATATGAGTTGGCAAAAGCAATTTATAACACAGAAGTTGGAAAGACTGAGATTATTGGTTCTTATGAAACTTTGAAAAAATACAAGGACGATCATGCGTTTAAAAATGCTGTTATAAAGCTGAAAAATGTGTTGGATAATGACGAAAGCATTAGAATGATCTCAGAACATGAAAATACTACCAGAGTAGAAATAAAAAATTATTTTAAGGAAATTGGGTGAAATATATTATGAGTATTTCAAAAAAGTTTTTTGAAAAGCATATGCTGATTCATTATGTCCTAAGTGCGTTTTTTAAAGCATTATTAGTTTCTGTACTGTTTTTTGCTGTGCTATTTGCATCTTTACAAATAACAGGGAAATACACTGCTGTTGAAAATATGCTTGATTTGAAGTATGATTCACCGTGGATAATAGGACCTCTTCTGATTGCCGCAACACTAGCCGTTCTTTCGTTTATTGTAGGTATGATATTGTATTTGTATAAATACAAAAGAAACAGTTATAAAGGCGAGTTTTACAAAGCATTGGCTGGTGCGTTGAATGAAAATATAAAACAGGGTCGATAATTATGAAGTTAAGGGTATTGAATATTATATCTGGAGTCTTGTTTTTTATTTCTTCGTCAAGTTTGCTTATTATCCCATTTCTTGCTTTTGATGATAACCTATCTGTTTCGGCATATGCTGTCGCTTTGTTGTTCTGGGGCGGATCAATATCGGGAATAATTATTCAAATAATACTCTTTGTGACCTGTAAAAAGTATACTAAAGTCAAGGAGTCGAAAACAAGACAAATAGTCGGAGTTATATTTCTAATATCGGTTTTTGTACTGATTCCTATTATGGCTTTCTGGAGAGATAATGAATTTGCTCTTTCCATAAATTTATTTTTATTACTGTTTTCCATAGAAATATATTTTGTAATAAAAAGAATGGAGTGTTTAAAATGAGAAAAAAATTTCTGTCTGTTTTTATTGCAATGCTTTTAATTATGAATTGCTTCCCTTTGTCTGTAATAGCCGAATTTGAAGGCAGTACCGACCCGATCGAGGTTTTCTTGGAGGAGGGGTTTGCCGATAAAATAACCGTTGAAGATAAGGAGTATGATGGAAAACTTACGGCGATTGTTCATTGTGAAGATGTGACCCTAATAAATGCGAATACAATGGAACCAGTTGCAGGATATGATGTTTATCTTGCGTGCAATGGGGAGTTTGAGAGAAAAGATGCTTCTGATGAACAGAATAAAGTGACCGTATCAAAATTCTGTCTTGAAGGTAATGATAGGAATAAATTTAAACTTTCAGGAAACTATGATGTCGTAGAAAAATACGCATACATTACCCCAAAAGAATTAAAAGTTATTCCCAAAGAAACATGGATTTATTATGGTCAGGCAATCCCTGAGAATTTTGAATATACCGTTGAGCAGCCCGAAGAATATAATGTGGATTTAAATGTTAAAATCGCAGTGCAGGGTGAACCGAAAAATATAGGCGAATATGATTATGTTATCCTTGAACAGACGTCTGATAATCCTAATTATATAGGAAAGATATCTGAAAGCTCCAAATTTAGGATCAAAGAATATTCTCCAGAAGAAAAATATTTACTTAATGATGAAACATATTATTCAAATCATGCAAAACTAACTGCTCCTGACGGTTTTGAAATAAGTTCAGACGGAAATAATTTTAGCAATTATATTATAGTTGATTTAGAGGAAACTACAGTTAATCATAAAAAACAGGTTTCGTATTATTTACGAAATGTTAATGATGGGGCTATAAGCAGGGAGCTTAAACATAGTTATTGCTGCAGCACCAGTAGTCCTGAAATTGTAGGTGCTAAAATATCAAAGGTCAAATCTGATAGTTTCTTGGGATCTTTTCCATTTGGAATTGTAAGTAATGATAATGTGATGCTAACAATTACTGCCAAGGGGACAGGTGTAGATCAAGAAACATTAATATATTTAAACGGTGAAAATGGATATAGTCAATATTGTTCAGCAAAATTATGCACAGAAAGTAATGGTGTATATTACTACACTGCAGAGTTTAATATCAAAATGCCCGACAGCAAGTTTTTTAGAAGTAGTTTTGAAACATATGCAAAAAATAAAGCAGGAAGAGGCAACGAAGAAGAGCTTAATATCGAATTTGATAATGAAAGCAGCAATGTTTTAATTCTGGATAAGATTTCTCCAAAAGTTGAGTCTATGCAGATCGTTTATCACAATAATGAAGGTTACGTCGAAGCAACAGGGACTTTAAAAGATAGTGAATCTGGTATTGATACAATAGAATATTTTTGGAATCTTAAAGAAGATAATAAACTTGTAAAATACGGTATAAATGACAATGGAGAATGTGAATATACCAAAGTGCCAAATGGAGACGTTAATTTTTCAGTAAAATTAAAATACGATGATGCACCGATTGAAAAATATCCCTATGAATTAAAATTAAAAATTACGGATAATGCCGGAAATTTCAATGAGGATCTATATAAATACAGCAATGCCGAAAACGGACGAGATACCCAGCCTCCGAATATAGAAATCAAGGGCTTTCGTACAAAGGGTAGTGCAGAATATAAGGATTGCGTTAATTTTCTGAAATTCGGTAATTATGCTAGAGATGATATTGAACTTGTGGTCGAAGCTAAAGATATATCTGAAACGGATTATGTTACAGGCGTTGGAAGTGTATCTTTATGTAATGGTGACAGCGTAATTGAAGAACTTAACAGTTCCAATGCAGCGAACGAGTATGTGTTTGTAATTTCAAAAAACACAAGGATCGATAATATGGTCATAAGGGCCGCAGATAAAAATGGTTTCTCTAATACGGCCAATGTAATAGACCAAATAACTGAAATGAAAGAGAATACACTCGTAGTTGAAAATGATCCGCCTGAAGTCTCCTTTGATACTTCTAAATCATCGACAATCGAAGATAATGGAGAAAAGATATATTGGTACAACACAGGCGATAGCATATTTTCTGTGAAAGTGACAGACGTTAATGAGAACGATAAGGTTTGCAGTGGCCTTGCAAGTGTAAAAATTATTGATGAGCATAATGGAATAATTAATGTCTTGGATGATAAAAGTTTTTCTGAAAATCAGGAGAATGATTACAGCTTTTCAACAGAAATATCAAAACTTTCTGAGGGTATACATTATATTAAGGTAGAAACAACTGATAACGCAGGGAATAATTGTGGTAATTATCCTGCCGTAATGGTGATAGGAGTTGATACAAAGAAACCTGTAGGAAAAACATCTATTGAAGGGCCTGAACCAGTTGATATTAATGGTGATAAATGGTTTGACAAAGATCAAATCATAGAATTTCGTGTTGACGCTGAACCAGATGTTTCGGGTATTAAAGATATCACGTTGGACATAAACGGAATAAAAAAGACGTTTACGGAGAATGAAATAAAAAGTAATGAACATGGATATTGTGTCACTGCTGATACAACAGGTATAGAAATTGATGATAAACATAGATATGTTGTATCAGGAACAATTACAAATGTTGCTGGGTCTTGCAGTGAGTTAGCAGTGTGTACTGCATATGTAGATTGTAAAAATCCTGTTATAGAAAAGTTTACAGTAGAGAAAAAGAGCTCTGCTTTAGATAAAATTCTGAACGTGCTTTCATTTGGAGTATATTCAAATGACGATTTGATTTTTAAGGTATCAGTTAGTGATGATATTCATGACAGTGGTATTGATAATGTAAAAATTAAGTACAATGGTATAGATGAGCAGGCGTTGATGACAAGGGAAAGTGATAAGACCTACTCTTACATAATACACAAAAACACCAAGGTCTTTCAGAGCAATCTTATAGTTACTGCATATGATAAATATGGTAAAAAAAGTCTAAGTTGCCCCAATATAGAAAATGCAGATCAAGGTAAAGGAGTATCCGATAATGTATTCGCTATGATCGAAACTGAAAAGCCGAAAGTCACTATCAGTAAACCTAAAGGCGACGGGATAGTACGAAATGATAAGCAAATCTGGTTTAATTCCAATAAAGATATCAGTATAACTATTTACGATAAGGATTCGGGCATTCGCAATGCAGATATAAAAGTAAACGGAATTGATGTAACTGCTGATAAAAACGGCACCATAATTCCAAAAATCTCGACAACTGAGATTGCAAAAGTAAGAGATAATGAAAAACATACCTATTATTTTGACACTGACTATTTTACTGAAATTGCAGGTGAATCAGCGGACGGCAGATATGAAGTTAAAGTTAGCGTTGTAGATAATGCGGGAAATGTCAATTCAAAAGAAAGCTTTACTTACCATATAGATAATAAATCTCCGAACGTAGATCGCTTTGAATTTCTTCCTGCAACCTCCGATAATATCAGTGAGACTTCTGAATATATCGAATATCTTGAGTATGGATACTATTTCCAAAAAAACTTCATTGCGAATATCCATATTTCCGATAGTGCGCCTTCATCCGGTCTTAACAAAGCAGAATACCGTCTTGTTTCTTACGATAACGGAGAACTGAAAGGAGAAAAAACAGGAGAAGTAATTATTTCCGACGGTATAGCTCATATAGATATTCCTGTGGGATTCAAGGGACAGATTTTTGTTAAGGCTTTCGATAATGTTGGAAATTATTCCGATGAAGAAACTCCAAAAGCATTTGTTGCGGATGATATTCCTCCTGAAATAAATATTTCCGAAATCGACGGCAGCAGATACAGCGACGCAAACGGAAACAAGCTTTTTACTGATGATATTGCCGTAACAGTAACTATAACAGATACTAAATCAGGCATCAGAGAAATCGGTTATTATCAGACGTCCGAAAACGATGGATTTGAGAGAAGAGTTCTTGAAATCGATGGGACAGGCGTTGAGGTAGATTCCGAGATAGGCGACGGCTGGGCCATAGTAAAAAAAGACGTAAATCTTGTAACTGAGATTACAAAAACATTTATTTTCGATAAAGATAATAACGATATCACATTAACATTTGACGCGATGGATAATTCAGGTAATGTAAATGAAAGTGTTCAAAGTGAGACATTCACTATCGACAAAACTGCTCCGATTATAAATGTGGATATTAACAATGGAATCAATAATACGATTTATTACAATGCCGAAAACAGAGCGGTAATGACGATCGATGTAATTGAAAGAAACTTTGACGCAAGATTGATTCAAGCTGAAATTGAAAATACTTACAACGGAAATGTTCCGAATATTAGCTTTCAGGATCTATCTGTTACAGAACACAGAGCTGTCATTACTTTCAGTGAAGGTGATTACACTTTTGGTATCAGAGGTACTGATCTGGGGGGACATTCGGCAGGGGTAAATCTTGATCATGAGAAAGTACAAAGATTTTATGTTGATGAAACTTCTCCTGTAGTTGAAGAAAATTTCAGCGACTTTATAAACCGTGATAATGACAATTATTTTAATACTAAGAAAACCGCTGTTATTAAAATCACAGAGCACAACTTTGATCCTAGCCTTGTCGGTTTGAAAATACTGAAAAAGGATGCGGGAGCAAAGCATAACGAGAATGATTTTACTGATGTCACATACTCTATGTTAAGTATGGCAGATTGGTCTGATGATATTGATACACATACGCTCTCAATTATATTTGATGATGATGCTGTATACCGCGTTGAAATATCTCCGTCAGATCCCTCCGGAAATACTTCCGGCTATAAAAGCTCAGAAATCTTCGAGATAGATACGACACTTCCTGTTGTATCATCAAAAAATGGTATTCTTGTCGATGAAAAGAATGCTCTGAATTTTCTGGATATATATCCGTATGAGAGAAAGGACGAGGCAGCCCCGACGGTCGAATTTACAGACGTAAATTTTGATCATATAAAGTATGACCTTACTGTTTATACGCCTGAGTATACAAATGGCAGAGAACTTTCGGAAGTAAAGCCTGTTAGTGTATATCTTGACTCTGACAAAGATAAAGCGGGTATATTTAAGGGGAATTTATTCACTCTACCTGATTTTTCTAAAGACGGAGTTTATGCATTGGAACTAATAGCAGTAGATAAAGCTGGTAACGAAAGTGTTCTTAATTCAAACACATACATGAGAATCGTGGACAGCGATGTTCTTGCGTATATTTCAAACAGCAATGCAGCGGAAAAAACAGGCTGGTACTCATTTCAATATGAAAACGGAGAACCTATAAGCAAGCGTCCAGATAATTTTAGCGACATAGATATTGTTGTTCTTGCTAAAACAAATTCTCAAACCGATATAGTTCTTAGAGATTACAATGGTGAAGAAAAGAATACCGATCTGCAGGCTCAGACTGATAATAGTATGTATGGTGTAAGTGTTTACAGATATACTTTGAAGTCAGATTATTTTAAGGAAAACTTTCAAGAAGATACAGATACAGAACTATATTTGTCTGTAAAAAATGAAAACGGAAGGATCGATTTGGGCAAAATGCATATTGATAATATTCCGCCTTCGTGTAATATTCCTAATGATTTGAAATCATGGCATTGGTATTATGGAAACGAATCTCGCACAATTACTGTTACAAATATAAGCGAGTTACTTGATGAAACAAGGTGTAAAGTATATGATAACGGTAAAGCGATTGATTTTACTTACTCGGCAGCTGAAGGTAGCCTGTCGTTTACGCTTAACGGAGGTTGGCATAATGTAGGAATTACACTTGAAGATGTTGCTGGCAACACATACAGTGTTCAGGAGGTCGATAATATTCATATCGGGTATTTTTGGCTGTGGATCATTATAATAGCCTCTGTCATATTCATTGGAATAACTATTACGATAGTTTATTTTGTTAGAAAAAAGCGATATAGTTAAATACATAGATATAAACTTGATATGGAGTATAACAAAAGCTTTTAAAGCCGAAAGTTATACTCCTTTTTCTTTATAGACCTTTTTGTTTTAAAAGCAGAAAGGTCTATTTTTATGCCCATTCTAAAAAACTGGCAATGTTTTATTGCCAAATATCCATAAGCCTTCGTTTTGATTCAGAACAAGAAAATCAAAACGGAGGAATAAAAAATGAGCAAAAACATAGTAAGTGTTTATGACACTATAACCAAAAGGTACGTTGAAATTGAAGTAAGCGAAAAGATCCGCACATATTACAATAGAACCCAATGGAATATAGATGACAACAATAAATCGTTCTATAAGCACGAGATCCAGTTCTCTGCGTTGAAAGGAAACATTAACGGAGAACTTGAAAACTTTCAGGAGTTCCGAACAGAAAATGACGACGTCGAAAGAAGAGTGATACAAAATATTAAATGCGAAAAGCTGTATAGCTGTCTGAATGAACTTTCTGAGGATGAACGAAGGTTGATCTTTGCAATATATTTTGAAAATAAAACGGAAAACGAGGTGGCTTGTTTTCTACATACCACTCAGCAAAACATTAACAAAAAGAAACGTAGGATTTTGTGCAAGCTTAACAAACTTTTGAAATTGCAATAAAAAACGGTTGTTAAATACCAGACTTCTACCCCTATACAAGTGTAAGGAGAATAAAAGCTCCAAGTAACTTGACAATAGAATATCAACTCTGCAAGTACGTTGATCACACGGCCGGTATGAAATCTCGGCAGCCAAAGAAACCATACGCCAAGACTCCGAAAGGATGAGCGATAAATGTGACGTTTCAAAATTCGAAACAGCTTTCCGAAAAGGCGATGAAACGTGTGAGGATAATGATACTTCCCAGTAGGGGCTAAAAGAGCGGGTGAAATGCCCATGAGACCGATAAGCTGTCGGTCGCTTGTAGAGTTCCGCCGTGACGGGTATCGAGGATAAATATTGCGGAAAATCGTCTGAAATTTACGAATCAGACGAAGGCAAAACGAATATAAGGCGGTTTGCGTGTTTTGCAGACCGCCTGTTACATATAAAATTTATAAGTCAGGAGGCTGATATATGAATGATAACGATATGTCTGAAAAATCAGATATTCAACTGAACTACAATAAATTTGGAGTATATATTCCTGCTCCGACAATCAGATTATCGAAGAAACATTCATGCTGCGGCTGCGTATGGTATGACAGGGATACAGATGTTCTGTCCGTTCCATAGCTGTGTGAGATACAAAAATGGATTTGTAATGCCAAAGAAAGGTGAACGAAAATGCTGAACAAACGAGGTGATATTTTTTATGCAGATTTAAATCCGGTTGTCGGTTCAGAGCAAGGCGGTGTTCGTCCCGTACTGGTAGTGCAGAATAATGTGGGCAATAAGCATAGCCCAACGGTTGTAGTAGTGCCGATCTCGTCAGTAAGAAAAAAGGATCTGCCTGTGCATATTCAGATAAGATGTTCAGGTCTGCCTAAAAATTCAACTGTTCTTGCTGAACAGATCCGCACTATTGACCGACAAAGGCTGCAAAAATATGTAGGATCTTTGGACAGAGAATTTATGAAAGAGATCGATAGGATTTTAAAGATAAGCATAGGAGTGAAATTTGATGAATAAGTTCGGACAGGCAGAATACAGCGATTTTATTGCAAGAATATTTGCAGATAAACTTGACAAAATTCTTGAAGAAAGCGAAAAGCAGGACTTTAACAATAGAAATACAGAAGATATTTTCAGGGAATTTCAATCATCAAAGGACGCAGCATAGGAGGGGTAAAATGGTGGGATTTTTTATTGGCTTGTTTGTCGGAGCTTTTATCGGTATAACTGTAATGTGCCTTTGTACAGCAGCAGGACAGGCAGATAAGTATGAAATCCGCACAGAAAAGGATAAGTAATTTCGTTAGGTTTGATGATACCATTTCAGAAAAACTTGTGGTATCCTTGTTGGTAAAACGGAGGTGAGAAAATGCCAACAGTAACGATAATACAGCCGACCATAGCAGCAGAACAAAACACAAAGATCCGTTGTGCCGCATATTGCCGAGTATCAAGCGATTCCGAAGATCAGCTCAATTCCTTTATGGCTCAGACAAGATACTATGAGAAAGCTTTCGAAAAGTCTGACAGAGAACAGCTTATTGACATATATGCAGATGAGGGAATAACAGGTACTCGTGAGGACAAACGTGATGAATTTCAGCGAATGATAAGCGACTGCCGGAAAGGCAGGATAGACAGGATATACACAAAGTCTATAAGTCGATTTGCCCGAAACACCAAAGACTGTCTGAAAAACATCAGAGAGCTGAAAAGCTTAGGCATAACGGTGCTGTTTGAAAAAGAGAACATCGATACTGCCGATATGACTGACGAGATGATGATAACGATTATGGGCGGTCTGGCTCAGGAAGAATCGACTTCTATTTCACAGAATTTACGGTGGTCTTGCAGAAAAAGAATGGCTAATGGCACATATGAATTATCGTGTCCTCCTTATGGCTACAAAAAAGTAAATGGCAAACTTGTTATTTGTCCCGAGCAAGCAAAAGTAGTGAAAGAGATATACGATAGTTATCTAAGCGGCATTGGAATGATATCAATAATGAAAAATCTTAATGAACGTAATATCCCCTGCTGTAAAAATAGTGAACGGTGGCATATGATAGGCGTTTCATATATTCTAACAAATGAAAAATATACAGGAAACACACTTCTTCAGAAAACATATTCGACAAACACACTTCCCGTTAGGCGTTTTAAGAATAACGGAAACGCTGATCAATACTACGTTCGTAACACTCATCCTGCAATAATACAACAGGAGACTTTTGATAAAGTACAAAGACTCATATCAGAGAAAAATCAAAAGCAGCCTAGAGGTACGCCACACAATTCAGTCTTACACAAACATATCTTCTGCGGAAGTTGCGGCTCAATACTTATAAGAAAATCCTGCAGAGAAAAATATTATTGGTCGTGCAGAAAACACGATCTTGCAGCGGTTGACTGCCCTACCAAACAAATTTCCGAAGATAAAATCCACTCCGCTTTTATACGTCTGTACAACAAGCTCGTGTATAATTTTAAGCCTGTACTTACACCACTACAGCAAGCCTTGCAGGATCTAAAATACAAAAATACTAAAAGCGGTACGACTATAATTGAAAAGTACAAGGAAATCGCTAAACTGAAAGAACAAACTCACGTTCTCGCAAGGTTGAAAACAAAAGGCTTTCTTGATGAGGCAAAGTATCTTGGACAAACCACAGAGCTTAACTCAAAGATAGCAAAGATCCAGACCGAAATAAAGAAACTGAACGTCAGCAATGAAGAAGATGAGACTCTTGAACAGCTTGATATGCTCATAGGATATTTTGAAAAGCGGCAGAAACTTATGGTAGAATTTGAAGGATCAGCGTTTGAGAGTATTGTCGATAAGATAGTCGTAAAAAACCAGAATGAACTGGAATTTCACTTGATTGGTGGATTAGAACTTACGGAAAAAATATGCTCTTGATGTCTTGTATATCAAATTGCAGGGCATATCTTTGTTAGTTATGATACTGGATTTCTACTAAGCTTTGTGGTATCATTGTCGATTGAAAGGAGTGAGTTTATGCCTAAAAACAGAATTATCCCATTCGGTTACTGTATGAAAAACGGCGAGATAATAACCGAGCCCAAAGAGCTCTATGCTGTTGTTACAATATTCAATGAGTATTTAAAAGGCAAAAGTTTGTCAGAAATAGCAACTTTAATGGAAGTGCCATACAGCGAAAATTCATCTTGGAACAAGAATATGGTCAAGAGAATAATTGAAAATGACAGGTATCTTGGCACAGAGAAGTATCCGCAGATAATTGACAAAGAAACGTTCAAACTTGCAAACGAAAAACGTGTCAGAAAAGCGACTGTATCAATAGCTCAGACTGAGGAAGTCAAACTGCTGAAACAAATAACTTTCTGCAAAGAATGTGGTCAAAAGCTAACACGAACAAAGGACGAACTGTGGGATTGCAGACGTCCTGAATGTTTCCGATTAGATCATCAGGTTACAGATCAAATGATACTTAGTGCCGTGCTGAATGTGTTCAACACCGTTATTGCTAACCCGACGCTCATTAATTCAGACTGCACGGTTAGCACATACTCTCCAAATGCAAAGGTCAGATTTCAACAAAATGAGATAAATCGAATGTCAGATATGGTACATACAGATGAAAAGAAGATCAAAGAAGAGCTTTTCAGACTTGCTCAGCTGAGATATGACTACTGCACTTATGATGACAGTCAGCCAAAAACAGAACTTTTAAAATCAAGGCTTTGCTGCGAACAACTGAATACACTTGATATTGGCTTATTCAAAGCGTGTGTTTCACGAATATGGATAAGCCATTTTTGTACCATAGAGGTTGAATTCATCAACGGAGTACACATCAAAAATATCACAGAAAGGAATGACAAAAATGCCCACAGCTCCGAATGTAACGGTGATACCTGCGAAAGTGCAGATGGCGGAAAGTCGCAGTAAATACCACCAGCTAAGAGTAGCAGCATACTGCCGTGTCAGCACAGAACAAGAGGAACAGCAGAACAGCTTTGCGGTTCAGGTCGCTTACTATACAGACCTTATCAACAAGAAAAAGGAATGGACTCTTGCAGGCATATTTGCCGATGAGGGTATCAGCGGAACGCAGACAAAGAAAAGAACAGAATTTAATCGTATGATAAGAATGTGCAAAAAGAAGAAAATAGACCTCATAATAACAAAGTCTATAAGCCGTTTTTCAAGAAACACGGTTGATTGTCTTCAGTACATAAGGCAGCTGAAGGAATTGGGTATTGGCGTTATTTTCGAAAAAGAGAACATAAACACGCTGACAATGACAAGCGAGTTTATGATAGCTTTGTATGGAAGTTTTGCACAGGCCGAAAGTGAATCTATCAGTAAGAACATACTCTGGGGAAAAGAAAAAGCATATAGAGAGGGGAAAGTAAATTTTCAGTACAAACATCTTCTGGGCTACAAAAAGGGAGCAGACGGCAAACCAGAGATCGTTCCTGATGAGGCGGAAACAGTAAAGCTGATATATAAACTATTTCTTGACGGTTATAGTATGAAAGGTATAAAAAATGTTCTTGAAAGCAAAAAGCTTCTTACCTCAATGGGTAATAAAATCTGGAACGAATCTTTTATCCGCAGTATTTTGAAAAATGAAAAATATGTAGGAGACGCTTTGCTGCAAAAGACATATACGCTTGACTGTATTACGCATAAGGTCGTAAAAAATTACGGTGAACGTCCAATGTATTTGGTGACAGATCATCACGACCCGATAATAGACAGGGATACCTATAACCGTGTTCAGCAAGAACTAGCAAGGAGAAGTTCTAAACGAAAGATAAGTGATAAGACCAAAACCGAGCAAGGAAAATACAGCAGTAAATATGCACTTACGGAACTGCTTATCTGTGGGAAATGCGGTACACCATACCGCAGAGTAACGTGGGCGACAGGCAAACATAAGCAGATAGTTTGGCGATGTATAAGCCGACTGGAACACGGCAGAAGATACTGTCCCGATTCGCCTACGATCAAGGAAGAAAACCTGCATCGTGGAATTATTCGAGCGATAAATAACTATTACTCCTGCTATGATGATATTAAGAGAATTTTAAAAGCAAATATCAGCACTGTTCTGGAATGTCAAGGTCAGGAAGAAATCTTAGCCACAGAAAAGCGACTGAAAGAGATCGACCAAGCAAGGACGGACCTTGTAGGGCTGATAGCTTCCGGCGGATGTGATGAGGACACGCTAGACGGTGACTTTGCAAAGCTATATGCCGAGGAACAAGATTTAAATGAACGTTTGAAAATGCTCAAATCGCAGAATCAAACCTCTGCCGAAACTAAGCAAAAGCTTGATAAGGTCACGGAAATGATAGAACACGAAAAATTTGAGCTGGAAACATTCGATAACGTACTGGTACGGAAGCTTATTGAATGTATAAAAATTCTGAGCAAGAACGAGATATTGGTTATCTTCAAAGGTGGGTATGAGGTCAGGTCTGAGATCGAATAATATGAAAAAAGCGGGAACCGATATGGTTTCCGCTTTTTGAGTTATTTCAGCTTTTCATAAACATCACAATTTTGTTTAATTAATTTTGTGAAATCTCAGATGTTTCTTCGTTGTCATCGATCTGTGCGAAGCTAGTACCAAATAGCTGACGGCAGTAATCACGACGTCCGTTCATAACACGATATATAGAAATAATATCGTGTTTTACCTTGTAAAAAATGAGATAGTTTCCGCAGACAAGAAAACGATAATCGGTTTTCACATCGATTATTGAATCAAGTGGTGCACCAATAAATGGGGCATTTTTGAGCTTTTTATAGGAAGAAACGATTTTCTTTGCAATGCGGTCAGCAGCAATAGGACTATCAAGCTCTTCACAAATGTACCTCTTGATCTCCGCAATGTCTTTAATGACTTCAGGGTTGATTTGCAGTTTCATCATAAGCTATTAACTGCGGCATCTGCTTCCTCTTCGGAAAGCCAGCCTTTCTCCTCAGCAGTTTTTTCAGCTTTTGAGAGTTCAGACAGCAATTTTAAAGTTGCACGCTGTTTTTCATATTCTTCCATATCAAGAATTACATACTTACCTCTTCCGTTCTTGGTCAGAAAAACAGGTTCGCCGACAGAAATGTCACGGAGGACCTCAGTATAATTTCTTAAATCGGAAACAGGTTTGATGTTCGGCATATACAAAACCTCCTTTGAATTGTACATATGTATCTGCTGTTATTATTGTATCATAATTTATCGAAAAAATCAACAGCAAATTTAGAATGAAGGTGATAAATAATTGTCCAAAAACTTTGAAGGCATAAAAACAAGAAAATTCGGTATCGAGATAGAAATGACAGGACTTACACGAAGTCAGGCGGCAAAAGCTATGGCCAAAGCGGTTGACGGGCGTGTTGAACACGAGGGCGGTAGCTATGATAAATACATTGTAACTGATTCAAAGAATAGAAAGTGGGCGATAGTTTATGACGGCAGTATCAACTGCTATAACGCAAGCGGAGACAGAGCGTCTAAGGCATACAGCGTGGAAATGAATTCTCCTGTGCTGGAATATGAAGACATACCGCTTTTGCAGGAAGTTGTCAGAGCGTTACGCCGTGCAGGTGGGGTAACAGGCCCTCGGTACTGTGCAGGGACGCATATCCATATTTCAGCGGACGATTATACACCACAACAGATACGAAATCTTGTAAACATCTTCGCAAGCAAAGAGAATTTTCTGTGGGACGCTTTGCAGGTATCATCTGCCCGTGAAAGCTACTGTCACAAGATGGACAAGCAGTTCATAGAGGAAATTAACCGAAAAAAGCCTAAAGATATGGAAGAGATAAAGCGGCTTTGGTATCGTGGAAGAATGAGCGAGCAGTTTCAGCATTACTCGAACAGCCGTTATGTTATCTGCAATCTACACAGCTTTTTTCAGCACGGACATTATGAGATAAGAGCGTACAATGGTTCTCTTCATGCAGGAGAGGTAAGAAGTCAGATAGTGCTTGCATTAGCCATAAGCAATGCGGCTATGACCAAGAAATATTGTTCTCCGCATGTTTCACAAAGCGATAATATGCGATACAGTTTCAGAGTATGGCTGCTGGGATTAGGGCTTATCGGTGATGAATTCAAAAATTGCAGGACACATCTGCTGAAACATCTTGAGGGTGACATAGCCTGGCGACACCCGGAGGACGGCATTGCTGCAAGGGCAAAGCTAAAAGAAAAACGAGAGCTTGAAAAACAAGCGGCTCGTGAGCGGCGTGCCGAGCCTGTAAGCGACAACAGCACACAAGCCGAAAATGTACCCGAAGAAAACAACGAGCCGTTAGAAAGCGAATGTGACGGCATTGAAGAACTTGAAATGAGTATGTAAATTTGAAAAGGAGATTTTTATGGAATACAGAAGATTATATATCGCTTATGGCAGCAACATCAATTTGGAACAAATGGCAAATCGCTGCCCGAATTCAAAGGTCATCGGCAAAGAAATACTGAAAGGCTATGAGCTGGAGTTCAGAGGCGTTGCTACCATTGTGCCGAAAGAAAACGCAGAAGTTCCTGTTTTAATATGGGAGATAGACGGACGAGATGAGCACAGTCTTGACAAATATGAGGGCTTTCCGAACTATTACCGAAAAGAACTTTTTGAGATAGATGTTAATGGCGAAAAGAAAGAGTGTATGGCATATCTGATGAACAGCGGTCACATTTCACCGCCTATGAGCTATTACTACAACGTTATAAAGCAGGGTTACGAGGCAAATGGTATGGATACGAGCTATCTGAGAGCAGCTCTTGAACGTTCAGTTTGCGAACAATGTTTTGATGAAGAGATTGACGAGGAATTTGACGAAGATGATGATCTTCAGATGAAACTTTAAGGAGGTGGTGAAATGAGATACAAGGATTTTTATGTGAGAATTACGCCAGACAAATATATCCCCAGAGTTGACAAAAAAGGTGATAAAATTCTCTGTGAGGGCTTTTTGATACAGATCTTTGCTTATAAAAATGAGCAGGACGAGATCGACAATTTTACTGCTGCGGTGGGGTTTGAGATACTGGAGTACAGTTTGGCTGAGGCGGAACAGTTGGCGAAGGATTTTATTGATTGTGAGGGGAAGTTTATTGACTTAAAGTCATAATTTTGACATTATGAGCACTTATTTTTACTATTTATATTTTAAGTTGTCATATTATGATAAGATTAAGCTAAGATGAATATGCGATATATTGCTCTATTTATAGTTTCAAAACACCTCTATCTTTGGTTTAAAGGTGAAAATTAGAGCATATTTCTAAATGTCATCCGTAAGTTTTGTAAATCATCTTTGTATGGAAAATTTACACATTGCAGCACGCTTGTTTATATTTTTGAAATGGGAAATATGGTGAAGAATAGGTGAATCTTATGGGCAATAAAATTATTTATATAAAACTAAAAGAAGGTTGCAAACCTATTGAATATTTTAGAAACTCTTTTGATGAGAGAAAGAATTATTATTATAATTTGAGTCCTTATGCTGAAGATGAGCTAGAAATCAGTAAAGCTTCTATTTGTAGCAGTTATTTTTTAATTGCCCTAATACACGACAATGATAAAATTATTTATTCATATCTTGGCACGGGAACAATATCTCATAATGATAAGGGATTTAGTATAAAATTTAACATTAAATTATATATGTCTTTTTGACTATCTTTTTATATCTCCTTAAATGTCCGCAAAGCCTTATTTTATAGGCTCTACGGGCATTTTGCTTTTGTGGTAAACCTCACATATCTAGGTCTATCTTCTTATATTTTCGCTATCAAGCGTGGTTAAAATCGTGGTAAATACTTCTATGCGATTAGACGCTGAACCTCTGATTTTGCGGTATCTATGGACGCATGAGCGTACCAGTTCATTGTGATACTAATGTTTGAATGTCCCATGATATACTGTAAATCTTTTGGGTTCATGTTCTTGCTTGCCAGTCTTGTGCAGAATGTATGGCGTAGCGTATGCGGTGTGATATGTGGCAAGGGATTGTCCTTGTGGTGCTTGTTATATTTCTTTACCATACGGACAAATAAGGCGTTGTAATCAATCGCAACTTTGGGCTTGCCTTTATGATTGACAAATAAGAAATTGCTCTGTCCGTCTATCACAAATGGTTCTGCCTTTGGGCGTTTCTTCATAACCCGTTGAAATGCCTGTATTGTTTCTCTACTTAATGGCACTTGTCTTATTCCGCTTTTCGTCTTAGGCGTTTCAATATAATAGCCCTGTTCCTTGCTCTTTAGTAACTGGTGGTCGATAATTACAACTTCATTCTTGAAATCAATATCAGCTACTGTCAGTCCGCACAGTTCCGAGATACGAAGTCCAGTCTTTAACAGTATCAGCACATCATCATAATGCTTGTGATACACATTGTCTGTCTTGATAAATGAGAGTAAGGCTTGTTCCTGTTCCTCTGTCAATGCGACTTTCTCTTTGGTATCATTTTCTAGGACTTCACTTAACTTGAAATCAAAAGGGTTTTTCCTTACACAATCGTCTTGTATGGCGATATAGAATGACGCTTTTAACGAGCGTTTATGGTTGTTAATGGTGTTATAGGAAAAGCCTTTATCTTTCATGCGTAACGCCCATTCCTTAGCGTCAGAGGGTTTTATCG
>ERZ772863.1588-NODE-1588-length-18914-cov-5.165862_pt1 | contig 18914 bp, 19 predicted proteins | sample MGYA00512134_ERZ772863 | MGnify/ENA primary metagenome ERZ772863 (study PRJEB29015, sample SAMEA2737659) | human gut metagenome | biome: human gut; feature: human-associated habitat; material: faeces | place: China | collected 2012 ...
GAAATAAATATATTTTCGGTGCCAATACAAAGATCATTAATCTTTACACCACTTTGCTTTTTCCAATGAAAAGATCGGAGATTACTATACAGAAAAGCGACAGGCAAATACCTGTCGCTTTTCTTTTATTGGAGAAAAATGAATTTACCACTTCGTAAGTTCCCATGCCTTGATATCGTTAGCGATACTGCCGGTGTAGGAAGAGAACTTATACCTGTTTCCGATGGAGATGCTGGCGCGGATAGCGTATAATCAAGTTCGCAAAAGCAAACAGAAAATAGACAAGCCATCAGGGCTCCTGTAAAATGATAGTTGTCGAAAAAATCATGATGTAAAGGAGAGACCCTAATGGCTCACAAAAAGAATACCACAAATCTGACAGAATTGCTGCTGCAATGTGTGACGCAGCTGGATCCGATGCTGAGTATGCTGGAATGGCTGTGTACAGAGCTGATGTAGGCAGAGGTCGATCAGCAGCTGGGAGCAGAGAAGAGCCAGCGCACAGACGGAAGAAGCGACTACTGCAGCGGTTATCGTCCTCGCCGTCTGGATACCCGAATGGGCACGATGTACCTCATGGTGCCCAAGTTTTGTCAGGGCGGCTACATTCCGTTCTTCGTTACAGAGCGCAAGCGCAGTGAAGCCATGCTCGTACAGGTGGTTCAGGAAGCTTTTGTGCAAGGCGTGTCTACCCGGAAAATGGAGAAGCTGGCGCATAGCCTCGCATTGAAAGTCTATCCAGAAGCCAGGTCAGTGAGATGACAAAAGGGCTGAATGAGCAGGTCGAGGAGTTCCGTAATCGCTCTCTTGCCGGTATGATGTACCCGGTTTTGTGGGTGGACGCACTGTATGAAAAAGTTCGTGTAGATGGCAGAATTGTCAGCATAGCGGTGCTTATCGTGTGCGGTGCGGACGAAAATGGACATCGAGACATCATCGCCGTTGAACCTATGGCCGAAGAATCCAAGAGCTCCTATGGAGTGCTGTTTCAGAATCTGAAGGACCGTGGTCTGTCTACGCTCAGGCTTATCATTTCAGATGCTCACTCTGGGTTGGTTTCGGCAATCCGTGAGTCCTTTTCCGGAGCCTCATGGCAGCGCTGCGATGTGATCGACTCCTACGCCAACCGCTTTCCGAAAGCGGTTCAGTGCCTTGAAGGCGGATTGGAAGATTGAATCGTGAAATCCGCAGACGTACCAGCGTGGTCGGAATCTTTCTGAATGAAAGTTCCTATATTCGCCTGGGGACAACGTATCTCATGGAATGCGCTGAGGACTGGTCTGTCTCCAGAGCTTATCTCGGTCAGGAATCCATTGCGGCAACACTGACCACCGCAGCCTAACTTCATTTTTCAGGAGCCTTGTTGTGAACTTTACTTGACGCGGTCCATTCTTAACACCTTTCTGCTACCTCCTTAGTTTATTGGACACAAACTAATGGTAGCTGTTATTGGGGGTGCTGACAATGGATCATTTTTTGTGCCATCGGGGTGCTCGCATTTTGGAGTTCTTTTGCTCGACTTTTATTTTACCGAAAACACCGGAGGCTTCCACGCAAAAAAGAGTGGAAAGCTCTTCGCTCTCCACTCTTAAATCTTCACTCTGTGAAATCAGTCAGCCCAGTACTTCGCAACATGTGCCTTGGTAACCTCAGCGGCCTTCTTGATATTCTCCTCGTTGGACAGCTTGTAGTAGTCCGGACGGAACACCTCCATGGTGCAAACGCCGCCTTCAAAGCCGATCTTCTTGAGGGTATCTGCGTAACGCTTGTGGTCGAGGCAGTCGCCCGGCTCGCCCGGCCACAGACGCTTCTCGTCGTTATTGTAAGCAGCGCCGCACGGCATATTCTCCATGCCGTTCAGGTGCCATACGAAGATCTTCTTGCCGTCAGCCTTCTCAAGAGCAGCCCACTCGGAAGCCATTGCATGGAAGTGGTACTGGTCGAGGGTGATGCCGACGAGCGGATGATCTACCTCGGTAACGATGTCGTAAGCGTACTCGAAGCGGTTGATGGACATGGTCGGTGCGCCGCAGAACTCGATGGACAGCTTGATGCCGTGCGGCTCAACCTTCTTTACCATCTCCTTGAGAACAGCAACAGCATCCTCGCGGATCTCGTCAACGGTAGCCGGAACGGTCAAGTCCATGGACGGAACAACAACGATCATCTTGCAGCCCAGCTTGTTGCAGTCTGCGATGATCTGATCCAGCTTTGCCATAACGGCGTCCTTTTCCTCCTGGGTCTGCTTCATGTTGAAGAAGATCAGGGCGTTGTAGGACAGCATCTTCAGGTGGTGCTTCGGGTCAGCGAACCATGCGCCGAGATCATCGATGGTGTACTTGCCGGCAGCGATCTCGCGGTCGAGGCACTCGGACTGGATGTCGATGTAGTCAAAGCCGTACTTCTCGCACAGGTCGAGGTCTTCGAGTACGGAGTGGTTTTCGCAGAAACGGTTGCAGCCTTCGTTAAAACCGATTTTCATAGCAGTAACTCCTTTTAACGTATCAATTTCACGTTGTAAAACGCGGTATAGTGGTTAAGGTGATATGCAAGGGCAGTAAAGCAGGAAGCTCTGCCACCCTTGCGAGTGAGTAGCAATGAATAGAAAATGTGAGTGGATTACTTCTTGTAGAAGTCCGGGGTGCCGCCGGTAACAACCTTCTCCGGCACACCGGAGGTCTGGGACTTAACCAGAGCGTCAGCGGTGATGGAAGCAACGTAGCCGTCCCAAGCAGAGGAGCCGCCGGTCTCACCCTTGAGTGCGTGGTCAACCCAGTCCTGAATCTCTACATCGTAAGAATCGATGAAGCGCAGGATCCAGTTGTCCTCGATCTTGGTGGAAACCTCGTTAGCGTAGCGAACGGTCGGGAAGGACGGGCACGGCAGGTTTACAACGCCGTTCTCACATACAACCTCGCAGTTGATGTCGTAGCCGAAGCCGCAGTTTACGTTTACCTCGAGCATGTTGATGATGCCGCCCTTGGTCTTCATGATCATGATCTGCGGGTCCTTCAGCGCGTTCTTAACCTTGCTGTTGGTCTTCGGCATGATGCACTGAACCTCGTCCCACTCGTCGTTTACCAGCCACGGCAGAACGTCGATCTCGTGGATTGCGGTATCGGTAACAGCCATTGCGGTGGTGTAGTCATCGGCAACGCCGTCTGCACGGTGGGTGCACTTGATTACCATCGGGGCACCGAACTTGCCGGAATCGATCAGTTCCTTAACCTGACGGTAGCCGCGGTCGTAACGGCGCATGAAGCCAACCTGTACGAGGTGCTTGCCGCCTGCCATCTCGGCCTCAACGATCTCCTTGCCGTCAGCAGCGGTGTTAGCCAGCGGCTTCTCGGAGAATACCGGCTTGCCGGCCTTGATAGCTGCCAGAACCGGACCCTTGTGGAACTGACCCGGGGTGGTAACTACAACAGCGTTTACGTCCGGATCGTTGATTGCTTCGTTGAAATCGGTGTAAACCTTGGTGCCGGCGCCGGCGATCTCAGCGCCCTTCTTTGCGCCTTCTTCAAATACGTCGCATACAGCAACGATGCGTGCATTGCGGATGCGGTTCTGGATACGCTCGATGTGCTCACGGCCGATCATGCCGCAGCCGATCAGTGCAATGTTCAGATTTTCCATGATAAAGCTCATCCTTTCAAAATATGCCGCTGTACGGCAGAGTTCAAGTCTAACGGGTTATGTGCGAGTATTTCGGGAGCCGCAGCATTGCTGCGACCCCTGAAAACTCGGAAAAAGAAGAGAGATTGTGTGTGTCTGTTTTACGCGCGCTTTGCGTTCTTGCGCATGTCGAGTACAACCGAACCGACAATGATAACGCCCTTGACAATGTTGGTCATGTTATCGTCTACCTTCAGCATAACCAGACCGTTATTGATAACGCCAAGGATCAGGATACCTGCCAGAACACCGGATACACGGCAGATACCGCCGGTATGAGAGGTGCCGCCTACCGTTGCTGCCGCAATCGCATCCAGCTCGTAGTTCAAACCGGAGTTTGCCGGATCCGCAGAGCCTGCGCGGCCTGCCAGCAGCATACCAGCGATAGCAGCACACAGCGAGCACCAGATGTAAACCAGAATCAGGTTCTTCTCAACATTGATACCAGCTACGCGGGCCGCCTGATCGTTGCCGCCGATAGCATATACGTTCTTACCAAAGCGTGTCTGGGTCAGCAGGAATGCCGAGATTGCGAACATTACGAAAAAAACAACGATGATGATTGGGAATACGCCGCCAATACGGTACGCACCCAGGAAACGGAACTGCTCAGACAGGTTAGAAACCGGACGGTTCGTATACATTTTAGCACCTGCACGGCAAATCAACTGTGCACCGAGAGTAGCGATAAAAGGCGGGATTTTGGTATAAGCAATGATCGCGCCGTAGATTGCGCCAATGCCTGCACCAAGTGCCAGACCAATCAGGATAACCAACGGAGCTGGTAGAGTGCCCACACCCGGCAGAATGGCATTTGCATAGCCTTCTGGCTGCACGAGCGAAGCGGTGATGCACGCAACTAACGCAGCGGATGCGCCGATCGTCAGGTCGATACCTTTAGAAAGGATTGCGAACATAACGCCAAAGGCCATGATACCCTTGACTGCCTCACCGGAGAGCAGTGTCAGCAGGTTATCCACCGAGAAAAAGCTGGGCTGTGCGATACTCATAATGATGACCAACACGATCAATACCAGCCAGATTGAATTCTGGGACAAGAATTTCTTCGTATTAAATGTTTTCTGCATACCATGTACCTTCTTTCTTATTGTTCATCCGCAGCAGGCTGATATGGTATCTCGCTGGTTGCATATTTGAGAATCAGCTCACTCGAGAAGTCTTTGCGATCCAGGATAGCGGTCATAATGCCTTCGTGCATAACTACGATACGGTCGGACATACCCATGACCTCGGGCAGCTCACTCGAAATCATGATAATGGCCTTACCCTCACCGGCAAGCTTTGTGATAAGCGAATGAATCTCTGCCTTTGCACCAACATCAATACCGCGTGTCGGTTCGTCAACGATCAGAATATCCGGATTGGTCAGCAGCCAGCGCCCAACCAGCACCTTCTGCTGATTGCCGCCCGACAGATTCTGAATGGGCGTTTCGATAGACGGCGTTTTGGTGTTGAGTTTTTTAACGTATTCTTCGGTGTCTTCGCGCATTTTCTTATGATTCAGCGGGAATCCGTACTTTTTCAGGTTTGCCAGCACCGTATTATCCTGAATGCTCAGCAAGCCGACAATACCGTTGCCGCGCCGATCCTCTGTGAGCAGGCCAATCTTGTTGGCGATCGCATCCTCAGGAGACTTGATGTGCAGTTCCTGACCGTCTTTATAGATTTTGCCGCCTGTCATATGGCGCATGCCGAAGATTGCTTCCGCCGTCTCGGTGCGGCCCGCACCGACCAGACCCGCCATACCCAGAATTTCACCACGATGCAGTTCAAACGAAACATTTTTAACTGCGCGGCCGGCAGACAAATTTTCCACTTTAAGAATGGTTTCCCCGATCGGACACTCTACCTTGGGAAACATGTTGTTCACTTCGCGTCCAACCATCAACTGAATAACCTTGTCTACATTAAGGTTTTCCGCGCGATCCGTAGCGATGTATTCGCCGTCGCGATAAACCGTGATATCGTCCGAAATCCGGAAGATTTCGTCCATTTTGTGCGAGATATAAATGATAGCAACATTTTTTTCCTTGAGTTCTGCAATAATGCGAAACAAATGCTCGACCTCTGCATCGGTCAGCGAGGACGTAGGCTCGTCCATGATAACAATACGGCTGTCATAGGATACAGCCTTGGCAATCTCAACCATCTGCATCTTTGCAACGGTCAGGTTACCCATCTTCTCATCCGGATCAACGTCCAGATTCAGCTTGTTGAACAGCTCAATGCTGTCCTGCCGCATTTTTTTATGATCGATGATCAGTCCCTTGCGCGGTGCGCGGCCCAGCCAGAGGTTTTCGCAAACGCTGCGCTCGGGAACCGGAGACAGCTCCTGATGGATCATGGAAATGCCGGAATTCAGTGCCTCAAGCGTATTTTTGAACTGGATCTCCTTGCCCTCAAATACAATCTTGCCGGATGTAGGCGGATGAATGCCGATTAGACATTTCATCAAGGTAGACTTGCCTGCGCCGTTTTCGCCCATCAGCGTATGAACGGTACCGGGCCGCACCTTGAGCTGTACGCCTTTCAGTGCGCGTACACCGGGGAATTCCTTGACAATATCGGTCATTTCGAGGATATATTCTTGGCTCACTGCTTTTCACCCCATTATCTTGTTTGATTTAGGAAAGGGACATCGTTTCAATGTCCCTTTCCTCCTGACTGTGTGCTTATTCGTAATCTGCTACATTGTCCGGGGTAACAGGTTCGAACGGTACCCAGCAAATATTGCCAGTCTCATCGGTTTCATAATCCGTACCATCGTTGATTGCCTTGCCCTCGATCAGATTAACTGCAGCCTTCACAGCGCCATAGCCCTGACCGTTGGCATCCTGGAATACGGTCATCGCGAGCGTACCATCCTTGATTGCCTGAATACCATCTACCGTTGCATCGATGCCAACGATCGGGATCGAAGTCGGATCCATGCCCTTAGCCTTCAGCGCCTCTACCGCACCAAGTGCCATCGCATCGTTGTTCGCGATGATGCAGTCAAATTCGGTGTTGCCCAGCAGCGGAGAAATCATGTCCATTGCGTTTGCACGGTCATAATCTGCAACCAGCGGAGCCGCCGCCTGCGTTGCCTTGATGCCATTGTCCTCCAATGCCTTCAGTACGGAAGCGGAGCGCTGTTCAGTATGTACCAGACCCAGCGTGCCCTGCAGCATCAGATACTTAATCTCGGTCTTGCCCTTATCCTTGAAGTAATTAGCCAAAAATTCACCCTGATAGTAACCGGAGGTGTTCTCATTGGAAACAACCGCTACGGACTTGCCTGCTTCCAGAACGCTGGTATCGGACGGTGCGCGGTTAACGAAAACAACCTTCATATCACCGGCAGCCTCGATGCACTGCTGTGCCGTTGCGGCATCTACCAGATTGATCAGCACTGCGTCATCGCCTGCATTTTTAGCAGATTCGATAAACTGGAGCATCTTGCCGGTATCGTTCTGTGCGTCCTGCGAAGCGAGCGTAACGCCAAGCTCATCAGCCGCCGACTTTGAGCCAGCTTCCAACGTGCTCAGGAACTCATCACGCAGCGACATAATCAGCGTCATGCTATAGCCATCGCCCGATGCCTTGTCTCCACCCTGTGCGTTGCCATTCGAATCAGAACTGCCGCCGCAGCCTGCCAGCATGGATGCCATCATTGCCGATGCAATCAATCCTGCGAAAAGTCTTTTTTTCATTTGCTTTTACCTCATCTTTCTCAACTTTTTTCTTAGCCGTACACGTTCACATTTTGGAAAAATGCGATTTACGCTTGCCTTGATTTAGTTTTACACTCTTTTTCGATGTGCGTCAACCGGCTTTTTGAATTTTCACCAAACCGCACAGACGAATCTTATGAAAACTGGTGATTCTGTCTGCACAAAATTGTGATTTTATAGGCTTTGCACGACAGAGCGGGGGAATCGCTTATGCAAAACTACCCGCCTCAGATGCAGGATCTGGCTGTTAGTTCAATCTCATAACAACTTGGTATTCGTTTCGGATTTCGCGTGTCTTGCTCGATTTACGGCGTTTACAGCAGATGTATTGTATGAAAATATGAACAAAACACGGAAGGTTCGGAAAAGAGTGCATTTTTGCGTGCACGGCGCGAATGAGCAGAATCCGTACACGTGCACAATATTGTGAATACCGCTTTATTCACTTTAGATATAGACTTATTAGGGGTATTATGTTATGCTTTAACTATAAAAACGGGAAAGAACCGTTCTGACAGAGGTGATATCATATGGCAATTACCCTGAATCAAATTGCTGAGATTTGCGGTGTGTCCCGCGGTACAGTCGATCGGGCACTCCATAATAAAGGAAATGTTCGCCCTGCGGTGGCGGAGCGGATCAAGGCGGTAGCCAACGAATATGGCTACACCCCCAACCGTGCCGGTCTGGCACTGTCCCGCACATCGCATCCGATTCGCATCGGCGTGATCATGTTTTCGGTGCAGACCCCGTTCATGCAGATCGTTCTGGATGCCGCCCGGCGCGAAGCCCGCCGTCTGGCCGCGTTCAGCGTGGAGGTCATCTTCCGGCTGTCGCCCTCGCTCGATCCGGTCGAACAGGTCTCGATGATCGAGGAGCTGGTCGAGCAGCATCATATCAATGCGCTGGCAATCACGCCGCTCGACTGTCTGCTGGTCGAAACCAAGATCAACGAGCTGATCGACCAACGCGGAATACCGGTCGTTACGTTTAACACCGATCTGCCCAACAGCCACCGGCTGTGCTATGTCGGGCAGGAAAACCTTTCTTCCGGCCGTACAGTGGCCGAGCTGATGCGTCTGGTGGCGCGGGAGAGCGGCACGGTGGCTACGATCAGTGCGCCCTGTATGTATCACAGTGCGTACCGCGAACGTCTGAAGGGCTTTAAGGAGGAGCTGCTTACCCCCGATTCGTCGCTTCAGCTGCGGGATGTCATGCTGCCGAACGATGACAGCAATGTGGTTTACGAGCATACGCTCCGTCTGCTGCAGGAGGTTCCCGATCTGACCGGTATCTACGCGATCACACCGGGTTATGCGGGCGTATGCAGCGCGCTGGTCGATTCCGGCCGCGCACGGGGGGTGCACCTGATCATGCACGATGAGATCCCCGCCAACCTGTACGAGCTTCGGCGCGGTGTTGCGGATTTTGTCATCGGACAGGATGCGGTGCAGCAGGGCGCACTGCCGCTGTCCCTGCTGGCCGATTACATTCAACTCAAACAGCAGCCGCCGAAGGAGTTTTACCATACCGATATTCGGGTGCTGCTGCGACACAATATCGAAAATTTGCTTTAATCCGGGTCAGGAGGTATTATGTCTGTTCTGCTTCCGACATTTCGCCGTGTCAGACTAACGCAGCAATGTGTGATTCATCCGCAGGATAAGGGCGGCAACTATCTGCCTTGCGCCTCGGAGGATTGGGTGCTGTTTGTTTCGCTTGCTGCGGACGGGGAGCAGATCATTCTGCGGACCGAGCACCGCTGTCTGCCGATCAAACCCGGCAGTGCGCTGCTGCTGCCGCCGAATGTCTGTCACGAGCTGCCGTTCGTACAGGCACCCTGTCTGATGCTGGAATTTTCCGCCGCGGATGACGGACAGGCGATGTTTGAGTTTCCGCAGTTACAGGGAACACCGGCATGGACGTTGCTGCAGCTGCTCTACTCGGAACAGACCACGGCTGCCGCCCGGACACCGCTTTTAGATGCGCTGCTGATGCAGATGGCGCCTATGGCGCATGGCTTCGAGCTGTGTGCGCCGGATGCCGCATTCTCGCTTGCAACCGAGGTATTGCAGCATTTGAACCTGTGCTTTGCCGATGAGCTTTCGCTGACCGAGCTGACCAATCGGTTTCACGTTTCGACCAGCCACATGATCCATATGTTCAAGGCGCAGTTCGGCCTGCCGCCCATTCAGTATATGGTGCGCCGCCGGATCGGGGAAGCGCAGCATCTGCTCCGCACAACGGAGGACAGTGCGGGCGATATTGGCGGTCGGGTCGGCATGATCAACCGCAATTACTTTTACCGGATGTTCAAGCGTCTGGTGGGGGTATCGCCAGTTCGATACCGCGAGGTCATTGGCGAACGCCCGGATATGCTGGCTTGAGGAAACGACGCTTTCGATTGAATTTCGAAGAAAAATCGCGCCTTATATTCTCGCCATCCGTCAACACGAACTGACGCATCATTATCCGCATGAAGGCTGGGTCGAGCAGGACCCGATGGAGATCTGGTCTACGCAGTACGCTGCCATGCTGGAGGTGCTCGCAGCCGCGGATGTCCGTTAAATACTTGGGTCTACGTCAAGCGTTTCGGTATCCTGGAAAATTTTATCCGGTTCATTACTGTTACCTGCACAAGACACAACCCCTGGTTTCCGGTTCCGATCCGGTTTCCGTGGTCTAAATAATCAAGACGGCGGAAACCTCTGCATCATACGCAAAACAACCGAGCGACTGCATTTTCAGCCGCTCGGTTGTTTTGTCTGCGTTGCTCCGCACAGATATCTTATTGTATATAGCGCCGTACGGCATCACGCCTGCCGCCGTTTCTTCTCCCGGATGAGCGTGGACTTGCTGATGCCGGTCAGCTTGACGACCTGCGCGTAGGAATGGTCCGCGAGCAGCGTCATTGCGTGGTCGAGCTGCTCGGCATCGAATTTGGGCGGGCGGCCCTCACGGAAATTCGGGTCGGTGGCGCGCGCGACCGCCTTGCCCTCCTGCGTGCGCTGGACGATCATGTCGCGCTCGAACTGCGCGAACGACAGCAGCACGTTGCGCAGCAGCGTGTTCACCGAGTCGTTGGACAGGATGCCAAGATTCAGCACGTTGATGGTGATGCCCTCGTCGATCATCTCGGTGATGAGGCCGGACGCCTGGGACACCGACCGCGCGAGGCGGTCGAGCTTTGTCACGATGAGCACATCGCCTTTTCGCAGCTGCGCCCGCAGCCTGTCAAACTCCGGGCGCTCGATCTTCGTGCCGGTGAAGGTGTCCGTATAAATTTTTTCCGCGCCCGCCGCTGTCAGCGCCGCCTGCTGGGCCTCCAGACTGTTGCCGTCGCGCGCCTGCGTTTTGGTCGAGACTCTCGCGTAGCCGAATGTCATGTAAATTCCCCCGTTTTCCCGGTTTTGACACCACGAGTTTTGAATATAGGTTTTGATACCTCTATTATAACTTCTGACGCTGAGTTTTGCAACCGGTGGCAATACTTGAAGGTTTTGAGACAGACCGGCACCAACTCAACCGATACTGCGCATCCTCTGCCGCACGGCAGCAAAACCTTAAAAATGTGATTTACCTGCAATAACTCGCTCATAAAATGTGAATTAATCGAAAATTCTCACTTTAATTTTGTGCAGACAATTGCATTTCTCCCTCTGTCGGGGTATAATACCCTCATAAGAGGTGAAACCAAATGCTCTATCTAAAACGCAAAATCGACGCTTTTCTGTCGGAATGGAAAGCAAATCCGGATAAAAAGCCGCTTATCGTCAAAGGGCCGCGGCAGGTCGGCAAGACCGAATCCATTCAGCGCTTTGCCGAGGGCAACTACACGAGCGTTATCACGATCAACTTCGTGGAGGAGCCAAAGTACAAAATGATCACCGCAGACAGCTACAAAGCGGCGGATATCATCAAAAATATCTCGCGTATCGACCCGTCTAAGCGGTTTATTGAGGGCGAAACCCTGATTTTCTTCGATGAACTGCAGGAATTTCCCGACATTGCGACCGCGCTCAAATTCTTCAAAATCGACGGCCGGTTCGACGTCATTTGCAGCGGTTCCATGCTCGGTCTCAACTACCGTAAAATTGAGAGCAACAGTGTCGGCTACAAGACCGATTACGAAATGTTCTCACTGGATTTTGAGGAATTTTTGTGGGCCGGCGGCTACGACGATGCCTTTATTGACGATATGCTGACGCACATGCGCACGCTGACGCCGTTCAACGAACTGGAAATGTCGGTCTGCGGCGAGCTGTTCCTCAACTACTGCATTCTCGGCGGTATGCCCGCCGTTGTCCGCGAGTTCATCGAAAAGGGCACGTTTGAAGGCTCACTCGAAACCCAGCGTCAGCTTATCGCGGACTACAGGGAGGATATCCGCAAATACGCGGACGGCATGGACCAGACCCGCATTTTGAACGTGTTTCAGCACATCCCGGTGCAGCTTGCCAAGGATAATAAGAAATTCCAGATTTCCAAGGTCGCGTCCGGCGCGCGTTTCCGCGATTACCGCGGCTGCATTGAATGGCTGAACGATGCCGGTATGGTCAACATCTGCTACTGCCTGAATTTCCCGGAACTGCCGCTCAAGGGCAATTACGACGAGACAAAGTACAAGCTGTATTTTGCGGACAGCGGCCTGCTCGTCGCCATGCTCGATGAGGAGGCGCAGGAGGACTTGCGCGCCAACAAAAACCTCGGCGTGTACAAGGGCGCACTGTATGAGAATGTAGTCGGTGAAGCGCTCGTCAAGGCCGGGTATCAGCTGTATTACTACAAGCGCGAGGATTCCACGCTCGAGCAGGATTTCTTCGTCCGCACAGCATCCGCGCTCATTCCGGTCGAGGTCAAGGCGCAGAGAGGCACGGCGAAGTCTCTCCGCACGCTCATCACCAGCGATAAGTATGAGGATATTCACTATGGCATCAAATTTACCGCCGGGAATGTCGGGTTTAGTGACGATATTTATACATTCCCGTACTTTTGCGCGTTTCTGCTCAAACGGTATCTGGCGGGTGAGCAGAGCGAAAAGTTGTAACTTTGTGACGTTGTAACTTTATAACTTTACATTCTGACCAGCATAAAAAAGGAGAAGCTGCAACCGCAGTTTCTCCTTTTTTCATTACTTATTTGCTGCCTTACAGACGATATAGAAACGTCATAATCTGCGCTCTGGTGCAGTGCTGGTTCGGCGTCACAGTGAGAGCGGTCGGGTTGATGGTAAACGCCCCGCTGTCAGATGCCAAATCGCTTACCGCTTCAAATACCGAGAGTGTCAACTGACCGCTATCTCGTCTACAGTTTGAGTCTAAGCAAATAACATAAATCTCCTCGGAACCATACCCTATATTCTATCCGTCTAATCCGAATATAAATCGTTCTAACGTATGAGATGGAAGGTGTATGTGACGCTGTAAATCAATAGTATATAACTTTATAACGTTGTAAAGTTATAGCTTTTATTTAGATAAATATTTTATAAAATACAAAATTCCGACAAAATACGCCTTATTTTGTCGGAATTTCTTGCATATAAAGTTCTAACGTTACAACTTTACAACGTTACGCAAAAAACTGATCGAGTGCCTGCCGTACCAGCTCGGACATATCGCAGTCGCGGTGGAAGGCTGCCGCCTTGAGCTGCTTATGCTGCTCCGGGCGCAGACGCACGGTCACCTGCACGGTGGAGGCTTTCTTCTTTTCCGCAGTCGGCGCGGCAGCGGTTTCCTGTGCCGGCTGCGGCTCCTCGTCCTTGCGGCCGATCATATTCTTGAACATTTCCTCTGCACTGAGTCTTGCCATTACTGTTCCCTCTCCTTCTCCACAAACTCCTTGACGAAATTCAGACAGTCATTCACAAAATTCCGGCTGGCCTCGGAAACGCGCTCGCCCTTGGTCTGTGCCTTGCTTTCGATGTAGTCGAACACGTTCTCCTGCACAGCCTGCGCTTCCTTGATGATCACGTTGCTGCGGATGGTCGTGCGGTAAACATCCGCGCCCATGTAGTCCGCGATCTTCTCGGTCAGCTCCTGAATGGTCTTGGTGACGCGGGTACGCTCGGTGCGCGTGAGCAGCACGCCGTCGATCCTGAGCGCCGGATTGGTGTATTTCTTCACCGACTTGTAAGTATCATACAGCTGGGTGATGCCGGACGCCGCAAAGGTCTCCGCCATGGTCGGGATGAGCAGATAGTCGGCAGCGGTCAGGGCGTTCACGGTCAGCAGACCAAGCGACGGCGGACAGTCGATGAGAATGTAATCGTATTCTTCCGCTACGCCGGTCTGCTCGTCGCGCAGCTTCTCTCTGAGCGTCATCTCTTTGCCGACGTTGTGCAGCTCCTGCTCAATGCCCGCAAGGATGGTATTCGCCGGAATGATATCGCAGCTGGGCGTGTGCTGGATGGCCTCCCGCGCCGAGACCGTGCCCTTCATGACCTCGTACATGGTCGCGCTGTCCTGATTTTCGGCAGCTACCGACATCGACAGGTTGCCCTGCGGGTCGCAGTCGATCGTCAGCACGCTGAAACCCTGCTTTTTCAGACCGGCCGCCAGAATGCCGGTCGTTGTGGTTTTCGCCACGCCGCCTTTCTGGTTGGCCAGTGCAAATATCGCAGACATGTTCTCCACCTCTTTCAACTTTATAAAGTTATAACTGTTTAACGTTATTCTTATTATATACCTATGCAGTTATAACGTCAAGACTGTGTAACTTTATAACGTTATCTCTTTCTATAAGTTCAGAGATTCGTTCAGATCGTGTATTTCTCACTCTTTTCTCTCCTTTTCTGTCAGGAAGATTGAGTAGTGAAGTTTGAATAAAGAAGTTTTAGTAGGTAAGGATTTTAGTATATCAGCCTGTTTTGCATCTGCTCAAAAAGCATCTTGTCTTTCAGCATACTGCCTGTAAACAGAGTACCCTGTAAAATCAGGGTAATGGTATGGCAGACAAAGAAAAATGACGGCTTTTCTGCCGTCATCGGTGTTTGGGGATGGAAATATGATTTTCCGGGCACGACCATAAGCCATGAGGTCAATCATGGCTTAAAAGGTTATTCGGTTTCCTGCGAATGGCGTTTTGCTTTTACGCGCTCGAGCCACTCCAGTTCCCAGTCGGCCAGCGGCTGCTCGGGTGTGCCGGTGCTGACAGGCTCGGCCTGTGAAGGCTGCAGCAGCTTCTGATGGTAGGTATACAGGGAAGTCTGTAAGTATGCAACCGGGTTTTCGATGCGGCCGAAGTCGATCGTGACGCTGTTCAGGAAGCGTTCCATGCTTTCCTGAGAAATACGGCGGGAGATCTGCTCGCGATGCTCCTGCGTGACCGCAGCGCCCTTGATGAACAGCTTGTCTGCGTACTTGATGTTGCAGACTGCCGTTACGACCGTTCCGGTCAGCTCGCTGCCAAACTGACGGCGGAGCGCGTCGGCGTTGATCTGCTGCTCAATCTGCTTGCGCAGTCTGCGGCGGACGGCACGCGGCTTGTCCTTTTTGTTAACACATACGTTTTTACGGATGCGAGAAACCTGCGTTTTGATCTTCGCAAGGAAGCCGTCGATCGTGGCTACGGTGGAGACAGAGCCGTCGATGTGGTAATTGGTCAGATATGGGGTTTCCAGATCGGGCGTCTCGCAGAGCTTATATTCGTAGGTCCAGTGATTCTCCTGACCGGAAGGGAAGCGGTGCTGCTTGAGCAGACCGGAAATCTTGAAGCGCTTCCAGAGTGTCGAGAAATGTTTTACTTTCTCCATGCAGAACGCGCGGATTCCCTCGGGACGGAGAACGAAGTCGGGAATCTTCATCAGATGGCTGACGAGGGCGAACAGTCCCTTGCTGGCAAGGGAAATGGTCTTGTCGCGCAGGACCGAGGTGGAAATGTTGGTGTAGTCGCGCTGCGCACCGGAAATGCAGGCAACATCACCGTTCGGGCGGTCAATGGACGGGGAATAGACGTAGTCCACCGGCTCGGACGGGTGCTGCATCAGGTTATAGACATGACAGAACGCACCATTTTCCGACTGGGAGAAATAGTGCTGCAAGTATCCCTTTTGCTTGAGCTCCTTCCACGCCGCATTCAGCAGGTAGGCGCTGTCCGAGCAGGCATAGCCGAGACGGCGCTTGCTGAGCGCGAAATCCGGCAGGCCGACAAAAGACTTGATGACGGCAAACAGACCCTTCGCCTCGAGAGAAAGCGTTCTGTCGCGCAGAACTTCGTTGTAGATTGTGGTATAGCCGGCTGCGGACATTGCTTTCCCTCCTTTCCGATGGTCGATTTTTGCAGAAGAAACAAAAAATCGTCTGATGCTCTCACACCAGACGATTGAAAAACCATGTCTAAATTCGTATCAAAAATCGAAAATTCGTAATGTTGCACAAGTAAAATGTGCCGTGTTAAGCAGAAAAATTGATTTTTGTCGAAAAACGCGCGTCTTATTGACATAACCGCTTGTTGAATGTATAATGATTATACAGTAAGCGGTATGCGCCATTTGGCGCGTTACTGGTCTCAGGCTAGTGAGATCTTACCGCCCGCTGGTGTTGGAAGCACCAAGTGGCGGATACCGTTTATCAAAGAGCTGATGCTTGCAGGCGTCGGCTCTTTTGTTTTTCCTGTAATTAAGAATACCATGGAAAATAAGGAATGTCAATCTTAATCAGGTGAAGTTGAAAAATACTCGGAAGAGTTGGGTTTTTTAGAATGAATCCGGGTTTTCCGGATATACTTGCAATGCCGCCTGATATGCGGTATACTATCGGTAGGCAAAAGGAAATCAGTATATCCATACTGAACAGCGAAAAGCCCCGGAGGTCACGACTCCGGGGCTTTTCTTATCTTTTGGGAGCAGGCAGATCAAACCTGAGGATGGCTACCAGCTTACTTTCTGTCCATCCATTTGCAGATGTAGTAGGCTACTACGCTTGCCGCAACAGAGAGTATAAAGGAAATCAGCCAATCCATGCTGAACACCCCCTTCCTCTACCTGTATGGGGGTGGTAGCCTGTACAGTATAACATGGATGTCGGATTGCAGCAAGGAAAGCCGAATATAGGTACAGTAGGGGAGCAGATGTTTGACTTCCCGGAATAAGACTTTCTGATTCGGATATACTTGCAAAGCCTACTGATATGCGGTATACTATCAGTAGGCCAAAAGATGAGAGTGTCCATACTGGACACAAAAATCCCCCAGAGACGCAACCTCTGGGGGATTTTCTATTCCGTTTTGTAGCAGGTGGCTTAGGCCTGAGGCTGGCTACCGATTATTTATCTCCGTCCAACCATTTACAGATGTAATTGGCGATTACACCTGCCACAACAGAGATAACAAAAGATGAGAGAATTTCCATACTGGAACACCCCCTTCCTCTACCTGTATGGGGGTGGTAGCCTGTACAGTATAACATGGATGTCGGATTGCAGCAAGGAATGTCGAATATGGTTGCAATGATTGCGGCTATGCAGTATACTTTTAATAAGAAATGGTGAAAGTGTCCATGGGGCACGAGAAAAGCTCCGGTGTTTCTGCACCGGAGCTTTTCTATTTGGGTAAGACTACATAAAGTTATAAAGTTACAAATTTATAACTGTTCAACGCTAAAACTTTGAATCGAGAGTCTATTAGAAGAAAAGGTTCTCTTTTCACAATATAACCGAAAGGAGCAGCGAAATGGTACAAAGATCGGTTTGCCTATGCGACGGAAAATACATCGGCATTGAGAGTATTTTCACAGTCATTGACGGAAAGCAGATCAATATTCCGGACAAGCTGTCCGCGCTTCGCACTAGAAGCCGCAAAGGTGAGCTGTTTTGTCCATGCGGCTGCGGTGCAAACCTTATTCTCGTTGCTGGAGACAGAAACCTGCGCGCACAGCATTTCCGTCTGAAGGACAGCGCCAGACAGCACGAGTGCACTGCTGAGACCGAGAGACCGCACTCAATCTATTCCAAGATCGTGCTGAAATGCTGGCTGGATGAAAAGCTGAACGTGCCCGATGTGGAAACGCGGGTTCCCATCTGTCTGGTCGGAGACACGGCGCGGAAATACGAGTTTTCGTTTGTGTCGCGGACGAGCAAACTTGCGGTTAGTTACAGCTGTAACCGCGCGAATCTGTCAGACGAGAAGATGGAAATTCTCCGTGCGAACAGCAGCGGTATTCGATTGATTTATATTGTTGATGCGTTGAACAGCTGTGGCAACGGTCAGTATCCGGAAGCATTGATGAAAGTGCAGGAGCGGCAGGGATATTGTCTGCTGCTGGACGTCGAGGAGATGGAGTATTCCACGGCGAAGCTGTCTGCGGTTTTCTACGCGCAGGACTGTACCGGTCTGTGGCGTGAGATCGAGTTTGCAGCAGGCGCGCTGCGTGAATTTTCGATCAGCGAGTACGGACGGCTGCTCTATCAAAACGCGCCGCTGGCTGCTCTGTGTGAATGGAAAAAAAGCGAGTTTGAGCGCGAGGTACAGCAGGAAAAAATACGGCGAGAACAGCAGATGAAAGAGCTGCTTGAGCGTCCAGAGCGCGAGCAAAAGCAGCGGCCAAAACGAACGCAGACGCTGCCGGTCCGCAGACCGCAGAATACGAAAAGTGAGCGGCAGCGCGCGATGGAAAAACTGGTTCACGAGAAGGAAGAGGCCGGCCGCCGCGCGCAGAAAAAACAGAGAGAAGAAGCGTTTCGGCAGACGCTTGCGGAGCAGCTTAATCAGCAGGAAACGCAGGTCATTGACCCGGACGGAAACCGCTGGGTTAAATGCCGGTACTGCGGCCGAGTGGACAAAACGACAGCGTTTTCGTCTTATGGTGGACGCGGCAGTGTGAACCTCGGAACCTGCAAAATTTGTGATCGGAAGCCTGTATCGGAGCGCCGGTTTATTCAGAAATAGAGTATCGTACCTGTGAAAATTTTTCACGGTCTGCAGCAGCAGTTAGAGAAGAAAAAAGCAAGAAAACAGCATCTGTATGGCAAACAGAAATGTGCTTTACTATACTAAAGGTTAAAGATTCCGCAAGCATAAGGTTTTGGATAGCCACAAACCTGTTTCCTCAGTGGAATTTCCCCTGAAACCCCGAATAGCCACGACAAGGAGAAAATGAAAAATGAGAAAACGCAATCATCAGATCATTGTGCGTTTGGATGATGAAGAACTGCTCATGTTAAAGAGAAAAATCCACAGAAGCGACCTGACAATGGCGGAGTATTTCCGTCTGCTGATCGAAAATGGAGAGCTCAAGATGATTGACCAAGATGTTCAGCATGACATGCGGCGGAAGCTGCAGGGCATCGCTGTGAATATCAATCAAATGGCGCGGCTTGCGCACATCTCCGGCAACGTTGATACGCAAACGCTCAAAAAGATTTCCGGGCAGCTTGAGAAGATCGAAGAAGAATTTGCAAAGCTGAGATAAAAGGCGGATGCAGTCTGTGATATGTACCCCCTTTACTGGACACCCAGAAGAACGGCTGGAACTAGTATCCCAAGTAATGTCCGGAAAATCCTGTGTGT
>ERZ772863.1610-NODE-1610-length-18727-cov-2.532080_pt1 | contig 18727 bp, 15 predicted proteins | sample MGYA00512134_ERZ772863 | MGnify/ENA primary metagenome ERZ772863 (study PRJEB29015, sample SAMEA2737659) | human gut metagenome | biome: human gut; feature: human-associated habitat; material: faeces | place: China | collected 2012 ...
AGACATCCGCCGCCAGCGCAATCAGTACCCCAACAGCATACGGCGTCGTGATGTCATCGGCAGACAAGGAGGACACCACCATGAAGAAAAAGACCCTATCGATTCTTTCCCTTTGCATCGCCCTCTTTGCCGCATTTGCCCTTGTCGGCTGCGGCGGGAGCGCATCGGGCGGAGGCGGCAGCACCGCCAAGAGCGAGAGCAAGGAAAAGGCCCCCGTCGCCAAGAAGACCGACTTTATCTGGTTTAAGGTCGAGATGCCCGAGGGTGTCGGCGTAAGCGACTCCGCCGGCAAGAATGCCGACAGGGTTCAGCTCACCTTCCCCGAAGACGAGAACGCCTCGGCCGATCGCTTTATCCCCGTTTGGAAAAAAGCGCTGACGGCCGAGGAGTCCCACGCCGACCAGGCAGAAAAGAAGGGGGATACGTTCCAGTGGAAGGATGGCGGGTCCGTCGAATATAACGGCAGGACGTGGCTCGTCGGAACGTACGAAGACAACAGCGGTATCTCAACCATCCTTTTTACCGACGTTGAACCAGGAAGCGTCTACGTCCTCATCTCGAACTTCGACCAGCACAAGAAAGAAGCCGAGGCGCTCCTCAACTCCATCGAATTCCCCGATGACATGGCAGAGGCAGTTTCCGAGGCGCGCGAAGTCGAGATTTCGAGCATCGAGCTCAAGTAACGGGACACCCGCACGCGCCTACGCGCACCTGCGCACATGCGCCCCATTAAAGCAACGGGCACCCAACCCCGGGGAGGGCCGACAGGCATCGGCCCTCCCCTCTTTTGGACCCGCGCATATTGCCACTTGCGGCGCAAATCCGGCCCTCAGAATGGGACACATGGCCCACCCTAGCGAGCCGTCCACGCGTACAGTAAAGACAGGTAATCCATGGGCGGTTACAGATCGAGGAGGACACGACCATGAAAAAGAAGGCCTTTGCGATTCTCACCCTCTGCATGAGTCTTTTTGCCGCGGTTGCCCTGGTGGGTTGCGGCGGAAGCGGTGGCGCTGCTGGCAGTGGCGGTGGCGGCGGAGCAGAAAAGCCAGCCGTGGATATGAGGACCGACTTCATCTGGTTTAAGGTCGAGATGCCCGAGGGCGTCGAAATCACGGACGTCGCAGGCGACACGGCCGATAGGGCCCAGTTTAAGTTCACCGAGAGCGAGCACGCCAGCGACCGCTTCATCCCCGTCTTCGACTCTGACAAGAACGCTGACGAGCTGTTCGACTACGAGGCCAAATGGAAGGCCAACTTTGAGTGGACCGAGAATGATCCCGTCAAGTACAACGGCAAGACCTGGCGCAACGCTTCCTATACACACTCGGGCGGCGTGACGACTGAGTACTTCACCGAAGCAGGCGGCGGCAGCGTATACGTGAGCATCGACAACGTCGAGGAGCACAAGGACGCCGTCGAGACCATGATGAAGTCTCTGGAATTTGCCGACGACATCGCCGAAGCCAAGACCGAGGCCATGGACGTCAAGCTCGACGATATCGAGATCAAGCGCTAAGCAACTGGCGAGCGCAGCGGGAAACACGGGCGCAGTGCAAACAAGCGACGGTGCCCCAGCGTTTCGCACTAAGGGAGGGCCGGTAAACCGACCCTCCCTTTCTTATGCCGGCACCTGACGAACGCGAGGATGCCGAACGCCGGAACCACCCCAAATGTGGCAACGGTACGAAAACGGCAAGCACCCAAACACGTCCGCCCGCCGATTTATAGCGCCGCGCACACAATTTAAGCCGACACCTTTAAACATCCGGGCAGTATAGTGACCAAAATGAGCGCATTACCGCACCCTGCGAATGGAGGAGTTATGACCGAACACCACGCCATCAGTCGTCGAGCGTTTACGCTGGGCCTAGGACTTGCGGCGTTGTCGCCGCTTGCAAGCCTGCCCGAAACCGCGGGATTGGGCCTTCCCATGCGCGCGGCATTTGCAGAAGACACGCCCACACCGGCGGCCACCCTCGACAAGTTCGTCATTCGCCTTCGCCCCGCGGGCTATTTTCGCACCGCGAGCGTCAACCAAGACGGCAACGTTCGCGGCAACGTCTGCCACCTGTTTAACGACGGCACGTCCAGCAAGCTCATCCTTGAGAACGTAACGACCAAGAATGACGATACAAACTGGTATGCTATCCGCACCTTGCTCAATTTCGAAGAGCATAAAAAGACGGGCTACAGCATTTGGTCGGTCGACGACGACTCTGACAAAGATGGAAAGGTCATCCACGTATGGGGCGGCGAGTATGACAACAAGCCCAGCCGCGCTTTTGCGTTCGAGCGTCAATCAAACGGAACCTATATCATCCGAGACCGCACGGTCGAGAAAGAAACCGAGAAAAAAGACAATAAGTACCTGGCAATAGAATCGAACGGCGAAGACCAGGACAACAATAAGATCTGCCATAAGAGTAAGAGCATTCCGTGGGAGCTCGAACTTATCGGTTACGACATGAAAAAGAACGATGCCACGGTTAGCAGCCTCGACTGGATCACGTACAGCAGCTACGTCGATGGGCCATGTTGGATGAAATACGTCGACGACAACAAGTTCCTCGACGAGCTGAGCATCCCGGGTACGCACGATTCGGGCACCTGCAGCGTGGACAACGACACTGAGCCCCAATCCTCGCAAGTAAAATGCCAGCAGGATTACATTCCCACGCAGTTGCTCGAAGGCATTCGCTATTTTGATATCCGGCTCGGAAAGGGCGACGACCCCGGTATCGACCACGGGGATTACTACCTGCTCAAAAAAGACGCGTACTTTATGCATCTTTCCGATGTCATAGGCTACTTCAAAACGTTTTTGAACGAAAACCCGACAGAAGCGCTCATCATGCTTGTATCACGAGGCAACGACGAGGCTACCGACGAAAGTGTTACGACGGCTTTCGCCAAGGTTTTGGACGACAACCCCAAACTGTTCTATACGTCGAGCCGAATCCCCGCGCTACACGAGGTGCGCGGAAAGATCGTTCTGCTGCGTCGATTTAGGCTCGCCGGCAACAGTGTAAGCGGCCACACGTGGGGCCTCGACCTTACCGAATGGGATGACAAGATCAAGGCTCACTCCGACAGCGCCACTATGTGTCTCGTCCAAGACGCGCGGGGCTTTGAAGCCGCGGGAGAAACAGGCGACAAAGAGCCCTATTGCACCAAGGTATACGCCCAGGACAAGTACAAACTCACGGGAACCGACAAGCTCAGCTGGGTCGATAATGCGCTGAAGGAAACGACCGGGCGCACGCGCAACGAGGTAGATGTCGACGACGATAACGGGGCCAAGGAGCAAGTCCTGGAGCGCTGCTGGTCTATCAACTACACCAGCTGCACGGGCTTGTCGCACGGAGGCAATCCTTTTACCTCGGCACGAGTAGTCAACGAGCATCTGTATAAGAGCCCGTACATCAACCCCAGCGGCACCGAGGATACAAAGTCAGATTACCTCAAGCACATTGGCATCATCGCATCCGACTTTGTTGATGCGGCGCTGGCCCGGAGCATCTACCAGCGCAATTACGATACGGAGCACAAGCAGACGGCTTCGTACTACCTCCCGACCCGCATGCGCATGACGTACGGCGACTCGCTGAGCGATGCCTCGCTCCAGGATGGCAAGACCGTTGGCGAGGGCCATTTCCGCCTTGTCGACAGCAGCAACGTACTCAACGTGGCGGCTTCGGGCCATGCGTTTGCCATTGAATACGTGGATGTTGATGCCCTGGGCAACGAGACCGTTACAAGACTGCAGGGCTTTGTGCCTATCGATATCGATCCACGCGCGCTGACGCCCCATTTTGAGGGACTCGAAGGCCTTAAGGCCGGCGAAGACGTGCGCGCCAAGATTGCGGCATCACTCGAGGGCAAGCTCGAAACCGATGCCTGCACGGCCCAGCTCGAGTTTGTGCACGACGCGGACGGCGCTCCGGGCACGGCAATGGCCGAGGGCGAAACATTTGCCGCAGGAACGTACTGGGTGCGCGTGAACGGTCTCTTGGGCGACGCGGCGCAGAACTACACGCTCGCCAGCGACGGAGCCGCAAGCTTTACCGTTGCAGCCTCGGGCAACGCGGGCGGCAACGGCGCCGGCACCGACGGTGGCACGGGCTCCAACGCAGGTAGCGCCGACAAGAACGGCAAGGGCAACAAGAGAGACCAGGGCAAGAGCTCGGGCGGAAAGCTCGCCAACACGGGCGACGGTTCTGGCGTTGCCGCCGGGCTCGCTGCCGCCGCCGTGGCGACAACGGTCGCTGGCGCGGCAATGCTTACCAATGACCGCGAAAGCAACGAAGGCGCTAGCGAATAGGCAAGCCGGCTTTCAGACGCATCGGCTCAATCAGGGGCGCAGGATACCGTTCTGCGCCCCTATTTTTGTCATGAAGGAGTAGCAAAGTGTTGTTATCCATGCGTGTCACTCCCGCGGGGTTCGCTAAAACTGCCTCTATGGCCACATTTTAGTCACCGCAAGGCTCCCATGCGAAGGTGCCAGACAGCACAGCAATTCGTGTCCGCGCGAGGCTTTAAACTAAATGCGATAAAGATGCATTCCACAAGAGGAAAGTGGGGCGACAGTGATGGGCGAACTGGTAAACCGTGGAGAATCGGCAATCGTGCCAGAAGTTTTTTACAAGCAGGTTTCCTCGATTCTCAACGCCGCTCGCGACAAGGCCTATACCGCCGTTAACTTTGCGATGGTTGAGGCGTATTGGGAGATCGGCAAGAGCATTGTTGATGAGCAGGGCGGAGAGGAGCGCGCCAAGTATGGAGAGGCGCTGCTCAAGGCCCTCGCAATCAGACTTACCAAGGATTTTGGTAAAGGTTTTGAAGCAAGAGAGCTGCGTAAAATGCGTCAGTTCCATCTTGCATTTCCAATTCGGGACTCACTGCGTCCCGAATTGAGCTGGACACATTACCGCAGGTTAATACGCATTCCTGACCCCGAAACTCGAACATGGTACATGAACGAATGCGCCGATTCTCGCTGGAGCACGCGTCAGCTCGAACGCCAGATCAACACCATGTTCCGAGAGCGCCTACTTGCCAGCAAGGACAAGGAGGCCGTCACCAAGGAAATCCAAAAGAGCGCCCCGGCTCGTCGCCCCGAGGATATCATCCGCGACCCATACGTACTGGAGTTTTTAGGTTTCACGGACGATGCTGCGTTTCGCGAGAGCGATCTAGAGCAGGCACTCATAACGCATCTTCAGAAGTTCCTGCTGGAGCTTGGCCGTGGCTTCGCTTTCGAGGCGCGCCAAAAGCGCATCACCTTTGATGGGCGCCATTTCTATATTGACCTTGTGTTTTACAACTATCTGATGCGCTGCTTCGTGCTCATCGACCTTAAGACCGATGACCTTACGCATCAGGACCTGGGCCAGATGCAAATGTATGTGAACTACTACACGCGTGAGCTCATGAACGAAGGCGACAATCCGCCCATAGGCATCGTGCTCTGCGCGGACAAAAGCGATTCGATCGTCGAGTACACGCTGCCCGAAGACAACGACCAAGTGTTTGCCGCCAAATACCTGCCGTATCTTCCAAGCAAGGAAGAGCTGGCGCGCGAGCTGAGTGCCGAGTACCGCGCCATCAACGAAGCGACTAATGGCGAAGCGCAAGGGTAGCAGCACGTTGCGACCGATACCCCCGACGGTGTTTCATATCCCCCGACATAAGAGGAGCGCTCCATGACAGACAGACCGAAAACAACACTGCGCGACTGCATCTATGGACTTGCCGTCGGCGACGCGTTGGGCGTTCCGTATGAGTTCATGCCCCGCGGCACGTTCGAATGCACGGACATGATCGGCTACGGCACGCATGGGCAGTCCGCCGGCACCTGGAGCGATGACACATCTATGACGCTTGCTACCTGTGACTCGATTAGGGAGCTCGGGCATATTGACACCGCAGACGTGCACGACAAGTTCGTAGGCTGGATTGCCCGTGGCGAGTATACGATTGACGGCGTTTTCGATTACGGCGGCACGACCGCCCGCGCCTTGCGTACCGGCAAAGGAGGCTCCGGCGAGCGCGACAACGGCAACGGTTCGCTCATGCGCATCGCTCCCCTGGCGTTCACCGATGCGACAGGTAAAGAGATCCGTGAGGTCTCTGCAATTACCCACGCTCACAGAACGTCGACCGACGCATGCATCATATTTGTCGAGCTGATGAGGGGCGTGATGAACGGCACGCTTCCCTCGTGGGCGCTTCATCTGAAAGGTGTGCCTGAGCAGGAAATCAGGTCCGGCGGCTTCGTGCGCGACACCCTTAAGGCCGCCAGCTGGTGCTTTGTCAACACCAACAGCTACGAAGATTGCGTGCTTGCCGCCGTCAACCTGGGCGACGACACCGACACCACCGCGGCCGTCGCAGGCGCGCTCGCCGGCACGGCATACGGCATCGAGGCCATCCCGCAGGAGTGGGTCGATACCCTGCGCGGAAAAGAGCTGATTGAGAGCTGCCTGTTTTAGGGCGCGATTCAAAAAATAAGGCAGGAGGCATCATGGAGAGGAAAATCACGAATATCGATGAGTTCCAAATGGACGAAAACGAGACCCCGATACTCCCAACGGGACTGAGGGAGGAAGAAAACCTTTACGTCCTCCCCGACGGGCGTTACCTCCCCTGCGCACTCGAAACGCTGAAAAGGACGCGGGCCTCGGTTCTTAACCAGGGTGCGCGTCCTTTACCAGCATATTATCTCATCAGAGAGCAACGGCGTCGCGGAACCGATGAAACAAACGAGACGGTTCCAACCCCAGAGCGAGCCCAGGGCGGAACCGCCCAAGCAGCTACATTCCATCAGTCCTACGGGATGGATTTGATGCTGACAGGAAGCGACCAGGAGGCAACCGATATCCGGCACGGGGCAATCATGCGTAGGCCTCCGCGGGAAGGCTACCGTCAATGGCGTGGGGCTGGCCGTCGAGGTCTTCCCAGCTCGCGCAGATGTAGTCGTATTTTTCGAGCTCTACATTGTCGTTTTCAATCCATGCAGGCTCGAGCTCATGCACAAGCTCATTCGGGACTGCCCAGCCGAACATATCCCAACAGTGCTTCCCATCGATAATCTGCTGACGAAAATCACAGCTATCGAAGAAGAAACTCATTTCATGGGACGCAAGTTGCGAATTGAGAAGGTCAACGGAGTCGACGATGCAGTCGCTGTAGTCACCAGGCAGGTCTTGCATGCACCTTATTCCAAAGTGCGGTGTAATAGCCACTGCAGCCCTCCTCGTATCTGAACAGAGGCTTGATTACCAGTTAGATCGACACTGTTTAAAATCTAAATGTCTCAGTGCGTAGTCCACGAACTCGGGCTCAAGCTCTAGGTCGTACTTCTCAACGTGATAGGCATCGCGATCGCTCCACTGCCAGTCACCGTGCCTATACCAACCCCATGCGCGATCGCACACCGTCTTGCCCGTAGTCGCGTCTTCGAATCGTCCAGCAGTCGCACAGAACGGCGCTGGCCCGCGCATGAACGCAAGCACCTTGTCCTTCTCCGCTAGTACCTTGATCGGGAAGTCCGCGTTCCGCGTGTAGTCTGTCGTCGCTATGCTTCTCATTTTTGCCTTCCTCGGCTGGAACGTTATGAACTCGCCCGTGTTATCCCCCACGTTTCCCCAGCCCCAAGCCCGCCGTCACCGCAAACCCGCAGCCTGTCGTCGGGTGCGACGACGAGTGCGCCCCTCTCGTAGTCATCGCGTTCCCCGACCACGTCCGTCAGCACCTTGTGGTCGGAGCGGTTGCCCATAAGGTCGACGAACAACGGGGCGCCGTGGCACATGACAACGGCTTGGTTGCCCGCCAGAGCGGTACCGCTCCAAAAAATGGTGTCGAGTGCTTTGTTCGTTCTATTGATGCGGGACACCTAGCCGCCCAGCAGGATATTAAGGATTGCGATAATAATTGCTATCGCAGCGATAATCAGAAATAGCGTAAAGGGGAAAATTACCGCTCGAGCAACAGTCTGATGAGCGCGTCGATAAACTCGGCGTTTGCATCGGACATGGTGACATCAACTCCAGACGAATGCGACCGCTCGTGGCGGCCGCCAGCTAGCAGTAATAAACAGAGTATATTGTCGTCTGCCTACCAGTCAGATCGACACTGCTCCAAAACTATGCGGCTGTGTGCTTGGCTAGTACCAGAAAACGGCGCCGCCATCCCGTACGCTACCATCGCGCAGCATGCGGCGAGCCTCTGCGAACATGTGCTCCACATAGCGCTCATGCCTATCGTTCGGCGATACGGACAGAACGGAAACGATACCGACGCTGCGGTCGAGGACCACGGTACCCGGGTCTCCCTTGCCCTCGGGATAGTATTCGAACATCGCGACATTACCGTCGTCTTCGACCTTCTTAAACTCGAGCATCTTCTGGCCACGCCACCTCATCCAACCATGCGCCCAATGTGTCCTGGTAACTGTACCGCAGGTTCGCAGCGTCGTAGGCTGCAGGCTGACCCTTTCCCTGAGTCATGTAATGCGATTCCAGCAGCTCGCGCTTGAACATCATCACGCAGCGCGCATGCAGTTCCTCGCCATCGAAAAGCCTGCACATTGTCCCAGTTTGATTACCAGTTAGATCGACACTGCTCCAAAACAAGAAACAAGTTCATAGGCCGCTCCAATCGGTTTGATTACCAGTTAGATCGACACTGCTCCAAAACGGAGACTACCAGCGTCCCGGCTCCAACATGTTTGATTACCAGTTAGATCGACACTGCTCCAAAACGTTCTCCTAGCCTTGACCGTGCGAGCGACCGTTTGATTACCAGTTAGATCGACACTGCTCCAAAACCCGAACAAATCATTGCCGTGCATTGTCCTGTTTGATTACCAGTTAGATCGACACTGCTCCAAAACTATTTCATCACGAACGTTGAGTACCTTTCCGTTTGATTACCAGTTAGATCGACACTGCTCCAAAACGACGTCTATGTGCATGTACTCCATTTCTTAGTTTGATTACCAGTTAGATCGACACTGCTCCAAAACAACTTTCCTCTGTTGCCAAAAAAATATCGTGTTTGATTACCAGTTAGATCGACACTGCTCCAAAACGCATCGGGGAGCCTCCACTCCTCCGCTGTGTTTGATTACCAGTTAGATCGACACTGCTCCAAAACCGAGGCCGTTTCTAGTTCCCTGCCGCTCGAGTTTGATTACCAGTTAGATCGACACTGCTCCAAAACCTCCGACACCCAGCAGCGGTCGATGATGACGTTTGATTACCAGTTAGATCGACACTGCTCCAAAACGTTCGCTTGTTGAGAATGGCTTTAATTTGGTTTGATTACCAGTTAGATCGACACTGCTCCAAAACTTAATCATGTTAGGAATCCGCGGGTCATTGGTTTGATTACCAGTTAGATCGACACTGCTCCAAAACGATAGGTATATAAACGTGAGGAAGTCTGAGGTTTGATTACCAGTTAGATCGACACTGCTCCAAAACTCACGTGTCACGTATTGCTGCACCGGTTCGTTTGATTACCAGTTAGATCGACACTGCTCCAAAACGCGGGAAATGGCCTGAAGCTCGAGAACTACGTTTGATTACCAGTTAGATCGACACTGCTCCAAAACCATTGGAGCAAATTCCCTACTGCGACGGGACGTTCAATCTAACCGGTCTGTTCTTTCAATGCTCTAAAAACTGCAGGTCAACCGTTAGTTTATGTTCATGTCTGTAAGCCATGGTATCTTTTTTATTCTCCAGGAGCAACAGGCTCAACTTAAGGAAAAACACGTGGTCATAGAGCGTTTGCAGCTCATTTTCCGTCAAAAAAGTTTTGAGATTTACAAATACGATTGTCTTCCTGCAGCCAGCGTCAAGAGCAAATGAAAGGAAATTCAGCAGATTATCAAGGAACGATTTATCTTCTTGAGGCGCTGCACCAAATCCTAAAAACTTGAGGTAGCGCTTCAAATCCCATTCTAACCCAAACCCCAAATCGGCATTAAAGCCAAGGTTCAATCCGCCTAAACGTAGCTTTATTGCACGTTCAGCCTCTTCCACCTGCATACGCAGATCTTCGTCTTCTAGAAACTCGCGCTCAACCTTCTTGGTGATTGCGGTCATAAACGCACGGTCATCCCATGGAAGGTTCAAAGCATCAGGCACTACCATCAGGGCGCTGCCGGGCTTAATCTCCTCATCGTCTTTCCAAAGGGAATAAGGCTCCATCGCCTGGCGCCCCAATCCGTTTTGCAAGGAAGCTACAATCCGCGCGAACAGGGCCGAGTTCTCGACTTGCAAAACCGATGTCTCCCCTGCCGTTAGCTCCAACGAGTTCTCAAGTCCCGAAAACACGAGCCTCATAAAACCAGGAGCTCCTCCATTGTGTCTATCTCCTCATGAGCCTCGCGGTTGCCCGTAATGTACTCCATGGTCGAAAACTGAGACTCAGTCACGCGAAGGACTTGCACGAGGCCGGACGGCGGACGATGCTTCCTGAGCCTTTGTACTGCACTTCCTGCCGCCCCATCATTAACAACAAGCTTTGCATACACGGACTCCTGGAGCATAAGATAGCCATCTTTAAGAAGAAACTTGCGAAACACGCGGTAGTCTTTTCTCTGCGCAGGAGTATCGACGGGCAAATCAAAGAAAACGACAAGCCTCATATATCTGATCCTTTCCCCGACACTCATACGACCTCAAACGACTCGATTTCGTCCACCGACAACTTCCGGTCAAGAGCCTTGAAACAGTCAGCAACATACAGAGAGATTACGGAGCCCACGCGATACGTGCCGCCTCGATACGCGATTCCCTGATTGAGCATGTCAACCAAAAGCAGCTTTGTCTCCTTAGAGAACTCGCCGTCAAAGTTATCGAATACAATGCGGTCGACAAGAGGCCTAAACGGCTCCATAAAATCGCAGCTCAGGTTGAACTGGTTAAACTCATTTCTGTGACAAATCCCCGCCTGCGTAAGGTATCCGCGCGCCGCGATCTCACGATTGACACTCGATAGCAGAATCGCATACCCGTAATTGAGAGCAGCATTAAGAGGCGTATCGTCATCCCTCGAGAAGGACGGACCAAACAGAGAGCTGAAATACAGCCGAGCGGCATGACCCTCGCGATTTGTTGTATCTCCAGAGCGTACCTCGGCAACAATGCTCCTGAGCGTCTCACCCTGCTCCTCACGTGCACGGGCGTGAAGCACGTCAGATTGATGCTTAATCTTGTCGCGCACGATTCGCTGCCATACGCGCTTTTTGATCGGCTCGCCCCACTCAAGCTGTTCTGCAATACGCTTACTGGTGTTATGAGCCCCATATAGCGGCAAATACTGCCCAATGGGGTCGCGCTTCTCGTCAGAAACGACAAACGCGACCTTTGCCTTGGCAAGCTCCGAGAGCAGATAAGCGCTTATGAACACCTGGTTGGTCTGGAGGACGACCGACGAAATCTCCGAAAGGTGGACCTTCGCCGTGTCGTCCTCGCGGCGGACAACCATGTAGCCGCCCTTGTACTGCAATTTGCAGGGGCTAGAAATGACAATGTTCCTAAAGCCCGACACGGGTCCTTCTCTCGAACATACCCGTTACGGACTGATCAATAAGGAAAACCGTCACATTTGAATCGCTCAGCAACTTTGAATAATTAGGCTGTATACAACCCGAAAACTTTGAGCCGCCCGCGGGTGACAAATCAACCATATTCATTGTTCCATTCACCAAGGCAAGCAGGCGCTTGACTACTGCAACAACATCTTCCGCATCCATAGTTGCGCACTTTTCTATGATCGCCTCAATTTTGAGTTGACGCAGCAGCCTGCCAGAGACGGAAGAAGCCGCAGGATTAAACATATCCAAAAGCTTGATAGCATCTTCGCTACACGTATCTCCTGCGAGCAGTTTCATTTGCTCATTTGAAAAAGCCAGTTGCGTAGCATTCCTCATCTCCTTTTTCCCCGTAATAAAGAATCTCTCGCCGTCCACCTCAATCAGCTGTTTCTTGTAGATCTTCGGCCTCGTGATACCGACGTATTCCAAACCTTCCTTCTCCGCAAGTCCCCTTGCATATTCGCCGAGTACCGCCGAGTCGCCCTCGATGCGCGCCGCAAGCCACACGGGAACCTGAGAGAACCGGAACACCGGCTTCCCCTTCTTTTTGGCCTTATAGATAAAGAAATACGCAAACTGCTGGCTCGAAAAACCACCGTACCGCTTAGCATCAAGCCCCTGCTTGGTCGACAACTCAAGCTTTGCACCCATCTTGGGATCACGCGGCGAGTAAATCGTTGCCTTCCAGAACGCTCCCGTATCCTCCTGCGGCATCCTCGAGATGTAACACTGGCGATAGTTGAACGCACGGCGAATGCCCTCGACCTCCGCAGCAGCATTCCAGCCGTCCGGAAGATACTTGCCCCTATAGCGCTTGACCTCATCGTCCTCGGACCAAGCATCGTCAAAGACCTCGCCCGTCTCGGGGTCAAATCCCGCAGTCATAAAGCTATTGACGACAAAACCGGCAGATCCGGGCATGCGATGGGTTTTCTTAAACAGCTCGGACTGCTCGCGCACGTACTTCTTAATCACATGCGAGTAGCCAATGGGGTTCTCGTACATACCCGGATGGCGCATCTGGATAAACAGACCCAAGCGACATGCCAGATACGCATCATGTGCATGGTGAAAATCATTTGCCTCACGGCATTTGACCAAACCGGCAGCTTCACGAAGGTTGTGCGACATGCTTGCTTTAACAGGAACGATCTTAGTTCCCTCGCCGGCATAACGCGCCTCCAGCAACGCTTGAGCCATCTTGACCATCTGGCTCGTTTCTACAAGTTGGCGAGCCACAAAGCCCTTCATCGCATTATCGTTAATGGAAGAACGCAGCAAGTTGCGATACTTTTTATCGCCAATGAGCTTCGCCTGGTGCAGTTGCTTCCATGTTTCGCCCATCTTCCAGCGAATGCTCTTATCAATCAAAAGCTGGTCGGTCTTGTGCTGATTCTCCTCGCGGTATACCAGCGCCTTGTTCTCAAGGCTGTCATCCTTAATGTATGCACGCGGGATGATATGGTCGACCTCGTACTCACCCGAGCCCGCCATAAGCTTATTAAGGTCGATAGCGCGACCAGAATACAAGCACTTTCCGTTCTGCATCAAATAGAGGGTCAAGCGCTCGTCAAGGTTAACGTTTGCCGCCTTGAGTTCCTTGAAATCGCCCATAACAGCCAAGTCGCCGCCCTCGGCCTTAAACGCCTTGAGAGCGTCCTCGATGGCGTCCCAGCGCTTCGCGGTCCGCTTGCCCTTCTTCTTTTCGTCCTCGTCGCGAGTCACCTCAACAAATACGTTAGCCGGCGCGTATCCCGCAATCTTAGCGATTTCGTCAACGATGCGAATCGCTTGATTCAGGCTGCGGCGAATCGCAGGAGATCCAGGGAGCTCATTTACGCCGAGAGACTTCTCGTTTTCGGCATAGTATTTGCGATTATACTCATCCACTTTTTCCTGGAAGCCCAACGTATTGTCGTGGAGAATCTCCATCATCACCATAGTCTCGCCCAAGCGGCGCTCTGAGCTGGGATTTCCTTCTCGCAGCACGTCCATGATGCTCATAGATCGACCGGCTTGTGTATCAATCCTGATACCCGTCAGGAACTTCTCCGACAGACGTCCCCAACCGGTCAGGCGCTTTTTGCAAATCTTCTTAATCTGTTCGGCGTCGAGCATTCCATTGCCACTTGGACCAAACTCATCCTGTAGTTTTTCCTTAAGGATTGAGCGGTCCTCAAACAACGTGTTCCAAAGAATGATTTTCTCGATAACCGGATATTCGGCACGGCTCAACTCGTCAACACCAAAGATGTCCTTGGCAAAAAAGATATACGAGCCCATCTTCGATTCAAGACCGCTCTCGCCCTGGCCACCTCGGACAACCGGATTTGTTGCGTCACCCTCTTTTACAAGCCAGTCGGCAATCATCTTGTAAGTAACGCGGCGCTTTTTATGGAAAAGTTCATGGACAATGCCTTCACGCTGCGCGGCATCCAAGCGCCGCCAATCGTCACCATCCTCAGACCAGCGAACGCCATTGAGCTCATTCAGGACGCAAAACTCCTCATAGAGCAGAGACTGCTTGGGAAGCACCTTCTCGTCTGCGAGATAAGTGCAGTCACCCGTCATGCGCAGGATAAAGTTCTCTGCACTCTTGTTCTTATCGATTACGGTATCCCAGTTCCAAGGCGTGATTGCTGCATCTTCCATGCCGGGCTTGCGCTCGGACCATTGAAATCGAGGCTTGCCGTGTTTGTCCTGGGCAGCGTTTTTAGACGTCAGCGGCCCCACATAGTACGGAATACGGAACGTGACCAGACTCTCGATTTTTGCAGCCTCATCCTTAAGGAACGGATAAAAGCGCCCCTGGTTTTTAAGAATAGCCTGAAGTTCCTCAAGATGCAGCTGGTAGTAGATGGCGCCGTTATCGCTCGTCTTCAGGCGACGCAAAAAGCGCTGTTTGTCGAATGCGTCCATCATGGCGATATAGCGCTCATCCGTCTCCGCGCCCGTTCCCGCAAAGAGCTTCTTTACCGATTTGGCAAAGTCATCGTAGGAGAGCTTATGCAGATCGTAGGCAGTGTAGCCCTGGGCCTTCGAGACATCATAGTCGCGCGAAGGATCGTCTGCATTCGCATCATGGTATGTTGACCCGCGGAAAAACGCATCATACGACCCGGGCGCATAGCCGCCAAACGTATCAGCGTCATCTTTCGGGGCACCATGGACCAAATATTTGAGTGTTTCGAGGTCGTGATCGTATTGCTTGTACTTTTCAATCATGTTATGAGAAATCGTCTGACCCTCGGCGTACGAAAGAAGACCTTGGAGAACATAGGCGGAATAAACACCGCAGATCGCCTCGAGAAACTCGGCGCAGTCATCGGGACATGCGGCCTGCAGCGCCTCTAGCTTCTCGTCATCGGAAAGCGCGATCTTGGTTGCCTCGCACTCAAACTCGCCAAACACGTCTTTGAACTCGCACTGAAGGCCAACGACAGCGTTCGACAAACCCTTCGCCAGCTTTTTATTCGCAGTCGCGTCTCCTGTGTCAACCACTACAAGGGCCTGAATGTCTTTTGCCTTTTGCGAACGAGAAGACCTCTCATCAACGAGGATCTTTGCGACGGCGCTTTTATTGATTTTTGCAACATCATATTCCCTCGACTCGCACCAAGCCTGCAGGGAGTCGCTAAGACGCTCGAGGGCATCCGACGTTTTCGCCGTCTTTGCCGTCAGCTTCTCTCCCTGGCGCAAGAAGTTGCCACGATGCTTAACGATGTTATGGATTGCAAGATACACCAGGCGCAGGTCGGCCTGCTCATCGGTATCCATAAGATAGGCGCGCAGATGGTAGATGGTCGGGAAACGATCGTAGTAATCGGCTTTCGTGAAGTCCTTGGTAAAGATCGGGTCGCCTTCGATGGTTCGTGACTGATTGAGTCGCATGAAAAAGCCCGGATCGACTTCGCTCATCGCGGGTTCGAACAGCTTTTGCAGCAAGTCGAGACGCCAGCGACGACGCACGTAACGACGACGCTGGCCACGATGAACGCGCGCCTCGGATGCCGGCTGCGCACTATCGAACAAGCGGCTACCCCACGTCGGCTGCTTCTTAAAATGCAGAAGCTTGCCCTGGGCATCAGTCACCGCCCAACCAACGGAGCCGGTTCCCATGTCGAGGCCGATATTGTAGTCGCCAGAGTAGTTTCTTAAATTCATGTCGGCCAGCCCTTCCGCGCTGTGCTACAGTTGCCTTGTCGATTACCAGTTACATCGACACTGCGAGTCAAAATACGGCTTTGCCAAAAATGCCTTCCTCGGAAGGCGTCCCGTAGGGGACAAATTGACTTGCCAGAGGGGTTCCATTTGGAGCCCCTCTTTTTTTGATACTACTACCGCGAACGGACATTTTTTAATAGCTATCGGCAAACGTAATGTTGCACAACGTTTGCGCTGTGAGCATGAGCGTTTAATGGAGTGCCTGCGGGTCCTGCCGCCGAATAAAAACGGGGCAGCCCGCATTCCCGTGAGCTGCCCCGTGCCCCTGGCTATCACGCCGTCATGTCAACCGGCGCCACTCCCCTACTTACCAAAAATCGCAGCGAGCAATCCCTTGCGTTTGGGCTTCTCCTCCCGGCAGGAACCCTCGGCCGCCGCTGCCACTTGACGCGGCTGCTCGCCGCCTCCACGGCGCACGATCTGGTATAGGAAGGGCGATTTAACGTATTTGACCTCGATGGGCGTGGCGTGCACGGTGCTTTCGCTCGACAGTATCACTTTGGGATTGAGCGGTGCCACCACATGCGTCTCGCGCTTGTCGCTGAACACTACCGCGGCCGCGCGACCTGTCTGGCCGTTCACGGCGATGCGCACTTGCTCGCCGTCGCGGCTATCCGACGCCGGGCGATCGACAAAGTAGACCGGTACCATCACCAGGCCGTCCTTATGCTTGCGGGCCTTACGCGCCCAGGTGCGGATGCTCTTTTTATTGAGCCCCAGCACCGCCTCGGCATCGTTGCCGGCAACGTCGAGCGCCAGCTTATCAATGACCACCTGGTCCTTGGTAGACGCATCGACGGAGACAACGCGGAAGTCGCCCTCCTGCATGGCAGGATCGAACGGCCCCACCTTGCCAAAGTCCCACGGCTCCAAAATGCCCATAAGGCGAACGTCCAGGTAGTTTGCCCGCGGATACGCCCAGTCGAGCACCTCGTAGTACACCAAGGTCTCCTTGCTCAGCCCCTTGCCCGGGAAGGACGCCATCATGCGCAAATCCGCCAGCGCCATGGGGAAATAGAAGAGCATCATGTCATTTTGAATCGCGTCTTCCACGTCGTGCCCGGCAAAGGCGTCGGGGTACTGGCGCACCAGCTGCAGTGCATTGGCACGCGCCTGCTGCGGAGTGATCTCGCAGGGAATGCCCTGCTCGGGTACATACTCCGCACCAACGCCCATGGTCAGGCGTTTGCTAAAAGTACCGGGCTTGAGCAGGTCGGCAACGCCGATCTTATTGCCGCAGGACGGGCATTCAAACACGCGCTGGGTCGATGACCCCTCAAAGGACGCACCGCAGAAGGGGCAGGGAATGCTCACATGCGTAGCTTCTTGGAACTCCTGCGCCGTGCCGCGGTCCTCCCACAGCAGATGCTCCAGAACCGACTGATTGCGCCAGTGCGCATTGAAGAAATACCAGTCCGGGTCTACCGGGCGCTCGAGCTGCGACACATGGGTGAGCTTAAGTAGCCCATCCACCACCGTCAACGGCGTATGACGAATGCCCAGGGCACTCTTGGGCTCCCCCACATCGGCCTGCCACGGAACGACCGTACCGCAATAGGCGCACTCAAAGCTGCGTTTAGCCTGGTGCGAGTACATAGGGCCGCCGCAGTTTTGGCATTTAATGGCAAACATCTCGTCCATGGAAACGTCCTCCTTTACGCAGGGGCTGTCGACATTAAGTATGTCGGGCAGGCAGGCACATGCCTATACCCATATGGCCCAAAATGGAGCACCCGGTCGGACAAGAAGCCCTGCTCGTTAGCGCGGGCAGACCATTGCTGCATTTTCTGAGCACCGGCGCACGGCGCGCCCATGCGAGCTACACTATCCCTTTAACCATGATTGTGAGGATGACCGCCATGCTATTTGTTAATCGGCTGGTACATACGCTTGTTCCCGGCAGCGAAAGCGAGCCGGTCGATACCTCCTGCCGCACCAAAGCGGGTTTTGCCGCAAGCCTCATCTGCATCGGCCTCAACATCACCCTGTGCTTGGCCAAGGGCATCGCGGGCCTGCTCGCCGGCTCTGTCTCGCTCATCGCTGACGCCTTCAACAACCTCTCCGACGCCTCGAGCAACATCGTGAGTCTGCTCGGGTTCCGCCTTGCCAGCCGCCCGGCCGACGAAGGCCACCCCTACGGCCACGGCCGCTACGAGTACCTGGCGGGGCTGTTTGTCGCCGTTCTCGTTTGCTCCGTCGGCATCAACCTGATCCTGGAGTCAGTTGCCAAGATCATCAAGCCCTCCCCCACCGCGTATTCGGCGCTCTCCATGGCAGCCCTTGTCCTGTCCATGCTCGTCAAGTTTTGGATGGCCGCGTTCAACCGCACGCTGGGCGACCGCATCGGCTCGGAGACGCTCATCGCCACGGCACAGGACTCCAAAAACGATGTCATCACCTCGGGCTCGGTCTTGGCCGCAGCGCTTATTTCGCAAACGACCGACTTTGACCTCGATGGCTGGGCGGGCCTGGGCGTGGGCATCTTCATTTGCATCAGCGGCATGGGCCTGGTGCGCGACGCCATCAGCCCGCTGTTGGGACAAGCGCCCGACCCCAAGCTCGTCCAGGAAATCCGCGACAGGATTATGTCGTACCCCCAGGTCTTGGGCACACACGACCTCATGGTGCACGACTACGGCCCCGGCCGTCAGTTTGCCAGCGCACACGTGGAAATGCCCGGCGAGGGCGATGCCTTTGAACACCACGAGATCCTGGACACCATCGAACACGACATCAAGCATCAAATGGGCATCGACATCACGCTGCACTGCGACCCCATCGCCACCACCGGCGACGACCTGCGCGGCTGGGTCAAGCGCGGCGTAGTGCAGATCGACCCCGCGCTTTCCATCCACGACCTTCACGAACACGATGGCTTTGTGTCATTTGACC
>ERZ772863.1618-NODE-1618-length-18649-cov-8.968054_pt1 | contig 18649 bp, 17 predicted proteins | sample MGYA00512134_ERZ772863 | MGnify/ENA primary metagenome ERZ772863 (study PRJEB29015, sample SAMEA2737659) | human gut metagenome | biome: human gut; feature: human-associated habitat; material: faeces | place: China | collected 2012 ...
TTTTCTACAGTTAGTCGGTATATGGTAATGCGCGGTGAGAGCAGTCCGACTATCATTCCTGATGAACAAATGGCCCGTTTCCGTTTTATGCTCGACTATTCCGAAGAGGCAATCTGTATGAATAGTGCTCCTTTGGCACGTGGTGAGAAAGTACGTGTTATTAAAGGTCCTTTGACGGGGCTTGTAGGAGAGCTTGTTACAGTAGATGGTAGAAGTAAGATTGCTGTCCGGTTGAATATGCTGGGGTGTGCTTGTGCGGATATGCCGGTCGGGTATGTAGAGCCGATAGGTGAGAGGCAATAATCAAATTATTAATCAAAAGTATGACATAGGAGGTGCCGAATAACCTTTAAAGGTATTATAGGCATATAGTAAATATTTACATGTCTCAAGCGACAGACAACAATAAACGAATAGCGAAGAATACCTTACTTCTCTATATTCGTATGCTTTTTATGATGATCGTGAGTTTATATACTTCACGTGTCATACTAGATGCTCTAGGAGTTGAAGATTTTGGTATATATAATGTCGTAGGTGGCGTTGTAGCTATGTTTTCGGTAATATCGGGGTCATTATCTGCTTCTATCAGTAGATTTATTACCTTTGAATTGGGGAAAGGTGATCAAAGTAAGCTGAATAAGATATTTTCAGCATCGGTTACTATCCAAATATTGTTGTCTTTAATCGTAGTCATATTAATAGAGATTGTTGGTGTATGGTTTCTTAATTCTAAGATGATTATTCCAGCAGATAGAATACTGGCAGCTAATTGGGTACTCCAATTTTCTGTTGTCACTTTTGTCATAAATCTTATAAGTGTTCCATATAACGCATCTATAATAGCACATGAAAAAATGTCGGCCTTTGCTTATATCAGTATATTGGAAGCTATAGGCAAACTTATTATTGCATATTTGATCGTTATAGCTCCTATGGATAAATTGGTGTTTTATTCAATTTTGATGTGTTCTGTAGCAATAATTATTCGTTTTACTTATGGCTATTATTGTAAAAGGCATTTCAAAGAGTGTACTTATCATTTTTGTTGGGATAAAAAACTTCTAAAGAATATGTTTGGGTTTGCAGGATGGAATTTCATTGGAGCTGCTTCATCCGTGTTAAGAGATCAAGGTGGAAATGTTGTCATTAATTTGTTTTTCGGTCCGTCTGTAAATGCAGCTAAAGGTATTGCTATGCAAGTAAATTCAGCAATTTCAGGATTTGTTAGTAATTTTATGACAGCATTAAATCCGCAAATTACAAAATCTTATGCTTCTGGCAATCAAGACTATATGATGGCACTTATCTTTCAAGGAGCGAAGTTCTCATTTTATATGTTGTTGTTGCTCTCATTGCCGGTGATTATCAATACTCACTATATTCTTGGGCTATGGCTGAAATTGGTGCCGGAACATGCAGTTCTGTTTGTGCGGCTAACGTTGCTTTTTGCCATGAGTGAATCTATTTCAAATCCATTGATTACGGCCATGCTTGCCACGGGTAGAATTCGGAACTATCAGATTATGGTAGGTGGTCTGCAGATGCTGAATCTCCCTATATCATATATCTTTCTTCGTTTGGGGTGTGTACCGGAGTCTGTATTGTTTGTTGCAATATTTATATCTCAATGCTGTTTAGTTGCACGTCTTTATATGCTCAGAGGAATGATTGGATTGTCTTCTGTCAAGTATTTGAAACATGTGTATTTAAAAGTCTTGATGGTAATGTCAACATCAGCGATTCTACCAATATTATTATTAAAGAACATAAATGAAACCTTTTTATCCTTTTTAGTTATATCTGTAGTGTCAATACTTACCACATCAATTTCGATATTTTATATAGGATGTAGTAAAGAAGAAAGAGTTTTTGTCTGGGCAAAGGTCAGTGCTTTATGTGCAAAAATCAGAAGATGATAGAACGTAATTATTCAATAGATATTCTTAAGTTTATATGTGCAATCCTTGTGGTATTCCTTCACACTGATTGTGTATATCATGATTACATCTTGCCACTCACACGTTGCGCAGTGCCTTGCTTTTTTATGATTAGTGGTTATTTGTTATTCAACGATGGCGATATAGAAATATCGAGATTAAAACGCAGTACTAGGAATATTTTGCACATCATCGTATGGTCTACGTTGTTGTTTGCTTGTTATAAAGAAGCTGTGGCAATACATCAAGGGAGTGTTTACATACCATCACTTCGTGAATTATTTAATTTTATAGTTCTTAATGAAAATCCTTTTGGCGGTCATCTTTGGTATTTGGGGGCATATTTATATGTACTATTGATAGCAATGATTATAAGCAAGTATAAGATTTGGAAATATATGTTCTATGCCATTCCTATATTATTGCTGACAGACTTAATATTGGGTAAGTATAGTTTACTTTTTCTCGATAGAGAGTTTCCAGTTATCTATGTACGGAACTTTTTGTTTGTCGGTCTACCATATTTTGCATTGGGGGCATGTCTGAAGAAGTATAGTGACAAGATTAGTAAAATTAAATACTATTATTGGCTTATTGGGGGCATTTTATTCTCATTGACGTCTCTAATGGAAAAATGGGTATTGCTATATTTAGACAAGAATCCCGGACGTGAACATTATTTTAGTAGCACGTTGCTTGCGCTATGTCTATTCTTGTTAGTATTATCATTCAAGAAGAAAGAACCAACTATATATTCGACTATTGGAAATAAAGATTCGCTTTACATATACATCTTTCATCCTCTCTTTATATCAATCATCGGTATGATAGTTGGTAAGATAGCATCAAATTCTATAGTAAATATATACTCATTTACTGCGCCATTTGTAGTGTTCTTATCGACGATGGTCTTTATAATAGTAATAAGAAAAATCCGGTTGATACAATGATAAATATCAATAATCAGGCAGATTGTTGCGGATGTACTGCATGTGCCAGTATTTGCGCTCATGATGCTATCACGATGAAACCAGATGCGCTTGGATTTCTCTATCCGGAAGTGGATCGAAGCAAGTGTGTTGATTGCGGTCTGTGTGAGAAGGTGTGTGCTTTTAATGACGATTACGATAAAAGCTTAAATATAGATAACCCTTTAGCTTATGCGGCAAGGCATAAAAATGAGGAAGAATTAAGATATAGCCGTTCTGGAGCCGTATTTGTTGCTATGTCTGATTATATTCTGGAACATGGTGGCGTTGTGTATGGTGCAGGATATGCTGACCATTTTAGAGTCGTCCATAAACGGCAACTACAAAAGAAGAATGTAGCGAATTCAAGGGAAGTAAGTATGTACAGAGCGATATGAATACGGTGTTCCGCCAAGTGAAGCAAGATTTGAAGGCAGGTTTGGTTGTTTTATTCTCTGGTACTCCATGTCAAACAGCAGGTTTGAATAGTTATATAGGAAAAGCTCAAAGAAAAAATCTCATTCTTATAGACATTATTTGTCATGCAGTGCCCAGTCCTTCTATATGGAAAGATTATCTTGGCTATACAGAATCAAAATTCAAATCAAACGTTATCAAATTAGAATTTCGAGAAAAATCCATTGGGTGGAACCAACCACACATGGAAAGTTTTACTTTTACAGATAACTCTATTCATAAAGACTTTCTGTTAAGGTATCTTTTTTATTCAGGATTAATTTCCCGGCCCTCTTGTGAGCATTGTAAATATTGCAATCTTTCCAGACCTTCTGATTTGACTATCGGAGACTTTTGGGGATATGAAAAAGTCGTACCGAAAATGAATACAGACAATAAAGGAATCTCGCTCGTTATTTGTAACACGGATAAGGGGTGTAGTTTTTTTAGGGAATGTTCTTATATGCTGCATACAAAGCATGTAGACTTGATGAATTCATTGCAACCCAATCTGCAACATCCTTCGTCTGTAGATCCTCGTTGGCATCAATTTGCAAAGGATTATCAAAAAAGAGGATTTTTGTATGTTGCCAGGAAATATGGAAATGTAGGTTATCGTTACCAACTAAGAATGTTTATGGACAAAATTAAGCGGAAATTATCCATTTAATATGAAGATAGGAATATTGACATTTCATTGTGCTCACAATTATGGGGCCGTGTTGCAGACCTATGCTTTAGTAACGTATTTGCGGAAGAATAACTATGATGCGGAGATAATAGATTATAGACCCAAATCGTTAACTATGTCCCATGGTATTATGCCTTGGCGTAGAATTTCCCGACTTAATATAATACGAAAAGTTATCTTTGTTCTTAGAATATTACCGTTCTTAACGGTAAGAAAAGAACGTTCTGACAAATTTCAATCATTTATAGATAGCTTACCTCTTTCAACTCGGAAATATACGGAAACAGACAGTGAAGTCACAGGCTATGATATAATAATTTGTGGCAGTGACCAAGTTTGGAATCCTAGCATTACCAATGGCTTTGATAAATTCTTTTGTGGAAGTGTCAGTCATAAAGGCAAATTTATATCCTATGCAGCTAGTACTGAAGCCAAACGAATCATCTCCGATGACTATAAAAAATATAAAGAAGTACTCTCCAATTTTGAGAATATTTCAGTTAGAGAGTCAGAGCTTAAAAATATTTTGCAACCACTCATAAATAAAGAAATAACGAAAGTTATAGACCCTGTGTTTTTATTATCTGCCAATGAATGGCAAAAGGTAGCTATCAAACCAACTTTTACCGACAAACCATACCTTCTTGTATATCAGGTAAAGAGAGACGATAGGGTACTGGATATGGCAAATAAATATGCTGCATTACACCACATGAGTGTTGTTGAAGTAACAGCAGAGGCTGAATATAAAAAAATGAAGAATCGAATATTGACAGCATCTCCTTTTGAATTTGTGGGATTGTTTGCCAATGCCTCATGTGTCGTTACAACATCATTTCATGGAACCGCATTTTCTATAATATTCAACAAGCCTTTTAAAACCGTATTGTTCAATGCGCCCGGCGATGGACGGGCTCTGGATGTAATGAATACTTTCGGCATAGAAAATTCGACAGTTAATGTAGATAGCGGGGATATTCAGGAAATGTCTCTTAACACCCCTAATTTAGATATTATAGTCCGGACTTCGGAAACATTTATAAAGCAGGCCATACAACGATGAATAATGCAATAGTCAAAAGATATCCATTGGCAAACTCCTTTCCGATATTATTAATAGTTTGTCTGATATTGGAACAAGGTTACGGTCTTCTTCCAATACCTAGATACTTATTTATCGTGTTGGTGGGTGTTTTCTTCTTTTATTATAAAAAAGGAACATCTTACAGTAAGCCCATTTCCATCTTTGTAGTTAGCTGCTTTCTAAGCATCTTGTCGTGTATGTATTTTAGGAATGAAAGTCCTGTCAGTATTATGGGCGAATATAATATATATCTTATGATTGTATTTTATTTTGTCTTGTGCAAATACAATGTAAGTATTGAAGTTCTTGAAAAGGTATTGTTCTGGGCTTTTATCATATTCTGCTTTTGTTACTTATATCAAGTTTCAGTCTATCCCAAACTTGTATTTCTAGATAAAAACAATCAGTACAATGAAACTATAGATGTGTTGAACCGACGAATTCGAATGGTGGGAATGTCCATTAATTCATTGGGATATTTTTATAGTTTGAATAAAATCTTGGAGAAGAAAATGAACTATACACTTCCCATGTTGCTTTCATTGGTGTGTATGTTGTTATTTGGATTTAGAACTTTACTGTTCTTTTCTGCTGTATTTTCTATAATAATGATTATAAGATTTAACGGCTTTTCAAAGAAACTTGTCTTCTGGTGTGCATTAGGGGGATTAGGTGCTTATCTGCTTTATCTTACTCCCATCTTCCAAACGGTTTTTGAAAGAATGATGGAGAGGCAAGAATCCGACCAGACTTTTGGTAATAAAGATTATATTAGATATGCAACTTTGTTCCATTATTATGGTAATCATTATAAGAGTGCGGTAGAGATGTTTTTGGGTTCTGGATTATGTAACCGGGCATTGAGAACATCTTATTCTTTAGAAATTGTGAGAAATGAATCATACGGCTTGCATTATTACGATTGGGGATTGTTGGGAATTAGTTGGATGACCGGAGTACTTAGCCTGATTGGAATGTTATGGTGGTCACTAAAAGCGGCATTTGCAAAACTTCCCAAGAAATATTTATATCTTTCTGTATGGTTCGGATACATTCTGACTTGTGCATTTACGTCTGCTGAATTTGTCCGTCAAGGATGTTTTCTGATACAAGCAATATGTTTATATCTCATTTATAAAATATCCTTGTATGAAAAGAATCGCTATAATGAATAATGGGACATTACCCATACCGTCAGTTTTGGGAGGTGCAGTAGAAACATTGGTTCAGCTTCTGGTTGATACCAATGAAAAAGAAAAGCAAATGCAGCTTGAAATTCTTTCTATTGATAACGTTAATGCAAGAGAAAAGGCAAAAGAGTATAGATATACCCATTTTCACTTTGTTAGTACTTCGAGTATTTTGAATCGAATGACAGACTTTCTAAAGCGTTGTTATAATTTTATAGCCTTACGGACAGGTCTGCCATTTATTGGATATTGTTATGCAAGCGCGTTGGTTCGTTTCATCAAGAATTGTAACAATATTGATGCTGTTCTTTTGGAAGGTTCTTCAATTAATGCTGATTATATAAAGAGGAAAACCGCATTGCCCGTTATACAACGCATACATAATGTACCGCCCCATAGCTTGCGTCATTGGGATGATTTGAATGCAAAATCAACAGACCTTTATTTGGGGATTAGCAACTATATATGCACTGTGTTGCAGAAAAATGTTGAAGGAAAATATGGTGCTGCCATCAAGCTATTATATAATTCAATTAATTTTAATCAGTTCAATGTAAGGACTACAAATGAAGAAAGACATACATTGAGAAAGTCATTAAATATTCCTGCAAATTCTTTTCTTTTTGTTTTCTCGGGTAGATTGAGAAATTACAAAGGTATAAAAGAATTGCTACTTGCTTTCTTGGAATCTAAAGATAAAATGCCTGATGCCTATTTGCTTATTGTCGGAAGTTTTGCATTTTCTTCTACTTACGTGTCCCTATTCGAAAAAGAACTTGCGTCTATCATTCATCAGTTGGGAGAACGGGTCATATTTACAGGCTTTGTAAAGTATGAAGTCATTCATCGATATTATCAAATTGCAAATGTGGGTGTATTCCCTTCCATATGGGAGGAGCCTTTTGCACTTACCTGCCTTGAGGCAATTGCAAGCTCCTTGCCTGTCATTATAACGAGAAGTGGAGGAATGCCGGAAATCGTTAATGAAGAGTGCGGCATTGTTGTGGAGAATGATGCGAATCTGGTTAATTCATTGGCTGCAGCAATGGAAAATATATATGGTATGGATAAAGCTAAATTAGAAAATATGGCTCAACATTCAGTATTGAGAGCTCAATCATTTGATAATCAACTTCAATACAAACAATTTGTTGAATACATCAATTCTGAAATATAGTATATGAAAAATATACTTATAACGTTTACGAATGCAATAGATCCCACAACTGGAGGAGTCGAAAGGGTATATCATAATCTTGTGCCTTATTTTAGGGAGCATGGATATAATGTGTTTGCTACGTATCAAAGAAAAACTGATTATGATAAAAATTCCGTCTATACCAAAGCGATATTTATGGAGTATTCTATTGATAATGTTGGATATTTTGATAAGTTAGACAAGGTAATGATGGAAATGGCTGTAGATATTGTAATTTGTCCATTTCCAAGTTATCAATTGTTCAATTACTGTTCTCGGTTAATTGATAAAAAGGTTTTCTTTCATGTACACAATGTTCCATCCAAATTGATGTATCCCAGTTCGGCAAAGTTGCCAAATATATTGAAAGAATCTTTTGTTGACAGATGCTTAAAACGTATACGTTTTGATTTGAGATATTTAGCATCATTCAGAAGAATTGAATTAAATAAAATGAAGATAGTCCTTCTTTCTGATTTCTTTAGGGATGACCTAAAAAGTTTTTATGATTTCAACCCTAAATGTATATGTGCTTTGCCCAATCCATTCTGTATTGATGAAGAATATCAATTGGATTATCAGAAGAAAGAGAAAATGATTCTATATGTCGGAAGAATAAATACTAGACAAAAGCGTTTTCAATCTCTTCTTAATATTTGGAAAAGACTGCAAAATGAATTACTCGATTATAGACTTGAAATAGTAGGAGGAGGACCCGAAAAAGAATTGTATGAGAATCTGGCTCATGAAATGCGTCTTAAACGTATCACATTTCATGATTTTCAAAATCCGACGGAATATTATAAAAAAGCCGTATGCAGTTGCATGACAAGTAACTACGAGGGATTTAGTATGGTCTTAATTGAAGCAATGCAGTATGGATGTGTGCCATTTGTTTTTAATTCATTTGCATCTCTACCAGATATAATAGATGATAAGGTCAATGGATATGTCATTACGCCATTCGATGAAGGTGAATATGTACAGAAGATAAAAGAATTTATATTGTTATCAAAAAAGAATAAAGAAATAATCAGCGTTAAAGCCATGGAAAAAAGCCGAGAATTTGATGTCAGACGAGTTGGTCAACGATGGATAGAACTTATTGATAACTATTAAAATAAAAGACCATGAACCATTTGAAAATTATTTTGATGTCTCTAATTGGTTATTTCTATAACAATATAGTTACATATATTCCATCTCACATAATACGTAAATATTGTCTTATAATGTTTGGTGGCAAGATAGGCCATCATACACGAATTGATATGTGTGGATATATAGGCAGAGTAACAAAACTAAATATAGGAAACTATACCCATATTAATAGAGGGTGTATTTTACAAGCATTTGGTGGTATAACTATTGGAAATAGTGTCTCGATTAGTCACCGATGCAACATTATTAGCGGTGGACATGATGTTAACTCTCCCACATTTGAAGGAGATCATCAACCTATTGTTATTGGTGATTATGTCTGGATTGGAGTGGGAGCGACAATATTAAAAGGGGTAACAATAGGTAAGGGGGCGGTAGTGGCAGCAGGAGCTGTAGTGACTAAAGACGTTCCAGATTATGCTATCGTGGGTGGCATTCCTGCAAAAATAATAGGCGAACGAAATCATGACTTAAAGTATCAGTGTATAAGTTCGAGGAGGTGGTTACTCTTACAATAGTAAATCTTCATGGAGATTAGCATCCGATGAAACGGATTATATATACTTCTGTCGATGAATATTGTGAATAACTTTATATCGTTAGTGTTTACCTTATACCCTATTTTGTATGAATAAGAAAAAAATATGTTGGATTACTCCAGATTGCTTCATTGACTGCGATTTGAATTATTTCAATATGCATGAAATTTTAAAGCATTATGATATTCATTGGATCGTACTTTTTAGTAGGAATAATAGGTTCAAAGAGTCAGACTTCGAACAAATAAGGAAAGAAAATATGAATTTGACAATTGAATTTTTTAGGTTCAATTATAAAATGCGCAATCCTAAGAATATTCTAATAAATATACGCCTTGGCAAAGCTATAAAAAGGCAAACTCCTGATATAATTTATATGAATGATAGTATCTATTCACCATGGAAATTGCCAATGTTTTATTTATTACCAAAGAGACATTATATTCAAACAGCACATCAAGGAGAAGTTCATATAGGTATGGGACATAAAAGACTATTAAATATACTGCGTAGATTGGTTTATTCACGAGTGAAATATGTTAATATGTTTTCTAAGTCACAAGCGGAGCTTTTTCAAAAACATTTTCCTAGTTCAAGGGTATTTAAGATTCCATTAGCCTTAAAAGACTTTGGTGTTCCTACCATTGTGAAACCTAAAGATGGTATTATTCGATTCCTTTCATTTGGTACAATTAATTATGCTAAAAATATTGATTTGTTAATAGATGCTGCATGTGTACTTTATGATAAAGGATATCGAAACTTTAGGGTATCGATTAATGGTATGTGTAAAGATTGGAGTTTTTATCAGACAAAAATTAAATATCCAGAGCTTTTTGATATAGATATTCGGTCAATAGATAATTCTGAAATAGCTAATCTATTTGCTTCCACTGACTATTTTGTTCAACCTTATAGAGTAGTGTCTCAAAGTGGCCCTACAAAAATTGCATTTAATTATAATATTCCAATTATAGCATCAAATTTATTAGGCTTTTCTGATGAAATTCTTGAAGGTGTGAATGGATATCTTTTTGAACCAGGGAATGTAAACGATTTAGTTCGTGTAATGGCTAATGCCATAGATAAGTATGCATGTGATTATAGTAAGTTGAAAGCTTTAATGGCAGAGCATACAGAACAATACTATTCGTTTGGAAGAATTGCGTCTCTGTATGTGAAAATGTTTGATGATGTATTGAGTAAATAAATCTTTAGATTGTTTCAAATGAAAGAAAGGTTTAAATCAGCTATTAAAGGAAATAGCTTTATTGTATGGCTACGGATTATATATGAAAAAATAGGAGAATCCTTTTCATTGACTTTGTATAATGGAAGCACAAATCAAACAAAGGATATATATAAGAAACAAGCTGAATTGCAAATCAGAATACATGCCTTGGAAAAGGGAATGTCTATTGGTAGAGTAAGGGTGGGATTTGGAAAAGAAAAGGCATTTTCTCTTATTGAGGATCTTGCGGATTTGCTAAAAAAAGGTGGCTCGAAACAGTTTGTTGTTGAATCTGTCTCCGTCTTACAGAAGTATATCGAATTTAATGAGAATATGGGTGCTGCTATGGCTGATATAGAGATAGCACTCAATAAATTGTGCTCTTGTTACAATATAAAAAGCAATGATGTTGGCGGAATATATAATCTTAGCTTAAAAGATGTTTCAAGTAAAACCCAATGTCCTTTTGATTCATTTTCTCAATCACGTTTTTCTATTCGTGATTTTGGTGATTCACCATTAGATATAGATAAAGTTTATGCTGCATTAAAACTTTGTGAACGCACTCCATCAGCTTGTAATAGACAGAGTTGGGTAATTCATGTGTATACAGAAAATAAGTTAGTTGAAAAAATGTTCAAGTTACAAGGAGGGAGCAAGGGGTTTTATGAACAAATGCAATGTGCTATTCTTATATGTGGTGATTTGAGGAATTATGGCTTTTATGAACAAAATCTACCTTTTGTTGATGGAGGACTTTATGCGATGAATCTTCTTTACTCCCTTCATTATAATGGATTAGCTACCATACCATTGACTATGGGACATAAATGGAGAGTCATAAAAAAGATAAAGCAAGAAATGAATATTCCCGGAAATGAGATTCCAGTTCTTTTGATAGGTGTTGGAACGTATAAGGATGACTTTAAAGTTGCAGTTTCGCATCGCTATTCATATAAACAGTATGTAAAATTTAATCAATAAGTGATGAGAATCGGATTACTAACATATCATCATTCTGCAAACTATGGTGCAGTAATGCAAAGTTATGCAACGTGTCGAGCCCTAAAAGAACTAGGTCATGAAGTTGAATTTATAAATTTCCGGCAAGATGAAAAAAGATCGAATAGTTCGATAATCTTTTATTTTAAGATAAAAGCGTTTGATAGATTTATGGAAACATTTTATCCTAGTGAAACAAAGGTGATTCAATCTATGGACGACTTAAATGCAATAGCTTCAAATTATGATTGTTTAATGGTAGGCAGTGATCAAGTTTGGAATCCGGGGATCAGTCAGAGTAAATGCTTGGCATACTTCTTGGATTTTGGAGAATCTGACATTCGAAGAATCTCCTATGCTTCTAGTTTTGGAATTTCAAAATGGCCTGAACAATATCAGAGTTTACTACCGAGCATAAATAGCTCTCTTCATAGATTTTGTAGCATAAGTGTTAGAGAAGAGACTGGAAAATATCTTTTGAATAGCTTATTTAAACTCAACTCACAAGTAGTTTTAGACCCTACGCTATTACATGCTGACTATAATGAAATAACAGGAAGTATAGTGAATAATGATGAGGTGATTTGTTATTTACTCAATAGAGGTAAACTACAATTGGAGAAAACAATCAGGCTATCGAGATCTTTGGGTAAAACACCAAAAATGATTTCAACCATTAGACCTACATTTGGTTTTAGGTATGTTTATCCACCATCGATTGAGAATTGGATTAGGTATATTGCCGGAGCTAAATTTGTAATAACGGACTCTTTTCATGGATTAGCCTTCAGCTTGATTTACAATAAACAGTTTGTTGTGATATCTCCTAGTAATGGGAAAAATAGTAGATTAAAGGATTTACTTAAATCTGTGGGTCTTGAAGATAGATATTTTGATGAAAATGATCCAATTATATACCGTGAACTGCAAAATAAAAAAATAGATTACAATAAAGTGAATTCAAAGCTTGAAATTTTAAAGAAAGTTTCATGGGATTATCTTAAAAATGCTCTTCAATAGAGGTATAGGCTATGGAAAAGAAACGAATTTGCTACTTAGTGTCCTCGCTATGCAACGAAGGACCTGTCAATGTAATGTATAACATCATTAAGAATATTGATTTCTTAAAATTTGAAGTCTCTATTATTACATTTGTTCCAGAGAAAGAAACGACAAGAATGCATGATTTCTCAAAATTACCTATAAGTATATATCAACTTTCGAAGAATAAATTTCTGAATCCAATTTCATTATATTTAAGGCTAAAAGACACTGTTAATGAGATTGAACCGAATGTGTTACATGCTCATTGTCCGCGATCTTTATATCTTATGGCATTTCTTCCAAAGAAATTTATTAAGATATTCACTATTCACAATTATCCAAATGAGTTTCAGATTGTATTATATGGCAAAATTAAAGGTGAAATTGTTATTTTACTTGATCATATTTTCACTCGTTGGATAAAAAATGGGATTTGTTGTGCTCCCAATATTAGAGAAGATTATTTAACTAATAAAGGTTGGGATTTTAAATGTATTCCTAATGGTTCCTCTATGCCTGTTTGGAAGTATAATGACGATGAAAAATCAAAATATCGAAAAGAATTTGGATTGAAAGAGGGGATGAAATATTTCATTTTTATTAGTCGATTCTCACAAGAAAAGAATCCTGATATTATCATCCATGCGTTTCGTTTACTCGACAGATCAGACATTGGACTTGTGATGCTTGGTAAGGGCCCCATGTGGGATGAGCTTAAAAAACAAGAAAGTACAAATATCATAATGCCTGGTTTTTCAAACAGGGTTTATGATTATATAATTGCATCTGATTTTTATATATCGGCTTCCAATACAGAAGGATTGGCGAATACCTTGTTGGAAAGTATGAGTGTTGGACTTCCTATGCTTTTGTCTGATATTCCATCGCATAGAGCAGTAATGAATATGTTGGGAGATGATACAGGTATTCTCTACAATCAACACAATCAGAAAGAGTTGCTTGAAGGGATAACAAGAATACTGGAATTTGATAGTTTAAAGGCTTCAGAAAACATTCAATACGTTTACACTAAAGAGTTTACCTCTGAAGTAATGTCTAGGCGCTATCAAGAAGAATATATAAACCTTTTATAATGAGTAAAAAGTCTAAGAAAATTAATCATATACCTCATTAATGAAAAAGATACTAATTACAGGTGGAAGCGGATTTATTGGTACTAATCTGATAGAACATCTGTTAAAAAAAACAGATGCCGAACTTCTTACTTTCGATATTAATGAGCCTAAAATCGATTCTCACAATAGATTTTGGAAACGCGTGGATATTAGAGAGTATGAAGAGTTGAGGGAGAAAATTGTGGAATACAAACCGGATATAGTGATTCATCTGGCAGCTCGAACAGATTTAAGAGGCTTGACTTTGAAAGATTACGATGCCAATATGACTGGAGTAAGTAACCTGTTGAAAGCAATTGATGAAGCTGGTACAGTCCAAAAAGCAGTGTTTGCTTCATCAATGTATGTGTGTGAACCCGGATACATGCCTAAAGATTTTGAAGACTATGCGCCTCATACACTTTATGGAGAAAGTAAAGTTGAAACAGAAAGAAGAATAAAGAAGGCAAATCCGTCTTATACATGGAGCATTATAAGGCCCACATCAATCTGGGGACCATGGTTTGGAGAACCTTACGATAAATTTTTCCATATTGTGATGAATCGTATGTATTTTCATATGGGCAAGAAAGCTTGTAAAAAGACGTATGGATATGTTGACAATGCTATTTATCAAATAGAATCTATCTTGAAGGCGGAGTCTGAAAAAGTGAACAGAAATGTGTATTATCTAGGAGACTACGAAGCCTATTCTATCACAGATTGGGCTAATGAAATAGCAAATATCGAAGGTATTAAGATTCCTCATGTCCCTTATTTTTGCTTCCGATGGATGGGATATGTGGGGGATTGTTTAAAAAAAATAGGAATCGCTTTCCCTATGACTAGCTTCCGACTGCATAATATGACAACGAACAATGTTCATAATTTGGAGCCTATAAAATCAATAGCTCCTCATTTGCCGGTATCTAGGGTAGAGGGTACTAAGGTCACTTTAGATTGGATTCATAAATATGAGTAAAAGAGGCAGTATATGTTTTATTAATGGATAAAGCTATTTTTTATGAAAGTTTCAATTATAACTTCGTGCTACAATCGTGCAGCAACGATTAGGAGTGCTATCGAGAGTGTCTTAGCACAGGATTATAATGACATAGAGTTTATTGTGGTGGATGGCTCCAGTACGGATGGTTCGTTGGATATTATCCGAGAATATGTAGATCGAATTTCGATCATTATATCGGAACCTGACCATGGTATGTATGAGGCTATCAATAAGGGTATTCGTGTGGCTACGGGAGAGATAATTGGATTGCTGCATTCGGATGATTTTTTTTATGATAATGGGGTAATTGGGCGCATTGTAAAACGAATAAAACGGACACATGCTGATTTCTTATATGGTGATGGTCTCTTTGTGAATCCTGATAATACGAACAAAGTGGTGCGCAACTGGATTGGGGGAGGGTATCGTCTTTGGAAAGTGCGTCATGGATGGCTTCCGCTTCATCCCACTTGCTATATACGACGCGATGTAATGATGAGACTGGGGCTTTATAACGAGAGTTATAAAATTGCAGCTGATAGTGACCTATTGGTACGCTATCTGTTGACCGGTGGACTCACGGTGACATATCTCAATGAATATATCGTGCGGATGCGTATGGGTGGGCTTTCTACTGATAGTGCTAAACGTAAGAAGATGTGGGAAGAGGATATTAGGGTGTATGTCTCGCACGGATTATGGCCTACTTTGACCAAATTGGAAAAGATGGCTTGGAAAGTACCGCAATTTGTACTCGCATTACTGAAAAAATAGGTAATTATTCCAGATAAGAATTATAAAAATAAAGTGTATGCAGGAAGTCCAACGTTTTAACAAAGTCCTAAAATCTTTGGTCCTTTTTGGGGATCTTATTTTGCTGAACCTGCTTTTATGGGGATTTAATTTGTTTCTGGGTACCCGTTTCTGGTGTATTCATTGCGGTTCTATCTTTCAGGGTATGACTCTTATCACTCTGTGCTATTTACTTTGTAATATGCATTCAGGTGTTATTCTTCATCGTCCTGTGGTACGTCCTGAACAGATTATGATCCGTGTTTTACGTAACATGGTTCCTTTTGTCTTTTTATCGGTTTGTACGTTGCTTGTTTTTCATTTTCATTTTTCACATTCCCGATATTTCGGACTGTTTTATGTTGCTTTAATAATTGTTATTATCAGCTATCGTTTAATTTCCCGTCACTTTCTGGAGCTTTATCGAAAAAAGGGAGGAAATGTTCGTAAGGTCGTATTGGTTGGGAGCCATGAGAATATGCAGGAACTTTATCATGCGATGACGGATGATCCTACGTCTGGTTATCGTGTACTGGGTTATTTCGAGGATTTTCCTTCGGGTCGGTATCCACAGGAGGTTCCATATTTGGGACAACCCAATGAAGTAAGTGTTTTTTTAGAAAAACATGCGGGAGAGATTAATCAGCTTTATTGTAGTCTTCCTTCTGTGCGTAGTGCGGAGATTGTTCCTATTATTAATTACTGTGAAAATCATTTGGTCCGTTTTTTTAGTGTTCCTAATGTCCGTAACTATTTGAAACGTAGGATGCATTTTGAGTTATTGGGTAATGTTCCTGTGCTTTCCATTCGTTGTGAGCCATTGGAGTCATTGGAGAACCGTATTATCAAGCGTACTTTTGATGTCATTTGTTCAGGGCTATTTCTTATTACAGTCTTCCCGTTCGTTTATATATTCTTCGGAATTGCGATCAAGCTAAGTTCTCCCGGCCCTGTCTTTTTCAAGCAGAAACGCAGTGGTGAGGATGGTCGTGAATTCTGGTGTTACAAGTTTCGTTCGATGAAGGTTAATACGCAATGTGATACTCTTCAGGCCACGGAAAATGATCCTCGTAAAACACGTATCGGAGAGATTATGAGGAAGACTAGTGTGGATGAATTACCACAATTCATCAATGTGTTGAAGGGTGATATGTCTATTGTAGGTCCCCGTCCACACATGTTGAAGCATACGGAGGAATATTCTAATCTGATAAATAAGTTTATGGTTCGTCACTTTGTTAAACCTGGAATAACTGGTTGGGCGCAGGTGACTGGTTATCGTGGTGAGACGAAAGAACTCTGGCAGATGGAGGGTCGCGTGCAACGTGATATCTGGTACATAGAGCATTGGACTTTTTTATTGGATTTATATATTATGTATAAGACAGTGTATAATGCCATACGCGGAGAAAAAGAAGCATATTAAATAATTGACAATAAAAAGACGATAATAAAAACTTAGAAATTAAAGGGCGTTTAATTATGAATTTACGAATTATGATGAGAAGACTTAACAACAGAAATTTATGGCTACTATTGTTGCCATTCCTATTGACTGCTTGTCAGTCTTATAAAAAGGTTCCATATTTTCAAAATGTGGAAGTTGTGAACGAGGTAGAACAACAGGAAAAATTGTATGATGCCAAGATAATGCCAAAGGATTTGTTGACTATTGTGGTATCGTGCACTAGTCCTGAACTTGCGATACCTTTTAACCTGACAGTGGCCAGTAATGCTGGAATAGCTGTGAGTACTTCGTCTTATGTGACTACTCAACCTGTATTACAACCTTATTTGGTAGATAATGAAGGAAATATAAATTTTCCTGTATTAGGAGAATTGAAGTTAGGCGGCTTAACGAAAAGGGAAGCTGAACAGCTGATTATAGATAAATTGAAGCCTTACATGAAGGAGACTCCCATTGTAACGGTGCGTATGGTAAATTATAAAATATCTGTTATCGGCGAAGTTACCAGACCGGGTACTTTTACTATCTCTAATGAGAAAGTAAATCTGTTGGAAGCATTAGCCATGGCAGGTGATATGACAGTATACGGTCTTCGTGATAATGTGAAGTTGATTCGTGAGGACGCAAACGGCAAACAGCAAATTGTAACCTTGGATTTGAATAAGGCCGAAACCATTCTTTCACCTTACTATTGGTTACAGCAGAATGATATTGTTTATGTAACCCCTAATAAAGCAAAGGCTCGAAATTCGGATGTGGGCAACAGTACCAGTCTTTGGTTCTCTGCTACTTCTATTTTGGTATCTATCGTCAGCCTATTAGTAAATATTTTAAAATAATGATTTGCAATGAAAGAAACAGATTTCAACGAAGCACAAGAATCTAAGGAAGAAAATATAGACGTTAAGGAACTACTGTTTAAGTATTTGATCCACTGGCCTTGGTTTGTGGGTGCGGTTGTGGCGTGTTTGATTGCGGCATGGGTCTATCTTTATATATCCACTCCCGTATATAATATTTCCGCTACGGTTTTAATAAAGGATGATAAGAAAGGTGGTAGTGCCGGAATGCTTTCCGGGTTGGAGAGTCTGGGATTGGATGGTATGGTCTCTTCTTCGCAGAATATTGATAACGAGATTGAAGTTCTCCGTTCCAAGACTATCGTTAAAGAGGTGGTTGAAGATTTGGGGCTTTATATTTCCTATACGGATGAAGATGAATTCCCTTCCAGAAACACGTATAAGACTTCACCGGTACAAGTGAGTCTGACTCCGCAGGAAGCTGATTTGTTGGAGGAACCGATGATTGTGGAGATGGCATTGCAACCACAGGGAAGTATGGATGTGAATGTGAAGATTGCCGGTAATAAATATCAGAAACATTTCGAAAAATTGCCGGCTGTTTTTCCTACCGGCAAAGGGACATTGGCTTTTTTCCTGACGCCGGACTCGGTATTATCTTCTAAAAGGACATTGGAAGAAATTACAGATCCGGAAAAGACTACACGTAATATTACAGCAACAATTAATAGGCCTTTGGCTGTAGCGAAATGGTGTTGTAAGAATATGACTATCGAACCTACTTCCAAAACCACTTCTGTAGCTGTCATATCATTGAAAAATTCAAATGTACAGCGCGGCAAGGATTTTATCAATAAGCTGTTGGAGATGTATAATATCAATACGAATAATGATAAGAACGAGGTGGCGCAGAAAACAGCAGAATTTATCAATGAACGTATTAGTATTATTTCGAAAGAACTCG